>Ga0247816_10000042_pt1 | contig 65492 bp, 62 predicted proteins | sample UWRJL209509C1_FD_179930 | JGI IMG/M metagenome (GOLD analysis project Ga0247816, IMG submission 179930) | Plant litter microbial communities from Arlington Agricultural Research Station in Wisconsin, United States - UWRJ-L209-509C-1 | ecosystem: Environmental > Terrestrial > Plant litter >...
TTGACAAAGTTGGCCCCGATGGTGTGACATAGGTTCTGAGGCGCCGAACGTGTCCTCGGTTCTGCTCGTTTCACTCACCCAAGGATGTGGCATGGTCGACCTTCGCGCGAAGCCGTTCAATCTCGATTCGGCCGCCATTGACTGGGTGCATGACACCATCGCTGCTCTGACCCCCGACGAGAAGATCGGGCAGCTGTTCATCAACCTCAACACCAGCTTCGCCCCGGACTACCTCGACCGTGTTCTCGACGACTACCACGTGGGCGGCATGCGCTACATGGGCGCGGACTCCGCTGCCGTGCAGGAGCACATCCGACACGCGCAGTCCCGGTCGAAGGTGCCGCTGCTGATCGCGTCGAATCCGGAGATGGGCGGCTTCGGCAGCATCGACGACGGCACCCTGGTCTCCACCCACCTGCAGGCCGGCTCGCACCCCGACAAGACCATCGCCCGCGACATGGGCCGGGTCGGGGGCGTGGAGACGGCGGCGCTCGGCTGCAACTGGGCCTTCGCGCCCATCGTGGACATCCACTACAACTGGCGCAACACCGTCATCAGCACCCGCGCGTTCGGCAATACCCCCGAGGTCGTGATCGAGCGGGCCAAGGAATACTTCGACGGTCTGAGCGAATCGAACATGGCCGCGGCCATGAAGCACTTCCCCGGCGACGGCATCGACGAGCGCGACCAGCACGTGGTCACCAGTTACAACACCCTGGGAGTCGACGAGTGGGAGGCCAGCTACGGCCGGGTCTACCGCGAGTTGATCGACCACGGCGTGCAGTCGATCATGATCGGCCACATCGGCGCCCCCGAGCTCAGCCGCAAATTCCGCCCCGGCATCACGGATGCCGAGATCCTGCCGGCCACCCTCGCCCCTGAGCTGCTGCAGGACCTGTTGCGTGGCGAGCTGGGCTTCAACGGACTGATCCTCACGGATGCGTCGATGATGGTCGGGATGACCCAGGCGATGCCACGACGGAACGCCGTGCCGGCCGCCATCGCCGCCGGCTGCGACATGTTCCTGTTCTTCCGCGACCCCGCCGAAGACACGGAGTATCTGCGCGAGGGCATCCGCACCGGAATCGTCACACCGGAGCGCTTGCAGGAGGCGCTCGAGCGCGTCCTGGGCCTCAAGGCCTCCCTCGGCCTGCACACCACCCCGCGCGACGAGCTCGTGCCGGGCCCGGAGGCATTGGCCGTGATCGGGTCGCCGGAGCACCACGCAGTCGCGGCAGCGATCGCCGACAAGACCGTGACCCTGGTCAAGGACACCCAGGGCAATCTGCCGCTGCGGCCGGAGACGCACCGTCGCATCCGCCTCTACGGTGTCTCGGGACAAGCCGACTTCACCGGCGTCGACCCGAACTCCTACCTGCAGATCGCCCGCGACGAGCTGGAACAGGCCGGCTTCGAGGTGCACGTGTTCAAGGACGCGGCGCAGCGCAAAGCCGAGGGCGAAGAGCACGTCTACTTCCACACCGTGATGGCCGAGGAGGCCAACGGTCGGTACACGGAGAAATACGACGCGGCCATCATCTTCGCCAACGTGGCCGGATTCGCCCAGGAGGCGAGCGTGCGCATCAGATGGTCGAACCCGATGGCGTCGGAGATCCCCTGGTACGTCACCGAGGTGCCCACCGTGTTCGTGTCGCTGAACCAGCCCAACCACCTCATCGACGTGCCCATGGTGAAAACCGTGGTGCACGCCCACAACCCCAGCCGTGAGGCGATCCACGCCGCGGTGCAGAAGATCGTCGGCGCCTCGGAGTTCGAGGGCACCTACAACGACAACGTCTGGTGCGACACCTGGGGCACCCGGCTCTAGGCGACCCGCCCCATCCGTTTTCGGCACGACCCACCAAGGAGAATGACAGACATGGCCACTATCGGCGTTCAAGCAATGATGCTCAGGGACAACTTCGCTGCGGACGGGGCGTTCGAAACCCTCCGTCAGGTGAGCGAGATCGGCTACCACGCCGTCGAGATCTCACAGATTCCGATGACCCCCGCCAACGTGGCCGAGCTCGGCCGCGCGCGCACCGAACTCGGCATGGACATCGCCTCGCTGTCGGCCTTGCTGACCACCACGCCGGGGCGGCCGGGGGAATCGCTCACCGAGGATTTTGACAAGATCGTCAGCGACGCCAAGACCCTGAACGCCTCCATGGTGCGGATCGGCATGCTGCCCTTCGACGCCATGGCCTCACTGGATGCCGTGCTCGAGTTCTGCGACGCCACCAACGCGATGGCCGAACGACTGAACGATGAGGGCATCGGGCTGTACTACCACAACCACCACATCGAGTTCGCGAAGTACGACGGCACGCTGCTGCTCGACATCATCGCCGACCGGGCTCCCCTGATGGGCCTGGAGATCGACGTGCACTGGGTGCAGCGCGGCGGCATGGACCCGGTCAGAACTCTGCAGAAGTACGGCGAGCGAGTGTCGATGGTGCACCTGAAGGACTACCGCATCGGGCAGATTCCCCCCTCGGCCTTCGAGGCGCTGGCGGCCGGTGACCATGCCGGGTTCATGGCCGGGTTCGGTTCGGTGGTGCAGTTCGCCGAGGTCGGCGAGGGCAACCTCGACTTCCCCGCGATCATTGCCGCCAGCGAGGAGATCGGCGCGCGCTACCTCCTCGTCGAGCAGGACGAGCATTACGGGCGCACCCCGCTGGAGTGCCTGCAGACCTCATACGACAACCTGGTCGGGTTGGGCTACGGCCACCTGTTCTGACCGGTCGAGTGGTGCCGGGTCACGGTTCGCGCGGGCCCGGCGCCACTCGTTTCTCGAACACCCACAGGGCGTTCGTGGCGGGAAACCAGGGTCGCCCGTCGCTCGTGACCCGGAGGTGTGCGAGGGCGTCGACATACCCCGGCTGGGTGACCGCCTCGCTGTGCAGAAGATCAAAACCCAGGTCGGCGGCGTAGGCGCCGTAGCCGGTCAGGGTGAACAGTTGGTACCGCTCCAGCGCCTCCCGAGGGAACGTCTCGATGCCCCAGGTGAGCGTGCAGAGAAACTCGGCCACGGCATGCCGAGTGCCGGTCAGGCTGCGGCCCTGCAGCCGCAACGCCCGCAACAGCGGATGCGGGCTGAGCCGCAGGTACTCGTGCACGGCCTCGACGTCGGCCGGTGACAATCCTGCCACCGTTGCCGATTCGAGCGGTTGGTCCGGCATGACCCCGTCCCGCACGATCAGCCGGCCACGCTCGCGCAGCGCCGCACCGAATCGCGCGAGGGTGATGGCCACCGCGTCGACGCCCACCGCGACCGTCGCCTCCGTCGGCGAGGTGCCGTAGGAATACACCTCGTGCATCAGGGCGCTGACCACGATGCTGTCGAACTGGTCCTCGAACAGCGTCGGAACCTGCTCGGCGTAACCCAGTCGCACCTCGTGCAGCACACCGAGCGCATTCAGCCGAGTGATGGCGTCCGGTGCGGCGTCTAGAGCGGATGCCCGGAACCCGGCCGCTGCAATCGCCGCGGTGAGCTCGCCCCCGCCCGCGCCGACATCGAGCACCCTGGGACCGTGCAGATGCGGCAGCACCATCCGGGCCTTGTCGCCGAGGGAGGACCCCATCCGGTCGAAGTAGCGGGGTTCCAGCGTCACTGTCGGCATGGGGGGCGTGCTCCTCCGAGGTGGCGGGTGGGGAGGCTCCAGGTTAGCGGCCGGGCTAACGCGGGGTGGCGAGTGTCAGGCCCCCCGTCTAAGGTCGGCCTATGTCCGCATCCAGCACGATCCCGACCGAATGACCGTCTCAATGTCCGAGTTGCACCGCGTAGTGGTGATCGGCGGAGGCAATGCCGGCCTGTCGGTGGCCGGTCGCCTGCGCCGGATGGGGGTGGACGACGTCGTGGTGATCGAACCAAGAGACCACCACCGTTACCAGCCGCTGTTCTCACACGTCGCCGGTGGTACCGCGCCCGCCAGCATGGCCATCCGACCGCAGGGCTCCGTGATGCCCAAGGGCGTCGGCTGGATCCAGGATCGGGTTGCCGACGTGCGGCCGGACGCGAACACCGTGGTGCTGACCTCCGGGCGCGAGCTGACTTACGAACACCTCATCGTCTGCCCCGGTATTCAAAAGGACTGGGGCACGGTGCCGGGACTGACCGAGGCGATGGCTTCGCCGTGGGGCGCCTCCAATTACGAGTTCGAACTCGCCGCCAAAGCCTCCAAGCTTCTGCGTGACATGCGCAGCGGCACCGTCGTGTTCACCCAACCCGCCGGACCGGCGACCTGCTCAGGGGCCGCACAGAAGCCGATGTACCTGGCCTGCGACTACTGGCGCGCCACCGGCGTGCTCGACAGCATCCGGGTCGTGCTCGTCGTACCGACCCCCACCGTGTTCGGTATGCCCCTGATCGACAGCGAATTGAACCGCAAGATCGCCGAGTACGGCATCGAACTCAGAACCGGCACCGAACTGCTCGAAGTGGATGCCGCCGCCCGCACCGTCGTCATCGGCGACCCCGGGAGCTCCCAGCGGGAGACGCTCGGCTACGACCTGCTGCACGCCGTTCCGCCGCAGTCGGCTCCCGATTGGCTGAAGGCCACGTCGTTGCCGGCACCGACCGACCCGGACGGGTTCGTCGAGGTGGACCCGGAAACGCTGCGGCATGCCCGGTTCCCGAACGTGTGGTCGCTCGGTGATGCCGCCGCCACGCGCAACTCCAAGTCCGGCGGCGCCCTGCGCAAGCAGACGCTGGTGCTGGCCAAGAATCTCGTGTCGGCGCTGCGCGGTAAAGAACTCAGCAGCTCGTACGACAACTACTCGGTCTGCCCGTTCACCGTGTCCCGCTCCACCGTGGTCTTTGCCGAGTTCGATGATCGCTACCAGCCCAAGCCCACCATCCCGCTCTGGGCGGGACTGGCCAGGGAACGCCGGTTGACCTGGGTATTCGACCGGCACATCTTGCCGTGGGTGTACTGGAACCTCATCCTGAAGGGACGTGCCTGACCATGGCAGATTTGAGCACCGGTGACCGGGTGAGCTGGGCGACCTCGCAAGGGCGCACTCAGGGCACCGTCGTCGAGAAGAAGACCAGCGACTTCGACTTCGCCGACCAGACCTTCCGCGCCTCGACCGACGACCCCGCGTTCATCGTGGAATCGGAGAAGACGGGCGCGCGGGCGGCGCACAAGGCCACGGCGTTGCGCAAGCTCAAGCCCCGGTTGGGCGACTGAGCCCGACCGGCCCTCGCCGGCGAGGCTCAGGCCACCAGGTGGAACGTGCTCGCGAACCGGTCGAGCAGGTCCCGGCGACCGCTCAGCACCGTGACCACCCCCGTCGTGATCGCCCGGTCGGCGGCGAGCTCGCCCGAGATCAGCCGGCGGATGTCTGGCCCGGCCGCGAAAGCCAGGTCGACCGGGCCGTCGCCACGCGACACCGCCAGGCGGGGTCCATCCACTCGAATGAGCAGGTCGGCACCGTCGAACCGCGCCCCGTATGCGGTTGCCGGAAGCATTGCGGCAACCGTCGGGCGGAACGCCGTGCGCAGGTCCATGGTCATCGAGTCCGGGGTGATGATCTGCTCCGCCCGCGGATCGCCCATGGTCTTGAAGCCCCACGCGCCCAGCGCAAGCACGACGGGCTCGAGCTCACGCCCGTACGGCGTGAGCTCGTAGACGATCACGCGGGAACGCGGCGCCCGCCGGATGACACCGGCCGCCTGCAGCTCCTTGAGCCGCGTCGCCAGGATATTGCTCGGAATCCGCGGCAGTCCCGCGGCGAGTTCGCCATAGCGGCGCGGCCCGACGAGCAGGTCGCGAACGATCAGCAGCGCCCACCGCTCCCCCACGAGCTCCATGGCTCGGGTGATGCCGGAGTACTGCCCGTACTCGCGGGCGGCCATCGCCCCTAGGCCTGCTGGCTGGTGACGGCTTCGGGGCCCTGCGCGGCCGCGACCGGATCCATATACCCGAACTCGAGCAGGTTGCCGTCGGGGTCGGTCAGCTGGCGCTGGTACATGAATCCGTAGTCGGAGGCGGCCTGCGCCTCCGAGCCCCCGGCCGCGAGGCCGTTCGTGACGCTCGTGTCGACCGCCTCCCGACTCTCCAGGAAAATCGCGGTCGACACCGACGGATTCACGGCCGGGTCGCCGATCGGGAGTTCGGTGAAGGTCTGGAAGTAGTCGCGGACCAGGAGCATGAAAGCGCTGTGGTCTTCCTCGACGACAACGCAGGCCGCGTTGTGATCGGAGAACAGCGGATTGATGGTGAAGCCGATCGCCGTGTAGAACGCTTTGGCGCGTTCCAGGTCGGTCACCGGCAGATTGACAAACATTGACGTCATCATGGTCTCCCTCGTGGGTTCAATCTCGTGTGGATGTCCGGCATCCGGACACCGACCACACTTGCAAAAAACAAGTAAGTCGTCAAGGCCCCACAGCCGCTTTTCTGCCGCCACGTTGAGCCGCCCACAGGAACCGCGGGTACCGGTCGTCAGCCCTCCGCCGGGAGTTGGTCGAGTTCGGCCAGCGCGGCCCGGGCTCTGGCGATCCGGTCGGCCTCTGGCTCATCCCACCAGTACGGTCCACGCTCGCCCAGCCCGTGTTTGGCGAGCCCGACTCGCCGTCGCGCCGCCGCCACGAGGGTGTCGTCGTCGTTCTTCTTCGCCACCCTCACGCCGGATCTCCCCCTGCCGAGGTGCGACTTGAGCGCCGCCACCACGTCCTCGGGCAGGCTCGGGTCGGTGCGGCGCCAGCGCCGCCCGTTCACCACCAACCAGCGCTCGTCGTCGACCGCACCGTCGGAGTGCGCATCTCCTGAATCGCCCATCGGGACCGCCTTCCTCCCGCTCAGTCTAGGGCGGTACACGCGCTCCCCGGTCGATAATCCTTGACACCCGAATAGGGGGCGAACTAGGGTCAGATCCAGTTCGCGGCTTTGGCTCCAGACGCCCCCATCACCCATCGATGGAAGCCCATTTTCCGTTCCGCTCGTCTCGATGCGGAGTAGATCAACGCTGCCCTGATCCAGCGTTGTGGCGACATGTGCCTGTCCGCGATTGAGCGTGCGTTGTGGGGACCCCGTCCACCCCGTCATGCACTCAACCTCAGGAAGTTGGGCACTGCAATGCGAAACCACATCGATCAACGGCGATCGACGAGTATCACCGCGGCTCTTGCCGCCGGACTGATGGTGACCTCATGCCTCAGCCTCGTGGCCTCCCCCGCCTCGGCGGCGGTGGAAGGCTCACCAGAGGAGCGCGCCCAGGCGCTGCTCAGCCAGATGACCTTGGAGGAGAAGGTCGACATGCTCGAGGGTGACCTCAACAACTTTTACGGCTTCTACAACGCCCCCATCGAGCGGCTGGGCATTCCCGCCCTGACAATGGCGGATGGCCCCGCCGGGGTTCGGATAGCCAATCCCGACATCAACGAAAAGCGGGCGACGGCGCTCCCGGCGCCCCTCGCTCTGGCCGCCACCTTCGACACAGACGCCGCGGCACGATTCGGTGACGTGATCGGCGATGAGGCGTTCAAGAGCACGCACAATGTCTCGCTCGGAACAGCGGTCGATATCGCCCGCCTGGGTCAGGCCGGCCGCACCTTCGAAGGGTACGGTGAGGATCCGCTCTTGTCCGGGAAACTGGCCGGAGCCCAGATCGATGCCATTCAGCAGCATCCGGTGGTCGCCGACATCAAGCACTACAACACCTACAACCAGGAGGAAGACCGCCTGATCGGAGGCAACTCGGTCATCGGCGAGCGTGCTCTGCAAGAGATCTACACTCGACCGTTTGCCATCGGCATTCGTGAGGGACAGCCGGGCTCGGCAATGTGCGCCTTCAACCAGGTCAACTACGTCTACGCCTGCGAGAACTCGGAGCTCCTGACCGGCATCTTGCGTGAGCAGCTCGACTTCACCGGCTGGGTCATGAGCGACTACGGCGCGACGCACAGCACCGTCGAGGCGATGCGCGCCGGCCTCGACCAGGAGCAACCGAGTTTCGGGTTCTTCGACAAGCTGGTCGAGGCGGTGAATAGCGGCCAGGTCACGGAGTCGGAGATCGACGTGCGGGTGCTGCGCGTCCTGACTCCCATGTACAGGCTGGGACTCTTCGACAATCCCGCCGTCGAGCAGGCGTTCGACGAGGCGGGTCATGCCCTCACGGCGCAGAAGATCGCGGAAGAGTCCATGGTGCTGCTGAAGAACGACGGCATCTTGCCGTTGGATCCCACGGCCGTCGGGTCCGTCGCGGTGATCGGCGCCGACGCCGATCAGGTCACGGCCGGGGGTGGCAGCTCTCTGGTGCTGCCCACCTCCACCATCAGCCCGCTGCAGGGCATTCAGAACCTGCTGCCGGACGCCACCGTGCAGCATGCTCGGGGCACCGATTTTGTGACCTCGTCGTCACTGCTTCCTGGTCTGGAGGCCATTCCGTCCGACTACCTCACCGCCGAGAACGGCGCTGCGGGCGCAGACGCCCGCTTCTTCGATGCGGCCGGCGCCGTGCTCGCCGAGGAGACCCTGCAGGACGTCACCGTCAACGGCGGATTCTTCTACTACGAGGGATTCAACTCCCAGTCGGCGCTCCTGCCAAAGCTCCCCGGCCAGGGCATCGCGAGCGCCAGCTACGCGTCCACGCTGACGCCACCGGTGTCGGGTACCTACGAGCTGGAACTCGTCGCCCTGGGGTCGGCCACCGTTTCCATCGACGGTCAGGTGGCCCTGCGGGTGGATTCACCGGAACAGGCGAACCAGACCGTTTCGGTTCCCTTAACCGGCGGACAGTCCTACGACCTCGCGGTGGATTACACCGCGAGTGAGAAGGCTCGCTCCGAACTCGGTCCGCAGCTCAAGCTGGGCTGGACCAAGCCCGACGGTGTCGTGGACCCGAAGGCGCAGGAAGCGGCCACGTTGGCCGCGGAATCCGATGTGGCTGTCGTCGTCGTTCGCGACTACGGTTCGGAGGGCGGCGACAAGGCCGACCTGCGCGTGCCCACCGGCCAGGAGGCTCTGATCAACGCGGTCAAGCTCGCCAATCCGAACACGGTTGTTGTCCTGATGACCGGCGGGCCGATCACGACCCAGGCCTGGGAGGACGGCGTGCCTGCGGTGCTCGAAGCCTGGTACGGCGGCCAGAATCAGGGCGCGGCACTCGCCAACATCCTCTTCGGCGTGATCTCCCCCTCCGGCAAGTTGCCGGTGACCTTCCCGGTCTCGCTCAGCGACACCCCGGTGTCCGCCGCGGACCAGTACCCGGGTGTCGGTTTGGACAGCTTTTACACCGAGGGCACCTTTGTCGGGTACCGCGGTTTCGAGAAGTTCGGTCTCACCCCCACGTACGAGTTCGGTCACGGCCTCTCGTACACCTCATTCGAGTACTCCAACCTCACGGTCAAATCGACCGGACAGGCGCAAGTGACGGCGACGTTCTCCGTCACCAACACGGGAGACCGAGCCGGCTCGGAATCGCCACAGGTCTATGTCGGCGAGCTACCGACGGATGTGGTGGAGACGGCGCCGAAGCAGTTGGCCGGATTCACGAAGCTGACGCTCGAACCCGGTGAGTCCACCGACGTGACGATCGATCTGGACCGTGCGTCGTATTCCTATTGGGATTCCTACACGGACAGGTGGGTCACGCCGCGCGGCCGGCTCGACGTGCTCGTGGGCGGGTCGTCCCAGGACATTCGCCTGGAGGACACGGTGCGGGTCAAGTCATCGGACAAGGAGAACGCGAACGGGATCTCGAAGGAAGCGGTGTACACCATCGTCAACGAGAACTCAGGCGCGTGTCTGGACGCCGTCGATTACGGCACGACGAACGGTACGGCGGTTCAGCAATGGACCTGCCCGGCACCGCAGGCGAACGCGACGTGGCAGCTGACACGACAAGGCGGTGACCGCTACCGGATCACGAACGTCAACGCCGGGCTCGCGCTCGACGTGGCGAACGCCTCACCCGATGAGGGAGCTGCACTGATCCTCTGGGAGTCCTCGAGGAGGTCCAGGAACCAGCAGTTTGAGCTCGTGCGGGTCGGCGACGGCAACTACCAGTTCGTTGCCCGGCACAGCCAACTCTGCCTCTCGGTCGATGGCGGCTCGAAGGAGAACGGGGCCCTGATAGTTCAGCGGGCCTGTGATGCGGAAGATCCCGCGCAGTCCTTCGCCCTGAAGGCGCAGGCCGGCTGAGTCGGATAGTCGTCGGTGCCCGGAGGTGAATCGCCGGGCACCGACGTTCGCCTGAACGAGTGAGAACGGAGGCGGCATGAGCGAACCGAAGGGGCAGCTCAGCCAGGCGCAGCGTAGGTGGATCACCCTGGGCATCGCGTCGCTCGCGGTCATGGTCGTTGTCGTGATCGTCATCGTCTCCGTCACGGCCAGCAGGAATGCCACGCGCCAGTCCTCCCCGCCCAGCCGGAGCCCCGCTGCCAGCTCTGGCTCAAGCCCCACCCCGACCTGGTCCGCCGACCGTGCGACGGCGTCCACCACCAGCGCAGATCAGAGCCACCTGATGCGGGAGCTCCAGGTCGAGGCGCAACCCACCGTCGCTGCCGCCGAGACCGACATCAGCGTGGATAGGGCGGCGGAAGCGCAAAGCATCGATGGATTCGGAGCCGCCATGACGCACTCTTCCGCAGAGCTCCTCGCGAGCCTGCCGACGGAAGAACGGACCGCGTTGTTAGAAGAGCTCTTCTCGCCCGACGGGCCGACCCGGCTGTCGACTGTGCGCATACCGATCGGCGCCTCCGACTTCGTCTCGACGGATGCCTTCACCTTCGACGACCTCGACGTCGGCGCGACGGACTGGGCCCTGGATCAGTTCAGCCTCGAGCCCGATCGGAGCGCCATGATTCCGATGCTGCAGGAAGTTCTGGCGGTCAACCCCGATGTTCAGATCATCGCGTCGCCGTGGAGCCCGCCAGCCTGGTTGAAGACCAGTGGGAGCCTCGAGGGCGGACGATTACTTGACGAGGATCGGGCCTACGAGACCTATGCCGCCTACCTCATTCGTTTTATCGAGGGCTACGGCGACGCCGGCATCCGCATCGGACTCCTCACCGTGCAGAACGAGCCGCAGCTGCGCTACCCGGACGGGTATCCGGGCACAGACATGCCGGTGTGGCAGCAGGCCAAGCTCATCGAGCGGCTCGGCCCCGCCGTGGACGCGGCCGGTCTCGACACGGACATCCTCGGCTTCGACCACAACTGGGAGTTGAACCCGGGCGACGCCGCATCCGCTCCGACCGGTGAGGACCCGGCCTACGAATACCCGGCCGACCTTCTCCGCACTCCTGCCGCCCCGTGGATCGCCGGGATCGCGTTCCACTGCTATTACGGCGACGCGTCGGCACAAACCCGGCTGTGGGAGCAGTTCCCGACGATCATTATCTGGGTGACGGAGTGCTCCGGCTCGGGCGGCCCCGACGACTCGTCGGACAAGCTCTTCGCCGACACGTTCTCCTGGCAGGCGACCAATCTGCTCATCGACTCCCTCCGGAATCGGGCCACGGGGGTACTGACGTGGAACCTCGCCTTGGACGAAAACGGTGGGCCGCACCGCGGAGGCTGCGAGACCTGCTCAGGGGTGGTCACCATCGCCACCGATGGCACGGTGACCCGGAACGCCGAGTATTTCGTGCTCGCCCAAGCCGCACGTTTCCTCCCGCCAGGCTCGGTTCGGGTCGAGTCGACCTCCGATATTCCGGATCTGCCGAACGTCGCGTTCGTCACCCCGGACGGGTCAACGGTTGTCGTGGCGTGGAACGGCTGGGACCAGTCGCGCTCGATCACTGTCGGGGATGGCACCCGCGCGGTGTCGGCTCGACTCCCGGCCATGTCGCTCAGCACGATCTCGTTGAGACGCTGACCGCTCCTACTCCGGTGGTGTTCGCGAGTCGGCCAGGGCGGTGATCGCCGCGCGGTTGGTGAGGTAGACGGTCTCGCCGTGGATCAGGTCCAGCGCGTGCATCCGGTCGAGAATCTGCGCCCGAGGGCGGCTGAAGGAGAGATCGACCGACCGTGAGCTGAGCCAGCCGGTGAGAGCGTGGAAGGCATCCGCCCCGGTGACGTCGATATCGGTGACGGCCTCGAGGTCGAGCACAACATGTCGGATTGCCGGGGTGGTCGTCGCGGCCGTCTTCACGGCATCGGCGAACACGGTGCCGTTGGCGAAGAACAGCGGCGCGGCCAGGCGAATCACCAGCACCCCCTGAGCCGTGGCGGTGCCGGCCGGGGCCGGGTCCAGCAGCGAGGAGCCGGGCTCACCGTCGGCGGCCAGGACATCGATCGCGGGAGCCGCCGCGCGTCGCGCGAGATTGATGAGAGCGAGAACGAAGGCGATCACGATCCCCGGGATGGCGCCGACCAGCAGGGTGGTGAGGAAGCACACCGCACCCACGAGAAACTCGAACCGGTCCTGGGCCCACAGCTGTCGAAAGTCGCCGACCCCGAGCAGCGGCAGAACCGCCACGGCGACGATGGCGCCGATGGCGGGCGATGGAATGTGCTCCAACAGGGCGGTGCCGAACACCAGCAGCAGCAGCGTACCCACCGCGGCAACCACTGTGGGCAGTTGGGTACGCGACCCGGCCTGATCCATCGCCGCCGTGCGCGACGTCGACGACCCCACCGCGAATCCCCCGGTGGCCCCGGCGGCGACGTTCGCGGCACCGAACGCGAACAGGTCCCGGTTGGGCCGGGTGGCGTATCCGCGCTTCTCCCCGTAGCTGCGGGCAACCAGGAGCCCCTCCGCCATCGTCACCATGGTCAACGCGATCGCGGACGGCACCACGGCCAGCCACGTTGCCCAGTCCAGCACCGGCCAGGTGAGAGTCGGCGGACCGGCATCGACGGGGCCGAGCACGTCCACCCCCTGTTGCTCCAGTTCGGTAGTGAGCACCAGGACCGTCGCAAGAATCAGGACCACCAGCGCCCAGGGCACGGCACGCGCAACCCGGCGGCCGGCCACGAGTACCAGAACGGATGCCGCGGCAATCGCCACCGACCAGCCGTTGACGCTCGGGAGTCCGTCGATGAGGCCGGAGACTTTCTGGACGAATTCGGCCCCGGAATCGATCTTCACGCCCAGCATCTTGGCGACCTGGCTGATCAGAATGTCGAACGCAAGCCCGCCGACGAAGCCGACCAGGATGGGTTTGGACAAAAAGTTCGCCAGGAAGCCCCGCTTGAACAATGCGGCCAGGACCAGCATCACCCCGCACAGTATGGCCTGGGCCAACGCCATCGTCAGGTAGTTCGCACTGCCGGCCACCGCCAGCCCGCCGATCGACGAGGCGACCAGGGCTGCGGCGGCGGCATCCGGCGAGGCGACCAGCTGCCGCGACGACACCACCACCGCGTATACCAGCGCCGGAACGACGAGGGCGTACAGCCCGGCGGTGGGCGGCAGCCCGGCTATCTGGGCGTAGCCGATGTTCAACGGCACGGCGATGGCGAGAAGGGTGACGCCCGCGGTGGTTTCTTTCACGGCGTTGCGCCAGGTCAACCCGACGAGGGGCGGCTGCATCCGAGTCCTCCCCCGGTTTCGCGCGATCGTCAAGAACACGGTGAGGCAGCCGCCACGCTCCTTTCGGTACTCAGCCCGGTCAGCCGCCCGTAGTCGCGTACATTGTGGACTGAAAACGCTTTTGTCGCACGGCCGGGTCAGGTCAGCTCGGGGGCGAGGCGCATCGTCGGCCCGGCCCGGGAGGCGAGATCGCGGGCGGTCGCCTCGATCGTGCGCTGCATGACGCTGACCGCGACGGTGCTGGCGACGTCCGCCGGGCGGGCGACGGTGATCGTCCGCGTGAGCGGGCTCTCCAATCGCACCGCTCGCAGCCCGGGGCGGTCGATGAGCACCATCGCGGGCACAATCGCGACGCCGAGCCCGCGCTCCACAAACCGCAACACGGCATCCATCTCGGCGCCCTCGAGCACCACCTCGGGGGTGAGACTCTGCGCCCGGAACGCCGCCTCGGTCGTGGCGCGCAGATCGTAACTTGCGCTGAATACCACCTGCGGCAACCCGGCGACCGTTTCCAGGGTGATCGTTTCGTCCGTCGTGATGGGCGGCTGGTTCGCGGCGGAGATCAGCACCAGCTCCTCGACCAGCAGCGGTGCGGTCATGAACCGGTCGGCCGAGGTCGTCTGCGAGGTGGTGATCAGGGCCAGGTCGAGCTCACCCCGGGACAGCTCGTCGAGCAGGCGTCTCGACCCCTGCTCGGAAAGGTGCAGGTCAATGCCGGGGTGCGCCGCGTGAAACACGCTGAGTACCTCCGCCACCAGGCTCAGGCACAGGGAGGGTGTCGCCCCGAGGCGCACCCGGCCGCGACGTAGGCCGGCCAACTCGGCCAGTTCGCGGTGCACGGACTCGGCGTCGGCGAGCATCCGCCGGGCCAGAGGCAGGAGCGCCTCGCCTGCCACCGTGAGCGTGCTGCCGCCGCGGGCGCGGGTGAGCAGTTCAGCGCCGAGGTCCTGCTCGAGCGTGCTGATCTGGCGGCTCAGCGACGGCTGGGCCAGGTGCAGATGCTCGGCGGCGCGAGTGAAGTTTCCCAGGCGCGCTACGGCGACAAACCCGCGTAACTGTTCGAGGTTCATACGTATAGCGTAAGCGCATGGTAAGCACTCCAAAGATGCATTGGAGTAATCAATAAGTCGTGCTTAGCGTGGAGGGTATGAATTCTTCAGAACGTCAGATCTCCACGACAGTCCTCGTGATCGGCACCGGCGGGTCCGGACTGCGCGCCGCCATCGAACTCGCCGAAGCCGGCGTCGACGTGCTGGCCCTCGGCAAGCGACCCAAATCGGATGCGCACACCTCCCTCGCCGCCGGCGGGATCAACGCCGCCCTGGGGACCATGGATGCCGACGACTCCTGGCAGCACCACGCCGCCGACACCCTCAAGGAGTCCTACCTCCTCGCGAATCCGCACACCGTGCAGATCGTCACCCAGGGCGCGGCGCGCGGCATCGACGACCTCGAGCGGTACGGCATGCCGTTCGCCCGCGAAGACGACGGCCGCATCTCGCAGCGGTTCTTCGGCGCTCATACCTTCCGTCGCACCGCCTTCGCGGGCGACTACACGGGCCTCGAAATCCAACGCACGCTGATCAACCGGGCGGCTCAGCTCGACGTGCCCGTCCTCGACACCGTGTATGTCACCCGCATCCTGGTCAACGACGACGGTGCGGTCTTCGGCGCCTACGGCTTCGACGTGGAGAACGGCACCCGCTACCTCATCCACGCGGATGCCGTCATCCTCGCCGCCGGCGGGCACAACCGCATCTGGCGGCGCACGTCGTCACGCCGGGACGAGAACACCGGCGACTCGTTCCGCCTGGCCGTCGAGGCCGGCGGGCGCCTGCGCGACCCGGAACTGGTGCAGTTCCACCCGTCGGGCATCATCGAACCGGAGAACGCCGCCGGCACCCTCATCTCCGAGGCCGCGCGCGGCGAGGGCGGCATTCTGCGTAACGGCCTCGGCGAGCGCTTCATGCACAAGTACGACCCCGAGCGACTGGAGCTCTCCACCCGCGACCGGGTGGCCCTGGCCTGTTACACCGAAATCAAGGAGGGCCGCGGTACCGCCAATGGCGGCGTCTGGTTGGATGTCTCCCACCTGCCCCGGGAGACGATCATGACCCGGCTCCCCCGGGTGTACCAGACCATGCTCGAACTGCAGATGCTGGACATCACCCAGGAGCCGATCGAGATCGCCCCGACCGCGCACTACTCAATGGGCGGCGTCTGGGTGCGTCCGGAGGACCATGGCACCGACGTCCCCGGGCTGTACGCCATCGGTGAGGCCTCCTCTGGACTGCACGGCGCCAACCGGCTCGGCGGCAATTCGCTGATCGAGCTGCTCGTGTTCGGCCGGATCGTGGGCCAGGCCGCGGCCGCGTACTCGAGGGGCCTCGACGCGCAACATCGCTCCCGTGCCGCGGTCGCCGCGGCCGCAGCCGAGGTCGACGCCCTGCTCGCCGCCGACGGCGAGGAGAACGTGCGCGCCCTGCAGCGCGCCATCCGCAACACCATGACCGAGCACGCCGGGGTAGTGCGAGACGAGGCTGGGCTGCTCACCGGATTGGCCGAACTCGATCTGATCGAATCCCGGATTGTCAACATCGGCATCCACCCCGACATTGCCGGATACCAGGACCTCGCCCACGCCTTCGACCTGAAGTCCGCCGTGCTCGCCGCTCGTGCCACCCTGCAGGCCGCGCTGGAGCGCCGGGAAACGCGCGGCTGCCACAACCGCAGCGACTATCCGGACACCGACCCGGCGCTGCAAGTCAACCTCGTGTGGTCGGCCGACGGCACGATCACGCACGAAGCGATCCCGGACATACCGGCCGACATCGCGGCGTTGATGCGGGAGGACGTCTCCGTCAGCGGCAAACTGCTCGAGTAGGCGCACGCAGGGCCAACGCGTCACTCGCGGCTGGCGATGGCGTCGACATCGTCGGTGGACACCTGCTGCGTGCCACCGACGGTGTCGAATTCGATCGTGGCGGCTCCGTACTCGACGCTCTCATCACCGGCAGCCCACACCGCTCCCCAGATTCCGTCGACCAGCGCTGCATCGGTGACGACGCCCGAGGCACTCTCCACGCGCATGGCCGTCACGTCTGGGCCGGCCTGCCCGGTCAACTGGGCGTAGACCTTCCCCGTGGCCTCGCTTTCGAAGCCGCCAACGAACCCGAAGGAGATCACGCTGTCGGCGGCGACCTCTTCGAGGGGGCTACTGCCGGTCGACACGAGCGTGTCTCCCTCCTCGAACGATTGGATCACCCAACCGTCCTCGACGGCCCACCGTCCCTCGTAGTCCCCCACCGTCTGGGTGAATAGAGCTGACGCCACTCGCACGTGGGGGCGGTCCGGGCTGGAGGGCTGAACCGTCCCGCCGGGGTCCGTGGAGATCTCATCCAGAGTGAACGAGGTGGAGCCCGCCTCGGTGTGCACGGTGACGGTGTCCTGGTCTTCCACGTCGCCACCGGACCCACCGGGCCACCAGGCCGTGAACCATCCGCTCTCGACCGTGGCCTGCACCCTGATGACGCCGTCAAAGCCGATGACGTCGACGCCGGTCACGCCCTCACCGGCGAGGCCGGTGATGGACGAGTACTGGGAAGCGCCGGGGTCTCCACTGGTGCCGCGGCTCATCGTCATGATTCGGCCGGGAGCCGCGGAGTATCCGTCCCCGAGCGCTTCCCACCCGGGCGACCCTGAGCCGATGTCGGTGCACTGGATCACGGTGGCGCCCATGCGCATGATGGTGAGCCCCGACTCGCCGCGGCGCTCGGATAGCAGGATGTCATCGCTCGTCACGGCCGGCCAGTCGATGCCGGCGTCCCAGTTCTCGGCGCAGTCCGTGCCCATCTGCAGTGACTGTTCCTCGGTCGGATGCGTGGGCTGAAGTGTCCAGGTGGCGGTGGCGGCGACCGGAGCAAAGACCGCTCCGGCGACGAGAAGACCCACGGCGGTGCCCACGCCGGCTAGCGCGGCACGCCTGGTTCGGCGGCGCGGGGTTGGTGGGGTCGCGACAATGCGTTCCAACAGGGCCGACCGGCGGGTTACCTCGGTGCTGTTCAGCACGCGGCCGCCGGCGGGGTCGAGGGTGGTGATCTCGTCGTGGGTCATGGTGTGATCAGCTCCTGTGCGGTTGGTACATCGGCCGCGGTCAGCGGTCGGTCATGCGGCGCTCCGTTACCCAGAGCTGAGTCGAGACGTTTCCGGGCGCGGGCGAGTCTCATCGAGAACGTCGTACGGCGGATGCCGAGGACGCTCGCTCCGGCATCGGGCCCTAGGCCTTCGAAGGCCGTCAAGGCCAGCACCTCACGGTCGCGGCTGGTGAGAGAGGCCCACGCCCGAGTCAGGTCGATCCAACGGTCGAGGGACACCTGATCGGTCATGCCGGGCGGTGGCTCTTGCGACAGTCGCACGTCCAGGTTCGTCCGGCGGAACAGCGAGCGTCGGTGGTTGCCGATCTCGTGCTTTGCGATCACGAACAGCCAGGGCCGCGCGTCCGGCGGGGCGTCGTCGAAGCGGCGCCAGGCCGTCAAGAACACCCCCGACACGATGTCTTCCGCATCGCTCTCGACCCGTCGCTCGACAAACCTCGTGACGTCGAGGAATGCCTCGTCGTACAACCCCGGAATCGGCGCTCACGCCCTGATCCGTCATCCATCCAGTTCCCCACGTTCGCTCATACCCAGGACATGTCCGGCCGACCCGGATCGGTCACATCCTTCGAGCATTTATTTGAGCCAAGATGCTCATATGACGAACCATCCCCGGCCACGCCGACCCGACGTGACGACGATCGAACTGGTCGGGGGGCCGGAGCGACTCGAGCTGGCCCTGCAGCCGTACGACCAGCGCTGGCCCGGCATCTATCTCGAGCATCGTTCGCGCATCCGCTCGGCTCTCGCCGCTGCTGACGTCGAGATCGAACATATCGGTTCCACGGCCGTTCCCGGCCTGGCCGCGAAGGCGATCGTGGACATCGTGATTGCCGTGGTCGATATCACCGCCGAGGAGGACTATCTCGAGCCGCTCCTCGCCGCCGGCTACGAGTTGCGCACCCGAGAGCCGCGGCATCGTCTCGTGCGCACGCCTGACCGCGACGTGCATGTGCACGTCTACGAACAAAACGATCCGGCTGTGGCCGAGTACCTTCTCCTGCGTGATCACCTCCGCGCCGACGCAAGCGACCGCGCCCTCTACGAACGCACCAAGAGGGAACTGCTGAGCGAGCGCTGGGAGGACATGAACGACTACGCCGACGCCAAGACCGCCGTCATCCTGGCGATCAAGAATCGAGCGCGGACCCAGAAAGCGACTGACTTGTAGCCCGCAACTAAGCTCTGGGCATGGCTGAGAAAGCGCACAGCGTCGACGAGTATCTCAACGCGCTCGACCCTGCTCCACGAGCAGAGCTCGAACGCCTCCGTCGCCTGGTGACCGACCTCGTACCGAGTGTCGAAGAGACGATGAGTTACGGCATGCCGACCCTCAAGTACCAGGGCCGCGCACTGGTGTACTTCACCGCGTCAAAGAAGCACCTGAGCTTCTACCCCTCTTCATGGGCCATCACGGAGTTGAAAGACCAACTCACGGACTACAAGACCACCGAACACTCGGTCCAGTTCACGCTGTCCAACCCCCTCCCCAGTGGCCTGGTAACAAAGCTCGTCTGCATTCACCAGCGCGAAATCGACGCCAACCGGCAGTGACTGCGACTGCCAGTCACACGGCCACCGCGCGGCGCTCGATCATCGGTCATCGCGCCGAAGCTCAGCCGCCTTCTTGACGTAGTCATTGTCGGCGTAGTCGGCGAACGCTTCCTCCTGGCTCGGGATGCGGCGCACCTCGAGTTTGGAGCCCGGCCCCAGCGGTGCCCGGCTCGCCCAGTCGACGGCTTCCTCCTGGCTCGAGACGTCGAGGATCCAGAACCCGTTGAACAGCTCGTGGGTCTCGCCGTAGGGACCGTCGGTCACCGTCGGCTTGGTGCCGGCGAAGTCGACCACGACACCCTCCGCGGCCGGGGCGAGACCCTCGGCGCTGGCGAGCACCCCTGCCTTAATCATGGACTCGTTGTAGGCGCCCATGGCATTGATGATCTCCTCGAAGTCGATCTCCTGGCTGGCCTCGACGGCCGCCTGGCTGTCGCGCATGATGAGCATGAATTTCATGGTGGTTCTCCTTCGTGCGAGGACGCCCGTTGCGTCCTCCTACTATCACGTCGAATGGGAGCCACCGATATAGACATCACCGTGCAGATTTGTGACCTCACCGCTCTGCCCATTGAACCGGATAGAACGATCCTTATTCGTTCACCGGATGCACACCGCCGGTTAATCGACATCCGGCTCCGAACCCTCCAGCATTGTCCGAACGATTGAGTCGCCGTCCGTTCTGCCGGCGCCGTTCCTGTCGAGTGTTCGCCGTTTCGCACCATCCGCTCAACTTCTGAAAGGCGTCGCGATGAACCGTCCTATTCGAGTCCTGTCGCTGTATGAGGGTTTCTTCGCCGGTGGGGCGCGCATCTTGCATACCGACGTCATCGCCGGACTTCACCGTGGGTTTCACCACCGCCACAGCGTTCTCTCCATCGCCTCGGCCGCGCGCCGTGACGCATCGGTGCAACGACTGCACACGGACCCGCGTTACGTCCGTCTCACGCAAGCCGGCGTCAGGGTGACGACACTCGGTCGAACAGTCGGTGCGGATGCGCCCGGGCCGGCGACGTTCACCGAACGTCAGTTGGCCATCGCCGCGACCGCGGTGCGGCGGGCCGATGTCATCCTGTCGTTGAAGGAACAGCCGATCGGGCTGCTGCTCGCGCTGCGCGAACGCGGGTTGATGCCCGACATCCCGGTCGCCGCGTGCCTGCACCGATCCGACCCGACACACTCCGGCCCGGCGCTCGAGTGGCTCAGTGACGCAGCCGCGTCGGGATTGTTGACCGCGGACATCTCCTGCGCCCAGTCGACCAGCGACGCATACGCGCCGTTTCTGGCGGCCAGGACGGAACGATTCGTTGTCTCGAATGGCATCGACACCGACCGGTTCCGTCCCGGAACGGACGCCGAACGTGCCGCCACACGAAGCCAATTGGGGATCCCGACCGCGGCGCCCGTGGTGCTCCTCGCCGCCCGGTTCGATGCGATGAAAGATCCGGGCCTGTTTCTGCGATCCGCGGCCCTCCTGTCCCAGCAGCGCCCGGAGACTCATTTTCTGGTCTGCGGTGCCGGAATGACGCGTGAGAACGAGTCCTTCCGCGCGCTGCTGGAGGAATCCGGTATCGGTGGTGGAAGCAACCTGCACGCCCTGGGACTGCGCGACGACATGCCGGCGATCTACCAGATCGCGGACGTTGTGGCGCTCACCAGCGCGTTCGGCGAAGCGTCTCCCCTGTGCCTTCTCGAAGGCGCAGCATCCGGTGCGACCCCGGTCACGACCGACGTGGGCGACTCGGCGGGAACGGTGAGTGGAATCGGATTCGTCACCACACACGAGGCAGCTCACATCGCCGCCACCTGGAATGGCGTCCTGGACCGCCGCGCGGAGCTGCGCGAACTCAGTCTCGCTGCCCGAACGCGGTTCGGCCGCAACCGGATGATCGACGGCTACGCGGCGATCGTGAGCGGTCTCCTCGAACGCGGTCGGGCAGCGGCCTGACCGCTACGGCCAGTTGGCGGGAATACGCCGTGCCCCGGGAGCGCCGCCAGTCGGCGCAGGACTACGCGTCGCTGGAATTCTCCTCGGGAGCGTCGCTGTCGGTGTACTCGCCTTCGGCCTGCGTTTTGTCATCGGGTTGAGCCGGCGCTCCGGGCGCTGACTCCGCGTCGGTGTACTCGCCATCTTCGTCAGGACTGATTTTCATAGTGGCCTCTCTCGACTGGGACTAGCTACTCTATGCCGGTCAACCGAGCAAAACCATCACGGGCCAGGCAGCCGGGCACGGATGAGAATCTGCAGCACCTCTTTCGTACCTGCATGGACTACTTTCCCTGCCTGGCGTGACATATCCACTCCTCAGTACGTCTTTAACCTGGATACCCTGAACCGCTTGTGGTGGAGGCGCCACCAATCAAGGGTTCACTATGCCGGTCAGCACGCCACAAGAGGACTCCGCCGAGATCACGGGACCCAACCAGCCCCGCCTGCGCGGACGCTATCGCCTGCAGGAATTGATCGGCAGAGGCGGCGCCGGGTCCGTGTACCGTGCCCGGGACGAGGCATTGGGACGCGACGTCGCGGTGAAGCTCTTCGCGGCATCTGCCGGAACGGAAATGGACATCCGCCGGCAAGAGGACGAGGTGAACCTTCTCGCGAGCCTGAACCACCACAGCGTCGTGACCCTGCTCGATGCCGGCGTCGACCGTACGGATGCGGCGCAGCCGCGCGTCTATTTCGTGATGGAACTCGTCTCCGGTGCCGACCTCCAGGTGCAACTGAAGAATGGCGCCCTCACGCCCCGCCAGATCGCTCAGATCGGCTTCGACCTGGCGGAGGGTCTGCACTACATTCACCGCCTCGGCGTGGTGCATCGAGACATCAAGCCGGCCAACATTCTGCTCGTCGACTACAGCCACGGCCATGGCCGGTACCGGGCCAAACTGACTGATTTCGGCATTGCACAGTTCGGCGCCGTCGCGCGCGGCGATGCAGAAAACAGTACGACGGGCACAGCCGCCTATCTCAGCCCCGAGCAGGCGTTCGGCCGTCCCCTCGGGTCGGCGAGTGACATTTACTCGCTCGGCCTCGTGCTGCTCGAGTGCTTCACCCGCACGGTTGCGTTCCCGGGCGACCCGATCCCGTCGGCTTTAGCCAGACTCAGGAGCGATCCGCTCATTCCGCGTGACATCGCCACGGAATGGCGGACGCTGCTCGCGGCCATGACGGCTCGCAAGCCAGAAAACCGCCCCTCGATCGATGACCTCGTCGTCGCCCTGCGCCAGATGGTCGCGGCCGAGACGGGTCGGCACCGAAACCTGGCGGCGCTTCCCGAACCGGCGACCGAGGAGGGCCGGATGCGCGCCGTCGCGCGCTACCGGCTGCCGGAGGCGCCGGCTGACGGGGCATTTGACCGGGTCACAGCGATTGCCGCCCGGGTGTTCGATGTTCCGGTCGCGCTCGTCACGATCGTGGATCACGACCGAATCTGGTTCACCTCCCACCATGGCCTCGACATCGATCACATCGACCGTCACCCCGGCCTCTGCGCGTCGGCGATCATGGACGACGTGCCCTGGGTCGTCGAAGACGCCCGGTTCGACCCCCGCACGTTGGCCAATCCCCTCGTTGCCGACGGTTTCGGCCTGCAGTTCTACGCCGGTGTGCCGCTGCGCACCCGGGACGGATACAACCTCGGCACGCTCTGCGTGCTCGACTTCGAACCGCGCCTGGCAACCGAGCAGGAACTCGCCACCCTCGCCGATCTCGCCGCCATCGTCATGAGCGAAATGGAACTGCGGTTGGAAAGTCGCCAGTCCCTTGCCCTGGACGGCACAGTAGCAACCCCGAACTGACCTCAGCCGACGGCGAGGTGCGTCAGGGCCAGCAGAGCGCCGACCTGGAGGACTCGTTCTGGCGATGGGCCCGGACGAACGCGGTGGACTGACCTATCGGTTGGGTCCTCGTACGATGAGTGGATGACCGCACCCATCATCCTTGTCGCGAATGCCGGCGATGGAACCATCTCGTCCTTCCGTCTGACCGGCGACTCGCTCAGACTCCTCGCCGTCACCGAGGGGCTCACGGGCTGCTCGAACTTCGTCGTCGACCACGAGCGCTCTGTCGTGCACGCGGCCGTGAAGGGCGATCCCGCCGGGATCGTGACCCTCGCGCTAGACCGGGACACGGGCGTCCTGACGCAGATCATACGTCGCGATCTGACCGGTGGCGGGCTCAACTATGTCGCATTGACCCGCGGAGGATCCGCCCTCCTCGGGGTCTCCTACGGCGGCGGCTACGGCATCATCGCGCCGGTTGGGCCCGATGGTGTCGGGGAACCGGTCACCCGGATCGCGTACCCCAACCTGCACTCGGTCCTGCCCAGCGCGGACGGGAAGTTCGCCTACTTCGTCTCGCTCGGAGCGGACCTGGTAGCGCAATACGCGATCAGCGACGATCTCTCTCTGATCCCACTCACGCCGCCCACCGTGTCCGCACCGAGCGGAAGCGGCCCGCGCCACCTAGTCCTCAACCACGCCGAGGACGCCGTCTACGTTCTCACGGAGTACTCCGGAGAGGTCTTGCACTTCGCCCGTGACCTGGAGACTGGCGCCCTGACCCTGCAGAGCTCTGCCACAGCGTTCGACACCTCGGCGGGCCTCGGACACGGGCGCATCGAAGCAGACCCGCGCAGTGAACACCTGATCTGGGGTGCCGACCTGCATCTCGGTGCGGATGGGCGAACCCTGTGGGCGTCCGAGCGCAGCGCGAGCACGCTCGCTGCCGTCTCCGTCTCTGCCGACGGCACCGTCGCAGCTCCTCGACGTTTCACCGTCACCGAGCCACAACCGCGCGGCTTCGCGCTCAGTGCCGACGGCCGACACCTGGTCGCGGCGGGTGAGGAGTCCACCACTGTGTCGGTCTACACCGTTGACGGCGACGACCTCCACCTCACTGCGCGCGTCGAATCGGGAAACGGCGCGAACTGGGTCCGCTTCGTCTGACGATAAGAACCACGGGCAGCCTGCAGAGGGATTACCTCGCCCAGGCAGTTTGACCTAGCCGAGCAGCGCGACGCCAAAGCCGGCGACGACGGCCCGCACTTCGGCGAGATACCGCTGCGCCTGCTCGGTGAGGGGAATCGCCGAATGGCCGATCCAGCCGATCTCGATGCGTTCATCCACGTCGAGCGGGACAGAGACGATCTCCGGGTCGAGATCGTCGCTGATGATGCCGGTCGAGATCGTGTAGCCGTCGAGCCCGATCATGAGGTTGAAGATCGTCGCCCGGTCGGAGACGCGGATCTCTCGTTTGCTCGACAAGGTGGACAGGATTTCCTCGGCGAGGTAGAACGAGTTGTTCGCCCCCTGATCGAAGGTGAGCCGCGGCAGGTCGGCGAGATCGGCGAGGTTAACGCGATCCCGGGAGGCGAGCGGGTTCTTCCGGGAGATGAAGATGTGCGGCTCGGCCAGGAAGAGCGGACGGAATGCGAGTCCGGAGTCCCGGAGTAGCTTGTCGACGACGTTCCGGTTGAAGTCGTTCCGGTAGAGGACGCCCAACTCGCTGCGGAGCGTCCGGACATCCTCGATGATGTCCCAGGTACGGGTCTCACGCAGCGAGAACTCGTATTCGGCCCCCTCGGTAGCCTTGACCATCCGGACAAACGCGTCGACCGCAAACGAATAATGCTGCGTCGACACCCCGAGTAGGCGTCGCGACGGCGGGCGACCGAGGTAGCGCTGCTCGAGCAGGGCGACCTGCTCGACGACCTGTCTGGCGTAGCCGAGGAACTCCGCACCGTCGGTGGTGAGTGTGATCCCGCGCGCCGAGCGGACAAGCAGAGCGTGACCCACCCGGGTCTCGAGGTCTTTCATCGCCACGGACATGGTCGGCTGAGCGACATACAGCATGTCGGCGGCCGCGGTGATCGATCCTTCCGCGGCGACCTCGATGAAGTAGTGGAGCTGCTGCAAGGTAACGCCGCTCGATCGCTGAGTCATAGGGCAAGGCTATAGGAATGCATAGCGGGCTCGGATTATTCTATGTGCGCCGAAAAGCAGCACGATGAATGCACTGACTTCAACTAGGCCAACCAGGCCGATCAGCTACCGGATTGGCCGATCATGGCGAACGAGTTCACGTTCAGCATCACCACCACCCGCTTCGACGAGGACTACGCACCGTCGAACAGCTCCCGAGCCACCACGAACTTCGCCAATCTGGCCCGAGGCGAGCACCGTCAGCAGAACCTCCGCAACGCGCTGACGATGATCGACCGCCGGTTCAACGACCTCGCGCATTGGGACAACCCGAGTCGGGACCGCTATACCGTCGAGCTCGACATCGTCTCCGTGGAGCTGCAGTTCACCGCGGAAGGAGAGGATCAGGACTTTCCGTTGCTCGAGATCCTCGACATTCAGATCGTTGACCACCGCACCGGCGAACGTCGCCATGGGATCGTGGGGAACAACTTCTCGTCCTATGTCCGCGATTTCGACTTCAGCGTGCTGCTGCCGGCGGTCACCAAAGACGCAGGCGAATTCACCGTCCCCGACGACTTCGGTAATCTGCACGGCCTACTGTTCCAACATTTCCTCGACTCCGCCGCTTATCAGGAACGCTTCGCGGCACCGCCCGTGATCTGCATCAGCGTGTCGACGAGCAAGACCTACCGTCGCACCGAGAACTGGCACCCGGTCCTGGGCGTCGAGTATCAGCAGGACGAGTTCTCGCTGACCGACGAATACTTCGGCCGGATGGGCTTGCAGGTGCGGTACTTCATGCCACCCGGCGCAGTGGCCCCGCTCGCGTTCTACTTCCGCGGCGATCTGCTCAGCGACTACTCCAACCTGCAACTCATCGGCACGATCAGCACGATGGAGACGTTCCAGAAGATCTATCGCCCGGAGATCTACAACGCGAACGCGGCCGCCGCGAGCATCTACCGGCCGAGCCTGGACCAGCAGGACTTCTCGCGAACGCAGGTCGCCTACGACCGCGACGAGCGCAACCAGCTTGCCATCACGCAGGGCAAGTACACGGAGGAACACTTCGTGAAGCCGCATCGGGAGGCACTGCAGCATTGGGCCGCCAACTACCCCACTTCCGTCGCGTAACCGGCAGAGAATCGACAATCATGCACACTCTTCTACCCACTTCGATCGTCGGCAGCCTGCCGAAGCCGTCCTGGCTCGCCGAGCCCGAGACTCTCTGGTCTCCCTGGAAATTGCAGGATGCCGCGTTAGCCGAAGGCAAACAGGATGCGCTGCGCATCGCGGTCCACGAGCAGCGCCAGCACGGCCTCGACATCATCAGCGACGGGGAGCAGACCCGTCAGCACTTCGTCACGACCTTCATCGAGCATCTCACCGGGGTCGACTTCGAGCAGCGTGAGACGGTTCGAATCCGCGATCGGTATGACGCGAGTGTGCCGACCGTTGTCGGTGCCGTGAGCCGGGAGAAAGCCGTGTTCGTCGAGGACGCGAAGTTCCTTCGCGGGCAGACCGATCTGCCGATCAAGTGGGCTCTCCCTGGCCCGATGACGATGGTCGACACGCTCTACGACCGCCACTACAAGAGCCGTGAGAAGTTGGCGTGGGAGTTCGCGACGATCCTCAACCAGGAGGCGAAAGAACTGCAGGCGGCGGGGGTCGACATCATCCAGTTCGACGAGCCCGCATTCAACGTTTTTCACGATGAGGTGCAGGACTGGGGAGTGGCAACGCTGGAACGGGCGGCGGAGGGATTGCGCGCGGAAACAGCCGTACACATCTGTTATGGCTACGGCATCAAGGCCAATACCGATTGGAAGGCGACTCTCGGCCCGGAATGGCGGCATTACGAAACGTCATTCCCGTTGTTGCAGCAGTCCACGATCGACATCGTTTCGCTGGAATGCCACCACTCCCGGGTCCCGATCGATCTCATCGAGCTTATCCGCGGCAAGAAGGTCATGCTCGGAGCGATCGATGTGGCGAGCGAGACGATCGAGACCCCGGAGGAGGTCGCCGCCACCCTCCGGAACGCGCTCCAGTTCGTCGACCCGGACAAGCTCCTCCCGAGCACGAACTGCGGCATGGCGCCGTTTTCCCGGAGCGTGGCGCTGGAGAAGATGCAGGCGCTGACCATCGGTGCGGAGATCGTTCGCGCGGAGCTCATTCCCGCACGGCCCTGACCGCGATGTCGGAGCGAACTGGAGGTCACGCTCGCGTTTCGCAAGGGTCTAGATGGTGGCAGCAGCATGTCGCTGTTGACATCACTATTCGGCGTCCTCCTGCGCGAGTACGATCACCGCGTACTGCAGACCAGCATCCGCAATCTCGACGACATCTGGCGCAGTCATAACGCCTTTTCAACCCCTGAGGAGAGAAGACTATGACCGAGCACATCGAAAATCTGATGAACACCAACCTCTATGAGGTATTTGGCGAACGTGACCCTGAACTCCGCCGTGCTGCTATCGAGCGCACCTACACCGCTGACGTCGTCGCTCTCGACCCGGACGAGATCGTGGAAGGCTATGAAGCTCTCGACACGAAGGCGGGCAAACTGCTAGATGATGCACCCGGGTTCATCTTCTCGTCGAATGGTCCCGTCTATGTGAACCACGACATGGGCTATTTGGAATGGAAGTTCGGTCCGGACGGTCAACCCCCGGTCGTGCGCGGTCTGGACGCCTGCTTCATTCGCGACGGCCGCATCGCGAAGGTCTATACGCTGCTCCTGAAGGACAACTAGGCGTCTCCACGCCTCGAATCTTGCGGGCCGGTGAGTCAGCCCGGAATCCGGGAAGCCAGAACAGGCTAGGCCCAGCCGAGCTCCTGCAAGCGCGCATCATCAAGTCCGAAATAGTGGCCAATCTCGTGCACGAGGGTGATGCGCACTCTGGCACGCAGCTGCTCGATGGTGTGGCAGTGCTCCTGCATGTTGTTCTTGTACAGGGTGATGCGATCGGGCAGCTCGCCGAAGCCGTACATCCCGCGCGTGGTCAGCGGATGGCCCGTGTACAGCCCGAAGAGTCGCGGACGCTCCCCCGGTGGCTGGTTTGCCACCACGATTCCCACGTTCTGCAGGTCGCCCACCATCTGGCTCGGCAGCGCGTCGAAAACATCGTTGACCAGATTTGCGAAATCGTCATCCGATATCTCGAGCATGGAGTTATCCTGCCACCGTGTGCTGAGGAGCTGTGGTGCAGCACGGGCCGAAGTTTTGCAGGAACGTGCGGGCGGGCGTTAGGGCCGGCGCACGTTGACGCCCAGAGACGACAGCCCGGCGACGATGTTGTCGTTGAGACCCGAGTCCGAGATGATCACGTCGAAGTCGGCAAGGTTGAGCGCCCGGAATCTGCCGAAAGTGCCGTACTTGGAGCTGGCCGCGACAAGAACCGTCTCTGACGAGATCGCTGCCGCAGCCTGTTTCACTTCTACTTTCGACTCCGCGGGTGTCGTCAGTCCACGGTTGAGGTCCCACGAGCTCGTTGAGATGAAGGCGATATCGACAGCCAGCTCCCGCAGCATGGCGGCGGCGAGCCTACCGACGGTGGAGTGATTGCCTTTGTCGACCCGGCCCCCGATATTGATGATCTCCGTGGTGGGATGCGGAATCAACTCGCGAATGATCGCCACGTCATTGGTGACAACCGTGAGGTCGCGAACGTGGGCGATCAGCGGCACGATCGCGAGCATGCTCGTCCCCGCGTCGAGGTAGATCGTCATCGAGTCTTCCACCATGTCGGCGGCGAGGGCAGCCATTGCCGTTTTCTCGCTCGAGTCGACGAGTACTTTTTCCTCGTGGCTCGGCTCGACCGTCAAACGGCTGGCGATCTTCGCCCCGCCTGGCACCGAGACGGCCCGGCCTTCTTCTTCCAAAACGGCCACGTCACGCCGGATCGTCATGTGGCTCACGTCGAGCAGGGCGGTGAGTTGGTTGAAGCTCAGGACCTGCTCTCGCCGGAGGTGCTTGAGGATGAGTTCGCGTCGCTGGTCGGGGATCAGCGGTCCGGATTCAGCAGCTTCAGCGCTCACAGTGGTCACCCCTTTCAGCTCTGAAACCACGCTACCGGTTTACCAGCGTCCAGTCTGACCCGTAGCGCTCGGTCAACTCGGAGATTTCGTCATCGGTCAGCAGCCGGCGGTCTTGACCCGCTGTGATCAGGGTAATCCGGGACGCTTCTTCCACCTCGATGGCGGCGTCGATGGCACCGGACAAGCTGCGCGCGCTCGTCACCTGCCCATGGTTTTGCAAGAGCGCTGACGAGAACGGATGGTCGATGGCCAGGAGCAGCGTGCCGAGTTCAGCAGATCCCGGTGCCCGATAGGGAACCAACGGGGTCTGGCCCGCCCGCATCACAAAGTACGGGGTGAGCGGCGGCAGGGCACTGGACTCCGACCACGGCAGCACACACGACGCGGCCACGGCCTGTGCGGAGTGCACGTGCACCACGGCGTGATGAGTGGGGTTCTTGCGATAGAACGCAAGATGCAGGCCGACTTCCTTCGACGGTCTGTCGCCGGAAAGCCATTCCCCATCGGGGCTGAGCACCGAGATACGGTCGGGGTCGAGCGCGCCCAGACTGGAGCCACCGGGCGTGATGAAGACCCTTCCGTCTCCCCCGCGAGCCGAGATATTGCCGCTACTTCCGGGGCTGAGTCCGGCAGCAACCACCTTCTTGCCCGCATCGACCAGCTCTTCCAGGAGAGCCAGAGCAACGGGTGCGTCTGATCCGGCAGACAGGGTCGTGTCGGGTTGTGTCGTCGTCATTCGCCGAGCACCTTCCATGCGGTGGTGAACATTTCTTCCGTTCCGAAGTTGCCTGATTTGAGTGCGAGATTAACGGCGATACCGGCGCTGGTCACGCCGGACGCCCAGCACACTCCCGGCGCTATCTCCGTGCCGATGACGAGACTGTCGAGCCCAAGCGACTTGACCACGGCGCCAGACGTCTCGCCACCGGCGACGATGATGCGGGAAAATCCCAGTGTCGGTTTCGTCGCCTCGACTGCGAGGCGTGCCAACAACCACTCCACCCGCTCCGCCGGATCGACGTCGTCGGTGGCGAGCCCGCGGGAGACGGCGAGGTCGTCGAGCGAGTCGACGGCGTAGACGAGGACGGCGGAGTCTGGGTCCTGGGACGCGAGAAACTCCATGCTCTGGAGCAGTGACGCTTCTGGGGCGTCGAGAAGGCGCCGCACGTCGATCTTGAGGGCGGGCAACTCGCCCAGGGCGTGGATCACCTGTCCTCGGGTTGCGGAAGACGCACTTCCCGACAGCACCAGACGTCGTCCGTTCGTCGCGGTCATCGGAGGCGCCGTCGCGGTGGCCCGTGGCGTGAGTCCGAGGGCCAAACCTGACCCACCCGACACCAGCCTGTCGTTGGCCGTCGCCCGCGCGATCACGCCGAGCTGCGCATTCGAGGCCGCATCGACAACGACATAGCGCGCCGCCTGATTGTCGAGAGCGACCGTCAGTGCGGCTTCGCCCGCTTCCACGGGCGCAGAGTGCACTTCGGCCACCGGGTGCGACGTCTGTGGCTGGAGAATTTCGGACACCCGGGACCGGGTCATCGGGGTGAGCGGGTGGGTTCGCATCGAGGAATTCTCGAGCAGGTCCCCGTTCACGTAGAGCACGCCGTCGACGACGGTGCGCCCGTTGTCAGGAAAAGAAGGGACGACCACCGTGCGGCGCACGTCGAGCCGACGGCTGAGGGCATCGAGCACGGGCCCGATGTTGCCGTCATCGGTGGAGTCGAAGGTGGAGCAGTACTTGTTGTAGAACCGTTCGCAGCCGAGCGACTGCAGGAACTCGAGGGCACGCAGCGAGTCGGACACGGCAGTCGCGACGGGTGCCGTGCGCGTTTTCAGCGCGACCACGACGGCCTCGTACCGCGAGTAGTCATTGTCGACGGAATCGATCCCGTCTTCCGGAACCACGATCACCTGAAAGCCGCGTTTCGCCAGATTCGTGGCGAGGTCGGTCGCTCCGGTGAAGTCGTCCGCGATTGCCCCGAGCTGGCTCACAACACTGCTCCATTTCGTTTCGGGTGCCGGAGATCCACGGTTGTGGATCGGCCCCGGCACTCATTCAATCATGTTTGTGAAATATTGTGCAGATATTTGACAATGCTATAGATACGCAATAATTTGTGTGAATCAGGAATCGGTGCGGTTGACGCGCGGGTTCGTTCAGAGAGGAACCCCCACCACCATGACATCCGTCACCCCGGCCCCAGCTGCGCTCGCGAGCGCTCCCATCACGGTAGCCCTGACCGGTGCCAGTGGTGGATTCGGCCGCACCTTCCTGGCCCAGCTGAAGCGGCTTCCGACGATGCGTCCGAGCGTGCTCGTCGATCTGAATCTGGAAGCCCTCACTCTGATGCTCGACTCACTCGGCTATGACCGTGGGGCGTGGCAGGTCTGCGCGACGCGAGAGGAAACAGACGCGGTCGTCGCCTCCGGCAACATGGCCCTGGTCACCGACATCGAACTCCTCTCGCCCGCGGCGTATGACGTGCTGGTTGAAGCAACCGGCAGCACGCGCGCCGGCTTCGCGTTCGCACGCCGGTCGATCTTGCACGGTCGCCACGTCATCATGGTCAGCAAGGAAGTGGAGAGCCTCACGGGTGTCTACCTCGCCGACCTCGCAAAGCGGTCCGGTGTCAGTTACCTTCCCGGAATGGGCGACCAGCCCGCGAATCTGATCGCTCTGCTCGGCTGGGTGCGGGCGGTCGGCCTCGAAGTGGTCGCCGTCGGAAAGTCCAGCGAGTACGACCTCAACTTTGATCCGACCACCGGCGTTGTGCGCCAGGTGGCCGAAACCGCTCATGCCCCCGAGCTCAACGGGCTCCTAGCCCTGGGCGACGACGTGGAGGGGACCCTAGCCGCTCGCGCCGATGCCACCAAGAGCTTCAAGCGCGCGGCCGCCGCCGACTACTGCGAAATGGCGGTCGTCTCCCAGTACTCCGGGTACTTCCCCGACGTCGAGGCCATGCACTACCCCGTTGCACGCCCCAACGAGCTCGCGGACATCTACGCGCTGCGGGAGCACGGCGGTATTCTCTCGGCCGAGGGCGCTACCGACGTCTTCAGCATGCTGCGGCTCCCCAACGAGGCAAGTTTCGCCGGCGGAGAATTCGTGGTGGTGAAGACCAACGACGATGAGACCTGGTCGATCCTGCGCGACAAGGGCCACGTAGTCAGCCGCGACGGCCGCTACGCCTGCATCTTCAGCCCGTATCACTTCATGGGTGTCGAGACGCCCCTCTCAGTCCTCGCGTCCGTCGACCCACACCGCGTTCCGCAGGAACCGCGCCAATACTCCACCCTCGCCGGTCGCGCCGAAGTCGATCTTTCCGCGGGAACCGAACTGCGTGTTGCCGGGCACCACCACGAGATCGCCGGAGTCGCTCCCGTACTTCGCGCCTCGAGCGACGTTGCCGAAGACGTGGCACCGTTCTATCTGCTCGATTGCACAACCCTCGTGCGGCCGGTGGCTGCCGGCGAATTGATCACCATCGACGACGTGTCCGGCTTCGGACCCGAGCTCTGGGATGCTTTCCAGGCCGGGCGCGCGTTGGACGCGGTGACAGCATGACGGACGCTGCCACGCTGCGCATCCTCGACGCACACCACCACTTCTGGAACTTCGAGGGCGACGGCTACTACCCCTGGTTGCAGGGCGAGTACAACGACGACTTCTTCCTCGGCGACTACACGGGCATGCTCCAGACCTTCCTTCCGGAGCAGTACCGCGCCGCGACCTCGGGGTACGCGGTGGTCGGTACCGTGCACGTCGAGGCCGAACGGGCCCGAGACCAGGAGGTCGCGGAGACCCGATTCTTGGAGGAGCTGCACAACGCTGACGCGGGTTTTCCCTCAGCGATCGTCGCGCACGCGACATTCGCCCGAGACGACGCCGCTGAAGTGCTGGCGCAGCAAGCGGCGAGCCCCCTGGTGCGCGGAATCCGGTCCAAGCCGGTGACGTCACCGGCCGCCGACCGCTCGGTTTTCGGTGAACCCGGAACACTCCAGGACCCTCGCTTCATCGAGGGACTCGCCCTGCTCGAGGCGCACGGACTGTCCTGGGACCTTCGCGTACCTTACTGGCACCTCGTCGAGGCCGCCGAGGTGATCGAACAGCTCCCGGGCATCCCGGTGATCATCAATCACTGCGGTCTCCCGCTCGACCGTTCCGCCGACGGCATCGCTGCGTGGCGCGTCGGCATGGAGGCACTGGCCGCGCTGCCGAACACGGCAGTGAAGGTGTCCGAGTTGGGGCTCCCCCGCAATCGCTGGGACCGCACCTCCAATGAAGCCGTCGTTGCCGAGACCGTGTCGATTTTCGGCTACGAGCGCTCGATGTTCGCGTCGAATCTGCCCGTCGCCACACTGACAGCACCGACATTCGGGGAGGTTGTCGACACCGTTCTCGCCGGCGTTCCCCGCGCCAGCCGGGAGCAACTCGACCGACTTTTCTCGGGGACGGCGGCTGAGTACTACCGCGTCGACCTTCCCACCCTCACCTAGCCCTCCACACCACACCCCTCCTCACCACACCCCTAAGGACCTGCAATGGGCGTCAACGACGACAAGCTGTTCAGAAAGATCTACACGCGCATCTTGCCGCTCGTGATGGTCGGATTTTTCCTCTCTTACCTCGACCGCGTGAATGTCGGCTTCGCCAAGCTCGAGATGAGCTCCGACCTCGGGTTCTCTGAAGCCGTGTTCGGGCTCGGCGCCGGCGTCTTCTTCATCGGCTACTTCATCTTCGAGGTGCCCTCGAACCTCATCCTGGCCAAGGTCGGTGCCCGAAAGTGGATCGCGCGCATCATGATCACCTGGGGAATCATCTCGGGTCTCATGTTCTTCGTGGATTCGGAGGTGATGTTCTACGTCCTGCGCTTCCTCCTCGGCGTCGCAGAGGCCGGGTTCATCCCCGGCGTGCTGTACTACATGAGCCAATGGTTCCCGGCGAGCCGTCGCGGCCGCGCATGGGGGATCTTCTATCTCGCTCTGGCCATGTCCGGTGTCATCGGTGGACCGCTTTCCGGCATCGTGATGAATGCGACTCAGGGTGCGTTCGGCATCCAGGGCTGGCAGTGGTTGTTTGTGATCGAGGCCGTACCCACCGTCATCCTCGGCTTCGTCGTCTTCAAGTATCTGCGCGAGGACTACCGCACGGCCCCCTGGCTGAACGACGCGGAGAAGACCCGACTCGGCGAGATGCTCGCGGCCGAGGCGCCCGCCGGCGGCCACATGAAACTCAGCGAAGTGTTCCGCAGCAAGCTGCTCTGGTTGTTGGCTCTCATCTACTTCTCCTACAACTTCGCGCTGTACGGCATCGGCTTCTGGCTGCCGAGCCTCATCCAGGGTCTGGGCATCACGGACACTCTCCAGATCGGCTTTGTGTCCGCGATTCCCAGCCTCGCCGCCATGGTTGCGATGCTCGCGTTCGGGTTCAGCTCGGACCGCCACGGTGAGCGAAAGAAGCACATTGCCGCAGCGTTCGCGCTGAGCTGCTCGGGCTTCATCATCTGCGTGATCGCGGGACCCGACCCGCTGTTCGGCATCATCGGACTGAGCCTTGCTAACGCGGGAGCGCTAGCCATCCCCGCCATCTTCTGGAGCTATCAGACCGCAATGCTCACCGGAACCGCTCTGGCCGGCGGCATCGCCCTGATCAACTCCACGGGAAACCTCGCCGGGTTCGCAGCGCCCTACCTGATGGGCTTTGTCCGCGACACCACCGGCAGTTCGAACATCGCCCTGCTCGTCTCCGCCGGTTTCATGGTGCTGGGCGCCATTCTTGTGCTCACGGTGCGCGCCTCCCGTCCCGCGGGTGACCCGGCACTCTCCCCCGCTAAGAAGGACCTCGTCAAATGAGTGCGACCCAGACCACCAGTTCCACCCCGGGAAAGTCCCGTACCAAGCCGACGAACATCCGCTGGAGCGTCGTCATCATCCTGTTTCTGTTCTACACAGTGAACTCGATCGACCGCAGTTCACTCGGCGTCGCCATGCCGACGATCATGAAAGAGTTCGAACTCTCCGCAACCATGCAAGGTGTGATCCTCAGCGCCTTCTTCTGGACCTACTGCCTTCTGCAGATCCCGGGTGGCCTGGCCGCCGATAAATTCGGTCCACGCAAGGTGATCGGAATCGCTTCCGCAGTCTGGGGGCTGTTCACGGCCTTCGCCGGACTCGCAGCGAACGGCGCCATGCTCATCTTGGCCCGGCTCGGCCTCGGAGCATTCGAGGCGCCATACATGTCGTCCGCGTCGAAGCTCGTGTCGAACTGGATGCCTCCAAAGCGCCGCGCGAGCGGCGTCACCCTGATCGACAGCGGCGCGCCGCTCGGTGCGGCCTTCGGTGGTCTGCTCGTGGCTTGGCTGATCGCCTCGACGGGATCCTGGCGGTGGTCGTTCATCATCATCGGGCTCTCGACGGTTGTCATCGGATTCTTCGTCTTCCTTTACATCCGCAACCATCCGGGCGAGCACAAGCTGGTCAACGAGGCCGAGGTGGAACTGGTGAACACCGCCGCCGAGGCCGAGGGCGAGAAGCCGGGTGTCAGTCGCGCCAACATCACCGCGATGGTCATCGGACGCCTCGGCTGGGCGATGGTCTTCTGGGGCCTCGTCACCTGGGGACCGAGCTACCTGAGCAATGCGCGGGGCCTCGACCTTGCCGCGATGGGATTCGCGACGTTCGTCATCTTTCTCTGCGGCGCCGTGGGCGAGATCCTCAGCGGGTTCCTCGCCGACCGTCTCCAAAAGCGCTTCTCCCGCAACTTCTCCTTCAAGTTGCTCTTCGGCGGCTCTGGTGCACTCAGCCTTGCTGCTCTTGTCGCCTTGCCGTTTGTGACCGACGCGAATACCGCCGTGGTCCTGCTCTGCATCGGTGTCTTCTTCAACCTCTTCGGTGGTCTGTACTGGACGATCCCCGCCATGCTCGCCAAGAAGGAAAAGGTCGGCCTCGTTGGCGGAACCATGAACTTCGCGGGTACGTCGGCGGGAATCATTGTGCCCATCGTCGCCGGCGTGCTGCTGGACGTCACCGGTGGCTATGAAGCGGTGCTGACGTTCCTCGCGATCGCAGCCGCTGTCTATCTGGTCGCGTCGCTATCGATCAACTTCTCCGGAACCAAGAAGGCGACCGCAGGTGTCTGACGCTTCGCCGTACTCCGGGGACGTGATCGACGCGCACCACCACGTCTGGGATCTCGAGCGCAACCACTACCCGTGGTTGACGCCCGAAGTCACGGTGCCGCACCGATACGGCGATTACACCGGGATCAAACACAGTTACCTGGCGGACAACTACCTGGCCGACATCGCCGGGCACCGCGTTGTCTCGAGCGTGTACATGGAGGCGGAATGGGATCCTGCCGACCCGATCGGCGAGAGTCGCTACATCGCCGAGGTTGCTGCCGACACCGGCTATCCGGGAGCAACCGTGGCGCAGGCCTGGCTAGACGCTCCCGATGTAGCGACGACACTCGCGGCGCAGGCTGCCTTTCCCCTGGTACGTAGCGTGCGGCACAAGCCGGGCGGCGCAACGACCCGTGACGAAGCGATAGCCGGACGCAAGTCACTGATGAGCGATCCGACCTGGCAGGCCGGGTACGCCTTACTCGCCCGCCACGGGCTCCACTTCGAGTTGCAGTCGCCGTGGTGGAATCTGGGTGAGGCAGCGGAGCTCGCAACCGCTTTTCCCGATACGACGCTGGTGATCAATCACTCAGGAGTTCTGCTCGATCGGTCGCCTGAGACCGTGGACGGATGGCGAGCAGCGCTGGAACGAATTTCCGCACTCCCAAACGTGGTGATCAAGGCTTCCGGCCTGTGTGTCGAGGGGGTCCCGTTCTCCACTGCGCTCAATCGCGAGGTGGTGCTCGACATGATCCGAATCTTCGGTGCCGATCGTGTGATGTTCGGGAGCAACTTCCCCGTAGACGGTATGTTCGCGACCTATGGCGAGCTGTTGGGGAGTTTTCTCGACATCACAGCCGCCCTGAGCGACGCCGACAAGTCGGCAGTATTCTTCGAGACCGCGAACCGCCTGTACCGCCCTGTTATGGGGGCCGGCGGTTCTTAGCCTGGTCGCGGTTGACCTCAGGGCGAGTGGACTTGAGGGGCCGCGTTCGCGACAGGCACGGGCAGCGGATCCCCGGTGAGCTCCGCCTCTGTCAGACCAAGGCATCCCTTGGACGAGTCCGTGATTCGGCGGTGAGATTGACATTCACCTGTAGGAGCGCCCGGAGCGCCCGGTCCGGGTCGTTGGAGCGAAGATGTTGCCGAATCGCCTCTACCGCGCTGGCAGCGTCATCCCGTCGTGTGGGCGCGGCCTACAGGCGGTGTCCGGTGTGCGCGGGCGGCACCAAAGCACTTCTCTAGCCGGGAACAAGAAGCAAGCCACACCGAGGCTGTCCCCCTAGCGCTTTCGGACATTGCTCAGGAGCGAAGTTGAAATGAAAAAACCCCCGCCTTAGCGGGGGGTTTTACTGCTGGGGTACCTGGACTCGAACCGATCTCGGTTGTTGTACCCACCCGTAACTGGGGCGAAATTCCGCGGATTTCCGCGGTTTTCATGGGTCTAGTGTACGCGCTGGGACGGAGTGATACGGGCCCATTCTGATCACGCAACGGGTTATCTGGTTCGTTTCTGGTCACAGATCTGAGGCCGCGGACCCGAGCGTCCCGCGCGCGTCACCCGATCACCGGATGCGCTTCGGCGTACATTCTGTTCTGGGCGGCCGTGGCCGCCATCGCGATCCTCGGCTGAGTGCTCTATCGGTCGGGAAGAGCTCGTGCTCTTGCGGTTGTTGCCGTTGTCGGCCTTCTCGGCGTCCTGGCGATCACCGTCAGTCCATCGCGACGTCGCATTGATTTTGTTCCCGAATGGAAACCGAAACCGTGACAGAAAACTCCCTCTGTCGGAAACGATCGTTCCGATGGGCGACGCGCTCTCTAGGAATGTGCAATGTCAGCAGCACGTCTCACACGACCCGCGCACAGGTACCCGATGCGGCTCTCAAGGAAGCGGTGCCCAGTCTGGTCAAGGTGACATTGGTCTGGAGTGCGCTCACTCCCCTGTGACGCGCGGGTCGATACCGTATTGCGCGGGGACACCGAGGTTTTTGTTGCAATGTCGGAATCGGTAGTGTTCATTGGCGATGCGTGGAGCGCCGGATTTCGGTGGGAGGCTTGGTTCCCCGAATACGAAATTCACGGGTTTGCTTTCGTTGGGGGCACCGACGAAGTCCTTGAGCACGTGGACTCGGTCCTCGAAATAACACCGAGTGCGGTGGTGGTGCAAGTGGGAGCAAGTGACCTCTGTCAGGGCCGCTCAGACGAGCATATTGTCCGCAACATTGAAAGCATCCTGTACGGCCTGCGAAAAGGGCTCCCGTTTTGCCACATAGTCGTGCATTCCGTACCGCCACTCAAACCTGACCTCGCGAGCTTGCTCCGGTCGATCAACCACCACCTCCGCCAGTTCGCGCCTACCGTGAAAGCACGCTACATCGACCTGTGGCCTGCATTGGCTGACCCGGACGGATCGCTCAGCCTGAACTGGTCAAATGACAAATTGCACCTCACCGACGAGGGTCTCGGAGCGTGGGTCTCGCTGTTGCGGCCCGCTTTGATCGATATGTTCGAGCAGTCCCACCTGTCGGCCTAGCAAGCCTGAACGCTCCACCACCCATGACCACTTTTTCGTCAGCGACTTGGCGTGCTCAGGGACGATGTCTATTTTAGTTTGTCTTGGCTGGCCGACTGTAGTTAGCGGGGGCCAGACGAGTTACTGAGTTACGACTCGACCTCGGGGAAGAGCGCTTCACGCTTCGAGCAGCATCTGCTTCAGCTGGACTAGCGCGTTTAGTGTGGTGAGTGCGATTACCTCGTCGGGTGGTCCTGCAAATTGGTAGCGCATAGTGCGGACCGCGCATTTCGAACTCACGCTGATGAAAACCGTCCCCGACGGCTGCCCCTCTTCCACGCCCGGGCCACCGACCCCAGTCACCGAAACACTGGCGTCCGCACTTACCGTGTCCAGCGCTCCCCTGGCCATCTGCTCAGCACATTCCACGGAGATGACCGGTCCGGGGCTCACACCAAGCAGGCGGTATTTGGTCTCATTCATATAGGCGATCACGCCACCTGCGAACCATGTCGATGCGTGCGGCGCTGCCCCCAACGCCTGAGCGATCCGACCGGCGGTGAGCGACTCCGCGACAACGACTGTCAATCCATCCGCCAGAGCGAGTTGGCCAATGCGCCACGCCAGCGCTGATATCTCAGCGTCTCGATCCTCTACAAGCACCGTCGCCCGCCTTTCGAACTACACAATGCAAATTTAGCTAATGGACCAATCAAAAACGAGGGAATTTAGCCCACTCCCGCACCTTGAGGCGTCTTCGGATCGGTCCCGGGTAAGCCCCCCCTGCGAGACGCGACGATCAACCTCACCCCGGAACGCTTTCCGGGTACCGCCGGAACTGAGCTGATCGAACTCCCGGCCGTCAACCATGGCTGGACCGAGATCATCGTCCAGCTCTTGGCCGGCCCTCGCGGCGAGCTGATGAGCGTTCCAGAAGAAACCAAGGCCCGTGAACCCGACACCGTCAGGACTGTTGTCTACCTTCGAGACCGCATGCGAGCTCAAAAAGATTCAGACCAGCTGTCCTGTTCAGAAGCATCAGCCTTCGCAGAGTTTGGATGGGGCTACCCAAACGGTTGGCCGCAGAGACCACAGAGCAACTTCGTGTGCGCATTCCTAGTTGGGGCGCGGATTCCGAACGGTCACTCAGACCACCGGTGCCACGGGAACTCTTCGATCTAGTGAACGGCGCGCATTGGGACTTTCCCGAGCGGCAACCCAAGACAACCTCTCGCGAACGATCGATCGATCGAACACGGAATTCTGCCGCCCGTGTTCAGCACCACGATGCCGCTTGAGGGGCTCTCCGGGTGATCCGGCGTTGCTGCTATGCGAGGTTCAGTGAGGCGCGCGGCGCCCAGTGGCTGTTGTTGCTTGCGGCCGACCGAGTCGACGTTGTGGAAAGCCGAATTGCCGCGCTGGTGGGCGGCCGACCGTACAGCCCGTGGAGAGACCGGCATACGGGTGGGGCCATCGCAACGGCGACCCAGTCTCGTTTTAGCGACCTGCGTGCCGACAGTTCGCACGTGTGGTCGGATCCGCTCGCCGTGTCAGTGCCGTGGCTGCTCACCGGGATAGCGATGGCCACGATCCTGCTCATCGTCGGCCGCCACCGCCCATGAGCTGACAGGTCAGTCCGGCGCTTCCGAACTCTCACCGAACGGTGGGAGGTTGATGTCTTCCTCATTCACCTCAATGTCGCCCACGTCATCCGGTCCACCCGTTCCGGGAGCCACATTAACTTTCTCTGCGGCAGCCGGATCTATAGACGCCGGCAAGGAGCCGTCCTGCTTGGCCTCGGTCTCGGTCTCGCTCGCCGGACTGTAACTCGTGTCCTTGTGGGTCTGCTCGTTGTCGCCCACGTTCGTGTCCGTCATGGTGCGGTCCTCCTCGGTTTGATGTGAATTGTGGCATCAGCATGCACTGCCGCCGACGACATGACTAGAGGCAGCCCAACAAACACCGCCGGTCTGGTTCCGCGGGTTGAGTCACGGTGGAATGCGCACGTGCCGCCACGCTAACGAGTGACGCGGAAGGCGGCACCGGGATGCGGTCATGGCGATGACTTTTCACGGAACTGGACCGCCTCGCGGACCGCCTGCTGGGCACTACGCAAGGTCCGGGGTTCATGTTCGTCGACCTTTCTCGGGACGGAGACCAATACATGAAATCAGAGGTCTTGCTACGCACAGCGGATGACCAATTCGCCTCGCAGCGGCAGCCGATGCGGACTGCGGACGGCACCCACCGAATGGACGAGATCCGGTGCCATCTGCCGTGGGCTGGGAATCCTTCTACCGCTTCGGCCGTCCATTCTTTCGGGCCTCATCCCCTCTATAACGAGGTTGAAATGCGAGTTTCGTCACAGAAAAAGTAAAGAAATACTGGTGGCGGGTAAGTACTTGAAACCCGGCGTCGGTCGAATAATGATGGTCGAATCACGACCTCGGCGTCGAGCCGCGACGCCTTGTCTACATCGATTTGTCAAGGAGAGTCATGTCGAACACATTCCCAACATCCGCACCGGACAATCCGGACCTCGGCACCAACGCGGCGTCCGGCAATGGCTCCGATGCGAAGGAACGCGCCGCCGAGGTGAAGGACACCTCGGTCGCCGCCGGCCAGCACGTTGCCGACGTTGCCAAGGACGAACTGCACGAGGTCGGCAGCGAAACCAAGCGGCAGGCCAAGGACCTCTATCGTCAGACGCAGAGTGAGCTCAAGGATCAGGCAGCCGCGCAGCAGAAGCGGGTCGCCTCGGGCATCCGCTCGCTGAGCGACGAGTTCGGCTCGATGGCCGACAAGTCCGAGTCCCAGGGCGTGGCCAGCGACCTCGCGCACCAGGCGTCCACCCGGGCAGCCGGCGTCGCGGACTGGCTGGAGCAGCGCGACCCTGCCGCCCTGCTGAACGAGGTGAAGAGCTTCGCCCGTCGTCGCCCCGGCGTGTTCATCGCCGTCGCCGCCGTTGCCGGCGTCGTCGCCGGTCGCCTCACCCGCTCGGTCATCGCCGAAGCCAAGGAGTCCTCCGATTCCGGTTCGACGGCCAACGGCACCCCGGCCGGCGTGCGCAGCCAGACCGGAACCGACTACGGAGTCGGAACCACCGCCGGCGCCGAATACGGCACCGAGTACGGCCTGGGCAACACCACGGGCGCCCCCACCGGCGTCGGCACCCCGCTCGCCGCGGAGTACCCGGAATACCGGGAGAACCGCAATGAGTGAGCTGCCCCCCACTCCTTCCGAACGAAAGGCAGCGGACACCTCCCTGGGCGACCTGCTCAGCGAGGTCACCCGCGACGTGTCGGTTCTCATGCGCCAGGAAGTCGAACTGGCCAAGGCCGAGGTCAAGCAGTCGGCCACCCGTGCCGGCAAGGGCGCCGGGCTGTTCGGCGGGGCCGGGTACGCCGGCCACCTGACCGTCCTCTTCCTGTCGCTCGCGGCCTGGTGGGGGCTCGGCCATGTGATCGACATCGCCTGGGCCGCCGTCATCGTCGCCGTCGTCTGGGCCATCGTGGCCGCCGTCCTGTTCGTTCTCGGCCGCCGAGAAATGCAGGCCATCAAGGGCGCGCCCGAAACCGTCGACTCCCTGAAGCAGATTCCTGATGCACTGAAACGAAATGAGGAAAACCGATGAGTATTTCCAACCCGAGCTCCGACCCCGAGGTTCTGCGGAGCCAGATCGAGGACACCCGCCGCGACCTGGGTGCCGACGTCGACGCCCTGGCCGACAAGGTCACCCCCGGCAAGATCATGCAGCGCCAAACCAACAAGGTACGAGGAGCGTTCTCCTCGGTGAAGGACAAAGTCATGGGTAGCGCATCCGACGCCGGCGACTCCCTGGGAGGCGTAGCCGACGAGGCCACCGGGATGGCCCACAACGCCGTCGACAAGGCCAAGGGCAACCCGCTCGCCGTGGGCCTGATCGCCTTCGGCGTCGGCTGGCTGGCGTCGTCGTTGATCCCCGCCAGCACCGTCGAGAAGAAGGTCGCGGCGAACGTCAAGGACGCCGCCGAACCGCTGGTCGACCAGGTCAAGGACGCCGCCAAGGACGTCGGCGAGAACCTCAAGCAGCCCCTCACCGACGCCGCCGAGGCCGTCAAGGGCACCGCCACGGATGCCGCCAGCACCGTGAAGTCCGAGACGACCGCATCCGCCGGCGACGTGCGCAACACCGCCACGCAGGCACAGCAGGACACCGTCTAACGACAGCACACGCACCAGCCGCACGACGAGAACGAGGAGATGTACCGGTGGCCCGCAACGACAGCACCGCGACGAAGAACGCTGCTCCCTCCCCCAACGATCCGCGCAAACCGGATACGCCGGGTGAGGTGAAGAAGCCGTCCTGGAAGTACGCGCTCAAGAAGACGCTGCGGGAGTTCTCCGCCGACCAGTGCACCGACATCGCGGCATCGTTGACCTACTACGCCGTGCTGGCGCTGTTCCCCGCTCTGATCGCGCTGATCTCACTCCTGGGCGTCTTCGGCCAAAGCGAACGGTCAGTGGACACCATCCTCAATCTCGTCAACGAGGTCGCTCCCGGCGGCACGGCCGACGTGCTGCGCGATCCGCTCGAGCAGTTCAGCTCGTCGCCGTCCGCCGGGTTCGCCCTCGTCTTCGGTATCGTGCTGGCCATCTGGTCGGCATCCGGCTACGTCGGCGCGTTCAGCCGGGCAATGAACCGGATCTACGAAATCGAAGAGGGCCGGCCGTTCTGGAAGCTGCGCCCGATGCAGCTGTTCGTGACCATCGTCAGCATCCTGCTGATCATGATCATGCTGATGATCCTGATCATCTCCGGGCCAGTGACGGATGCCGTGGGCAGCGCCCTGGGGCTCGGCGAGACCGCGCAGATCGTCTGGTCCATCGTGAAGTGGCCGATCCTGGCCGTGGCCCTGGTGCTGATCATCGCAATCCTCTACTACGCCACCCCGAACGCCAAGCAGCCCAAATTCCGCTGGATCAGCCTGGGCGCGCTGCTGGCGCTGATCACCCTGGTGATTGCGTCATTCCTGTTCGGGCTCTACGTGGCCAACTTCTCCAACTACGACCGCACCTACGGGTCGCTTGCCGGCGTGGTGATCTTCCTGCTCTGGCTCTGGATCGCCAACCTTGCCCTGCTCTTCGGCGCCGAGTTCGACGCCGAACTCGAGCGGGGCCGGCAGCTCCAGGCCGGGATCGCGGCGGAAGAGGAAATCCAGCTACCCCCGCGGGACACCCGCAAGAGCGACAAGGCGGCCCTGAAGGAGCGCCAAGACATCGCCACCGGCCGGAAGCTCCGCAAGGACGCCGCCGAGCGCGCCGACACCAAGCGCTGACACCCGGCGCTGACACCCGGCGCTGATGCGACCTGTTCCACCTGTCGATCCACCTCGCTCGAACCGATGAAAGGAACCACATGTACTTCCACGTGCAAAACCTCATCCACGACATCGTCCAGGACGAGCCGGATCCGGCGGCAGCCAACGCGCTGCAGGAGGGGCTGGGTGGGCAGTTCGGTGAGATGCGCACCATGATGCAGTACCTGTTCCAGTCCATGAACTTCCGCGGGCCGGCGGCCAAGCCCTACCGCGACCTGATTCAGGGCATCGGCACCGAGGAGATCAGCCACGTCGAGCTGATCGGCACCACGATCTCCCGGTTGCTGGATGGCTCGCCACGCTACCAGGGCAAGGTCACCGACCCGCTCGACAAGGCCGGTTCCGGCGGAGCGACCCCACTGAACATCGCCCTCGACCACGGCAACATTCACCACTATCTCGTCGGCGCACAGGGTGCGCTGCCGGTCGACGCCGTCGGTAACCCGTGGAGCGGCAGTTACGTGTACAACTCCGGCAACCTGGTGCTCGACCTGCTGTACAACCTGATGCTGGAGTCCACCGGGCGGCTGCAGAAGTGCCGGATCTACGAGATGACCGACAACAAGACGGCTCGCTCGACGATCTCCTACCTGATCGTGCGCGACCAGGCCCACGAGAACGCGTACGCCCAGGCGCTCGAGACGCTGGGCGTGACCTGGAACACCCTGCTGCCGATTCCGAAGACCAACGCGGAGAAGTTCCCCGAGGTGAAGAAGCTGCTCGATCTCGGACTGCAGAGCAAGCAATACACGTTCGACCTCGCCGGCCAGTCCGAGGCCGGCAAAATCTTCCAGGGCATGTCCCCCTCCAAGGACGGCACGAAGCTGGTCGCCGACCAGCAGGCGCCCGAGGGCGTGCCCATCACCATCGCCGACGAGCGCATGGAGGAGTTCTCCCCAGGTCTCGACCCGGCGTTGCTCGAGCTGATCCAGGCCACGGCGGCCATGGAGATGGCTGAGGTGGAGTCGTTCTACGGACCCACCGCCGGCACGCCAACGCCCAAGACCACGTGAGGGCCCTGACCTGGCAGGGCAAACGGCACGTCTCGGTGCAGACTGTGCCGGACCCGGTCATCGAGAAGCCGACGGATGTGGTCATCCGGATCACCTCGACGGCCATCTGCGGGTCGGACCTGCACCTCTATGAGGTGTTCGGGCCGTTCCTGAAGCCCGGGGACATTCTTGGCCACGAGTCAATGGGCGTCGTCGAGGAGGTCGGGTCCGCCGTGCGAAACCTGGTGCCCGGTGACCGCGTGGTCATCCCGTTCGTGATCGCGTGCGGCGACTGCTTCATGTGCCTCCGCGGGCTGACCACCCAGTGCGAGACCACGCAGAACCGCGCCCACGGCAGCGGCGCCTCGCTCTACGGGTACACCGAGCTGTACGGCTCGGTGCCCGGCGGGCAGGCCGAACGGTTGCGGGTCCCCCTGGCCGACTTCAACGCGCGCAAGGTGGGTCACGACCTGCCGGATGACCGGTACCTCTTCCTCAGCGATATCCTGCCGACCGCGTGGCAGGGCGTCGCGTACGCCAACCTGCCGCGGGACGGCGTGCTCGGGGTGCTCGGCCTCGGGCCGGTGGGCCAGTTCGTGGGCCGGATCGCCAGGCACCTCGGCCACCGGGTGGTGGCGGTCGACCCGGTTCCCGAGCGCCGCCTGATGGCGGAACGCTACGGCATCGAGACCCTGGACCTCACCGAGGACGTGCTGGAACGGCTGCGCGACAGCACCGACGGCCGGGGTCCGGACTCGATCGTCGACGCCGTGGGCCTGGAAGCCCATGGCGCGCCGGCGGCCAGCCTCGCGCAGGCCGCGGTGGGGCTGCTGCCCGACGCGGTGGCGCAGAAGGTGATGAACACCGGTGGGATCGACCGGCTCAGCGCGATGCACCTCGCGTTCGACGCCGTACGACGCGGCGGCACGGTGTCGCTCAGCGGCGTGTATGCCGGTGAAGCCGACCCCACCCCGATGAAATCGCTGTTCGACAAGCAGGTCACCCTACGGATGGGCCAGTGCAATGTGCAGCCGTGGCTGGACGAACTGGTGCCGTTGGTCGAGGACCCGGCCGACCCTTTGGGCGTGGAGGACCTGGTGACGCACCGGGTGCCGCTGGACCGGGCACCGGAGATGTACGAGCTCTTCCAGAAGAAGGAGAAGGGCTGCATCAAGGTCGTGCTCACGCCCTGAATCGGTGGACGGCGCACCCGGGGCTCAGCCGGCCAGGGTGCGCCGTTCGGCCGGCGCCGACCGTCGCTGAGTCGTTCCAGGATAGAAAGAAGCTCTCGCCGCGACGGAGCTTCGACCCGATCACGATCTGCAGATGCACGAGGGCCCGGTCCTCGAATTCGACTTCGGTGCCGCTGTAGATGAGTTTTCCGATGATGTGCTCCTTCCCTCACCGCCGGTCATGCACCCTGGCCCAGTTCCGCCAGCAGCGCGGGAAGCTCCGGCAAAAGCTCCCGCGCGAGGTATCCGGTCGGACCCACCCTGGCGTTGAGTCGGTCCCCGGCGGCAGCATGCAGCCAGGTGCCCCAGCACGCCGCCTGCTCCGGGCCGGCGCCCCGGGCGAGCAGCCCGCCGATCGCGCCGGCGAGCACGTCACCGCTGCCCGAGGTGCCCAGGCCACCCTGCCCGGTGCCCACCAGCCAGATCCGGCCGTCCGGTGCCGCGATGACGCCCTGGCAGCTCACCGTGGCGGCGAAGCGGGCGGCGATCTGGGCGATGTCCTCCTCGAGGTCGTCGAGGTCGCGACCCAGGAGCAGGCCGGCCTCGGCCGGGTTGGGGGTGAGGACGAGCGCGCTCGCGGGGTGGAAGTCGTCGCCGAGGCCGGCCAAGGCACCCAGCGCGTACGCATCCAGCAGCAGGCGAGTGGAACCGCCGAGGAGCCCGGGCAGCGTACCGAGCAAGGCCCGTGCCTCGTCGGCGTCGTCGAGGCCGACGCCGAGCACGACGGCATCCGCCTCGCCGAGTTCGTCGGCCAGCGCGTCGAGGTCGCCGCCGCGAACCGCCCCGGCCGGGGTCTCCGCCAGGCCCACCACGCCCGCTTCCGGCACAGCGACGGCCAGCGGCACGGCCACCGAGGCGCCCACACCCAGGGTGAGCCGGCCGGCTCCCACCCGGAGCGCCGCAACGCCGGCGAGCAGCGCGCCGCCGGGCGACTTGCGCGCGCCGCCGATGACAACGACCTGGCCCCTGTCGTATTTGGAGTCGGCGCCGGCCGGCAGCGGCCAGTCCCTCAGCAGGGCGGGCGTCAGGGTGCTGGTGCGCTCACTCGACGACGACATCGGCGTCTTTCGCGGAGGTGTGCGCGGTCACGCTCGCCCCGGCGGTGACCAGGTGGGAGACGTCGTTGTAGGTGTGCACCCGCCAGGGCACGTGCCGGTCGTCGCGGACCAGCCGCGTGATCGAGGCGTTCAGCAGCGGCTCGGTGCGGGCCAGGTGCAGGGCGTCCAGTTCGGCCAGCTCCTCGCACACCATCCGGAACAACAGCACGACCGCGTCGTGCGACACCACCAGGGCGGTCGGGCCGCACTCGTCGGCGTCGAGAACTGGCAGGAACGAGCGGATGCGCAGCGCAACATCCGCCCACGATTCACCGCCCGGCGGCCGATAGTAGTACTTGCCCAGCCGGCGTCGGCGAGCGGCCTCGACGGGCAGCCGGGCTTCGACCCCGCGGCCGGTGAGCAGGTCGAGCACGCCGAGCTCGCGGTCCCGCAACCGCTCGTCGACCCTCGCTCGGGTACCATCCGACCGGCCGGCGAGGGCGATGCCTGCGGTTTCGGCCGCCCGCAGGTACGGGGAGACCCAGACGGAGTCCGGGTACTCCCCCGGCGGGCGGGCGTCGAGCCAGCGGCGCAGCGCCAGGGCCTGCTCGGTGCCGGTGCGGGTGAGCGGCACATCCGCGTCGCGCAGCGGCATGTCGACGATCTCCGCACCGGCGGCCTCGGCGGCGGTGGCGGCCACGTTCGCCGCGCTCTCGCCGTGCCGCACGAGCAGCAACGACGTCGCGCCGCCGCCCTGCGCACCGGGGTGGTTCTGCCGGAGTCCGGCGTCAGAAGCCACGGCCGCCGGTGACGGGCACCACCGCGCCCGAGATGTACGAGGCCTCCGGCGAGGCCAGGAACACATAGGCGCCGGCCAGCTCGGCCGGCTGCCCGGCGCGGCCGAGCGGGGTGTCCTGCCCGAAGGTGGGCAGCTTCTCCGGCCAGGAGGTCGCCGGGATCAGCGGGGTCCAGATCGGGCCCGGCGCCACCGCGTTCACGCGCACCCCGGTGGAACCCAGCTGCTGGGCGAGGGCCTGGGTGAAGGCGACCAGGGCGGCCTTGGTCATCGCGTAGTCGATGAGTTGCGGCGACGGGCTGGACGCCTGGATCGAGGAGGTGGAGATGATCGACGAGCCCGGGGCCAGGTGCGGGATGGCGGTGCGCGCGATCCACAGGGTGGCGTACAGGTTGGTCTTGAAGACCCGGTCGAATTCCTTGGTGGAGAGGTTCTCCAGGCCATCGCGGTTCTCCTGGTAGGCGGCGTTGAGCACCAGGATGTCCAGCCCGCCCAGCGTGGTGACGGTTTCGTTCACGATCGAGATGCAGTGCCCCTCCTCGCAGATGTCGCCGGGCAACAGCAGCGCGGTGCGGCCGGCGGCGCGGACCAGGGCCGCGGTGTCCTCGGCATCCGCCTGCTCTTCGGGCAGGTAGGAGATGGCGACGTCGGCGCCCTCCCTGGCATAGGCGATGGCGACGGCGCGGCCGATGCCGGAGTCGCCGCCGGTGATCAGGGCCCGCTTGCCGGTGAGCCGGCCGCTGCCCTGGTAGGTGTCTTCACCGTGGTCGGGGCGCGGCTCGGTCGCGTCGGTGAGGCCGGGCTGCTCCTGCTCCTGCTTGGGGAAACCGTCGGAGAAGTACTTGGTGGTGGGGTCTTCGTTGGCGTTGGTCATGCGTGCTCCTTGTCGAGGTGGCGGCCCGGGTCGATGCGACCCGGGCCGGGGATGGAGCGGTCAGCGCCGCAGGACTCGCTGAAGCAGAGTCCGCGCCGGTACGGGCCGCTGCTGCTCACCCTGTTGGGCGCCGAGCACGATCAGGATGAGCGTGAGCGCGGGCGTGACCCACTGCAGGATGCGCTGCTGGTTCTGCGCCGACTCCAGCTCGTCGGAGGTGGCCGGCGCCGCCTCCGTGGTGCCCTCGACGGGTTCGCCGGCGTTGGCGCCCATCTGCATGCCGACCACCGCCGAATAGACGGTGGCACCGACGGCGACGACGGTGAGGCCGAGCTTGACGCCGGTGTTGACACGCCCCTCATGCTGGGTAGCGAGACGCCCGGCGTTGCCGACGATCAAGCCGACCCCGCCGATACCGTGCACGACCAGCGCGGCCCACTGCACCGGAGCCCAGTGTTTCCAGCCCGCGCTAGCCACAACGAGGCGTTCCCGGGGATTGCTGACCGCGGCGGCGGCGCTATTGAGCCCCACCGCGCCCATCAACGAGCCGCCGAACCAGGCGGCCAGGCCGACATCGTGCAGACTTCGAACGACGGTGTTGCGTGCTGACATAGGGTACTCCTCGTGATCATCGAGCGTGGTGTTCATGGGGCGTCATGGCTGAGACGGATCCCGGCCGGGAATCGTCACGCGATGCGCAGGGTCGCCGCCATGGCCATGGGGCCCGGCGCGGCACCAGGCCCCGGGGCCGAACTTCCCCGAGGCCCGATGCTTCGTGCGGATCTAGACGGTGTCGTCGCGGGAGCGGCGGCTCTTGCGGTCGATGTCCGACTCGTCGTAGTCGATCTCCTCCTTACGCACGTCTTCGGAGACCCGCTGGTCTTCGGTCACCGTCTCGGTGCCCAGGCGGACCCGTTCCACCGGAACGGTTTCCTTGTCCACCACGACGCGCTCCTCGGTGAGCTGGACCTCGTGCTCCTCGTCACTGAGGTCAGGGCCGGAGGTGGCGTCGCCGCGGTTGGCGTCGGTGATGGGTTCACGTTCGAGGGTGACCTCTTCGTGGCTCACCGGCACGGTGACGGTCTGGTTCTCCGTCACGACGTGCTTGCGCAGCCGGGCACGGCCCGCGGAGACTTGCTCCGTGCCGACGCGCAACTGCTCCTCGGAGCGGGTCATCGCGTCGTCAGTGGTGGGCCCGGAGGTGTCATACCCCTCTGTGCGACCATCGCCGGCAGTGGCATCCGTGCGGGTGTCGGCGTAGGTCCCGGAGTTACCGGTGCTCTGGCCGACGGTGGATCCGCTCAGCCCGTAGTACCGGTAGAGGGCGTCTTCGTCGGCGCTCTCCAATGAGCCATCGGTGTCAATGCGCGGCGCATCCTTCACGAAGTCCTTGTCATAACCGATGCGCAGCTCATCGCCGGTCCAATCGGCGCTCTCGAGCGGGGCGAAGGATTCGCTGGTTCCGAACAGCCCGGTCTTGACCGTGACCCAACTGGGCTGGTTAGTGGACGAGTCCAGGTACACCTGGCCGACGGTGCCGACCTTGCGGCCTTCGGTGTCGACGACGTTGGCACCGATGAGCGAGTCGATGTTGTTGGTGTTGATCATTATCTTTCTCTCTTCCTACTTCGCACGCCGGACCAATTGCCCGGCGATGGTGGGGCGGTGGAACGAATAGAAGATCGAGTGATTCGCAGGCTGCGGAGTTGCGTGAGCTAGCGACCGAGTCCGGCCTTGTCAACCTTGCGGTGGTAGCGCATGCCGGCGAGCCCGCCGAGGATCGCGCCGCCAAGGCTGACAACGGCGATCGCGATGGCCGTGACGATGCTGCCGAGGGCGAGGTCGCCCTCGTTGATGGGGATGCGCGGGAAGCTGTTCAGGTTGGCGAGGATGTTGAACTGACTGCCTGCTATGGCGCCCACGATAGCCAGCACCACGGCCACGATCAATGCCCACAGCCAGACAGCGATACCCTGCTTCGCACCGCTGAACCGCGCCATCCGCCCGGCGACATAGCCGCCGCAGAAGTAAGCGACAAACACGACGATCCCGAGCGCTATTGCCCCGATGAGGCCCACCGTTGCGGCGTTCTCGGATGTTGCCGCCGTGGTCTGTTCGGGGTCGGCCTGAGTGCCGAGCCCGACCGCCGCGCCGGCGCCGGCGACCAGCGCGGTGAGCAGCACCGCTGCCCCGGTGGCGGTAAGCCAACCGAAGAAGGCAGTGCCGAACCGCATGCCGCCGAACTGTTCCTTCTGCTTCGCAATGACGTCCTCGCGGACGGTGTGGCCGCTGGTCGCCGCGTGCGCGGCCGGCTGGGTGTCGCCGGATGCCAGTGGCGGCGGCGTTTCGCGGGGTTCGTTCTGCGCTGACGTCATGAAGTTCTCCTTCGAACAGTGCTGCCGAGTGGAACGAATATGTCTGGATGGCCGGTGGGCGCATCCGCCCGAATCAAGGGCTACCTATCTCAGACGGGCAGACCCGGCCCAACGTCACACATGAAGGTGAGTTTCTCTCAATTTACTCAGGACGGATATGCGAGATTCTAGGGACTCCCGTGGCTTGGGGGCTGTGCTGAGCCTCATTCAGTCCGCGCAGGCAGGCCCGTACCTGCTCCGGCAACCAGGTTTTTGCGGAATCTGTGGTCGGGGAGGCTTCGATAGGCCTCCGAGCCGACCGACATCGTCTTGCGACTTATTTAGGGCGACACGCCTTAACGCTCGTTCGATTGTCGCCTATACGCGGGAAATGTCTACCAACGCTGAATGTGACGGACAACGCGACGCGGTCACTGTCGAGGATGCTTCGCTTCAATAACATCAGCGTCATGAACCGCTCCACCACGACAAGGATGCACATGCCGAGCGGGTCAACATCGCCCGCTACGTCTTCCTCGACGAACGGGTCGGTGACTCAGCTCAGCGAAAATATGACTCGTCTTAGCTCCGAAGTTCGCTTCTTCTGGAAAGACGAAGGATCGCCTCCATCCAAATCCATGCCCCGTCGCGGCGGAGGTCGCACATTTCGCGTCTATATTGCGTGAGTGCACGCCTGTTGGCGGACGATGACCGCTAGCTGACGTCGTCGCTTTTTCGATGCCGGCATCAATCCCAGGGCGCGCGCTCGACCATAGAACGTGGCATGGGACATATTGGCTATTCCCCCTCCGTGCCCGTTTCGTGATGCGGCGTCCCCACAGGTTTCGACTCGGACGAGCCGCGCTGGCGCAGAAAGATCGAAAACGCGACCATGCAGCCCACGGCGAGGAACTCAGATTGCCAGTTCTGCAGCGTGCGATTCCAGAAGTCTGGGGTTGCGACATAACCGAGCCAGCTGAGGCCCTCTTCGCCGTGCTCGGCCTGCTCCTCGTTGTAGACCACCGTGCCGGCAACGGACTGGATCCACCACGAGCAGGCAAAGATCGCGCCCATCACCAACAGCAGTGAATTGGAGTAGAGCGCCAGCCGCCACCCGGTGAGCCGCGCCCACCGCGGCGAGTCATGTTTGGCGAACGTGCCCACCAGCTGGTCGCGGTCGGTCCCCACGCCCTCGTCACCTGGCTTCTTCGATTCCGGCGAACCCTTCTGAACCAGCCAGACAGTAGCCAGAATGAATAGAAAGAACTGGAGGAATTCGGACTGCCAGTTCTCGGCCACGTCGACGACGAACGCGGACGAGGAGACAAAGGAGCCGTAGGTCACCTCCGCGCCACCGTGGGCGAGTTGCTCCGCGTTGTACTGGGTCAGGCCGGCAAGAGATTGACCCCACAACGCCAGCAGGAATATCACCGCGAAGAAAAGACTGAGGGCGTGCGGGCGCAGGCTTTTTAACATCTGGTCACCGGCCCGAAAACGCGATGACCACCATATAGGCCAGGCCCCCAACGATGAGCAGGAGCCAGCCAGCGAAAACCAGTTTCATAAGCTGAGACTAGACCCGGACAGGCAGCAATCAGCGGACCAGAACCTCAGTGATCCTCGGGGTCTGTAGTCGCTGGGCCGCACCGGTCAGATGCTCCGAACGGTATTTAGGACGTGGTCCAGGGCGAGCCTCGCCGCTCCCTTATTTGCGGAATTAGCGGCAGGATCCCCTTGCGATATTGCGAGGTGTTGGGTCGTTAGGGGCATTGAGCGGGCATAAAACGGCTTCGCGCTAGCCACCGCTTCGAGGCAGCCTCGGCTACCGCAATGGCACGGAACGTCCAGACGGCGGGAGACGGGGACGTGGCCAATGTCGTCTGCGGTGCCTTGCTCACCGCGGTAGACGCGACCGTCGCTGATGATTCCCGCTCCAATGCCCGTCGAAACCTTGGCTTATAACGGAGATCCTGCGTGAGGAGCTCACTGCCGCAGGACCGTGACCACCAATCGCCGGCTGGCGAAGATAGCGTTTACTGCCGCCACGCAGCGCCGAAAGTCGCAGAAACCCGGCGTTGCCGCGCATCTGTACCAGAATTTCAAATCCGTCCCAGCTGCATAATCCCAGGTGAAATCCGAAATTGCCCGCGGACTCGAACCAAGAACAACGTGTTCTGGATCATCTTCAGGTGAGCGCCGAGTCCTCTACGGCGCGAAAATGCGCGGATGACCGGCCTAAAGTCGGGCCCGCGGAGTTCGCCAGCTTGAACCCTGAAGTGGGATTCGAACACGAAATTGCAAGCGTAGACATATGCAAAAACCCCCGTATGACCGGGGGGTTTTAATTACTGCTGGGGTACCTGGACTCGAACCAAGAACAAATGAACCAGAATCATCCGTGTTGCCAATTACACCATACCCCAATGGCGTTGTCCGAGGACCGCGCCGAAAAGTAACTCTAGCCCACTTCGGTACGGGCCGCCAAATTGAGGGGAGGGTGTGTCGCGAGGGCGCCGATCAGTTCTCGATTGATGGCCACGGCGGCGCGCGCGCCCTCACCGGCGGAGACCAGCAACTGCTCGGGACCGGGCGGGGTGGTGTCGCCCGCGGCAAACAGTCCGGGCACCGACGTGCGGCCGGCGCCGTCGACCACGATCAGGCCGGTGGCATCCGTCGACAGGCCCAGGGAGCTCGCGAAGGTGGCTGCGGCCGCGTAGCGCGGGCGCACAAAACCGCCGTCTCGCGGCACAAACTCACCGTCGGCGACCTGGATGCCGGTCATCGCTCCGCGCTCCCCCAGCACGTCGGTGAGCGCCCGCCGGTCCACCCGGATGCCACGGGAGGCCAGGCCGGCCTCTTCGGTGTCGGAAACCTGACCGACGCCATTGGTGAAGACGATCAGATCGTCCGTCCACTGCGAGATGAGCAGGGCGTGTTCGGCGAGGTCGTCGGTCTCGCCGATGAGCGCGAGCGCCCGGTCGGCCTCTTCGTAACCGTCGCAGGCGATGCAGCTGTGCAGGTTGGTGCCGTACCACGCACGGATGCTCGGCAACGCCGGCAGCGTCTCGGCCAGACCGGTGGCGATAAGCACGGTGCGAGCCGTGACGACCCGGTTCTTCTCACCACGGATGCCCTTGGTCGTGACCTCGAAGCGGGCGTCGGCCGGGTCGGTGTTGGCCAGCTGCTCGACCGAACGCACCAGGCCGGTGTGGAACTGGGCAGCCGGGTAGGCCTCGTACTCCTCGCGGCCGATGCGGCGCAGCTCCAGCGGCGGCACGCCGTCGCGAGTGATGAACCCGTGCGACCGGAGGGTGGCGGAGTGCCGCGGCCGGTTGCTGTCGATCATCAGGGTGCGGCGGCGGGCGCGCACCAGGCTCAAACCCGCAGCCAGGCCGGCCGGCCCCGCCCCGATGACGATCACGTCATAGGAGTCGGGGTCGACGGCGGGAGTCACGGCACCGTCCGGGCTCATGGCACCAGGGTGGCCGCGAGCCGATCCAGGCGAGCGAGCGAGTCGACCTGGCCGAGGATCTCCATGGATTCGAACAATGGCGGCGAGATCTTGCGGCCGGAGACGGCGACGCGCAACGGGCCGAACGCGACCCGCGGCTTGAGACCGAGGCCGTCGATCAGCGTCTCGGTCAGGGTGCTGTGCACGAGTTCGTGCGACCAGTCGGCGGCGGGAATGCTCGCGAGGGCAGCCGTGGAGGCCGCGAGGATCTCGGCGGCGTTCTGCGGAAGCGACTTGACGGCATCCGCCTGGTACTCGAGCGTGTCGGCCGGCTGGAACAGGAAGCCGAGCATGTCGGGCGTCTCACCGAGCAGGGCGATGCGCTCCTGCACGAGCGGGGCGGCGGCGGTGAGGATGGCCTGCTCAGTGTCGCTGAGCGGTTCGGTGAGAATGCCGGCGGTCACCAGGTACGGCACGACGCGGGCGGCGAATTCGGCCGGTTCGAGCAGGCGGATGTGGTCACCGTTGAGCGACTCGGCCTTCTTGAGGTCGAACCGGGCCGGGTTGGGGTTCACGTCGACCACGTCGAACGCGGCGATCATCTCGTCGATCGAGAACACGTCGCGGTCGTGGGTGAGCGACCAGCCCAGCAGCGACAGGTAGTTCACCAGGCCCTCGGGGATGAACCCGCGTTCGCGGTGCAGGAACAGGTTCGACTCGGGGTCGCGCTTGGAGAGCTTCTTGTTCTTGTCGCCCATCACGTACGGCAGATGACCGAACCGCGGCACGAAGGTGGTGATGCCGATGTCGATCAGCGCGTGGTACAGCGCGATCTGGCGGGGCGTGGAGGAGAGCAGGTCCTCACCGCGCAGCACGTGGGTGACGCCCATCAGCGCGTCGTCGACCGGGTTCACGAACGGGTAGAGCGGATGCCCGTTCGGGCGCACCACGACGAAGTCGCTGAACGAGCCCACCGGGAAGGTGATCTCGCCGCGGACCAGGTCGTCGAAGGAGAGCTCGGTGTCTGGCACCTTGAGGCGCAGCGCCGGCTCGCGCCCCTCGGCGCGGAAGGCGGCCTTCTGCTCGTCGGAGAGGTCGCGCTCATAGTTGTCGTAGCCGAGCTTGGGGTCGCGGCCGAGCTTGATGTTGCGCTCGGCGATCTCCTCGCCGGTGGCGAAGCTCTCGTAGATGTGGCCGGACTCGGTCAGCTTGGCGATCACGTCGCGGTAGATGTCGTACCGCTGGGACTGCCGGTAGGGCTCCTGGGGCCCGCCGGTCTCCACACCCTCGTCCCAGTCCAGGTTCAACCAGCGCAGCGCCTCGAGCAGCTGGGTGTAGCTTTCCTCGCTGTCGCGGGCGGCGTCGGTGTCCTCCACCCGGAAAATGAACTTGCCCCCGTTGTGCCGGGCGTAGGCCCAGTTGAACAGGGCCGTACGGATCAGGCCGACGTGCGGCGTTCCGGTCGGTGACGGGCAGAACCGCACGCGCACGTCAGTGCCGGTTGCGGTCGAGAACGGGTGCGCTGTTGTAGTAGACATACGGCACTCATCTTACCGATCAGCGTCGGCTTCGAGCAGTGACCAGGGCGCGGGATCGAGCTCCCCGATCGCGCGCAGTGTGGCCGCGACCGCGGGAATCTGTTCGGCGCCCTCCGAAGCCACGAGATGGATGGTGCGGAAGTCGCCGGTGATCGTCGGCCGGGCGACCACCCCGGCCGGCAGCGGTGTCGCCGCGAGGGCCAAAGCCGGCACCAGGGCCACGCCGAGGCCGGCCGCGACCATGCCGAAGACGGCCACCACGTTGTCGGTTTCGTAGGAGATGTGCGGATCGAAGCCGCACCGACCGGCCAGTTCGAGCAGGTGCACCCGGCAGCGCAGACAGCCGCCGATCCAGTCGTCGTCGCGCAGCAGGGCCAGGTCCACCTGCGCCTGCCGGGCGACCGGATGCCCGACCGGCAGCACCACCATCGTCTCGTCCCGCCAGAGAGCCCGCACCCGCAGCCCCTGGGCGCTCTGTCGGTGCGGATCGAGCGGGTCACCGGCGTAGCTGAAGGTGATCGCCAGGTCGGCGACCTGGTCCCGCACAAACTGCACCGCCTCTGGCGGCTCGGCCTCCAGGTAATTCAACTGCACGCCCGGATGGTCCAGGGACAGACCGCGCAGCAGGGTGGGTACCACGGTCGATGACGCCGACGGGAAGGCCGCCAGGCTCACCCGGCCGGTGCGCAGGCCGACCAGGTCACTGAGCTCCCCGGCGGCGGCGTCCAGAGCCTGCGTCACGGTGGCGGCGTGCCGGGCCAGGATGCGGCCGGCCTCGGTGAGCCGCACACCCCGACCCACCCGGGTGACGAGCGGCAAGCCGAGCCGGGACTCGAGGCGCTTGAGGTGCTGGCTGACCGCGGGCTGGCTGTACCCGAGCGAGCGAGCGGCGGCGGTGATCGACCCGAGCTCGTGGATGCGGTGCACGATGCGCAGCGCGTGGGAATCAACATCCAGTGCACGGTTCAGGTTCTCGGCCATGCCTAAAGCATAACGCCGGGTTATCGGATTGAGTGGGGACTGGGCCTTGCCGAATGGATGCGCGGGCGAGACGCTGGAGGCATGCGATCCACCGTTCTGACCCTGGAAGCGGCGCGGGCCGCCTATTCCCCCAGCCGCACCCGCTACCTGGCCGCCTGCACCGCGGGCCGGCCCACCATCGAGACCGTGCGGGCGCTGCAGGAGGACGCGGACACCTGGGGCCGCGGCGACGCCTCCCCCGCGCACTATCAGATGGAGGTCGACCGGGCCCGCGAACTGTACGCGTGGCTGGTCGGGATTCCCGTCGACCGGGTGGCGATCGGATCGCAGGCGTCGGTGATGGCCGCGGTGCTGGCCGCCGCCGTGCCGGCAGGCCGCGAGGTCCTGTGCGTCGACGGAGACTTCAGCTCGATGGTGTTTCCGTTTGTGCAGCAGGCGCACCGCGGGGTGAGCGTGCGGCATGTACCCCTGCACGAGCTCGCCGATGCGGTCACATCGCAGACCTGGCTGGTCGCGTTCTCGCTGGTGCAGTCGGCCACCGGGGAGATCGCCGATGCGGCCGGCATCCGTGCTGCCGCCAGGGCCGCCGGCGCCTTCACGCTCTGCGACACCACTCAGGCGACCGGCTGGCTGCCGGTGGATGCGAGTGACTACGACGCCACCATCTGTCACGCCTACAAGTGGCTGGGCGCCCCGCGCGGGGCGGCGTTCCTCACCGTGCAGCCAGACCTCGACGAGGCGCTCCGGCCGGTGCAGGCCGGCTGGTTCGCGGGGGTGGACCCGTGGCAGTCCTGTTACGGACCGGTGATGAACCTCGCCACGGATGCCCGCCGGTTCGACGTGTCCCCGGCCTGGCCGGCCTGGGTGGGCACCCGGGTGGCGCTGGATTTCTTCACCGCGCTCGACCCGGTCGAGCTGTACCGGCACGATGCCGGGCTCGGGGATGCGCTGAGCGCGGGGCTCGGGCTGCCGCAGAACGGGCAGGCCATCGTCACCTGGGCCGACCCGTCCGGTGCCGCCCTGGCCGCTCTGGCCGCGGCGGGCATCACCGCCTCTGGCCGGGCCGGGCGAGCGCGGGTGGCCTTCCACATCTGGAACACCGAGTCCGACGTGGACGCGGTCCTGGCCGCCCTCCCCCGCTAATTGACCCGCGAGCCGTGACCTAAGTACCAAAAACTTGGGGTTTTCGGTGCTCAGGTCACGGCTCGCGGGACTGTGCTGGGTTGTTAGACCGCGGCGATGATCGCCTGGGCCAGCGAGGCCGAGGAGGCCGGGTTCTGACCGGTGTAGAGGTTGCGGTCGATCTCGATGTGATCCCCGAAGGATGCGCCCTCGACGAACGCGGCGCCGAGCTCGGTGACCCGAGCCTGCACCAGCCAGGGTGCCTTCTGGGCGAGACCGCCGAGGGCCTCCTCGGCGTCGGTGAAGCCGGTCATGCGGTAGCCGAGGAACGGCCAGGTGCCGTCGGCCGCCTCGGCGGCGAGCATGGCGGCCGGGGCGTGGCAGAGCACGCCGAGAATCCGGCCGGACTCCAGGGCATCGGTCATGATCTGACCGGAGACCTTGTCGACCGCGAGGTCTTCCATCGGGCCGTGGCCGCCCGGGTAGAAGACCACGTCGTAGTCGGCGACGGTGACGTCGGCGATCGAGGCCGGGCTCTTGAGCGCGGTCAGCGATTCGAGGTAGGCGGTGAGTTCGGCGACCCGGTCGTCTCCCCCGGCGGCCTGGGCGCTCAGGCTGCCCTGGTCCACCGTGGGTGCGACGCCGTCGGGCGTGGCGATCGTGATCGAGTAGCCGGCCTCGGTGAAGAGGCGGTGCGGCTCGGCGAGTTCTTCGGCCCAGAACCCGGTGGGGTGCTTGGTGCCATCGTTCAGGGTCCAGTGGTCAGCGGCGCTGACGACAAAAAGTACGGAAGTCATGGTTCCTCCAGAGGTGTTGCGGGTGGGACGTGCGGTACGGCCGAAGACTCAGGACGTCTTGACGACCATCTTGCCGGTGTTCTCTCCACGGAGCATGCCGAGGAACGCGTCGACGGCGTTGTCGAGGCCGTCGACGACGGTCTCGTCGAAGACCACGTCGCCGGCAGCGAACCAGGCACCCATCTCGGCCGAGAAGGCCGGGAAGTGCGAGGTGTAGTTGCCCACGGTGAAGCCCTTCAGGCTGAGACCGCGGGTGACGATGTTGATCATGTTCTGCACGCCGGTGGGACCGTCGGTGCGGTTCATCTGAGAGATGGCGCCGCAGAGCGCGGCACGGCCGCCATCCTTGAACGCGCCCAGAGCGGCGCTCAGGTGGTCACCGCCGACGTTGTCGAAGTAGACGTCGATGCCGTCGGGCGCGGCCTCGTTCAGCGACGCGGCGATGTCGCCGGTCTTGTAGTTGAACGCGGCGTCGAAGCCGTACTTCTCGGTGAGCAGGGCCACCTTCTCGTCGGTTCCGGCGGAGCCGATCACCCGAGCGGCGCCCTTGAGACGGGCGATCTGGCCCACCATGGTGCCCACGGCACCGGCGGCACCGGAGACGAACACGGTGTCGCCCTCCTTGAACTGGGCGATCTCGAGCAGACCGACGTAGGCGGTCAGGGCGGTCATGCCGAGCACGCCGAGGTAGGCGGAGTTGGGCACGCCGGGAATCGCGGGGACGACGCGGAAGCCGGCGGCGTCCTCCTGCACCACGTCGCGCCAGCCGTACTGGTGCACCACCACGTCACCCACGGCGACGGCGTCAGAGGCCGACTCGACGACTCGGCCGACGGCGCCGCCGCCCATGACCTCACCGAGCACGAACGGCGGGATGTAGGACTTGACGTCGTTCATGCGGCCGCGCATGTACGGGTCGACGGAAATGAACTCGTTGACGACGCGCACCTGACCGGCGGCCAGCTCGGGCAGGTCGACGGTTGCGGTGGTGAAGTCTGCGTCGGTGGGCCAGCCGGTCGGGCGGGCGGCGAGCTGGATCTGAGTGCTGGTGGCTGTCGACATTCGAGAAGTTCCTTACTGATCGGGTGGCTCTGTTCGGGCAGGACCGGGTCGCTTGTGACGACCAGACTTTCTGCACCGATCGTTTTACTATAGCCCCGACGGCCGGTATAGTGAAACGAGCGGTACAGAACCTAGTCGGCGCGAACGCGTCGCTCCCCCGCGTCACGGAAGGCAGGCACACCATGGGACGGCTCCAGACGTTCGACAGCACGACGGTTGTGCAGGCCGCCCGTGATCTGTTCTGGAACTTCGGTTTCGACGGAGCGTCGCTGGGCGATCTCGAGGAGGCCACCGGGGTGAACCGGTCGAGCCTGTACCACGCCTTCGGCAGCAAACGCGGTCTCTTCGACGCGGCGGTGAGCGACTACCTCGACACGGTCATCCGCCCACGCCTGCGCGGCTTGACCCTGGCCGGGGCCGGCCGGGACGCCCTGCTGACCTACTTCGACGGTCTGCGGCACGCGGTCGACACCCTGCCAGAGGACTCCCCCCGCCGCGGCTGCCTGTTGGTCAATGCGGCGGCCGGGCTGGCCGCGCACGACGAGCCGGCCCGGGCCGTGGTGGATGCCTACCGCGCGGAACTCTCCGCCGCACTACGTCACGCGTTCGCCGGCTCGGACCCGGCGCTGGTGGACGAGCGGGTGCGTACCCTGGCGTCGCTGTCGATGAGCGCCATGCTGCTCGCCCGGGTGAACCGGGAGGAGGCCGCGGCCCTGCTCAGCACCGCGGCCGAGCAGGTGCGCGCCTGGCTCCCGAGCACCCAGAGCTAGTCGGCCGTCGGCGCCCGGCGAACCGGGTTGCTGAGCACACCCAGACCGGGAATCTCGATGCTGACGGTGTCGCCGGCGGTCACCTCCTGCGCGGGGCTGGGCGACCCGGTGAGGATCACGTCGCCGGGCAGCAGGGTGAACGCGTGTGACACGTAGGAGACGATCCGGGCCATCGAGAAGGACAGCAGCGAGAGCTCCCCGTTCTCGAACTCGTCGTCGTTCACCTTGGCGGTGATCCGGGCCATCGTGGGGTCGAACTCGGTGTCGATGATCGGGCCGAGCGGGCAGAACGAGTCGAAACTCTTCGCCCGGGTCGACCGGCCGTCGAGCTCCTGCACATCCACCGCGGTGACGTCGTTCGCGATGGTGTAGCCGAAAATCGCGCCGGCGGCATCCGCTTCGCTGAGGTTCTTGGCGATCCGGCCGATCACGATGGCCAGTTCGCCCTCCACCCGCACGTCCTCGGACAGGGCGGGCAGCACGATGGCGTCGTTCGGGCCCACCACCGTGGTGTTGGGCTTGAGGAACAGCTTCGGTTCGGACCGTTCCCCGGTCGCGGCGGCCTGCTCGGCGGCATCCGGGTAGAAGTCGCCGGCCAGGCCGACCACCTTCGACCGCGGGATGACCGGGGCGAGCAGCGCTACGTCGACCAGCGGGATGCGCTGGCCGGTGGGGTTGTACCCGGCGAACATGGGATCGCCAGTGAGCACGACCACCTCACCGTCGTCGTCGAGGATGCCGAAGGCGATGCTGCCGGCGTGGCTGAAGCGTGCGATCTTCATGCGGTGGGCTCCGTTCCAGCGGTCTCCAGCTCGGAGTCCAGGCGCAGCAGCCAGCCGTGCCGGTCGGGCAGGCGGCCGTATTGGATGTCGGTGAGTTCCTGACGCAACGCCATGGTGATCGGGCCGGCGGGCGCGTCGGCGTCGCCGATTTCAAAGCCCGCACCCTTGAGCTGGGCGATCGGGGTGACCACAGCGGCGGTCCCGCAGGCGAACACCTCGGTGATCGCACCGGATGCGACCCCGTCACGCCACTCGTCGACGGTCACGTCGCGCTCTTCCACGGTCATGCCCCGGTCCTGGGCGAGCTGGATGATGCTGTCCCTGGTGACGCCTTCGAGGATGGTGCCGGTGAGCCGCGGGGTGACGAGGGTGTCGGTGCCGTGCACGAAGAACACGTTCATGCCGCCGAGCTCGTCGATGTGGGTGCCGGTCTCGCCGTCGAGGAAGAGCACCTGCGCGCAGCCGTTGTCGTAGGCCTCACGCTGGGGCAGCAGAGACGCGGCGTAGTTGCCGCCGCACTTGGCCGCACCGGTGCCACCGCGACCGGCGCGGGAGTACTCGGTGGACAGCCAGATCTTCACCGGGGCGACTCCGTCGGTGAAGTAGGCGCCGGCGGGGCTGGCGATCACGTAGTAGCCCACCTTGTGCGCGGCTCGCACGCCGAGGAAGGACTCGTTCGCGATCATGAACGGGCGCAGGTACAGGCTGGCCTCTGGGGCGTCTGGCACCCAGGAACCGTCGACCGCGATCATCTGCTTGATCGACTCGATGAAGTCGGCGACCGGCAGCTCGGGCAACGCCAACCGGCGGGCGGAGCGCTGCAGGCGTTCACCGTTCTTCTCCGGGCGGAAGGTCCAGATCGACCCGTCCGCGTGCCGGTAGGCCTTCATGCCCTCGAAGATCTCCTGGCCGTAGTGCAGCACCGACGAGGCCGGGTCGAGCAGCAGGGGGCCGTAGGGCGTGACCCGGGCGCCGTGCCAGCCCTCGTCGACGGTCCAGTCGATGGTGACCATGTGGTCGGTGAAGTGCTTGCCGAAGCCCGGGTCGGCGAGGATGGTCTCCCGCTCGGCGTTGCTGCGGGCCGTTTCCGACGGGGTGCGTTCGAATTCGAGGGGAAAAGTGGTGCTCTGCTGGCTCATGGGAGTCCCTTGTTATGAGGCGGGAGTGTCGGTCAGGCGGGTCACGATGGCATCACCGATGGCGCTGGTGGGTCGTGAGTCCGCGGCGTCGGTGCTGCTGCGGGCCGCGATGTCGGCGGTGACGGCGTCGGTCACCCGCGCCGCCGCATCCGTCAGACCAAGGTGGTCGAGCAGGAGCGCGACCGAGAGGATCGCCGCCGTCGGGTCGGCCAGCTGCCGGCCCGCGATGTCTGGTGCCGAACCGTGTACCGGTTCGAACATGCTGGGGAAACGACGGTCCGGATTGATATTGCCGGAGGCCGCCAGGCCGATGCCGCCGCTGATTGCCGCTGCCAGATCGGTAAGGATGTCGCCGAAGAGGTTGTCCGTGACGATGACGTCAAACCTACTCGGGTTGGTGACCAAAAAGATGGTCGCAGCGTCGACGTGCAGGTAATCGACGGCCACATCGGGGTAATCCGCGGCGATCTCGGTCACGATGCGCTGCCACAGACCACCGGAGAAGACCAGCACGTTGGTCTTGTGCACCAGGGTGAGGCGCTTCCTCGGGCGGTTCCTGGCCACCTCGAAGGCGTGCCGCACCACGCGTTCCACCCCGAACGCGGTGTTCACCGAGACCTCGTTGGCCACCTCCTGCGGGGTGCCGGAGCGGATGGCGCCGCCGTTGCCGACGTAGGGACCCTCGGTGCCCTCCCGGACGACGACGAAGTCCACCTCGCCGGGTGCGGCGAGCGGGCTCGGCACGCCGGGGAAGAGCACGCTGGGCCGCAGGTTCACGTAGTGGTCGAGGGAGAAGCGCAGCTTGAGCAGCAGCCCGCGCTCGATGTTCGCGTTCTTCAGCCGCGGGTCACCGGGCACGCCGCCGACGGCACCGAGCAGGATGGCGTCGTGCGCGCTGATCGCGGCGAGGTCGTCGTCGGTGAGCACGTCGCCGGTCTCGAGGAAACGGGCGGCGCCGAGCGAGAAGTGGGTCAGATCGAAGTCCACCGGCTCGGTGCGGGTCACGGCGTCGAGAACCTTCAGCGCTTCGGCGACGACCTCGGGGCCGATACCGTCTCCGGCGATGACTGCAAGCTTGACTGAGCGGGACATGCGGCTCCGATAACGGTGAGGCAGCTGGTGAGCTGACGAAATTGACGTTGAGATACCCTGCAAATCAACCCTACTGCCCGACCTCGGGTGTCTATGCTGGAGCGAGCCTCAGCGTGGGCGCCGCCGGCGCACACCGGTCGTACCCCGAAGAAAGTAGATCACCATGAGTATCGGATTGGGAATCTTCCTGTTCGTCGTCGGCGCCATCCTGGTATGGGCCCTGAACATCCAGGTCGACTGGATCGATGTCGACTTCGTCGGCTACATGCTGATGGGTGCGGGCGCTCTCGTCTTCATCCTCGGCATCATCCTGATGACCCGCAAGCGCAGCAGCGTGAGCACCACCCGCAGCGCGGTCGACCCGGTCAGCGGTGAGCGCACCGTGCAGCAGGAACGTTCCGTCGACGACATCTAGTCGCTCCACCCGCACGACAAAAGCCCCGGACTCACGTCCGGGGCTTTTTGCGGGTCTCGACCGGACGAGCTACTCCGTGAGGTCGATGGTCACCAGCATGTCGGCGGTAATCGCGTCGCGCACCGCGGCGAGCACGGTGGCGGGAACGGGCGAGTCGACGGTCAGCACGCTGAGCGCCTTGCCGCCGGCCTCATGCCGGGCGATCTGCATACCGGCGATGTTGATCTCGGCGTCACCGAACTCGCGGCCATAGACGGCGACGATGCCGGGGCGGTCGGTGTAGAGCATCACGATGAGGTGCTCGGCGAACGGCACCTCCACGTCGTAGCCGTTGACCTCGACGATCTTCTGAATCTGCTTGGTGCCCACCAGGGTGCCGGACACCGAGACCTGCGAGCCGTCGGCGAGGGCGCCGCGCAAGGTGATCAGGTTGCGGTACTCGGGCGACTCCCCGTCGGTGATCAGGCGCACGGCCACGCCGCGCTGCTCGGCCAGCAGCGGAGCGTTCACGTACGAGACAGTTTCGCTGACGACGTTGGTGAAGATGCCCTTGAGGGCGGCGAGCTTGAACACCGACACGTCGAACTCGACGATCTCGCCGCGCACCTCCACGTCGACGCTGGTGAGGGGGCTGTGGGTGGCCAGGCCGGAGAACACCTGGCCGAGCTTCTCCACCAGCGGGATGCCGGGACGAACGAGCGGGTCGATGACCCCGCCGGCGACGTTGACGGCGTCGGGAACGAGCTCACCGGACAGGGCCAGGCGCACGGACTTGGCCACCGAGACACCGGCCTTCTCCTGCGCTTCGTCGGTGGATGCGCCCAGGTGCGGGGTGCTGATCAGGTTGTCCAGGCCCAGCAGCGGCGACCCGGTCGGCGGTTCGTTCACGAACACGTCGAGTCC
>Ga0247816_10000043_pt1 | contig 64347 bp, 82 predicted proteins | sample UWRJL209509C1_FD_179930 | JGI IMG/M metagenome (GOLD analysis project Ga0247816, IMG submission 179930) | Plant litter microbial communities from Arlington Agricultural Research Station in Wisconsin, United States - UWRJ-L209-509C-1 | ecosystem: Environmental > Terrestrial > Plant litter >...
CGAGAACCGATCGCGCGCGGAGTTTTATTTCAGATGAAAACATCATTTTACTTGCCCCGTCCGATCAAGACTTCGTGGACGGCGCGAGAGTTCAATTAAGTTGGGCGCCGCTATCCGATCTCGGAATCTTAAGTTATGACGTTTATCGTTACGATCCCGGTTCCGCGCAGTATCTTTTACTCGAACAGGTAGAAAGCGGTACGACCACTTACACCGATAATAATAGCCGCGAAAATATTACGGTTACAGGTTATCCGACAGCGACCGATGATCGCTCCATTGCTTTAACAACGACCAGGACCGTAGGCGACAATAGCGTGCTAAACACGGTCAATGTTGATGGAGTAAGCCCAAACTGGACGACGTTTGCAATGCCGATATTTCCGCCGAGCGATTACGATACACAACAGGGCACGGAGCAGTGGCTCAGAATCGGCATCGGCGGACTGACAGGCGGAGCGCCGGATTTAAGGCTACGTGATGCTGTAGTAACAAGCGGTACTTTCGTTCAGAGCGATGCCGCGCAGTTCACGGTCGATCAGGTGGGATTATCGGTGACTTTAGTAGATTCCGCCGGCACAAATTTTAACGATGATATTGCCGCATTCACAGACGATGAAAACATTAAATTAAATATCGGTGTGCCTGACGGGACGTACACGATGACAATCCAAGGCGGCGGCGACGTTCACGCGCTGCTCATCGATCTCATTCATACCTCATTCGGTTCCGGGGCGATCTTTGGTTACAACGATCAGGACTTCACCCCTCCGCGCCCCCAGTACCCCGTAGCGTCTCCTAACGGGTCCAGCCAGGGCGGCGTAGGCGTACCGGGGTCCGGTGGGGATGACGGTGGCGATGGAGGTCCGCGCTGCATCTACGTCGAGCAGCCGATGCTTGTGCTGTTCGGCAACCAGACAATGCAAAAACGCGCCGGAGACGTAAAGCTGGGCGAAGTTATTGAAAGTGGAAATCACGCTCCGAACGTTATCGTAAAAACAGAAATGGCGTGGTGCCCGGAATTGTGGAAAGTAGTTGCTGAAAACGGATGCTCACTTATCGCCAGTCCGACAGAACCGATCATCCAAAATCGTTTAGACACTCACGGAAAGCCGATCAGCCAGTTCAAGCCCGGAGATACCATCCGCACTTGCAACGATATGGCCTATGAAAACTCGGAAGTAGTCGAGTGCGGACCGGCCGGATTTGGCGGCAACGTGATGATGTTCACCTGCTCACCAGGGCATTTATTCATTGCGGGAGAGTGCAAAATAGGAATGGGCGGCATGGTAGTTCATAACCAGAAGGACATAATTTTGAATCCCGGAGACGTGTAATTTTATGGGAAACAGCAGTAAAAAATTAATGCAGCAGATGCAGCAGATGATATCGACCATGCTGCAGCCTGCCATTCAGGCCCAGCAGCAGGAGTCGCCATATTTAACGCGCCTCGGTCAAGACGCGACCGGCTTCCTTGACCAGGTGAAAAGCGGAGATTTGCGCGGAATCAAAACCGGCACGTTCTGGAATATGGATTCGCTGGCAAACCGTAATAAGCAGCGGTCATTGGTGGCGAACAGCGCCGCGCAGGGACAGGGTGCATTGGGGACACCGAATGCTTCATTGCTCGCGCTCGACCGCGCCAACCGGGACGCGGAAACGGAGCACGACTATAACAGTGAATTTCAAGATCAGATCGGACAACAGACGGCTAACGCAAAAAACGCGCTGATGGGATTGGGGTCTGCCGAAGAGCAACGAAAAGCAGGCGTGACCGGTAGCTTGTCCGGCCTCTTTGGGCAGATACAGCCGTACACGTCGCAGCAGGCGAGTAAGCCGAGTTGGTGGAGCTCGTTGCTGCAATCGGGCCTATCCGCCGCTCCGGGGATCGCCGCATCGTTCATTTAAGGAGAGATCATGCTTAATACTTTTGGAAGTCCGACAGAAACAATCGTCCCTTTAACTACGACGCCGGGCGCTGCCGTCGCGGTCAACAGTTCGCGAATGGGCGGCTTTATTCAAAACAAGGGCGCGGTTATCGTGCAGATATCATTCACCGACCCGACCGCGGGCACGAAGTTTTTTAACTTGGCCGCGGGCGCTGTGCAATCGCTGTCCGGCATTCAAAGCGCGGTGTACGCCCGAACAGCCACGGGTACGGCCGATCTCTACGTACTTGAGTTGGGAAGCTAGGGTTATAGGTTATGTCCTTTTTAGAATCATTATTCAAAAGTATTAAGCAGATGCCCAAGGTCATCGGCGAACTGGTGCCGCAACAGCAGCCAATGGAAGCTCCGCTAGGGATGAGCGTATCTTTACCGCAAGGAGGCTTTGGCGAGGGCGATATGCCAATATTTTCGCCGGCGAAAAGGATGGCGACCGCCGGCCTGAATGCCGCGCCGCAGATGCTTGGACAAACGGCGCCCTTTAATCCTAACGGTGGCGGGCTGCCGCAGGGCGCTCAGTCTGTCCCGGATTATGCCGCGAATGTGCCGCAGCCGGATATGTTTAACGCCGATCCGAATGCCACCGTACCAATGAACACGGAAAATCGCCCGCGCTTTGCTACGCAGCCGACGGAAGCGATGATGCCTCCGCAGATGGAAGATGGCGTAGGGGCCGAGCGCTCCGGCGTAATGAACGAGGATATGGCACGGCAGCAGTTAATCGACGCTATCTCCGCTCCGATCAAAAAAGAGAAATGGTGGAAGGATGCTGGGGCTAAAGGCGCGGGCATCGCGTCAAATATTATCAACGGCGCGATCGCGATTCGTAATAACCGTCCTATGCCCGCACAGATCCCGATCGAGGGCTTTGGCAGAATGAAGCACGATAAAGCGGTAGGTAAGGCAGCCGAGGTATATCAGCCGTTAGCAACACTTGGGCAGCAGACCCGTAAGAGGGCGCTCGAAGAAGGGCAGATTGCCGACGTGATGGCGAAACCCGGTGATCGAGACGCGGAACGGGAGCGCAAAATCAACAAAGACCAACGCGATTATGCAATTAAGCAGGGGACGCTTGACTGGAAAAAAGATGACCGCGATCGATACTTCGAACTTGAAGATGTAAAACGCGAAGCGAAAGAAAAAAACGATAGCCGCACCTACGAACTCGCAGTGCGCAAACAATCCGAGATTGAACGTGCCAATGGTGTTAAGGAAGGCTTTGAGAAAGTTAAAGAGACGGGGCGCACCGAACGGGCCAACATCATGGCCGGGTCGAGAAAAGAAGTCGCGGGGATTAATCAAGCAGGCGCATCGGAGCGCGCAGCCAAGCAAATCCAGGCGGCAGATGCTCAGACCAAACAAAAGTTGTTTATTAACTCTTTGGAGAAATGGAAAGCGGCGAATCAATTTGCTTCCCCGGAAGATATATCGGCGGCAGAAGCCAAGATTAAAGCGACAGTATTTGGTCAATAAATGATACCTGATTTCGACATCTCGGATGACATTCTGGAAGCCAGCGGACTAGGGAAACCTAAGCCGCTTTCTCCTGTTTCGGCGCTTTTGGACCAAGTGAGAGCGGGTGTGTCCGGGCAAGAATCCAGTGGAAACACTAAGGCAAAAAATCCCCGGACAAGTGCTTTAGGAGAATTTCAAGTGTTACCCGAAAACGTTCGCCCGTGGACAAGAAAGCATTTAGGACGAGAGTTGTCTCCAGATCAGTTTTATAACGACCCTGATGCACAAACAAGGGTTTTTAATGGGGAATTTGGTAGTTATTTAGATAAGGCGCTGAAAAAAGCGCCTGACGAAGATACAGCTATACGAATGGCCGCCGCCGGTTGGTATGGCGGCGAAGGGGCGATGCATAAATATGATAACCCCAATCGCTTTCGCCCGAATGAGCCAAGTTTTCGTGAATATACGTCTAAAGTTTTGCAGCGCAGTAAAGGCGCAAACATTAAACTCGCTGATGACGACCTAATTAATCATGTTCTGTCCCAAGTCGGCGGTGCGGAATCGGCCTGGGCAATCGAAGATGATATTTTGGAAGCCGCCGGATTAAGTGGTTCACAGGGCGTCCCGAAGCCTGTGCCCGAACATCCCGACACGATCCAAGCGCAACTTCAATCCGCGCTCGACCCTAAGCACATGGAGCGCGCGGCCGTCCTGTTGACCGAACCCGATCAGATCAAATTGATTCCTGACACGGTTTTGCCACAGATGCTCCGCGTCGATACGCCGAACGGTCCGTTGCTGATATCCAAATTAAAGGCCGCATCGATGGGATTCAAAAGCCCGCAGGCCATTAAAGATCACGTCGCCAAAAACGGCTTCGCGGGTCTTATCGGCAAGGTCGAGGATGTCGGCAACGATACGTCGCAGGGGATGACCGTGCAGACGCTCGACCCGCAGACCGGGGCCGAGATGTCCACGTCGATCGTCACTTCGCCCGAAGCCGCGCAAGCGCAGGCGCAGAGCGATGCCGTGCAGTTCCCCGGCGGCCAGAGCCAGGTTGTGCCGGTAGCGGATGCGCTGACCGCGCGGGAACCGATTCAGAAGGTCCCGGATTACCTCGCGGGAGTACAGGAACCGAATCTTATTCATCAAGCGCCCGTGCCTGCAACGGCCGCAAAAGTTATTCAGCCCAAGGCCCGCACTAAAGCACCAAGAACTCTTAAGCTAGGCGGCACGGCTTCCGTTGTCCCTGAAGCTCCACAGGAAGAAGTCTCGACCCAATTTGAGGGGGATAAAGTAACCCTTCCCCAACGGCCGGCGACATCGACGGCAACGATGAAGCAGTGGGCGCGAGATACGGTTGCGCAAAAATTAACTGAATACGGTCTTTCGATGAAAGACGCGATGGAGTTTGTACGAACGAAGCCCATCCTATCACTGGATAATCGCAACCTGACCAACGAAGATTTACAGGCGGGCGATACCGTCTCAATCGACGGCAACGTTATCGAAATGGCGCGTCAGTTTGCGCAGGGTAAATCCGAACAGCGTCAGGCTGAGATCGCAAAAGCAATCGCGCGTGATGAGATCACCGATAAAAATAAGTTTCAGGACTTGGCTGACCAGGGCATTGAGCAAGCTGATATCGAAGCGTTTATGAACTCGCCGGAGGGCGCGGCGGCGCGCGAGACTCAGGGCGCGTACAAACAGGCTTTACAGGCTTACGGCGAACGCTGGGATGCGCCGACTTTGGCTTTGCGCGATACCGGTCAGATCACGCCAGAGGAAGCCGATAAGACCATCGCGAAGGAAAAAGATGCGCGCGACAAATTAGAGCCAATCGTCGCAAATCTCAATCAATATAATTCCGGCGACCAAGAGCCATTGACCGTTGACCAGTACATAACAAACAGCGGCAATCGGTCTGCCCAAGAATATTTTCAAAAGGAAAAAGAAAAATGGGAAAGCTGGAAGTATCTCGCGGAACACCCGAATTTCTTATTAAGTGAAGGAACAAAAAACATCGCACGCGCCGTTCCGAAAGCGGCCGAATCTTTGGCAAAAACCGTCAGCATCGCAACCGAACTGGTGCGATCGACACTCGGCGATAAAGATGCGGACGCGCGGCAGGGAAACTTCTACAAAGCGGGTGAAGCAATCAATGACTGGACGGAAGCGAACTTGCCGCAGGACCCGAAACTTCGCCGTAATTTGCTCGCCTCGACACTGCCCGATACTTTAGGGCAGATGGCCATTCAGCTTGGACTTGGCGCGCTGACCGGTGGCGCGGCCGCTCCGACACTAATTGGCGCGTCCATGGGAGCGCAAAGTCAGTACGACGAAGCTAACGAGGGCGGCGCGACTCCGACCGGCCGGAGGGCGGCCGCATTGTTTGGCGGACTTGCTGCAGTGCCTGACGCCCTGCTTTTCAATAAATGGCTGAAGCCTTTGAATGGTACTGAAAAAGCAGGATTCTTTTCCAAACTATTCGGTTCCGTATTCAAAAACGGTGCAAAAGAAGTCGGAGAGGCTGAAGCACTATCTTTTACTAAGCAGTTCATCAAAAACTCACTAAAGTCCGGCCTGTTTGAAGCTGGGCAAGAAATATCCGAAAACAAAATCAATGATCTGGTCGCACAACTTACGTTCGACCCGAAACGTAAAGTTCTAACCATCAATGACAACGACATCGAATCGGGATTAGCCGGATTCTTTGGCGGCGCGTTGGGCGGCGGTTTTGAGACGGTCGCAGAGCATGGCGGCAGTGAAGTCGAGCCGAGCGAGGAAACCAAGCCTAATGAATCGCCTGAAATCAAAACGCCCGATAACCCCGATCAAAAGGTCTCAGTAACGGAGGCAAAGCCCCAAGTATCGACGGAAAAAGAGCAAAACGCAGTCAATTCGCCTAACGTCCGCGACAAAGCGGGCAATGAATATCGCGTGCTTGAAACGCTTCCCGGCTATCGCTTAAAAGTCGAGAATGTGGAGACGGGCAGCATTTCCGCGATCAAGGAATCAAAAGTTTCGCCGATTGAACCACAGTTAAGTGGCTCTGAAGCGATGGTAGAACCACCAAAACCCGGTTCCGAAGCCGCTCGCGAACCGCTTTTACCTGTCAGAAAGGATGACATAGAGCCAAATGAGCCAAAAACGGCAACTATTAAGGAATCCTTACCAGTTGAAAACCCAGTTGTAAAGGATTCGTTTACAGCTGCGCCCGCGATCCTGTCGAAGTTCGGGAAAAAGAAAGTCAAGGTCGAAGCCGTCCAGAGCGAGGAAAATATTAATAGCAAAAACGGCGAAAGAAAATTATCCACGCCGGAACCTGTAAAAATTGAGTCAAAAGTTGCGCCGGAAGTTCCGGCGCCGGTCGCAAAAGTCGTCACAGAAACCTCGACCGCGCCAAAAAAGACCGTGATCACCGCGCAGGGAACGAAAGCGCAGGTAACACCGAAAGTTATCGATGCGTCAGACCTGCTGACATCGTTCAATAAAGGCTATCCGGCGGAGTTTCAGCCGCGCGATAGAAGCCGTGCCGTATCGGAAGCGCAAATCTCGAAAATAGCGCAGCAACTTGAACCGCTAAAACTCGGCGATGAGAATTCCGCATCGTCCGGCCGTCCTTTGGTGGTCCCGGTTGAAGTTGACGGCAAAACGAAGTACGCGGTCATTTCCGGCAACGGCCGCAGCGAAGCAATTCGCAGAGCGTACAAGTCTGGCGGCGATGTTTCTGCCGCCTATGCAGAATTCGCGCGCGGTAAGGGCGAATCGACCGCGAAAGAGCCTGTTTATATTGGCGTTCTCGACCCGAAAGAAGTAGATATTAAGTCTTTCGCGCAGGAATCAAACGCGCCTGAATCGGCACAGATGTCCGCAACTGAACAGTCGGCGCAAGATGCGGATAAATTAACGCCGGGTTTGATGTCGTCTTTTGTTCCGAGTGAGGACGGATCGATTCATTCTGCTGCGAACCGTGATTTTGTGCGCGGATTTCTCGCCCAGGCCGTGCCCGAAACGGAACACGGAAAGCTGATCGACAAAAACGGACAGCTAAGTCAGGAAGGCGTGAATCGCGTCCGCAATGCGATCTTTGCGAAAGCGTACGGCTCTGAGGCGGTTGAGCGGTTAGCGGAAAGCACCGACAGCAACGTAAAACGTATTACATCGGCCTTGCTGCAGAATGCGGGAAAAGTCGCAGAACTCAATCAAATGAGCGCGGACGGTGTGCGCCACGAAGGCTTGAACATTGCGCCCGATCTGGTCGCGGCGATGGAGAAATTCTCGCATTTGCGCGATGAAGGAAGCTCTGTTGACGAATATTTACAGCAGCAGGGCTTATTTGGCGATGATCTGACGCCGTTCCAGCAGCGCGTTTTGGTCGAGTTCGATAACTACAAAAACTCGGCAAAGGCGATCTCGGGCATCATAAATAACTATGTCGCGATGGCGCACGAGTTGGGTGATCCGCGTCAGGCCGATCTATTCGGCGGTGCTGCTGAAGTAAATTCTGATGATATTTTCCGAAAGGCTGTGTTAGAATACGCGAATGGCAGACAAGCATCCACAACCGCGCAAACCTCCTTATTCGACGCCGATCAAGGGGGAGAAAAAGCCGAATCCGAAAACGGAAGCGATTCTCGACAAGGTGTGGAAAAAAGTGATGGAGAAAAACGAGCTTCCGTTGAAGCCGTAAAGCCGCTCTCCCGCCGCGTTTCCGACGAGCGACTAACCGAGCTCGCATCGCGGGATGATCTCAGCGAGACGCTGCCCGATGTCACGGCAGCGGTCAATACCAAAAACAAATCCGCGATCGACGTTTCGCGCGAGGGAATCAACCTTGTCCGCGAGATGCTGGGCGTCTCACCGTCCGCGGGCCTTACGCTTTCAAAAGGCAATGTTTCCGAGATCATCTCTGACCTTAACGCGCTCACGAATCATCTGAAAGAAAACGGCTACGATGACGCGGATGTTAAGCCGATCAACGACCTCAATCAGGCGTTCGTCGCTGCACAGGAAAATTCCAAGTCCGGCAAAGTCTTGATGCACGTTCCCGATATCGCGGGAGCGCTCGAGCACGAAGAGACGCACGATGCAGGGTACGCCGGTATTTCCGACGAGACGCGTCGGCAGGTAACGAACTTCCGTAATCTCGACGGATTGAGCGAAACGTATCACAGCGCCGCGAAAGCCTACGTCGATCAGTTCGGTGGCGAACTCGACTCCAACGTTGGCAAGCACGTCGCCGCCGAGGAAGTTTTCACGCACATCGCTGACGGTAACTACAACGAACTCGGGCTGACGCTCGACCAGGCAACCGATGTCGCGATAGAATTGGCGGACGCTTACGCAAAAGCGCGTATGGCGGAACGTCCAAATCTTACTTACGAGCAGGCTTTAGATACTTATTCCGAAACGAACGCGGCTAAAATTACGCGCGAGGCGATAAAAAAATATGGCAGACAAGAACGCGGACAAAATAATGGAAGCGATGAAAACACCCGATCCGAAAAAGAAACGGGAAGCGATAAAGAACCTGCTGCAGAAAGCGGGTCAGAATCCCAAGAAAAAGAACGTCGCACCATCAAATCCGCCGAAAAAGCCGGAGTAGTTGACGCTGCCGTTTTTGACCGCGCGATCACTCATTACGAAACCAAATCCGTTGACGGAAATATCCGTGAGGCGCAGGAGCGCATCGAACGGAACGGCTTACAAAACTCCATTGATCAGGCACTCTTGCCGGTCGATCAAACAAACGAAAAATCTTTGCGTCAGCATGGTAGCTTCCAGATGGAAGTCGCCCAACTGCTGCGCGAAAAATCCTTAGAAGCTGATGCGGCGGGAGATAAAAACCTCGCCAAGATATACGCCGAGCAGAAAAAAGACATCATCTCCGCGATCGCCAAACAAGGCACGGACGCCGGGCAGTTCATCAAACAGCTTGGCGCGTGGCGCGTGACCGATCCGTCGAGCGTCGTCGAATTCGTTGAATCCAAACGTGAGAAAAACGGCATCGGCACAGCGCTGACCGCCGACGAGCAAAAGAAACTCATCGACCTCGCCAACGACCTGCAGCAGAGCGAATCAAAGATCGCCGCGCTCGAAGGGCGTATCGCGGAGCTGGAATCGAAAAAGGGCGGCAAGCGTCAGACAAAGAGTGAAAAACAGGTTTCGAATGTACTGGCGAAGCGGATGGCTGAAGCGAAGGCCAGGCTGCGGAATCCTGTTTTGCAAATGGTCGCGTGGCACGGTAGTCCGCACGTATTCGATAAGTTCTCAATGGATAAATTGGGAACCGGAGAAGGCGCACAGGCTTACGGGCACGGACTTTATTTTACCGACAAAGAGGATGTTGCTGATTTTTATAGGAATAAACTATCGCAACGTTCTTACGAAGTCACAGTTAATGGACGCGCCTTGGATGTGCAAATCGATGATTTTGATGCCAGAGCGTTACGATCTGCCAAAAACTGGAAAACTCTTGAGGCTAATTTAGCTCGCATTGCAGAGGACTTAGAAGACAGCGGTGATGTTCGCAGAGCACAACAGCTACGAAAAATTAATCGTTACCAGGATGTCAGTGTCGATGACGGCGGGGCGAAATACAAAGTTGATCTTAAACCTGCTGAAGATGAATATTTACTTTGGGATAAGCCGTTAAGCGAACAGAGCGATAAGGTGCGAAAGGCCCTTGAACGCAGTGAGTCTGTCCCAACTCCTATAGATTCTACGCTTGTTGCCTCAAAGCGCAAGGATCATTCGGGGGAAGGTCTGTATAGGCGACTAGCTTCCGACGTACCGCCTGCCGAAGCGTCAGAGTTTCTCCACTCTCTCGGCATTCGCGGCATTAAATATCTCGATGGGTCGGCCCGTGCGCGTGACATTGCGAGTATTGAGCAACACATCCAGGAAGCGCAGGACGCACTCAAGACGGCTTCAGGCGCAGAGGAGATTGCAAAGCACGAAAAACGCATCGAACTTCTGCAAAAAAAGCTGTCCTATAACTACGTCATTTTCAACGATGAGGACGTAGAGATTCAGGAAGTCCTGCGAATGGCCGTTCCCGACCTCTCCCTGCAAGGCCAAATCCTTGACGACCTTTCGGATGTTGGCGCATCGATCTTATACACCGGCTTTGAAACTGATCCGATAATGACGCCGGAGCGGTTTCGCAAAGAACTGATCAAGGAAGTCGGTAAAAAGTACGACGCGAATTGGCGACAGATTCACGGCGAATCATTAGCGAAACTCGACACGATCTTAAAAGACCTCCGCACCCAGAACGCGATCGAGCGTATTCGCGCGGAAAAGGGCAACGAAGATTTATCGAACGCGGAACTAATGGAATTGGTCAACGAGCGTGTCGAGCAGTCGAAAGCCAGAACGAAGATCCGCAACGAACACCGAAAGCTGGCGAATGAGGTTTTGAAGTTCGACGAACGTGCAAATAAACTAATCGCCAAAGACGAGGCGGCGAAAGACAAACAGCATTCTAAAGTCGTTGATTTCGTCAACACGGTCGAAAAACTCGGCCTTGAGCCGTCCGACGAGGCGCTTGTCGGCGCTTTGATGCTCGACCTGAAAACGGTAAGTGCGGACGCCTTGCTGCGCGAGCTTCGCAGATATTTCCCTGAACTCAAAACCGATTTAAGCAAAGACGCCGCGACGCAGCGCGAGCAAATGGAAAAAGTGCAGCGCATCGCGGCGGAATCGGCAGCATTGCGCGAACAGGTGAGAAAATTCCGCGAGAAAGAGTTTTTCGCCAACCGCGGCAAAATCGCAGAAGTCGAAGCGGAACGTAAAGAGGCGGTCCGCAAGCGCACCAACGCCTACAAAGAACTGATCAACACCGCTGAAACGCTGCAGCGCCCGGCGCCAGGATGGCTCCGCACGGCCGCGCAGCTTTCCCGTATGGCGAAAGTTGCCGCGATACAAACTACCGTAACGAACCTCGGCAGCACCGCGATTGAACGCGCCATTGCTGAAAAGCCGACTAAGACGCTCGATATTATCACGCAGAAAATGCTCGGTCCCGCGTTCAAAGCAATGGGAATGGAGTTGCAGAATGAAGGGCTGGACGCGAAACAGATCGAATCTGTGATGAAAGCCGCCGGCCATACCTGGTGGACACCGAAAGCCAAATTCTCGGAGACCGACGAATCTGGGCAGGAAGCGATGCGCGGGTTAAGCAAGCAGGAAACCGTGCTGCGCGTGATCGACGAGTTTCCGGAATACTATTCGAAATTCTTCGGTCAGTTATCGCCCGATCTGAAGCCCGGCGCCGTAAAGGTCGTCGATACCCTGATGAAGCCGCTGCAGATGCAGGAGTTCTTCATGCGTTCGCTGATCGCTAATGAAGCGCTCGCACTGCGCGCGGACATGAAGGGCCAAACTCTCTCCGAGGCGGTTGATAAGCGATTGTTTTCAGAAGATGATCTGAAATATGCGCTCGACCAGGCGCTTAAAGGAACCTATGCATTTCAGGCGAAAGCCCCGACGCGCCAACAGCTAAAATCCGGCGACGGTAGCTATACCGAGGCGGGCTTTGCCGGCGTATCGAACGTATTGAAGTCGTCCGGTATTCTTGACCTTGCCGCCGCTGAATCCGCGCCTTTCACCGGCTTCATGTTCAACGTCATCAATAAGTACAAAACCTCGCTCCCGGTACTGGCGCAGGCACGGCTTTTGATGAAGACCGGCCAGAAAGCGCGCGCCCTTAAACTCGCCGGCGAAGATAATTTTATCCGCCAGGCCATCGAAGAAAAATGGACTTCCCGGCAGGTAGCCGAGCAAGTCTGGGGCTTGGCGGCATTCGCCGCGATCTTCGCGATGGTGCGCGGTCTGGGCGACAAGGACGAGTGGAGCAAGATTGCCGTCCCGATGACAAAAGGCTGGGGTAAAAAGACGCCGCAATATCCCGACGGCGAACCGTATTATCTGGATATTCGCTCACAGCCGTTGCTCGCGCCATTCTTTTTCACCGCGAGCAAACTGAATCGCGCACTCAAGGGCAAGGACATGTTCACGGACGCAAAAACGTCTGCTGATGTAGTCGAGCAATTTTTAGAGGGCCTTGGGGGCTTTTCATATCGCCAGAGCGTCGAGCAAAACTCGCTGTTCAACGCGATCCAGTACAGCCCGTATGCTCGCCAGTCATTCAGGACCGGTCCCGAGGACTCCGACCGCAATGGTGAGAAATTCGCGCTATTTATGAACAAGTGGCTCGGCAACGAACTCGGCCTCGCAACGAATTTTCTGCAATTCAAGACGATCAAGGACATCGCAGCGCAGTTCGACACCTACGAGCAAAATGCGCTGAATCTCGACAGCGCACCGATCCTCGAAGGCGTCGCTTCCCGGTTGCCGGAATCGAAACGCATCATCAAAGACCTGCTGAAAATGCAGTACGATTCCCGTCGAGATTACGCGACCGGTGATGAGAAAAAAGGCAATCAGTTGCCGATCCTGAAGATCTTCGGCTTTAACCTTGCCGACGGCGCGACGCTGCGCCCGGAACCGTCTCAGGCGGAGATCATCGCGAACAAGCTGGCAAATAAAGGCGAGTACACTTCGCCGATCCTGCCCGATGAAAAGCGTAAGGCCGCGATCAAGCGTGACTTTGAACGCGAGTCCGACAAACTCCGCGCGGCGGGCGACCTTAAAGGACTGGATGCGCTGAAAAAGAAACTCCAGGGCTTTGTCGATTCCGGCGATCTGTCTGAGGGAGAGGTTAAGACTTCCAGTAAAAATCTGCTCACGTCCGATCTTGAGGAAAACTTCAAGCGGTTGTCGGGTAAATCTGAGCGCGGGCAGAAATCCGACGCGATGAAGGTATGGGACGCGGCGACGGAAAAAGAGCGCCAACTACTCGAACCGCTGCTGCAAAAGAAAAACGCCCAACTCGATAAACAGGAAACCAAGGCGATCAGCGATAAAAATATTCGTTCGATGGTCGAGGAAGGCCGCAAGGCGAAAGAATCCGGCAAGCTTCAAGACTTCGTCAACACGATGTCCGAAAAGCGCAAAGAAGGATGGCTGCCGGATGAATTAAAAGAAGTACGCGAGCGCGTGATGATGGGTGATGAGTTGTACGAGGTCCGAACCGCAACCAGCCCGGCACACGCGATCGAGGCGTTCGAAGAGGGGATGCGCGGCGATGACGAAGAACTGAAAAAGAGGCTGACCGCCGCGCTTAAAATAAAAATGGCGAACTCGAAATCTGCGGACAGCAAGACCGCCTATACGCGCGCGCTGAAGAAATACTCGTCGGCATTGGTCCGCAACGCGCGCCCTAGCGAAAATATCATAGATTTACGGCGGTAAACCGTGGTAAACTTTACGGTAATTCAGTATGTCATTAATCGAACAAGCAAAAGCAAAACGAAAGATCGACAAGGAGATTGCCGGGGTGAAATCGCTGGTCAATTCCTTGATGCCGACGCTTTCGCCGTCGATGCGCCAGAGCGTGCTAACGTCCGTTCGGAACCTTCATCGCGATGTGCAGGAAAAAGCTGTTGCTAAGCCCGAAAAAGCAGGTATAATGCAGTAACAAAACAAGGTACCCGAAAACTTCCGGGGCCTTCATAAACCGGTATTAAGCTGGACTTATTTGCCGTCTTAGATTGGATTAGGTTGAACCTATTTCCGTTTAAGGCGGCTTTTTCATTTTATGGCTAAATTAAAACTGACAAATTGGGATTTCTGCCAAGCGGCGAAAAAGCTGAAATGCGAAGTAGCGGCAATCAAGGCCGTAGCGACGACCGAATCGCGCGGTGACGGGTTTTACGATGACGGCTTTCCGGTAATCCTTTTTGAACGACATAAATTCCGCAAATACACTCACGGAAAATACGATCAATCACACCCGTATCTGTCGAACGCAAAGGCGGGCGGCTACGGTAAGGCCGGGCAGAATCAACGCAACAAATTTAATGAAGCCTTCGCGCTCGATCCGGAAGCGGCGATGATGGCCTGTTCGTGGGGCGAATTCCAGGTGATGGGTTTCAATTGGGACGATCTCGATTATGAATCGATCCATGAATTTGTCGATGCGATGAAGTCGGGATCGGCGGCGCAGCTGGACGCTTTCGTCCGCTTCGTTGTTAAAAACGGCTTGAAGGATGAACTTCAGCGCAAAGACTGGCGCACGTTCGCCCGCGTCTATAACGGCCCCGAGTTTGAAAAGAACGATTATGACGGCAAGATGGGTCGCGCATACAAAGAATTTTCAAAAGAAAAGATTGATTGCGCCAGCCTCGACGCGCCCGAATCAGATTCAGCAATCACCGCCCCGGCACCCCCTCCCGACCAACCTGCCACAGCGAAACTTGAAGATGAGAAAAACGATAGTACCTCTGAATCCACAGATCCGGGATTGCTGAACAACCCTGGCGAACCGCCAACGCAGACCGCCGGAATTATCGTGAATCAAGCTGACGCTCCGCCGCCGCCGGAAACGACGACCGTGGAAATCGAGAAGGAAGCGCCGCCGAAAGCTGACGAATCACCCGTTAAAGGAATCCAGGCGTCGATCGCCACCGCAGTCGCGTTTATCGGTTCCGTTTTTGGTGGTATTGGGTCGATGCTTGCCGGCGCAAAAACAGAATTGATTTACGGCTTTTTCGGTGCCGCCGCAATCATCGGCGTGGTGTATATCTGGAAGCGTTTCAGTTACGCGGCGAAGATGGAAGCAATCAAAGCGGCCGCGCTAGAAGCTGATAAACAGCGCGCGCACGAATTGTTAATGGCGCAGATTAAGAGCGCGTCAGATCCGAATTTGAACACAGTAAAAATAGTCTAAAAGGAAATAGAAAATAAAATGGTATCCGAAGAAACACAAGTCACACCCGAACCCCAGGAATTTCTAATGCAGTTTTTCACCTACGAACATCTGCCGGAATTGCTACAAAGAATCTCAAAGCCGTTCGGCGAACTGGCAGAACGCATTGTCGAGGAAATTCCGCGAAACCCTGAACGTACTGTCGCGCTCCGAAAGTTGCTCGAAGCAAAAGACTGTGCAGTTCGTGCGCGGCTGGCAAAATGAGCCGCCGTATCGACAAGCAGATAAATTCTGAACTCTACCGCGCGGTTAAAAACTTGGGCGCGAAGTCGGACCTGCTCTCCATTGTCGGATCAAGGTTCGACACTTTAACGGACGATGTAATTTTAGAAATGCTCCGTGAATGGAATAAGTACACGGAAGCGGAGATGAAAAAAGCAAAATGACCTGGCTGACGATAAGACAGATTTATTTCGCGATCATCGACCACTGGGGCATATTGCTCGCGGTCGCGGTAGTGCTCGTGCTTATCACCGGCGGCCTGGTGTTCGCGTTTTGCGGCAGCTCCAAGCCCGTGCCAAAACTGGACGAGCAGGGGATCCAGAAAGCCAAAGTCGCGATTGAGACGCATAACACCGAGCAGATGCGCGAAACCCTCGCGGAATCGGACGTGCGCGTCGAGCAGATCAACGGCAATATCGCGAACAGCGAAGTGATGGTCAAGATCGCCGTCGAGACGGCAAAGGATAAGTACCGCGGCTTAAGCAATGATGAGCTTGCGGCTGAGTTGGAGAAGCGAAAATAATGATCGAAGCGTGGGCAGTTGAACATAGACCGTGGCTTTACTTCTTTCTGCGGCGATTCGAGCTCGTTCGGTTCGCCCTCACAGAAAAGGCCTTCCGTAAGGATGCGTTCTGGTCTGCGCGGCTTCGATGTATTTTTCACACCTTGTGCGGGCACGAGACTGAAATCTGTCAGCGCTGCGGAGGCAAGGTTAATATCGTTTGGTGGTGCGCGGATATTCATATTTGGTCAAAAGTTACAGGATGTGACGGCAACGGCGTCCTTTGTGCTAATTGCTTTGACGGTTTAGCAAATGACAAAAACATCTTCGTCCGTTTTCGCGCAGAATCTCTGATCATCGAAAGAGAACACAACACCGATTCAGACAACTGCTGGTGTTTGCCTAAAATAGACGTTGAGCATGGTGTTATTGTTCACAACGCTCTAGACAACCGCGAGTTCGATGAAATCGCCGCGCAAATTGAGAAACGAAATGAAAAATTATAGATTGCTATTACTTTGTGTGATTTTGCTCAGTGCCGTCTATATGACCTTGGCGCAGACCGACTGTCCGCCGGAGAAAGTGTGCATCACGCGCGAGGCTGCGATAAAAGCCCTGACCGATTCGGACACCGTGAAAGCGCAGGAAGCGCAGATCGCGGCACTGAAGCAGGCCGCAGATGACCTCAAGACGGAAGTAGTAAAAATGCAGATCGAGTTGGCAAGAGTTACGGGACAACTTACCGGGAGCCAGCAAATGGAAGTATCGCAACGTGCGATCATCACGGCCCTGCTGCCGATGGTGCGGAAAAAGCGAGTAGCGCTGATAACAATTTTTTAGAGGAAAAGGGGTTAAAAATATTATGACGGAAATTTTATTTTGGGTGTTTTGGCTTTTAGGGCTTTTTCTTGGCGGTTACGGTAATCGTGACGATTATTTTCGTATGGGCGGCTGGGGCATCGGATGGTTCCTGCTTCTACTGCTTGGGTTGGCGGTATTTCATAATCCATTAGCTAAATAACAAGTTTTAAGGCGCTGGCAGGGCGTGCGTAACACGGAAGCTATCCAAGCCCAGTGTCGTCCGGAAAATCAAACAGAGCTTCGCGAGGGAAAAGGCCAGATGGATCTCGCTCTCAAGTCGTCACGGTGGAAAAGGGTTTTCGAGGAACCAGCAGACGATACTCGAATTTAGTTTCAGGCGAGCGAACGGAGCCGTACTCATCGGGTTTCATCACTTTCAGGTTGCACTTGACTGCTTGGCTTATCGCTCGCCTGATTGAAAATTGATAGTCCTATTAATCGCGGTTTCATAATTGCGTGAACATCTATAAAGGGAGATCACGCTGTATGCTTACGTTACGAATGCAAAATGTCGAAACATTTCAACCAAAAAACGGAAACGGTACGGGCATTATTGAGCCTAATCTGTTTAGCAAGCCCAAACGCGAAAAAATAACACTCTCAGGCGTAATTATGGCGGCAGACGATAAATCAGCGGAGAAAACTGAAATCACAAAGGGCATGGTATGGCTTATCGCCACGTCATTGATTGTTTTGCAATTATTATTAAATTACGGAGGCTCTGCCATTGGTTGGGCGCGAGCAGATCAAAGCAACGTCGAAGCGATCAAGACGATGCAATTAAAACTAGACGGTATGGAAAAACAGTTCAGCGATAAAAACCGTGAAACGCGCGATGATGTAAAAGAATTGAAAGACGACTTCAAGGAAATCCAAAAGGGTTTTCAAGAGATGCGAGAAGATAGAGCCACGCTTAAGGGCGCAGGCGTTCGGGATTATGCAACTACTCCGTAGAGAGGTTTCTAAACAGCCATGAATCGAAATAAACGCAGACGCATCCGATTATTACTCCTTTTACTTTTAACTCGCAGCGCGGCCGAAATTACTAATAGCAATGACGGCACTGCATGGGAAATAACAGACAAACAACTCAGTAAAGTGTTGGCGTCTCCGATTATGGATGTTGACTCAACTAGTTGGACTAGTGCGCAAACTTCGGTGTGGGAAGCCGTAGAAGCTATTGCAGAAGAGTATTTGGACTCACACGATGAAGCGCGATCCGAAATTGATTTCCCGCCAGAGATCGAACTACAATCATTGTCCGACGACCTTGCCTCTGCGCTCACGAGTGCTGGGATTTAAGATGGAACCAATGTCTGAAACTGTTATGTGCCCTATCTACCATCTTTACCCGTGGCTGGCGGGGCACTTCGCGTTGACCGATGGGCTGATCTTTTTGGCATACCTGATAATCCCGATCACACTTTTCCCAGTCATACGAAAGCTGCCGCGCGCCTTGGCGAATGAACTAAAGGTATTCGGAGCTTTGATGCTCGCGTTCATCTTAACGTGCGGGATTACTCATTTTATTAAAATAGGATTACTTTGGAATGATTGGTGGATGGCCGCGCTCTACGCTAATTATTTCTGCGCCGCTGCGAGTGTCATTGCCACGATCCATTTATGCTTTGTCGCCTTGCCTAAGTTAATCGCTGGCGCCGAAGCGATGTCGGAGATATCTGCTGCTGAGGATTTAGAAGCGGCAACAATTGCGACATCGAAATTCAAAGTATCGCTCCTTAAATCGAAAAAGAAATGACCGAAGGATGGAGTCTCATATTTCGTATCTTGGGCGCGCTCGGCATCCTTCTCTGGTTATTCGCCTTATTACGTAAAAACTATTACATGCCGACTCTTGAAGCGCGATTTTTATTTATATTTGCGGTTGTATCGTTAGCGGGGCGGCTTTTAGCGTTGTGGCTTGATGTCGATGTCTTCCCGCAGTGGAATGATGGCTTTTCCCGCGCTTTTAATAACATAGTATTTTTCGCACCGGCTATGTTTTATTTTTGGCTTGGTACATTAGACAAAAACCAAACCCTCTCACGAGAAATGACAGAGCTAATACGCCGTGGGGAGGCAATACTTGCGAAGTCTGAGCGAGTAATGCGGCAATCGAATGTCTGATGAAATTAAAGACAATATCGTCGCTATCATTACCGTATTATTCACCGGCATCGCCACAATTTTTGGTGGTATATTAGCCTGGCGTAAATGGTATCCAGAGAGCGAGAACCTGAAGGCAGATTTATCCGGTAAATTAATTGTGCAGCTGGAGCAAATGACCGATCTGTATTCAGCGGCGATGGCCGAAAATGTTGCACTGCGAAAAGAAAATGATGCGCTTGTCAAAGGCGCATCGTCACAACATAAATAGTCTGTATTGAGCAGACACAAAATTTATATCAGCCCTTTTTCTCTCCGTACCGCATTTATTTTATTCAACCTGTCTTTCATCCTTTGGCTTTCACTATTCCATACAGTATGGCCGTCCCAGCCTGCGTATAACTTCCGTTCGAATGGATATGCTTCGACAGCCAGTTCTAGCGCTTCCTGTACGATCTGACGCTTTTCCTCCTGCGTTTTGCCGGCAAAGGTAGTCAGCGGGATATGCAGCTTAATCTCTACGTGTTCGCCGTCCACTTCCCGCATCGTTTGGACGATACCGTAACCGTCTTTTTTGCTAAACCGCATCTGCGCCCTCCAGATCGCGATGAGCTTCCTCAAACGTCGCATAATGCCGCGTGTCTTCGATAATTCCGGCACGGGCGAGGATCAGATCAATATGCGTGTAGATACCCTCATCGCTATCATCGGAAATTATCAGCTTGCCGCTTTCCGTCTGATAGAGCGTTACGTCATCAGCCAATAAGTGTTCTATATTTTCCATCTTATGCGGTTCCCAGTCTTTTTTCATTCATTTTATCCATCAATTCCACGGCGCCACCGATATCAGCCGAACTGATATTTAGATATACCATCGTCGTTTTGATATCTGCGTGGCCCAGCAGTTTTTGAATGTATGGTAGCGGGACGCCGGCCTCGAGCGCTTTGGTGGCGCACTCGTGGCGCAGGTCGTGGAAATGGAGGTCCGGGCGGCCGATGTGCTTCATTAATACTTTCCACGCTGTCTTGACGCTGGAAACCCCAAGAAACAGGCCGTCGGGTTTATACAGGCCGAGCGCTTTTTGTTTCCGTTTCCACTCATCTGCAGCCGTTCTCATTCTTTTGGTTAAAAAGAATTCCTTATATCGCTGTACCTTTGTCTGCATGATTAATAATTTGCCCGCTTCCAGGTCCGACCATTTCAGCGAAAAGAGTTCACCGGGGCGAAAAAATCCGTCGCACATAAAAATTATTGCGGGATAAAGGTGTGGAGATCGATCGCTCTTTGCCGCTAGATCAAGGGCACGCCGTTCCTCGTCCGCAGTCCAGCGCTGATGTCGTTTTACTTCTAAGGATGGCTGTATCAGGCTCTTGCCGTCTTTGAACGGATTACGGTCCAGCCAGCGCGATTCCACTGCGTAATTAAAAATTTGCCTGGCGGTCTTCAGGTAGTGATTGACGTTCGACGCCGACCGCGCCCGCCGGATGCCTTTGACGGGTGAGACAACTGGAAGCGCGAACAGGTCCCGGCGTAGAACTTTGATATCGGTAAAAGTAATTTTCGCGAATTCCTTATTACCCCAGCGATCGCGCAACAAGCGCAAGTAATTGATTTCGTCTTTTACCGATACTTTGCCGGAGAGCTTTACTCCGTTCACGATCACCGCAGGGCTTAGAACATCGGACTCGTAATAGTCCGCAAGTTCATTGAATGTTAGAGGGATATTGGCTGGGCGCAGGGTCGGCGCTTTTAGCGCGGCGGCCCGGTCGTCCTTTAGAGTTTGATAGGCGAGTTTAACGGACGCCGCTGTTTTGGCTACGCATTTTTTTCTTTTTTCACGGACCTTCTGTTCAATTATTCCATTATTTTCGACTAATTCCGTGTATTTGAGGCGGGCGTACCAATCGCCGTTCTTTTCAATTACTAAATTTTTGATTGGAGGTTTCCGCATTACCTACACTTTTACCTACACTTTTTGGCCGATTTAGACTGCTTTTGACAGCTTTTATCACTTATTTATAACGAGATTTGGCGGATAAAAACCCCGTAAGTTATTGAAAATATTGGTGCCCCCGGCACGACTTGAACGTGCGACCCACAGCTTAGAAGGGCGCTTATCCGTCGATGCTAAAACGCCCTTAACTTTCGCTATTTCAATTACTTGCCGTGACTAATGCATTTCGGTGATGTGTAGGTGGCGGCTTTTACCTACACTTTTCGCAATGGATGAAGTACGTGAGTAACCACCGCCTCCACTGTGATCTGTCTGGTTTGCGGCGTCACAAGGCGCAGCTTCCGCTCCGGTTCCTGAAACCGCATCACGGTACAAAGGCCATCAACGAGCGCGATCACAATATCGCCGTTTCGGGCCTTAAGGTTTGGATCGACAAATAAAATGTCTTGATCTGCGATGCAACTATTCTCGATCGCGGCCCCGCAAACGTGGTAGCAGATAGTTCCATTTCCGCCGGGCGCGATGTATTCATAAATATCTTCATAATCATTTTGTGAGTTGTTTAAGGCTTCTGCCTGGGAGTTATTCATCTTATTCTTGCTCTCTCCTTTAACTTGCTGATTTACGGGGGAAATCAGCTTAGAGCAGGGCTGAGTCGCATTTCAAGCAAAACTATCTTGCTAACCATAATAATTGCCCGTCTTTATAATCTCCGTGGGTAGCAATTGCTACTTTCATAATATTTATGATTTACGGGCGGCGCATATGTAATACGCCGCACATTCAGAAGATGCTATTTTAACCACTGAGCAACGCCGCCATGGCCCGAGCAAGCTCCGGATCTCGACTGGCTAAAACTGCACGATCCGTCCACGCAGCGAGCGGTAGCGTTGTACGGGCAAGACAATGGCGCCGGCGGGCGTGTCGGGGTGCGTGAGGGCGTTGCACTTGCAGTAGCGCTCTGTGCGATCGATCGCGGGCTATCCAGGGAGATCACGGCGAACGCGGTCGCCACGACGAAAATAATTGAGAATAATTTTATTTTCATAGGAGTTTCCTTTCTATTTAGTTGTTAAGCCATTGGCTTCCTTATAGGCCTTAATAAAAGCCTGAACAAATTTTGTGACTGGACGTTTCTCAAGCCTGCTTTGCTGGGTATTTGAAACTTTTAAGACGAGTTTCGGTTTTTCCTTGTCTTGAACGAAGACCATGCCGGTGCCGCTATCCAACGGCACGCGGACAATATTGGCGCTATACTGGCTGAATGTCGCTCCGGTGATCACGCTATCAGTTTCTCCGCCGAACACGAGAACGATGTCAGCCCGATTGCCGTCATCAACTATTTTCAAATCGGATAAATTTTCCTTTCCGATCGCTTTCGCGATGCGCTCCCGGTCCTTCATATCGATCTCAGGGCTAAGATAAACTGTTTTTAATCCTTTAAGGTTGCTGACGCCGCCATATTCGTACCCGTTTTGCGCGGACGCAGATAAAACCGACATGGCAATAACTATTAGGGGCAGGAGTATTTTTTTCATCTTTCTTTCCTTTTTTCTTCTTTTTCCTCGGCGATGATCGCAGTTTTCATGGAGGGAGCGCCGGGCTTCCGGTGGAACTGCTTAAACGCGGGCTTCTGTTCTTTCTGGGATTTTAAGAACTGCATGTATTCGGCGATCTTTTGTTCGTCTTCCTCGTTCGTCCAGTCGAACCCGATCGCGGCAATAGGCTCAGGGATTGCTGCCTTCTTTGACCGGTAGCCGGCCTCATTCAAAGCGTCATCGGGATCAATGTCCAGTGCTTTGGCTAGCGCGATTACTAAAAGTTCGTTGGGCCGCCCGGGCACACCCTTTTTGTTTTTATCGTAGCCGCGTTCGATATTACTTATATATGCGCTGGTTACGGAGTGGCCGTTCGCCGTCGCTAGCGCTGCGAGGCGCCCCTGCGACAAACCCGCGCGCTTCCGCTTTTCCTTTAACCAATCGCCGAATGCCATATTCTTATTTGTAAAGAAAAACTTTATCACCTTATTCTCCTTTTTCAACTAAAGAATTATTTGACAACAAGACAAGAAATTCTTTATAGTTGATTAATGGCCGGACCTAGACAAATCAATCCAACTAAACTTAAAATCGCTCGCCAAGACCGTTCAATGGCGCAGATCGTAACCGCATCCGATAAGCGGTTTTCGCGCCAAGACCTGTATAATTGGGAACACGGTAAAAATTTACCGCGTCCAGACAAAATACCCTTTCTCCTGAAAGGGCTGGGAGTTTCTTGGGAGTTTATTTCCGACGAAATTTCTGAGCAGCAAATGGCCTAAAAAATTTTCTTTGAAATATAAAGAATTTCTTTCTTTTTGCTTGACAACTATAAAGAAATTCTTTACTATCATAAATGTCAGACGCAAATAGCAAAAAAGTTTTGCGCAAAGGAAACAAAAAGATGTTCTACCCGAAAGCGAAATTCATTAAAAAGCTCGGCATCACGCGCCGCTTCTACGAGTCGATCGCGGGAAAAGCTTTTCCTTATCCGGTGAAGGTAATCGGCAAGGCCCATCCGCAACACACGGATGCGCACGTCTCGGCCTACTACGAATGGGAGCGCAGAGTCGATGCCCCGAAGCGCAGTCGCCGGGGATGGGACGCCGAAGCATTGCAGCGATCTGAACAATTGAAAGAGCGTTTTAAGGCGCAGAAGCGCGGGGAAGCGGCGGCAAGGTGAAGCGATCAGGCTTTAAGCGCAAAGACACTTGGAAGCCGCTCGGACGCGGCAAGGGATTTTTGAAAAGAGGGAAGCGCCTGACCGCAGTGGGGAAATCAAGTCGCGCCGCAGAGCGCACACGATGGGCAACCGAACTAAAAATGTGGTTCGCCACTCTCGGAATTGATAACTGCGAACTGAGATTTACGGGATGCGTCGGGCGGTTGGGTTTAGCGCTGGCACATTCCAAAAAGCGCCGCTTTATCTACGACCGAGAAACGTTTTTTGAAGTGATCGCGGCCTGTGTGAAATGCCACGAACGGCTTGATAACGACATGAGCCATGAGGACATGGAGCTAACGGTAAAACGAATAATTGAAAACAGATCATCTTGACCGCTCGGCTGTACGAAACAGGAGCGCGAAAGAAGTAAGGCGGTCGGCGGCTAGGCAACGACCCGCACGGGAAGCATCTCCTCTTGAACCCGTGGGACGGCCGCCTTACTTAGAAATTTGAATTGAAATTGAATACTTGAGGATAACCACTATGAAAACAGGTCAGACATTTAACAAAAACTTCAACGCCGCGCAAGGCGATCCGGTGAACGCGGTTCCGATGCCAAAAACAGGCGCTCCGTTCTTACACAAAATGGAAATACCGCTCGTACTAACGCACGGCATCACGATCAACCTCGCGGACTGGACAGGTCATGAACGTGACTGGAACGACTGTTTAACCGGATCGCCTTACTACGAATTGCGAATGAACGACGGAACGATCCTGACGTTCATCGGCCCGAATGCGCACAGCGCCAAAGCCGCAATCGCGAGCCTGACGCATTAAAAAGGATGACAACCATGACCAACGAACCAATTACAGACGCAGAATTCGTGGAATTCGGTAAGGCAATGGCCCGGGCCAAGATTCGCGAAACGGGAGCCGCCGAAGAGGAAGGTTACGTAGACGACGGAGCTTATGACCGGGAAGCGCAAGCGGACGGGATGGAGCGATGAGTGAGCTTCATTCCACCTTTACCGACTTTTTAGCAGACCGCGATCCGGTACTGGCGCGAGACTTCTTTGAGTTACCGCACGAAGCGCGGGAAGCGGCGAGGCTGGAGATTTTGAGTTACCTGGCGGCGAACAAGCCCGCAAATTTAGGAAAAGTCAGAGAGATTCTGGAGAACGTGAAATGAACATAGAAAAACTGACATTCCCAATAAAAGCGTCGGGAAATAAGCTGCTTAATTCCATCGGACGGCCATTTGCTCGAATCTCTGAATCCACGTATTCAGAAAGCGAAGCAACCGCGTTGTGGATAGCCGCGGCAATGAATGAAAAACACGCCCGTGAATCCGCGCCGTCGGTTGAACCGCTCGGAGTCGGCGCTCTGAAAAAAGGTGAATTTTATTTAGATGTGGACGGCGTTAAGGCGGAGATTGTCGCAATCCACGTAGACGAGCCTTGCGTTGAACATACTTGCCACTTTTCGGACGGCACAACGTGCGGCGACTTACATCGCTGCCGAACGGGGGATTTTATCAATTCTTACCCCACCCGCATCACGGAGGTTCACGATGACCGCAACTAAAAAACTCGACCGCGTACAGCGCCGACACATTCCATTTATCAAAACCAGTCCGGCGCCGGTGATCGAAAACGGCAAGGCAAGTTTCAACTGGATGCTCAGCGGAACGCTCTACGGTCAGCCGGAAGATCAAAAGCTGAGCGCGATGCACACGAACCGCGACCTGCTGGACCTGTCTTATTGCCAGATGAAACAGAACGACGACCCGAACGGTTACGAAGCGGCCGGCGAGAACGTGGTCAGCCTATCGTTTTCGTGCGACGAGGCGCGGGTGAGCGAGATCGCGGAAGCGGTGCGGGAAGTTTTTAGCGGCAAGGCTGATTTTGTCGCGCCGCAGAAAAAGGCGACGGGGATTTGGAGCAAATAAATGGCAGAAGAAACAACAGCATTTGAGTTCGGGCAAAAGGTCGAGATTTTGAGCGGTGAGTTTGAAGGCAAAATCGGATTTATTTCAGGTCGCGGGTCGGTCGGCTATGCCGTCACCTTTGAGGTCTGGCGAGGCCGTACCGGCAAGGCCTTCATATCGCACCAAACGGACGTTCGGACGGGTCAACTAAAGGCGGTCGAGTAATGATCTCAATTTTCAATCTACGCGAATGCCAGCCAGAAGATATTTTGTCGGCGTCCGAGCGGGCCGGAAAGATGGAAGTCGCAACGCAGCGCGACGGGCTTTATTCAACCGCTTTCGTCGCGTCCGGCGAGCGCGTGTATCAGGTCGATATCTTAACCGAAACAACCTGGGCGTCGTGCGAGTGCGATCACTTCAAAATTACGCACCAGTGCTGCAAACACATCGCCTTTGCAATGAAGCATCTGGACGAGCGCAGCTTCAACCGCATCTGCGATCAGGAGCGCGTCGGGCAGCGGCAGAACCGGATTAAGAATGCGGTACTAGCGCCGGTCGAGAGAACTCAAGAACGTATCGGTTCAATTCCGATCTAGCACTAATTTTTAATTACTCAGGAGGATAGAAAAACAATGACACAGGGAACAGCTTTACAGACAGTGAACGCAGCGGCGATTCAACGCGCCGGCCACACGCAAATGGTCATACAGCCCGCAGTGATTCTGCAGCGCGCAGAGCTTCACTTTTTCGCGGATATGATCGAGGCGGCAGACCTTATTCCGTACGACAAGAATGTGACGAAGCCGATTCAAAAAGCTCGCGTCATGGCGAAAATTGTCGGCGGCGCGGCGCACGGATTCGACCCGATAAGTTCGCAGGAAAATATGCACGTTATTCAAGGTCGGTGCGTTCTCGCCGCGCGTGGTATGGCGGTCAAGTTCCGTCGGACAGGAAGATACGACACCCGTATCGAAAAACTCGACAGCGAAGGATGCATTTTAGCGATCCTGCATTTGAACGACGAAGGCAAGTGGATGCTCAAAGGCCGCGCCAAGTTTATGCAAACAGATGCCGACAAAGCAGGGCTTTTAACGTCCAACGCGGCGATGTACAAAAAGTGGGATGAGGACATGTACTACGCCAACGCGATGAAGCGCGCCGTTCGCCGATTTGCGCCGGAAGTTCTCGACACCAGTGTGATTGACTACCGCCTTTCAAAAGAATCAGCCGCAGCGGATCGCGCAGCCGAAGGCCAGCAGCAGCCTTTGCCGCAATCGCGGCCGCAAATGAATGCCGCGCCGGAAGGGATCGAAGATGCCGGCGAGTTAGAAGAGTATGTGGATCAGCCTTACGTCGAATCTGGCATTGAAGACGACGAGATCGAAAGCGAAGTGGTCGAGGAAAACGACGAGCTTCAACCGCTCCGCGACGAAGCGAACCGCCTCTTAAACGAAAAGATCGGCGATGACGCGCCGCTACGCAAGTCCACTCTCAAGGGTCGCGTTATCGAAAATATGACCGCCGACGAGTTACAGGAATTGATCGGAGACCTGGACGCGATCTAACCCTTTCGGGCTGTCGGCGCCCTTTCGAGGGTGAAAACTGCATTGAATCGAATACTGACAGCCCGATTCACGAACTTTTATGGAAAACGCACTACGCCGCGCAATCTACGATATGGGCGAGACAGCCGGAAAACTTAAAGGCGTGCCGGTCAGCGAGGTGGTTATTTTGCGGGCGCGCGATGATCAGCCGCGATGCACGATCTGCCACGAAAGCGAGGCGCAGGAGTTCGGCATCTGCACACAGCACGGATTTTATACGGAGGAAAGAAATGGAACCAACTCTCATCGTCGCGCATTACGAATGCCCTGAGTACCACCAACTATCGGCTATCGACTTTAAGCCGGCGCAGGGCAACACGCTGGACGAAGCAATTAAGAATTTTCACGAAGCGAACGGGACACAAGACCGCGTGATCGAGATTATCGAATTACCCTTTTAACCACTTTCGCGCAGAAGCGCCGCCAGTCGTGGGCAATACACGGCGATTTTCATGACTACTAAAAAATAAATAAATCCAACGGGGTGTCTTCGGGCACCCTGACGGAAAGCGAGAGGGGATTATGGCAGAGCAGGAAACAATCGCACAGGAAGCAGCTTTCGGACACGCGGCGGAAAACGGACATTGCTGCGGTTTATCAAAGCGTGAACACTTCGCCGCTCTGATGATGCAGGCACTTATCGCCAATCCGGAGAGATACAAATATATCGCCGATCAGTTCAATTTGGGCGAAGTTGACCAAGAAGGCGCGAGCGCAAAAAACGCCCATAAAGCAGTGAAATTAGCAGACGCGCTGATTGCGGAACTCAATAAATAACATGACGACCACCGTCCAACAAAATCTATTCTCTGACGCGCCCGCTCCGGTGAAACGATCCGTGACGCGTGAAAGCGAGCAGCGCCGTAAGGCGGGACTGGCATACGCGGCGACGTGTGAAGTCTGGAAAGCGGCGGTCTATGAATACGCGGTCAATGTATTTCTGCCGCGCTCTAACGAATTTATTTTTGAATCGCTCACTAGCGGATATGAGAAGTGGGCGAAGGGCAACGGCAAGCCCGCAACGGTCAACAGCCGAGCATTTGCCGGGCTACAGAAACGACTTTTAAGAGAAGGGCAGATCGTCGCGGTCGAAGGGAAATTCGGCAAGCGTACGCAGGGAAGTTTCAGTCAGATTTATCGAAAAGTTTGAGCGTGAATGCATAGCCCTAAGAACCTAATACGAGAGGGCTTCCCAGAACGGGGCGGGTACGGGCTAAAGAGCCAGTCGTAAGACACGTTGCAATTCCGTTAGAAAGTTGGTTACTGCGTAGGACCAGCAAATAACTTTCACGCTCATTTAAGTTTAGATCGCCCACACGACCGAGATCAGGCGGAAATAGGAAAGAGATTATGAAGCTAATTTTCAGAATTATCTACGAAGCAACGGTTATCTACCAGATATTGAGAGGGCAGCTCTAATGGGAATGTTTGATTATTTGCGTGTTGAATATCCGTTGCCGGGATTAACGCCAGAACAAATCGATCGCGGCGGTTGGCAGACGAAAGATGCTAACGACTACCTTCCGCAACTGGAAACGTACCGCCTCACAATTGACGGACGGTTGATGAAGCCAGTCATCGAACAATCAGAAGTGCCCGAAGATGAACGTCCTTACTGTAAAGGGAAGCCGCCCGAAGAACGGACTGATGTCGATAAATTTTGTGGAATGATTAAATTCACTCAGACCGGCGAAGTCGATATGAACTACCACGGGTACTTTAACTTTTACGGCGATGTTAATGGTGAGTGGTTTGAATTCGACGCGAAGTTCATCCAACGCCTCCCGCTCTTTGCGTGCGGCCTCGCTATCGGCACAGTGCTGACCACGGCGTGCGTCGCATATTACGACTGGGGATTGGTGGTTAAGGTAGTGGGGCTGCTGAACTAAATGGAAACGAATCGAATCTATAACGAAAACTGCCTCGAAACGCTGGCGCGGATGCCAGACGGATCCCTAGACTGTGTCGTCACTTCGCCGCCGTATTACGGTCTGCGCGATTATGGCACAGCAGATCAGATCGGCCTTGAAAAAACGCCTGCTGAATATGTCGCCAAGATGCTGGAAGTTTTTCGTGAGATTCGCCGCGTTCTAAAACCGGAAGGAACGTGTTGGTTGAATCTTGGGGATAGCTATGCCGGATCAGGTCGCGGACGAAACGCTGACGGAACGCATAGCGCAAAAGAGACTGATAAGCAATTTACAAGCAAAGGCACGATAAACGGGCGATTAGTAAATGAAAATTCATTGTCCAAAAACCTCATCGAACAGGGCGCGATTGGAAACGCGTGGGTAAAGCCGCCCGCAGGCTTCAAGGCCAAAGATTTAATCGGCATACCGTGGCGCGTAGCGTTCGCGCTCCAAGATGACGGGTGGTATCTCCGGCAGGACATTATCTGGGCGAAGCCAAATCCGATGCCGGAAAGCGTGACGGATCGCTGCACGAAAGCACACGAATATATTTTCCTGCTGACAAAATCCGCGAAATATTTTTATGACCACGACGCAATAAAAGAAGCGAGTACGTTCGCCGCGCCGGGGAATAAGACTCACGCGGCCGCAACTGAATTTGAAAATGGAGATAGTCACCATCGTACTAAATCAGGGCTTGTCGGCTATGCCGAGAAAATGCGCGGAACATTGCGCCCGAACGAGGGCTTTAACAAGAAATGGGACCTGATGAGCCGTGAAGAGCAAGCTGCTTTCGGACGGAATAAACGTTCGGTCTGGAATGTCGCTACACGTCCTTTCCCAGACGCTCACTTTGCGACGTTTCCCGAAGATTTAATCCGTCCGATGATTCTCGCCGGATGTCCGGCAGACGGCATCGTGTACGACCCTTTTATGGGTGCAGGAACGACCGCGCTCGTCGCTCACAAGTTCGGCAGGCAATGGATTGGTAGTGAACTATCGGCAGAGTATTGCGATATCGCCGCGAAGCGATTACAGCCGCATTTGGATCAAGAAAGGCTATTCGTATGACCGCCAACGCACAGATCACGGAGGGGATATGACGATAACGCTGACACTTCCTTACCCACCGCCTCTCGATATGTTGTACGCGACCGTGCGGACCAAAAGGGGGACGCTTATTCGGGTGCTGTCGAAGCGCGGCAAGCAGTTCAAAGCGGATACCGAGACGATTTGTTTAGCTCAAAGAGTCAAGCCGATTACCGGCGACGTGAAGGTGGTGTTTCGCGCGTATCGTCCGAAAAGAATCGGCGACCTGGACGGCCTTTTCAAGATCGTTTTCGACGCGCTGAAAGGCTACGCATACATCGACGATAAACAGATCGTCAAGATCGAAGCTGACCGCTACGACGACAAACTGGCGCCGCGCGTCGAGTTGGAGATAACCGAAGTATGAAACTAATTATCGCAGTAATAGCTTTGATTCTGCTGCGCGTGGCGGCAAAAGGATTTAACGAATATGCCTAGCAGATTAAAACATATCGTGAACGGCGAGACCATCTGGGTAGGCGACAACACGCGGGCAACGCGGTTCGTTAAGCCCTCAGACGCCGCCAGATTAGCACGGTTGGATCAGATGCTTGCCAAGATGACCGCCGAAGGCATTAACGCGGTTCTGGCGCGTCCTAACGGATGGTACGCCATCTATCACAACGGAGCGACAGGGCGATTATTGAACGTGCTGCCGGTCGGGGAAGCGGTGACGGCGTGACCGAATCCCGCGCCTACGACATAGCCCTGCGAAAGCCCCTGCTGCTGCTGATTGGCAAGTACACGGCTGAGTTGGAGCGGGTTGAGGACAGATTGAAGAGAGAGGAAGAGGAAAAAAGCGATGACAATGTTTGATTCAGTTTTTCACCCCGAAGGATCTATTAACGGCGAACCCGTGTTCAGTGAACGGCTGGTCGCCCCGAAATGGTATTGGGCTTGGTGCTTCATAGGCTTTTTCGTGCCGATGGTTTTCGCCCGCTGGGAACCAGAACTACCGATGCTAGGGTTACGCACCGCATGGGAAGTCGCATGGATCATATATGGGGATGAACTAAAAGATTCGCCGTGGCTCTGGCTTCCAAAAACGAGATAAGAGTATGGCCGATAAACAACGGCTGTGGACTGCAAAAAACACGGAGTAACGGGTAAGAGAAATATCGCTGAAATGCCCGTTTTTATTGGGTAAAATGACAAAAAATGCTTGACTTTTTAGTACAAAATTTAGTATATTGGAACTGCTTAGGGATACATCGAAACGCGACTGTAAAAGGTCGGCGGTTTGACGCTTATTTTAAAATCAGTTCTAATCAAAGAGCCTTTACGGCGAAATCCGGTTTCGGTGTCCCTAAGCAAGACCCAGTCAACGGAGAGTAATCGTAAGGGCTTTTTTGTATTTAAAATTATGGAAACTATAAGACAAATCTTAGATATCGCGGCGCAAGAATCCGCCGCCAACCCGGCCTGCCGTTGCAACGATGTTGCGCCGGATCAGAGAGGCGATAGCGTCCTGGAGCGTGACTTTTGGTATCAGCTCGACAAAACAACGGTCCGCTGGCACGGCGCGATAGACCAGTTCCAGATCGGACGTTACCGCGTGGACTGCATGATCGACTGCGGCGGAACGTCTGTCGTCATCGAACTTGACGGCAAGGCTTTCCACAACGCTTTAGACGACGAGGTTCGCGACACGGAACTATTAAAGTCCGTCGGCGCGATTGTCCGCGTTCCGTATTGGGCGATAAGCAGATTCCCGGACGCCACATTCAAAGTACTCGGCACTTGGTTTCCCCGATTGCAGAAAAGAGGCTCGCATATCTACGCGATCACTAAAGACGAGTTCACTAAGGAATATCACGGACAGTTGGAAGAAGGGTCACATGAAGCCGCCTATTTCTTGGAGTCGGTCGAGTCTGGTTATCAGGTGTATGACATTAACCAGAACTCCGCCACCATCGGCCCGGCATCGGCATTCTCGGGCCGTTCGGAGTTGTTTAGCCGCGTCTGGGTGCAATACGGCCAGAATGCGCCTGCAACGCTCGACCGGCTTTATGCGCGGCTGAACTGCCCGAAAGCGAATTCTATTCGACGGAGCGTGGCGTAATGACTGATAAATCCCCTGCTTATCAGTGGTACCCAAAAGACATTCTATCGTCGCTGCGCGTGGCCGCGCTGACTGATTTAGAAGAGCTTTGGTACCGGCGCGCCCTGGACTATTCCTGGTTGCACGTAACGCTCCCGGCGGACCCGGAAACGCTTGCGCGAATCATCGGGCGGGGCTGCACCGTCGAGGGCGCCAAAGCAGTGCTGACGTTCTATACGCCGGTTAAAAAAGATTCGACAAAAGTTTTCAACGATCGGCAACAAAAAGAAAGACAAAAGCAGAAAAAAAATCGTCTGCAAAAATCAGGCGCGGGCAAGGCGAGTGCGGAGAAACGGAAGAAAATAAAGGAGTTAGCGGACAAAGAAGCACTAAGATTGGCGTCAACGGCTGTTGAAATTCCGTTGAACGGAAATCCAACTCTTCAGTCTTCATCTTCTTCTTCATCTTCGGAGATAGATTCTTCTAACGAAGAATCAAAAGAGGGAGAAGCGCCCACCCGCCACGGGAAAATTAGAACGATCCCAGAACGTTGGCAGCCGGATGAACGACTTCTTGCTTGGGCGGTTACAACCTACCCGAATCTAAATATCTTGGACCAGGTGCAAGACTTTGTTCGCCACTATCTTGGCGCCGGAACCGAAAAAGCGAACTGGTCGCCGGTATTCCAAACGTGGTTAAAGCGATCTGAAAAATTCCGGTTACAGGACGGAAACAAAAACGCGGACCCGGAATCGCTCCGTTCGCACACTGAGGTTTTAGCTGAACGAAAAAGAATTATGAGTGCGCCGATTGCGCCGCCACCGACAAAATGAATTTACCCGCTAGCACAGATTTAGAGCGTCACCTCATCGGCCAGTGCATTTTGGACGGGCGGATGGTCACGCGCGAACTTTCGGTGACTGACTTTTACCGCCATTCATACCAACGGATGTGGGCAGGTATTTGTGAACTTGATGAAAACGGGCGGACGATCGGTGCGATGGAACTGTATGAACTTTTGAAAAGCCAACCCGGTGGTGATCCGCCGCCGCTTTCGGAAATTACAAACTTAACATTCGGCCTCATACACAACTTTCGGCCAACAGAGTGGGTTGCAAAACTCAAACGCTATGCCGTGCGCCGGCATCTGCTGCGCGAATTGTCGGCGACTATGATCGCGATAGAGGATTCAGATGACGTAGGTGCCGTGCTCACTTCGCTCGAAACGAAATTAGAGCAAGTGCGGACCGGCTTGGCCGAGAAAGACGAAAGATTCGTTTCACTCGCCGAAGTGATCGAGTTTGAAGTGAAACCGGCGCTGCTGCGGTTAAAAGAAGGGCAGACCACAAAGATATCGACAGGATTTCCGGCGATCGATCAGTACCTGGGCGGCGGCTTGGCTTTAACGGACGTGTTTGTTGTTGCCGCGCATACAGGCGGTGGCAAGTCGGCTTTCGTCCTGCAAATGGCGCTGAACATCGGAAAGCAGGGAGTGCCGGTCGCGTTCCTTTCCGGCGAAATGAGCAACGAGGAAAACGGCTTAAGGGCGCTTTCGCAGGAAGCCGGATTTATGAACCTGAATTCTTGTTACTGGCTGCAGGATTCAAGTTATGAACAGCTTTTAGAATGGGCCGACTACATCAAAAACTACCCTGTTTATTTCGATCACAAAACCCTCGATACCGCGACACTGCGCGCGCACGTCCGGGCAATGGTCAAAGAGAAAGAGATCAAGGTTTTGGTGGTCGATTATCTCCAGCTTTTGCAGCTTGGCGGCGTGAACCCGAAAACCCGCCACGAAAAAATAACTGAGGTCTCGCTTGCGATCAAACGTATTGCCGTGGAATTCGGTATCGCCCTAGTCGAAGTGGTTCAGTACAACCGCGAAGGATCCAAAAGCGGAAAGGCTTCAATGCACGATCTCGAGGCGAGTGGCCAGATAGAAAAAGATGCATCGATCATCATGCTAATCGACCGGGAAAACGAAAGTGAGCATGTCGTGATGCGATTTGAAAAAGGCCGGAACACTGGCAAGACAGAAATCCCCGGCCGATATGAAGGATCGAAACTGAAATTTACGATTTAACGATACAGGCCATCGACCGCCGGGAGCCGATGTCTGTCATCGTGGATGAGAACAAAGGAGAAGGATTGTGAGCGAGACAACCCTTTTGCAATGCGTAGTGGTTAGCGGCGGTGGCAACGAAATTCCGTCGGGTATTTGGCAGAAAACCGAAACCGCCAAGACTATCACTTTTGTTTTAACAGACAAGCCGTTTCACATGCCGGACGTGAAAAGCTTTCGGGTGAAAAACGAGTTATCAGAAGATCGATATGCCAGTAACGGACACGTACTGATCGACTGGGAAGACGGAACTTTTACGGCATCGGAATCCCTTGCGGGTCTCGAATGTGCGCTGATACCGAACATTATCACGACCGCGAAGTAGTTATCAGTTTTGAGCCGGGAGCATTCTGGTTCATGGGCGGCGGTCATACGGACTGCAACTGGCATCATTACCCACAAAAGCATCGCGAAGTCGTTGGCAACATTCACGACGAACTCAAGGAGGCGTTATGAACGACAAAGCGATGGGCGAGCAAGTGAGCGGCTACTTTGAATCTTTTTTCGGTCTGCCGCGCGGGCGTTCGGTTGTGAGAAGTCTTTTTACTTCGGCATCCGGAAAGATGAGGTCGCGCCCGATTTTTTCAAACTCTTTTATTACTCCGTGCTTGACCATCATGCGGATGCGACCGGCGCTAAGACCGAGTTTATCGGCAAGTTCTTTTGTGGATAGGTAGCCTTTCACAAAGGAAACTATAGCACAAAAGAATTATATTTCAAGCGTCTCAATTTAGCTTGACAATATTAAGGCGCTAGCGTATCATTTAGGAATGGGAAAGAATTGGATAACAGAACGATGCCAACAGACAGGAACACCTTTACACAACCGCAAAGGCGCGAAAGCTAAAGGACCGCTTCGATTGATAGTGGAAATTACTTCGTGGGCTGAAACCATTTTTGATACGTGCGGAGTTGTTTTGGAATGCGGTCACGTAGGGCGAACTTACACAACGAGCCCGACCGCTGGAGTTTCAAAAGCGCGTTGCGCTAAATGCGGCAAGGAATCGCTCCCCGTACGAGCGGCGGGGATTGGAGGGGAATAAATAATGGAAGCATCAATGAAATTAGAAAACAGCTTACAAGGTGACGATTACGGATCACTGCGTCAAATCGGGTCGCCAAATACTCACGGCATTAGTACCTATCTTATCGCTGAAAAAGACGGAGAAATGAGAGTGATTCCGTTTGCTTTCGCAGGGGATTACGATAAATCGACCTGTCCAAACTCAGACTGTTTATTGAACACGAAAAACGGTGGCATCGAAATATTTGTGAACGATAATCCGCTACTTTTGGCATTTTTATCAGAGGTCACAGATGAGGTGTTTCAGGCGGGGAAGTTGCTCGCAAAAAAGGGCAAGGAGAACGGCAATGAAGGATGACCAACAGCCGCCGGTGGCGACAGTGGCGAAAAAGTTAATTGATTTTTACGGCGGCGACGAGACGAAGTGGACGCAGGGCGCATTTGCTCGCACGCGCACAGGAGTTGTTATAAATCCATCTAACCCTGAAGCCGCATGTTGGTGTTTAAGAGGCGCGGTTGCCTCGCTTTTCGCCTCAAGTTCTGAAGGATGGAAAAACCAAGACGCATTAGATGCGGTGCTAGGTGATGTTGAGGCGATTAATTTCAACGACACGCACACGTTTTCCGAAGTCATTGCAAAATTGGAAGAAATCGCCGCAGGAGGAACAGATGGACAAAGCTAACGACACGGCGGCTATGGCCGAGAAAGAGGCGATAACGAAAAGTGACGCGATTAAAAACGCGATGCAGTTGGACACGGATTCGACTTTTGATCGCTTTGGCTCAGTCTGGGATGCCGCGAAAGCTCATTTCACTCAGCCGCGAGAAGTGGACGGGGACGGGTTGTTGTGCCTGGCTGAGGATTTCTGGTCGTCGCACGACGGAACGCCGGCAGACTTTGCGGAATTCGCACAAAAAGCGCTTGAACGCGCCGGATATGCCGCTCACTCGCAATCGGTGGCGGAGGCCGTCAAGGCGGAACGGGCGCGGATCTTGGCATTGGTGCGGGCGTTGAAAACCCAAGATAAAAATGCCGATAAGTTTTTTGCAGCTTTATCCAAGCGGGGGTATTGGGAGCCAGAGGATTTTAACGCTTTTTGCGATGACCAGGCGTTGGCTCAACAAGCGATAGAAAACGCGAACCTCACCGATAACGAAACTGAAAAGATGCGCGCGATCGCGGCAGAGACGGAGAAATAAGATGAACCAAAATAACGAAAAATGTCCCGAAATCGAAACGCCGGTCACGGAAGATGTGATAAACCGAACGACGGTAATCGAAGGTGTTGTCGTAATAGATTATCGCTTTGATTGTAGTGTTGGCGGTAAATGGGTAGATGACGCATTAGAACCGTTTGAAGGCGAGACCGTCCGCCTCACCATAGAACGAATCCCGGCAGATGCCGAGGGAAGGAAAACAAAATGAAAGAACATCACACCACGCAGGTCGGGGAAGTCTCTCCAGAAATGCGCGAATGGTTCCATGAATTACCAAAACGATACAGCGACGGCCGACAATGGACGAGTTGCCCTTGCGGGTGTTTTATTTACTCGAATCAGATAGATGAAGAATATGATCGATGGATTATCGAACATTACCCGCATCGCGCCCCGCAGCTATCACCCGTCACGCCGCCGCCGCTGAGCGAAGATGAGCCGCATATCATTACGTTCGACCGCGTGTTTGGACATATTCAGTCTAAAGTCACTTTCGACGTGTGGCTGGAAATAGTCGAAGCCGGTCAGAGATTTTGCGATAAGGTGTCCGCGCCCGTTGCCGTCAATGGTGGCGGAGAGGGAGAGGCGAGCGATGAGCTTTTTGAAAATATCGCTTTAGATTTTGCGGATTACTGGCACGAGGCGGATAAGGCGCGAAAGTATAAGGGCATTAATGGATTATTGGACGAATATAACGACGCGATAAAAGGGGCGACAGTTTATAAAACCCGCATTCTGTCCAATCTCGCTAACGCGATATCGCCTATCGCCCAAATCTTCACCGCCCTCGGCGTATCTACCGTGGATGAGGCGCTTGCCGCGATCGAGAAGATGAAAGCGGGACGGGGGTAAAAATGTTAGAACCACTACACATAAATTACGTGGCAAATGGTATGGGCGGGCAGTCGATGAAGTTATTGGATATGGCGGGCCGTAGAGAGATTCCTGCCACCGTTTCTATTACTGCTGATACAGGTTGGGAGCAAGACTGCGACTTAAACACTGGAGAGAAGATTACAGCCAGAGATTTTTTCTATAACTTTCTTGAGCCGTTTGCAAAGGAGCGCGGCATTAAGGCTTATTTCGTTCGCTCGGTGGATAAGTATAAAAACCCATTGCCATCTATTCCTGAATACCTTGCCGCGCGCGAAAAAGCTAACTCGGTGCCAATGTACGGCAGCCGTGGGGGGCAGATGTTGCAATCTTGTACTAGCAAATGGAAGCTGGCGGCAATGAAACAGCAGCTTCGTAGATTAGGTGCGACGACAGCACGATCCGCGCAAGGTATTCATTGGGACGAAGCGGCGCGTCGCGTAAAAGGAACTTTCATCGGCCTTGAAAATGGTCATTCGATTTATCGCGACGAAACGAAGAACAAGCGCTCTGGCAAAATTACCACCGTGAAGTGGCTGACGCACTACTACCCTTTAGTTGATTTAAGAATGGGGCGTCAGGCGATTAAAGTTGAACTAGAAAAACTGAAAATTCCATATCTAGTTTCAAGCGAGTGCGACGGATGCCCTCATCAAGATTATTGGCGATGGTCACGGCATACAGAAGAGTCAATCGCGGAAACCGCAGCATTGGAAGCTAATTATAAAGGTGAGTTTTTCTTTACTGATCGGATAATCCCATTGCGAGAGGCGATCCTAAAAATGAAAACAGACGCGGAGATGAAACGCAGCTTGTTCGACACGGATATTGATAATTGCGACAGCGGGTTATGTTTTACGTAAAAGGAAATTATGAATATAAATAACGCTGATGCGGCGCCCCTGGAAGCGCCGGTAAAGGAGAATGATTAACCATGAGCGAGATTAAATTACTGCCGTGCCCTCTGCCGTGGTGTGGCGCACCCGCGCAACCCGTAACCGAGGCGTGGCATACGCCAGTCAGAAAATATGCCGGGTGCAGTGAGATTGGATGTGCATTATATTACGGCAATCCGATAAGAATTGACGTGGAAAAATGGAACGCCCGCCCTTCATCTGAGGTACGGGAAGCGGTCGAAGCGCCGATCAATGAGCGATTTCGCTATTCCGTTGATACGGGATTCATACGTGATATGGAGCAAAATCAAGCAGCTTTAATGATGGTGGAACATCCCGGCTACGAAGAGTTGGCCTTAACTATCGTTGATTTTTTGAATGACCGTGACCGCATCAACGCCGCGCCACGCGAGATGGATGGCGAAGTGCATGAAGGGTTGCTTCGTGACGCAGGACGGAATGATTTTTATTTCAGTTCAGGCGGTGAAAAGCCAAAGCATAATTACTTTTCGTGGATAATGCCAAAGTTTATCGGCAAGCGCGTCCGTCTGACCATCGAAACACTGGACCCCGCGCCGGTCAGCGAGGAGCCGAAATGACACACGCCGAACTTGTTGAAGTTGCCCGGAGTTGGCTGATTAAAACGAAAAAATGCTCTGTGGTTCTGGCGGAAATTGCCACAAGTGCATCTGAAGAGCCTGACGCGCTCGGTTGGAATTCGACGCATACGATCCTTGTTGAATGCAAGGCTTCGCGCGCGGACTTTCTCGCAGATCGAAGGAAAATCTATCGCCACAAATTCTATGACGGTGCATTAGGCGACCATCGTTGGATGCTGACACCGACAGATGTGGCCGTCATAAAGGACGTGAGCGAATTGCCGCAAGGTTGGGGTTGGGCGGTTTTTAATCCTGAGACCAAGAAAGTTCGAGTAATTCATAATCCAACTTATCAGGAGCAGAAGGGACACCGGCAAGAGACGTTAATTTTGTTGAGTGCGCTGAAACGAATCGGACACGCGGCACCGGCGGGCGTGAGCATTAAATGCTACGTCCACGAAACGAACAATAGAGCGTCGTTAGACGTGGCGGTCAGCGAGGGAGAGGGATCGTAAATGTTAAATCCATTAGTCGCCGCTTTCGGGCTCGAAGATCATTGCGATATTTGCGGCGTTGATTTTACAGAAGAGCGAATGGTTCACGCGGATTGTCTCAAGAAAAAGCACGGCGGTAAGATGCCGGAACACTTCGCAAACTTGATAAAGACGTTTGAGTTGGACAACCAATTTAACGAGGTGGAATCCGCTTTAACGGCGACACGCAAGGGCGCGGGAGGCGCGGAGAAATGAAGCAAAAGAAAATGACACGGAAACAGCAGTTACTTCACATTCTAAATGCACTGCACAATCGGCAATGTTCATATATCACCGTGCAAAATCCCGGCACGCCAGAAGTTAAAACAGTCCGCGCAGAGCGCTGCGATTGTAAGTTTACAGACGGTCAGTCTTTAGCCTTTAGCGAAGCAGGCAACGGATGCCCTGAAATCTACGTGATCAAGCGCGTGATTGAAAATATGTCGGAAGATTTATGCGAGACAGTATTCGATCCAATGACAGATCCGCGAAAGCTGAAATTAGTAAGTCTCGCGCTGTAAAACCCGAATGACCGCAACAAAACCATCGACCGAGTTCCGCTGCCGGCAGTGCGAAAGTAAATAATGACGACCAACCAACAAATAGACGAGATCCCCGCGGCCATCGCAACGCTGCGGACCGCCGTGCGCGAGAAACTGCCTAAGCTTTCCGAGGATGAGCGGCGCCGGTACTATCGCCAGATCGAGCAGATCGCCCAGGAAGCGCGGCCGGTGAAAAAGGACGTTGTAAACACGGCTAATCGTGGTAGAATAAGGCGGTAAAATATGGATGCCTTCATCATTAATGACCAATTAAGTACTCGTTCTTTGGATGAGATCGACAGATGGTTGCGAGATAACGCGGATACTTTGTCAGCCGAAGAGATTGAAGCATTCAAAGAGAGGGCGAGAGCGTACCACGCGGCGATACGGCAAAGGAACATGGAAGTTCGCAAGCTCTGCGGCCTGCAGTACGAATGGAAATAACAAACAAGGGCTAATCCCTTCATAAAATCGGTTCTCGCGGAAACGCGCACGCCGTCTTAGACCAGCCTCGGGTACGTCCCGCATCTGGTGTTTAAGGCGGCTTTTTGTTTTGGAAACGAAATGGAAATTTTAATCTTACATCTCATCGGCGACTACCTGACGCAGAGCGACTGGATGGCGAATAACAAAACGTCCAAGTGGTTCCCGGCGCTCGTTCACGCGACGATTTATAGCCTGCCGTTTCTGCTGCTGACGAGATCAATACCGGCCCTGCTGTTCATCTGGGGGACGCATCTGCTGATCGATCATTATCGACTGGCGAAATACGTTTGTTGGGCAAAGAATTTTATCGCTCCGCCAAGTGTTGTGAATGAGCCGCATTGCGACGAGGAATACTGTTTCGTAAGTAAGCGCGCGGAGCGTTTCAAATGGGAGAACTGCAAAGCCACTGGATATCCCTCAGACGTGCCGCCATGGATGGCTGTCTGGCTGATGATAATCGCCGACAACACTCTCCATTTAGTCTGTAATTATAGCGCCGTGAGGTGGTTTTAACGTGCCTCCAAGATGTTCAATCTGTAAATTAACGAACGTGAAGCAAATTGACTCGCGCATAAAACGTGGTGAGTCATTAAGATACATTGCGTTACAAGAGTTAAATGACGAGCGCCGGTTTATGTCGGTGCAGCGCCATACCGAAAATTGCCTGCAATTAAAGGTCTCCGCGCTGATCGAACAACGGAAAATCGAGGCCGCGATCGACTTCGAGAAAGAATTGGCAGACGCATTTTTCAGCGTGAAAAAGCAAGTTCTGGCATTGGAGCGGTGGCTTTCCGATCCTGACGACCCTGAACGTTTTTCGCTAGAGCCCCGTGCGGATGATCTGCTCGTAATCTATCAAGATAATAACGACCTTACGCAGCAGGGCGACGCCAAAGTTAAAAAGGCGACGCTTAAACAGCTTTTACTCGATATCGCCGAAAAGAAGCCGTGGGATTTCGTTCAAGTAGTAAATCAGCAATACGATAACCGCAAGCTCTATCTCGAGACGATGAAGACGTTGGGCGACAAGATGGACCGGTATGCGAAGATCCACGGTATGTTCACTAAAGACAAGGAAAACCCATCGGATATCGCCAAAACGCTCGAGGCCTACAACCTCTGGCTTAAAGACCACACGATAAAGGACGGCGAAGGGCGGATTATCAGCGAACCGTCTGCCGAGGACAAATCAATCTGGATCGCTCGCTTTGCAAAATCCGGCGGCGTAGAAGTGCGGGACCTGGCGCAGCGTGCCGGGGTGCAGATGTTGGAGGGAACGCAGTGATGGACAATGATTATGGGGCGTTAAACGCTGATATTATTTACGAACGCGAAGAAATCTCGCAATTCGCATTTAGCGGAAATCAACAGATATCAAAGCCGCAGATGCTGCTTGGTCAAATGTACGCGCACTATTGGACTCGCTACCGCGCAAGGGCAGCTCGAATCGAGCGAATGGGCATTAAACGCCGCCTGAAAGTAAAACTCGCCTTTGCCCGTCGGCATAAATACCGCTATTCGATGACGGAAGCTGAATCTGATGAGTATTTATCGTGGTTTCCGAAGTGGAAGCAATGGCTGATCATCTTTATAGCGGGTGCGGAAGATGTTGCGCTTTCGATGACCGGGATTCGTTAAACATCGCCCGCTAAAGCATTCTATCCATAGGGTGGCAGGGTATGACCAAAAGGCAATAAATATAAGGGCGCGAGAAAAGCGCGGAATGTTAAACAATGAGCGTAAAAAGCATAATTAAAAAGATAAATGAGTTGCCAGACGACGCTTCTGTGATGGACGTGGACGGGAAAATGTTTGAGGTTGATGCTGACGATCTGAAAGCCCTCGCTGAATCACACGAACGGCTGCTGGCTGCGTGCAAGGAAGCCAAGAAGCTGATTGAAAGCGATTGTTACGCGCCAGAGCCGGTGTTTGATGAGTTGCAGGAGGCAATCGAACTAGCGGAGGGCGAATAAATGTTTGACGATTTACAGCAACAGTATCGAAGCCAAGAGGCGGACAGCCAAGTGTACGGCATTTGGGCGGTAATGGGCGCACTCATCCTACTAGGCGCGGTTATTGGATATGGGATAAGGTCCGCGACCTACACTGCGCCAGATGAAGTGCGACTGTCTTTGTCTCACTGGAAATGTACGCGAAGTGTAAAGAAAAAAGATCTGTCCATTTTTACATTTGCCATGGTCTCGTTTGCTCCATCTGCACCGTCCGCGCCAGTAATGCCCAAAATGCCGCCGCGCTACGATGGTGACGATTTGGTATGCGTGGAATATCGACAAAATCAAGAAAAATGAAATCTCACTACGAAAACCTCGGCGTATCGCCTGACGCGAGTGCGTATTGCCCCATATTTTCTTTTGTGGATTGGTGGTCATCGCACGCGTCGATGGAAGTCGAACTGTTTGCTGAATACACTTTTGAATATCCGGTCAAAAAGCATCATCGCCGCCGCATTCAAAAGAAGTGGCTGAAACGTTATGGCACCAAGCGGGAGTATTATCGAACGTCGATAACAACGCTTAGAGATATTTCACCGCCCCTTAAAAAAGAATCGATTTCAGTAGAACTGCTTTTAGAGCTAACCGCTCGATGTCGCGAGTTCTATCAAGCACAGCCAGATAGGCCATTAAGACGGGAAGATTGCTTAAAGCCGGACGAAATACCAAAGTTCATCGAAATCAAAAAGACGCGATATGAATTTCCGGTAGTACGGGCAGTGCAGCGGGTTCAAAAAAATGCGTTCTTCAGTGAATCATTTTTGTCACAATTTATTGATTACGCAAAAAGAGAATTTGGCGCAAAAGCGACAGGAATGGCGCAAAGCCGTGTCATAGTCACAGAATGCTAACCGCCCCCGAAACATTAGAAGAACTTAAGATTAGAGAAGGATATTTAGCGATGATGTATGAATTTACGGTTAATGAACCGACAGGGTATGGCGGCACTCGCCCCGTATTAACGACCTTGCACGTCAATAAAATAGTATCTATGTCTTTGACGAAGATACGAGACGCTGAATATCTCACTATTTTATCGGACGGCAACGCTGAGCAAACCTTTAGTAATATCGATGCTCAACGAGTTTATGATGACTTAAAAGAATGGCTCGCCAAGACCTAGATTGCAATTCGATAAAAAGGATATGCTCGCCCCCGAAACATCCCCCAACCACTACTTACGCGCCGTCGGCGTGGAACCGGTGGACAGTCTGCGCGATTCTGCAGCAGCCCTTGAGGCGCAGGGGTGGCGCATCTGGCTGACGACGGTGTTCCCGTTTGCGTTCCCTTCGGAGTTCGCGCCGTTCCATTGTCAGTTCTGGGATCTGTGGTGGGAAGTATGCCTTTGCATAAAACACGGACGTCCGGTATCGCCTGAACTGCAAAATTTCCTGTTGCTCTGGGGGCGCGCGCTCGCCAAGTCATCGAGCGGTACGCCGTCATCGTTAATGAAAGCCGCGCTATCGGGGCGAACGTATTCCATTTATTTATCCGAGACGATAGATCAGGCGACATCGCATCTGGCAAACATTCGCTATCTCATCGAGCATCCGGACTCTAAACTGATCCAGTATTATCCGCATCTGGCATTGGAATCGAAGCTGCCGACCGCTCTTGGTCTGAAAGCTAAAGACACCGAGACGGTTTTCATTACGCACGGCGGATCGATATTCCGCGCTCTTTCCATCGCATCTGCGGCCCGCGGGCTTATCTTGGGCGGCAAGCGCCCTGATGACTTCAATATTGACGATATAGACGATATCTCGCACGGCGTGGTGGTCGCCAACAAGCACTTACAGCGGCTGACGAGGAGCATTCTACTGACGCGCGACATCGCGTCTGATCTGGTTGTTACGACCAAAATTCTGCAGAACATCGTCATCGAACACGGCGTTGTAAATCAGATCCATTCAGGCAAGTCCGACGCGTTTGCCGAGCGCACAACGATCGGCGTGATCAACACGTTCGAGAAACTGGACACCGAAACATACGTCGATACGCGCGGCAAGCTCCGTCATCGCATTTTGCCGACTTCAATTCCATCATGGAGCGCAGTATCGATTCAAAAGGCGCAGTCGATATTGGACCTTATCGGGCTGGACGCGTTCCTTGCTGAGTGTCAGAACGAGTTCGATCGGTTTAAGGCCGGTAAGGTGATTCCCGAATACAACGAAGAAGCCCAGATCATTACGTGGTCGATGTTTGAATCGGTTTTCGGAGAAAGACGCATTCCAGCAAACTGGCAAGTAAAAGTAGGTTTTGACCGGGGCTACACGGAAGGGCTGCATCCGCACTACTCCGCGTGGGTATTTGTTGCGACGGCCGCAATGAACAGTGAGCTGCCGCGCTCCGTGTTTCTCTACCGCGCCCGAGCTTTCAAAGGCACTTCGATCGATGACCAGGCAGAGACTATTAAGTCTGAAATGTACGAGGACGAGCGCTCTATGGTCAGGTCGTGGCAGATGTCCCATGAGGGCACGAGCGAAATGATGACGCTCAATCAGAAATACCAACTGCCGTTCTATAAATTTAGGTATTACAAGGCCGAGGACGGCGTACCGCAATGGCGGCATTTGAGTAAAGCTGATAAATCAAAGCCGCACCCGTTCAAGGATGACGAAAAAGACGCAGACGGTAATTACTGGATCGGCCGGCCGAAGTTATTTTATATCGTTGATGATGATCAGGAGTTGGTCCCGCATGATGATCGGGGTTTGGCATTGTTCCGGGAACAGGTCGCAAATTGGAACTACGTGCCGGTCAAGCTAACGGAAAACGGCCTAACACAGCAGAAACCGAGCAAGGTGAATGACGATCTATGTGACGCGATGAAGGGCGTTCTGGCACTGTTCGGAGCGAACGCGACGGCGCTTACCCACGACGAACGCATCATCGAAGCACTGCCGCCACAGTTCCGCCCGGAGGCTATCGCAGCCGAAACAGACGGCAAGGTAAAGGAAAAGCTTCACTACGGCCAGACGATCGCGCTGGCTGAAGCAGAGCGTAAGATAAACAAGCCAAAGGGCAATTCTGGAAGTTTTAAGGGGTTGAAATGGAAGTGAAACATATGGTTAACGGCAATGGCGTGGAGATCGAATACAGATGAGTATAAGAACAAATATTCCGTGGCACGCTGATGCCATCGCGCACGTTATTCAAGTTATCGGGCACGAGTTAGATCGAATGGAATGCTCGAAAACCGCCAAGGCGGAGCGTTGGTATCGATCTCACGAATCAATACGTTTCTCGCTCCCGACAGATATGGGATATATCGGCATACCGGAATTGGAAAGCGAAGTCGCTCCCTTTCTTGAGGTACAACGAATGCCTTCTTATCCGTTCAAATTCAAGATATATGCCCCTTTCAAAATAGAAGTATCAGGGTTTAATGAATACATCGCTCGACGTGCGGAGATATTGACGTGACATTCTTAACTCTCGTCGCCTTACTCGCCGCATTCTTCGCCGGACTATCGCCGGTTCCTATCGTGGTCTGGATGCTTCTGCGCGAGCAGGAAAACTCGAAGCACCTGATGAACGAATTGCTGCGTAAAAATGGCGCTAGGACCTTTCCGCGCCCGCAGGAAAAACGACCGGAAGCGAAAGACGATGAGGCCGAGAAGCCGCCGGACTACGCCTACAATATCATCGGGAGCAAATCGACAAACCCGATAGATAAATTACAGGCTGAAATGATCGAAAAGGATAATAAAGCAAATGGAAAACACCAGTAAGGATGAGATGTGTAACGGCGAGACGTGGACTGAATTAAACCCAGATACCTTAGAGCCGTGGCATGCGAGATGTAAAGACTGCGACGCGCAGAATTATTGGGACAGCTTACCTAACCCGCACGTAAAGGATAAAGACTATGCTTGATCCAAACACCAAATACGCCGGCCACTGCCTCGCCCACAAAGGCGAGCACGATCTATCGACCCAAATCTATCATTGCGTCCTTTGCGGTCAGGAACTGATGGTTAAAGAATCCCGATATCAGGGAGAAAAAGACGCCGATTTGGCCTCGTAATCAAAAAACAGTTGTGTTACAAAAGGTAACAGTGGTAACCTCTTTATGTGACCTCCAAACGATGATCGACAAGCCGACAATTCCATTCGACGAGTACAACGTGAAGTTCGCGCGAGCGAGTGACCGTCAAGCTGATATTCCTGCACGTAATCGGGCACAATTATCGGTCCTGCTGCAAAAGCGGTTTCGCGGCGACACATTGGGCGACCGCATTGGACGCTGGAATTACGCAACGAATAATTGGTGCGAGCCGGAAATATTAGATCTGGTGCCGATGAACATCTATACCAAGAATATCGTTAAACCGAAAGTTATCGGCAAGGCATCGATCTGCGCACAGGCCGCGATTGCGGTAGTCTGCAATCCCCGGCAAAGTGAAGATACGCGCTCAAAGAAAAACGCTATGATCTCGCAGAAGATCAGCGATTGGGTGGATGATGAACTGTGGACATCGGACCTGCTCGTTCATATCAATCAGGGTAAGCAATTAAGCCACGGGATATTCCTAAAATCCTTTTACAACCCGCAAAAAGAAGGCAAAGCATTTGAGCATGAAGATTGGGAAGAGCAGCCGTTTAACGAACCGGCAACGCTGATCTGTCAGGACTGTGGTAAAAGCGCTCCGCTGCTCGATGTAAATGACGGCATCAAGGCGCTCGACGAACCGGACGCTGCAGTTTCAACGGCAGAGACGACGATCTCAAACGACGCTTATACCTCCAGCGATGATACCGCTGCTGACGATTCGATCATTCCCAATAAGCCCTGCGACGACTGTGGCGGCCGTACTGAGATATCCGAATCGACGGATCTGACGTTTGACGTTCTAAAGAAGTCCAAGAAGTACGTAAAAGGCGATAACGACCTGCATGTTGTGCCGTCAATGGCGATCCGCGTCGATGAGCGGTACTCACAGGGCGGCAACTTAAAACGGGCAAGGTATCTCGAGCAGTTTGAGCTAATGTCCCGGTTTGAGATTGAGATGGAGTTCGGCTACGACGAGTTAGGGCAGTCTGAAAACTGGACATACCCGATGCAGTGGCTCTACACGCTCCAGACCGGCATTCAGTTTCCGTTTAAGACGATCCAGTCTACCGCCGACACACTCCGGTCCCTCGACTTATTCGAGATTCGGCGCATTTATCGCTCCTGCGAATTTTTGTATAGCTACGAATCACCAACTGATTACGAATTTATCAATAAAGCGCATCCGGAATTATCCTTTTCGCTGAAAAAGGGCGAGAACGCCGGCGAAAAAGTGCGTAAGATGGCAACCGAGGACGCAGAAGCGAATGAAACGCCGGTGCTGAAACTTGGCCTTTGCACGATAATGTGCGGCGATAAGATTTTAGGCTACGAACTAACCGATTTTAAGAAGCTCATCTTCGACTACACATATTTCACGTCGGACCCGTATTCGTTTTGGGGGCTGCCGTGCTCAGAACTGGAAACGCACCAGCACCTCGTTAACCAGATGCTCACCGCGATCGGAAACCAGGTACAGGCAAATAAAAATAAGTTAGTCGTTGACCGCGAAGCGTTTGACGACGAGGATCTGGACGGCGATTCGGACATTATTCATTCAAATACTAACGATCGTCCGGTAAAAGAACAATTCGGCATCATTCCCGGCACGCCGGTCACCGCGGACACCTGGCAGTTGTATCAGATGTCGCAGCAGGACGCTGACGACGCTAATCTTTTCAGCCCGGTAATGGCGGGATTCGGCTCTAACGCTGACACCTTAGGGCAGGAACGTTTAAGGCGCGATATGTCCGTGGGTACGCTAACACCGGCGCAGCAGTCCACCGCGCAGGCTAAAGTTGGCGTGATGGAGAAGCAGTGCCGCCTCGTGCAGCTTCACTGGCGGCCGGAACGACTAATGGCGCTGTGTGGAACATCCGACGGCGTGATCACGGAAGATGATATCAACCATTACTTCCGAGCCGATCTCGAAAATCAAGTTATCTTTTCCTACCTTGAGGGCAGTGAAATGCCAAAAACTCAGGTCGAGAAACAGATGGACGTTTTGGAATATTCGCAGTTTCTCATCGAACTCGCCGCCGGAATGCCACAGGCGCAATTGGTCACACCTGAATTGGCCTACGACCTGTTAAACCGAATGGCGCAGTTCAAGGGCATCCAGAACCTCGACATACAAAACGCCGAACTCGACACTGAAGTTGCCGAGACACGCTACGCGATCATCGCGCGCGACCTTGAAAAGAATTTACAGGAGCAGTTGCAGATTCAGCAGGACGAGCAAACCCTGATGATAAACGTCGTTATGGCAACGATGGACCAGCCGATACTCGAACCGCTCCCGACTGAGAATCATAACGTGGCGATGGAATATTACCGCGACAAGATGATGGTCGAGATCAAAAAAGAGCATCCGAATCTTGTGATGGTTGGCTGCTGCGAAGAGATGATAAACCGGCACCGTAAGGCTGCCGTCGAACTCGCGCAGCAAAAGGTTATGGACACGATGGAAGCGCAGGCCCCGATGATGCAGATGCAGCAGGATCAGGACGCGAAAGCCGCCGCGATCCAGGCCGAATCCCAAAAGGGACAGCAGGAAATGGAAGCAGCCAAAATCCAAGCCGAGGACGCTCGCACCGCGTCGAATCAGGAACATCAAACGAATATGAAGTTGCTCGATATGGCGGGACAGCATATGCAGAGCGAGGCGAAAGGCGCATTGAAGTAAAGTATGATCGAAATATCTCAGCAAAAGATGCCCTATTTATATGCGCTCGTGCTGTATTTTACGCAGTATCGCCCAGCATCCAATTTAGATTACCGTATAGCCGCCGGATGGGAAGCGATGGGCGAGCAGCGCTTTGAAATAGCAGACTTATGTCAGAACCTATAACCATTGGAAACTCAGTATTAGCGCCAGACGAGATATCCGCGTCCTGCGAATGGGTGCGCGGCGCCACCGACGCTGATCTGCAAAAGCTGCAGAACATGTTCAACAGCATTTCAGCCACCGGCCGTAATGCGAGTAACCTGATCGAACAAATAAAGGTTCGCGCAAAGAAACGGCTTGCAAATAATGTGAATAATAAAGTATAAGTAAAGTGTTACTTTTTGTAACACTAACAATTTAATTCCAGACCTTAATCGTCTGCCTAAGATTCAAGAAATTACCTTCCTTGAGTCCGGCAGGCGATTTTTAGTTTTAGGGCAAAGAACTTTTTTTAGTATCGCTACGATCTCCTTAAAAACTTTCTTACCCGAGAGACAAAAACATGGCAGACGAAAATATTTTATCCGAGGCGGCTGTCGAAACAGCGCCCGCACCAGAAGCCTTAGAGACTGCTAACGATGTAGTGGAAGCGCCTGAGCCCGCAACGGTTCCTGAAGCTGAAGCCGCACCGGATGCCGCGCCTACTGATGATGCTGCAACGGAAACAGAAATTGAAGATGACCCTTTTGCTGAATTTGTCGCAACGGGAACCAAGGACAAGGCACACTACGAGAACCTGTTCAAGACCGACGAGAAGCTAAAGAACACGCCGCATGCCGCGCGTGGAATAGTAGCGGAGTTGGTCGATGAACGGGATGCGAGTGAAGCATTTATCAATGAGATCGGCGGCCGCGAGGTTGCCAATATTCTCAAGCCGGTAACGGCGGCAGTGTTGGACCCGAACCCCACGGAAGCGACGGCGGAATCTGTCTTTGAATCGCTCGATTCGCAGAATCCGAAAGTCGTCGAAGCGATGGGAGTAGTGTTCACGCGCCGAATGGTAGGAGAGCTTGCTGAAAACCCACAGAACTTATCGCCGTTTATCCAGATGGTTATGGCGAGAGAGTTTGGAGAAGAAGGCAAAACCTTTGACCTGGACCGCATTACCGAGATCGTCCAACTAGCGCTTGCAAAAGACGCTGACGGCGATCCAATCCTTGACCTTGACTATTACCGCACGGTATTTGAAAACAATGGCGGTTCGCCGGTTTTCAGGCATCGCTTGGAGCTGCAGAAGCGCGATCAAGAGATTGCCGCGCTGCGCAACCCGAAGCCGGCGGAGGCCGGGCAACAGCCCACGGTGCCGGTTGATACCAGTGCGGACATCGTGAATGAGTTCACGCCGAAACTGGAAGGACTGCTGACAAAGATCGGTTACGCGAAAACAGACCCGTTCTATTCAATGGCGGTAAACGCTTTGAAATACGAACTGGCGAATTCGCCGGAAGCCAAGAATATCCAGAAGTTTGCGCAGGCGGGGCAATATAAACTGGCAGACGGAAAATTTACGCTCGGCGTGAACAACAACCGTACCCAGTTAAATGCCCGGACTAACGCGTTCATCGCAGGATTACAGCAGATCCAGGCCGCCCGCAAAGCCGCAACGACAAAGACGGTAAAAGCAGATACATCTTCAAAAACAGAATCCAGAGACACGCAGAAACCTTTTCCTGAACAGCCGAAGTCTGAACAGCCGAAGCCTCCGACCAATGACAGTTGGGAGAACGCTTTGGAGCGCATTCAGAAGGCCGCGAGAGAGAAGGCAAGCGATGTCAAAGCGTCCGCGCAAATAGCGAATGGACGATAAGTTTTAGGAGATCGTTAAAATGCCAGCAAGCTATACCGCGTCCCAGATCGACGCAATGCTGCCCGAAATCCTCGACCGTAACCCGGAAGAGCTATTTCCTCTTTCCGCCTACTTTATCACGATGTTTCAGGATAAAACGGCGGACAAACCGACCAACCATCGCGGGCGCAGAGTCCCGTACATTGACGCGTTCCCGGCCAGCTTCGGCTTCACCGGTACGTCAGCAGCGGATGACCTGGTTAATACCTCGTCAATGACCGACAGCTACATCACCGTCCCGACCGTGCACATGGAATCGGGCCTCGCGATCGACTATGACGCTTGGGTGAATAACGAAAACGGCGACGCGATCATCGACGTTGTTTCGCGCAATGTCGCTCTTCAGTTGAAGTTTTTCAACCAGATGCGCGATGTGTACGCATCGTCCGGCAACGGCACTTCGCAGCTTGGCGTAGCCTCAGCGACCTCGGCCAATGGCGCAACGTCGATCACCTGTAACGGCGCATCCGATTACATCGGCACGACCCGCATTTTCCCCGGAATGGAGCTTGACGCTTACGACGCTACTTTGGTCACGAAGCGCAACACCAATCCCATCCAGGTTACGGCGGTCAACGGAACGGTCATTACGACCGCAGCGATGGTTTTGGGCTCGTCCATTATCTCGACCGATATTCTCGTCCCGACCGGATTGCTTGTCGGACTGGCGGGTGAACCATATCACGTTGCAGCAACCGGCCCGTACTTCGACAAATCCAATCGCGCGCTTACGCCGGGGCTTGTCAGTTCGATCATCAATTCAGCGGGAACCCTTTCGCCGGCGCTGATGATCAAGCTGAAAATGTACATCGCTCGTCGCGGGCAGTCGCCGAATCTGACGAACCACGCATGGTTTATGAGCACCTCGCTCTGGCCGGTCTATCGCAACATTGCGTACACCAATGCGCGTTTCGTTTGGGGCGACAAGATGCCGACAACTGACCTCGGCCAGAAAGGCCGTTCCAAGCAGACGATGCAGGACCTGTCCTTCGACGGCGATCCGATGTACGTGTTCAAGTTCTGGACGCCGGACCGCATGTCGTTCCTCGATATGAGCGATTTCGAGCACCACACGCTGAAACAGCTCGGGCCGATGATGAGCCCGGCGGGTGAGTGGCTGCAGTTGTTCAACGGCGATACTTCGCGTTTCCGTCATGCGACGGGTAAGTGGATCGATTCGTTCGAGCAGACCTTCTGCAAGGCGCCGCTCAATCAGGGCGCGTTGACCGGGCTGACGATCACGGGAAGTGAAACTGCGACTCCGAAAGCCGTAGGCCAATAATCGTTGTAGGTAAAGGGCTTAGGGCGGCATAGCAACCGCCCTACATTTAAGTTTTAGATGTGATTTTATGTGGACACGAAGTCGAAAAAATAGCGCACCTTTCGCACCACCCCCGCCACAAGCGCAGGCGGATGCGACGATTGCCCGTGTCCTCTGCCCACGCCGCCAAACATTTGGAAATGCCATCAATGGTGATGATGCGGTTGGTGCGAGTATTACGGGCTTGCGTGGTTTTAGTTGCCCATCGAACGTTGCCTGGCTCGTAATGCCCGTTTACATCTTGGCGGTCAAGGGAGTGCAGGACAGACGGTCGGCGACCGATATCAGCAAGGAATTGTTCAAAGGACTCGAACCGGAATTCGATACCACGCCCGCCATAATCAGTGAAAGACTTCGTGCTAATGCTTTGGCATCGTCTTTTAGCTTCAGCAAACGCCGCATATTCGGGTGTTTGTTTGCCTCCTGCGCTTTCGCCGTGCGTAACGCTATGGCTTTCGTGTTTGAGGCATCCGCAAGACTTAGTATGACCAGACATCAATTTAGCCGTAGTGACTGCGGTAATTTTACGACATTTGCATTCGCAGAACCATCGCGAAAGATCCTCTCGCTTTCCAGCATAGCCGAGAACAGTAAGATGCCCGAAAGTTTTGTTAGTCAGGTTTTTGAAGCGATGATCGCTAAGGTGCGGTTCAAAAATTATGGCACTTTTTTCATAAATCATTTCGCTAGTTCCTTTAGTGATTTGATGCGGTTAGGGGGAGGTCGAAACCCTCTAACCCTTAATATTATAACAAATTAGGGACTTTATGACCAACGAATTTGAATTAAAAGACCAGCCTCATACCCCGCCGTTTATCACGGAAGGGCTTTTATCGCTTGGCGGTAAGGATGAGTTTGGCGATCCGGTATTAAGACTTCGCTTCGATGATGTGAAATTCAAAGAAGGGATGTGGATAGTCGAGGAGAAATGGCCGCCGTCGGCATTCGGTTCGCGCGATGAATGGAAGGAAAGCGAATTCTTTATCGACACAGTAGTAGATTTCGGCGCATTCCCGTCACGAGGATATTACGCGGCTGTGTTTGCGTGGTCTGACCACGAAGGAAAGCCGTTACCGCTATCACAAGCGCTACTTGACCGTCTGCAAATTCAACAGAAGCTGCGCGAGGAAAAGAACATCTCGCCGGAGCAGGTAGCCGCTGATACAGAACGTCAGATGGCGGAGCACGAAGCGCAGCAGGACGCGCGATATCTCGAAGCCGCGCAGGACGTAGCCGAATCGCTCAAAAAGGACGCGAACAGTATCATTGCCCGTCGCGGACGCGTGATGTCGCTACCGAAGGGCAATATCGCATTGAACAACAACAAAAAGATCACGCCCGGCGGCATCATCACATTACATTAAGGAGATTTTATGTCAGCAGCAGCACCAATGACCGAGCACGCAGTAGATGGATTTTTAGGGCAGCGCAGGGTCGTTGAACACGATAACCCGCACGCGGATAGGTTCGGATATATGCCGGGCGTATTCAGCGCCAAGGTCGAAGTTCGTAAAACCGGATATGCGTATCTCCCGCAGGGCAGACTTATCCGCTTCCAAACATTCTCGCGCGGCGGTGATTACAACATCGGCCATATCGAAAATCCAAAGCAGCCCGAATTTCGCAGTTATGAAGTGACGGCGGCGGAAGCGGCCGAGAACGCCAAGACCGAATTTAACGCTGCTGATGAGATCGATCAGGGTTTTGTGGACATCCCGCAGTTAATAGGCAATCCGCAGGCGCAAGCCTATTTCGACGCCGTGCACCCGTCATTTGAATCGATCGGGCATACCTGTCCGTTCGGCCTCGCGATCTGCCCGACGTGCCGCTTGGAAATGCTGGCGTCTGGCGATTACGCGGAGTACCTGGACCGCCTGGTCGTCGAATCGAATTTAGATATCGACATTCTAAACGCGACCGTCAACGCCGTCCGCTCGGCGTGCGAACGATACAGCACGTATGCGGCGCAGGCGTGGAACGATGTCGTTCAAAAACAGGAGATTGCCAAGAATCAGCAGGGAATGGTCATCATCGGACGCGCTCATCATCACTGGCGCAAATCCGTGCACATTATGACCGCGCAGGAAGTCGAAGATAACCGTTTCAGTCGATTACTGCCGACCCCGGCGGGCGCAAGATCAACCCCGACCGAAAGCGAAGAGATTCAAGCATTAAGAGCCGAGAACGCGGCAAATCAAGAACGCCTTGCAGCGCTCGAAGCTAAATTTTCACAAAATACTTCAGCCGCGCCGGTTTTGTGCAGCGGTACAACTGGAAACGGTGAGCAGTGTAAAAACAACGCCACCAAAGACGGCAGATGCGGGAAGCACCCGCTGGGAGAACAAGCAAATGAAGCTCAATAAAGATATTTTAATCAACCTCGGCGACCAGCGTGTGAAAGTGCACGTCACCAAACTGGAATTTCTCGATGAAGGCATTTCGGGTGAAGCAGAATACGACACCCTCGCCGGCCTGATGATCAATGAAGATCGCGAAAACGTCGCACTGGTTTTTGACGGCCTCGAACACGATTACGAAGATGCGCAGAATCGTCAGGTCACCGTGTCCTATGACAAGACCACAGGTAAGCGAATCGAAACCCTGAAAGACGGCGACGGCAACGATGTTGTGTTGCACGACTCGGCTGCAAATCGCCCGGTCGGATTGCAAGACGAACTCGGCACCGATAATCCGTCGGGCAGTTTGCAGGGTAAAGCAGAAGGTTCGACCAAAGACGATCGCCCGTCGAACGCGCAGCCGTCCGAGCAGATTCCTGTCCCGGAGATCAATCCGGACCCGCCGGTGAACCCGAAAGCAGACGCTCCGCAACCGGTCAACAAGGCTGCGAAGTCCGGCGTCGGCACCGATAATCGCAACAACGCCCGCGAACTACGCGATCAGGACGTTCAGGAACAGACATTCAGGAACGATCCGGCAAGCACCAAGAACGACCCGAAGAACCCGAAAGGTGCTCCGCAGAGCCTCGGCGAAGCAGCGAAGAAAGTATAGCTAAATGCTCACTACGTTAGCGGAAATATGGACACTGGCCTGGCAAGGGCTGGGAGCGCCGGAAGATGAAAATGTCCGCCTGCAAATCATGCGGGCGGTCAATGAAGTCTCCGCGCTCAAATGGTCAGGCGTTCGCCAGTCGAACCAGAACCAATATATTCAGCCAACGGATGAGATCACCTTTAACAACAACGAATGTTTGTACGAAATGTCGGACTTCTGGACGGGACCGGTGATACCGGCTTGGGTAGAAGTCAGAAGCGGCAATCGTGCGGACTTCGGCGCAAATGGAAACAATGGCTGGGGTCCGGTGACGGTATGTAATCGTGACGCGCTCCAGCAGTTTCGTAATCGCGGCGACAGCGCGTGCAGCTTTTTCAGCACTCCGAACGAGGGGCAAGCGACGACCACGGACTACATCGAATGGTCATTTACCCCGCAGTGGTTTGATGGCAGCCGGTTTCGCGTTTGGTACAGCCCCGCCATCAACCTGAGCGTGCTTGATAACGCGACTACGGGTTTGCCGACGGAGTTTAATTATTACATCGCGATCTTGGCACGAATCAAGGTCATACCGGTACTAAAACAGCAGCTTGTCGCAGAAGCGTCACGAAATGATCGAGACAAAGATTTTGTAAAGATGCAGCTTGGCATCTGGGACCAAATGCTCGTCGAAGCAAAAGCCGAAACCCCTGAGTGGGAAGAGCGTTGGAAGTGGTGGAAGAATGCAAGCCGCGGGCAGCAGAATAATAGGAAGAAAAGGCCGATATATAAGGCGTATCTTTAATCAATGGCAGTCGCAAATATTACAGAAATAGCTTCCCGGTACAATCGGCTCGTTTTTGCGACCGACCTGTATCAGCGCACGCTATCCAGTCCGCCGAAAAAACAATCGTTCAATTCCGATCAGGAAATCACAGACATCATCTTAGAAGCAGACGAACTACTTTGTTTAGACATCCGCAACACTATCGGGCACGAATGGGCTCCGACGTTTTTCGCGTTATCAGCGGCTTTGCAGAACGGCGCGCCGATACCCGCGATGGATGCGCCGGTCCACAAGGTAACCTGGTCCACGGCAGCCGATGGCACCTATCAGGATTCGGAAGTCAGTTATAAAAACGACATCATTGAGGCTATTAAAAATCCGCTGCGCTTCGGCGAGCAAGTATCTGACATTTACGGCTATCACGAGATCGTCGCGAGCGTCTTATATTCGACCAGTCCTTACACGAAAGTTACGCAATGCCCGTGGACGCGCACTGCGGTCTGCCAGTCGCCGCAAAGCTACACAACGGGAGTGTTGGCCGGCGCGCTCGCTCTCACACCAAAAGAAGGGCTTGATTCGGGACTAATTACATTCGCTGAAAAGAAATTTGAGGAGTTCCGCGCGATGGTTCGGGCTCGCGCGATGATCCTGCCCGAGATCGTGGAATGGGAGGAGTCGAGATAAATGGCTTTAACCTATCCCATCGTCGCGGAATTGGTGCGCGGGCGGCTTCAGCTTGGCGCCAAAGAAAAACTTCGCATCCAGAAACTCATCCCGTCAGGGCTCCAGCGACTGGCCGAGGAAGTGTCTCAGGACACGCAGAAGCGCAGATTTTTATTGACTGATCGATTTACAGTGACGGCGACGCCGGACGCTACGGGGGCGATCGACCTAACATCGCTCATCAATTCATCAGGGCTAATGCTCGATAAGATCCGTTACGGCGCGATCTACAACGGGACCGACCAACGGCAGTTGGACTATTTCAGCAACAGTCAGTTTGCGGAATATTCAATGGCGTTCGCGAATACGTATCAAACAAAGTTTTATCGACTAACAGGCCGAACACTGCACGCATTTCGCGGTGATCAGACACCGATCACGACAGACTTAAATTTTCAGGTTCCTTATACCCCGACATTATCGCAAATGCCGGAAAACGACTTACTAACTGACCTGCTGGACATACTCGGCGAGATGGTCACATCCGGCGGGCTGCAGGGCGGGGTGACGCGAGCGGATGAGAATACCTAATGAGCGATAACCACATCATCAAAGGCGATACGGATGGAAAATGGGAATTACCCGCCGGGTTACTGACCAAAGAACATCTTGCTAAATCGCAGGCAATGCAGGACGACCTTGCGCAACGGGTCAATTCTCCATTTGCGTCGAAGAGCACGAAAGATCTCGAAATGTTCCGGGCGGGCATTTTGATCAAAGAGTTGGAACCGCTCATGCAGGCCGGTGTGATCTCCGCAATCGACCGGGAGTATTTAGCGGAAAGCTACGCATCTATTGGCGAATACGCGAAAGCGTCTCAAGCTACCGCTAACGACGCTAACAAAGAGCGCTGGGAGGCCATTTGGAACGCCGTTTTTTTGGATGACGCTGAAAAATGTAATTGCCCGGACGCCCAGCATGACGGTGGACGCACGAACAATCAGGGAGTCGAAGAGAACGTATTTTCATTGAAACATTTGAAAGTGATGCCGGTCATAAAATGCTCCATTTGTGGACACCGAAACGTCGCGCAGTTACCGTCCAGAATATCCAAAGAGCGCTCGCATCGGCAGCTGTCGATCGCGGCGGTATCAGGCATGAAACCGGAAGATGCCAAAGCTACTTTGACCGACATGGGCCACACATCGAAATTGATCGTTAAATAAATGCAGAACCTCGCGCAATTCACCTATCCCAACGGCTTTGACACTTCCCGTCAGCCACTCGACCCGCGTTTAGCGGGCACGATGGGCGAAGGTTCGCAAAACCTAATGTGCATAGACAACGGCGAAAACGTGCCGTTCGGCGGGTATCTGAGCAAAGGGGCAAATACCGGTTCGCCGATCCTGACCACGTTAGGCGATACCTGGGGCGGCATCAAAAATATCAGCCAGTCGAATAAAACTTTCGTAAATGCTGACGTAGATGTAGCGAACGATACTATCACAATCACCGCGCACGGTTACACGACCGGAATGGCCTTCACACTAACCACGACCGGAAGCCTGCCCGGCAATCTGGGGCTGTTCACGACCTATTACGCGATCATCGTTGACGCGAATAAGATTCGGGTGGCAAACACCTACACTGACGCGGTAAATAGCATTCCCAGAGATATCACCGGCGGCAGCACGGGTACGGCAACCGTCAACGTCGCCAGTATAATCGTCGGCGCGTCCGGCTCTCTCATTCAGGATATCGGCGCATCGATCTGGGGCATCGGGGCAGGGCAGCCGCATCGCGAGGGAGTGGATTTTACTTCTCTTACCTTATCGTCACTACTCAAGGTTTTGCTTGCCGTGAATGGTTCTTATACCGCTCCGACATCGGGCGCCTGGGTCGCGGGGCTGCCGCAGCCGTCGATCGCGGAGATCGCGGTATTAGCCGCGCCAAGTCCCGGCTACGAAGGATTACTGGACGGCGCGATAAGCATAAAGATAGCCCGATTAAGAACGACCACAGGCGCGCGTTCGGTCGCATCGCTCACATCGGCCGTTGTAGTCCCGAACAAGAAAACTATCCGCGTGACGTTCCCGCAGGCTTCGACCGGGCAAACGCATTGGGCGATATTCGGCACTCAAAACGGTTTTGGCGGCGTAGGCATTTCCTACCGCTTTGGCGTAAATGACGTTATCGACATTCCGGAATCGGTCGTAGCGGCTAGCACTGTGGACGGCGTGCCGCGATCGCTGGAAGTGGAATATCGCGATGGCGACCTACTCCCGGAAGAGGCATACATTGACGATTACCCGCCGCCGGCCGGAACGCACGTTGCGCGCGTGGAAACTTCGATGGTCGTGTTCGGGTGTTACTCCGATTCGGTATCTGCGCCCAGCACAGCAAGCCCCGGAACGTGTGCGGCCGTCAGCCTGCCGAACTTCCCGGAAAGTTATAAGCCGCGGCATCTGCTGTTTTTCCCTGAGCCGGTCGTCACCGTTTTATCTCGATTGATCGATTCATATTGCTACGTTCTTTGCCGTAATTCGATCCACGCGATCCAGTTCGTCGGATTTCGGGGCGATCTGCCAAGCTGCACAATCTCGACGGTCAGTCCGGATGTAGGTGTCGCCAAACCTCAGAACGCCTGCCAGGCATACGGACGTCTATTTCTTTGGAATGAGAAGGCGGGCATTGTCGCGATGAACAACGATGGGTCGCTCGATTATGAATTCGGGGCGGCGATCCGTAAGTACACAAAAAATTGGGATAACTCGACGGTCATCGGGTCCGACCCGTCCACGCGCTCGATCACGGCCGCGAACGGGTCTGACCTATTTGAATTTTGTTTGCAGACAGGCAAGTGGTCATCGCCGATCTTTTCACTCGACTACGGAGTTTCAGGATTAGCGGAAGCATCGGTTACAACGCGCGGCACGCAGATCATGTCTTTCAATAACGCGGGCTCGCATACCGCTTATACGTGCAACCAGGGAGCGACTTCGGCCCCGGCAATTATGACCAGTCAGTGGTCGGACTGCGGAACGCGAACAGGCAAAAATCTTTATCACATGAACGTTTCGGGCGAGTTTTCGGTAGCCGGAACATTATTTACAGGTTTGCACACGAATTTACGAAAAAGGGTATTTCGAGATGCGTCTGTCAGCACAGGATCATCTACGGTGACGAGTTTAACCGCCAATCCCATCGCATCGGACATTGGGAAACAAGTGTTCATTTTCGGCGCGGGCATCGGTGGGGTTGGAATCAATTATCTGGCCGGCAGGATCGCAAGTGTGCCAAGCGGCACGACTTTCACGATCCAGAACATCGACGGGACGGCTTTAACGTCAGCCGCTAATTTATCGAGCTGTACATTGATCATCGCAAAACAGGTGTTTATGTCGCCGGTCACAGCGGCGGGCAGCCAGGATATCTATGATTTCTATCCCGAAGTGCAGGACGCGCGACAGATCAGCGTCTCGCATTACTTTTTAACGGACGCCAAAACAGGACAAATATTTGAAACGAACGTCGGCGGTGTGGTTAGCGGGCTGACAGAACTTGGAGTGAACTAATTAAATGCCGGAAATTAACGTAGCGGGATTCGATACTGCATTCGATTTTAATAATTCTCAATTTGAGGGAATTACGTCGGGTTATGCCTACGTGTTCAATCAAAAACAGTTTATCAACGAAGAAGGCGTGTTGGTAATGGCGAGCAACTGGCAGCCGGGATCTGCCGCGTTCGCGGGCAACTTCTACGAACGGACCACATGGGCCTTAGATCCCGATACTGGACGCATCGCTGTAAATTCGTTTTCAAAAGATGGCGGCAATCCGCTTTTGGCTACCGTTAATAGCCGGGGCAAGCAGGCTTCGACCTATACTCTCGCGCTTTTTACTGAACAGGGTAGTTACGTCGCTCCGCTGTTTTCTAAAATTCAAGTGACCAGCACGCCGACCGACACCACTTGGGAAACACTCAGCCTTTACTCGACAGGCGAAACTCCTTATCTGCCGTTTCCATATACGACCTTTGCCGATTTGTACGCAATTTTAGCGCAATATACGTCTCTTGCGTTAAAAGCGGCGGTTGGGATTTTAGGGATCACATCACTAAGCTATCCTCCGTCCAGCGCAAATTTTCCTATTGCTCTAGCGGCAAATGATCCGATTTTGAACGACATCGAGGACGTGATGGTGGCAACGGTTCAGCCCAATGCCGGTGTTGATGTCAGCGCGGCGATGGCGACGGCATTTACTACCTTTATCGCTTCCGGTAAGAAAAGGTTGTCATTCAAAACCGGCGAATATATCTGCAATAACGTCGCGGTCCCAACCATGGCGAACAGGGTGATCGATGGCAACGAGGCTGTTATTAAAGTAACCACTGCCGGCGCAACCGGATTAGCGTTTACCGGCTTCAGTAAATCTTTGCTTCAAAATCTCCGCTTTGTAGGCAATCGGGTAAATGGTACAGGCGCGACCAATACGCAAAAAGGGTGCAGCTTTACGCTCATCAATAAGTCCCGGGTTCGCGGCGCCACTGTCAGCAACTTAAGCACGGGCATTGATCTTGTCTCAAACGCGACCATCTTAACCAACGGCGGAGTCGCGACGATTCCCGTTGCTTCCTTTGTCGAAAACTGCACGATCGATGACTGCTACAAAGGCATTGTCGCTAACCCCGGCGCAGAATATTTCTCGGTCATTAACAACAGTGTTTATGGATGCGACCTAAGTGGGATCGAGGTCCGCGCGGGCAACGTCGCCGTTAATAATAATACCTGCATCGATAACCGTACCGGCATCTATTATGACTCGTTGGGAGTGGGCAATGGCGACCACGGAATGATCTGCAACAACACCGTGAACCACAACCGCGCGTGCGGCATTCAGATAATGCGCTTGGCGTACAGTATGCTCATCAGCGGTAATAACGTTTGGGCGACGTTCGGAGAAAATTTAGGCTCAGACGCATTAGCGAACAGCTTTGGCGTTGTTTTTATCGATGTGATCAATGTTAATTTCACCGGGAACATAATTGCGCGAAATAAGGTCAATATAGCGATGGACGGGCACTGTAACAGTCTTTATACGGACAATACGCTGCTGTCAGACCCGACACTTACGGAAGCGCACATCAAAGAGATCGGTTTTGCTAATACAACGTTTGGTTTAAATGCGATCAATACGATCACTCAAAACCACTTCATCGGCGATCTTATCGGGGGGGCGAATCCGATCCAGTTATTACAAACCAATAAAACGGTTGCGACGTTCCTCAAGAGCAATTTTGGCACGGCTGTCCCGAAATTCTATGCGCTTGCGGGCGCGTCACCGTCAACGTTCTTTATTGACGGACGGCACGAAACGCTGTTTATTAATTCGACCTACTCAGGCGCAATCACTGTGCTTATGGCAACGCAGCAGATCGGCTTCGATATGTCGATGGTGGGCACGGGAACAAAAGATGTTACCTTCCCCGGCCCATCCGACCTGAACATCGTGGATTACACGGGTGGAGCGGTAACGAATCTTGGTGCGGGTGTTTATCGGTTCGCGATACCCAATAATTACAGGTTCATGCCGGACCAGGCGCAGGGTTTTGCGATTATAAAACTTTAGTTCGTGCAAAGTTCGTGATAATATCACGTTGACAATTTAACCGGCATTAATCGCCCGTCGTGCAGAGAAAATACCTTTTCTGCATTGACGGGCTTTTTCGTTTTTTGAGGGCAAATACAATGGCAGTAGTAGTTACTTTTACACTTATAAACGCAGTCACGGGTGCAGTCGTGCCGAATCCGAACGTGACGACCTCGAACGCTTTGGCAGGTCGCGCACCGAATGGTGTCGTGACTCAAGGCGATGCGAACGGACTGGTAACGCTGAACCTGCCTACACCGTCCGCAAGCCTGTCGTATCTCGTGAAACTGCCCGACGGTCAGTGGTTTAATCTACCGATTCCCGCGTCAAGCACCCCTATCGCGATCGGGAATCTTAGTTACTATCCCCAAGGCGTTTCGCCGGAGTTGGCGAACATTACCGCGCTCGTATCGGCGGCAACAGGCGGCGGCAGTGAAGCTGCTTATAAAGTCTACGCCGCAAGTTTTACGCAGACCGGCACTTCCCAACCCGTTGCGGCGGTCTATGAAAATACCCTTGCAGAGGATGAGATTGAATGGGAGTACGTTGCGACGGGCCAGTACACCGGAGCACTTGCCGGCGCGTTTCCAGCAGGCATGGTGCCTTCATTAGTAGGAATTAATCAAGGCGCGCCATCTTCTTGGCAATTAGCCCGCATGGATGACAACACGATCGGCTTAAGCACTTTCGGCGGTTTATTTGACACGCCGGCCGACAGCCAATTGGCAGACACATTTATCGAAATTCGCGTGTATAACGCGTAAAACACAGGAAGAAAGATTCACAGGACTTGTTATGAAAAAGTTATTTGTATTAGCTTTAGTTTTATTGTTCGCCACGAATATAAGCTTGGCCGCAACCTTCACGCCGTCTTCTGATGTGCTGAGTTATAGCATTAAAGGCGATGATGAGGGCGGGAGAGTCACGGTCACTACAGCTTTCTCTTGGGCGGACAATACAGTTCTCGGCACCCTCACATTTGACGACGAAAAATGCGGCCCGTACATCGCGCACGTCGCGGGCAGCCCTTACCCGCTCGTCGGCGAGGAAAATTCGACCGGATTCATCGTCTCGAGCGATCAAAGCCTTTTATCGCATGGCATGACCTACACCTTTACCTGGGTAATCCATAACTACGTCAAAAAAGACGGCGGCGGAGATGTGCCATCAGAACCCGGTCCCGATCCCTTGTAATTTAATGATAAGAGAACAGGAAGTATTTCAGGAAAACAGAGCGACACAAATTCGCTCAACAGCACAGGGAGGAATTGCCTCGGCTGAGACGCCCTCCCCTGTGCTCTTTCCTGTTCCTGTCGTTGTTCCTAGTCAGGCGAAGAATCAGCTTTACAACGGGGACCTCTCGCACTCGGTTAATACGTGGTTCGATACTACGCCGGACAGCGGTGACATGAATAAGGAGTGCGCGTATATCTTTAGTAATGACGCCCCGGTGCTAGGCCAAGTTCTGTCGCCAGTCAATTCATTTACCAACCCCGGCTCGCCAAACAAAACGCTGAAATACTCGACGCATTCCGGGTATGACGACAATTACGCTGATTGGGGGCGAGAGAACGGAGTAGGACGGCTGGGCAGCGATGCGAGTTTAGATATTTTACTGCCGGGCCGATTCATTATCCCAAGTCGCGCGGAATATGTGTCATTCATTATGGCGCGTCACGATATCTACACTTATTTCCCGGTCGGGTGCTATTTGTATGCAGGGTTTTGGTTAAACGACGGCACCCATTCCAACTGGATTCAGGGCGCTAATTCTTTCTCCATTAATGCGAATGCGTCCGGCACCATTGTCACGCCGCGAGAATTGAGATATCGGGTGTAC
>Ga0247816_10000044_pt1 | contig 64242 bp, 64 predicted proteins | sample UWRJL209509C1_FD_179930 | JGI IMG/M metagenome (GOLD analysis project Ga0247816, IMG submission 179930) | Plant litter microbial communities from Arlington Agricultural Research Station in Wisconsin, United States - UWRJ-L209-509C-1 | ecosystem: Environmental > Terrestrial > Plant litter >...
GACAATTACTGTAACGAAGATAATTCCCTCCATCATGTTGTGCATCACGGTATGAATGGCATAGTTCACCAGGTTTTCCCTGTCGTAGAACGTATTGATCTTTACATCGCCGGGCAGGATATTCTCGTTGATGTCTGTGATTTTTTCTTTGAGGCGTTTGAGTACTTCACTTGGATTTTCGCCTTTGCGCATCACTACAATGCCTTCTACTACGTCTGGGTCGTTGTCTCTACCCACTTGTCCCAACCGGGGAAGCGCGGCTTCGGTAACATCGCCAATGGTTTTTACATAAACGGGGGTACCGTTTACGTTGTCAACGATTACGTTTTTAATCTCCTCTATGTTGTTAAGTACGCCTATACCGCGGACTACGTAAGCCTGTCCGGCCTGGGTAATAACATCGCCACCTACATTGATGTTACTCTTTGATACGGCGTCATAAACTTCTTTGGCAGTAACGCCATATTGTATGGATTTTTGTGGGTCTACTGTAATCTGATAGGTTTTTACTTCGCCTCCGAAACTAACTACGTCTGCTACACCGGGAACGGAAAGCAGTTCCCTTTCAATTACCCAGTCTTGCAGGGTTTTTAGTTCGCGGATGGATTTGGTATCACTTTTTAGTGTATAACGGAAAATTTCGCCTGTTGGGCCTGATGAGGGCTGTATACCGGGACTTATTCCTGCTGGCAGGTCTGCATCATCAATATGGTTGTTTACCTGCACCCTGGCGAAGGCGTAGTCCACATCGTCTTCGAAAGTGATTTTAACGATGGAGAGGCCGAAGAGGGAAGACGAGCGGATGCTGGTCTTTTTCTCTGCAGGGTTCATGGCAATTTCCAGTGGCCTGGTCACAAACTTTTCTACTTCTTCTGCACTTCTTCCCGGCCATTGGGTAATGATAGTGATATTGGTATTGGTTACATCTGGAAAAGCTTCTATAGTGGTGTTCTTGAAGCTCAGGTAGCCTGCCACAATCATCACGAAGGTGGCAAAAAATACAAAGTATTTGTTTTTTAAGGCAAAACCTATAATCGACTTAATGAATTTATTCATTATAATGAGTTTAATACTAGGTCCTGAAAATTAGTCTTTGAGGCTTTGGAAAAGGAATACCGTTTTAGATGCCACTACACGGTCGCCGGGTTGCAGCCCTTTACTGATGTATGACTTCGCGCCTGATGTGCGTTCTACTGTTACCTCCTGGATGCGTGCCTTTTTTACCTTATCCAGCACAATTACATAGTTTTTATCTTCGTCGAAAACAATATCATTTGAATTGATGGAGGGCAGATCGTTATTTGATTTTGCAGTAATTTCTACGGTGGCCATCATTCCCGGTTTAAGCAGGAAGCCGGGGTTGGAAATGCTTACACGTGCGTTCATTACCTTGCTGTCAGGGTCTAAAACGTTATAGATTTTGTCTATTTTGCCAGTGAAGGTTTTATCAGGGTAGGACAGGATGGAAATTTTAACAGGGTCCCCCTGCTGGATACTGGATATATCAGATTCGTAGATATTGATAATCCCCCAAACGGTAGACAGGTCGGCAACGGTGAAAAGGCTTTGACTATTGTCTGGCCTCAGTGCCATGTTATTGTTTACATTTTTTTCAATTACAAAGCCGGAGATGGGCGATTTGAGTGTGTAACTGCCATTGGTGCTGCCCCCGTTGAGGTTCAATACTGACCGGCTGCGTTTATCCTCGGCTTGTTTAACCAGGTAATCATTTTTGGCTTCGTCCAGTTCCCTTGCTGATGAAAGGCCACTTTTATACATGTCTTCGGCAAGTTTAAGGCTCCTTGCAGCATTTCTGAGCTCTGCTGATGAACTGATGGCGTCTTTATCAAAGCTGGCCATTTCGGGGCTTCCCATGGTAGCCAGTACCTGTCCTTTGTTTACATGGTCTCCTAATTTTACGGGAACGGAACGCACACTTCCGCTCACCATAGGGAAAATCCTTGCGGTAGTTTCTTCGTTGGGCGCTATCTTGGCAGAAAAGCTGAGGTCGGTTTCACTATTTGGGTTTCTCACGGTATCAATCAGTAACCTGTTGATCAGTGAATCTGTAAGGGCGAACTTGTCGTCTTTAGGTTGTTCTGCCGGATGTTCTGAACAGCCCTGTAAAACTAAGGCAACTGTCAGGATGCTGAGCGTAAGCATACTGATTGTTTTGATTTTGGTTTGCATGGGTATTTTAGTTGAATATGGTGGAACCGGTTACGTAGTTGATTTCTTCTTTTGCGTTCATACGCTGATACTTCATATTATTCATCTGGAGTGTGCTTTGGCGGTAGGAATCGTAGAAGTCCATAAATTCTACCAGGCTCAGGTTCCGGCTTTTGAAGTTTTTGATCACTTCATTAATGAGTTTGTCGAAATCGGTATTGAAGTTTTGATCAATACCTTTGTACAGCGTTTCCGTTCGTTGTGCTGTTTTGTAGCTGTTGAAAACTTCATTTTCAAGTGTTGCTTCCTGTTGGTTGAGCAATGTTTTTCCTGCATCAACGGCAATTTTGGCTTTTTTGATCTCACCCTGGTTCCTGTTGAAAAGGGGAAGGGGAATACTTAGGCCAAGGCCGGTATAGTTATTTGGATAACTTCCCTGGAGATCGTAGACCAATGAAAACTGCACATCGGGTACTGCCAGTGCTTTTTGTACCATGAGGCTTTTTTCGGCATAGGCAATTCCGGTCTGGGTAAGTTTTAGGTCTGCACGGTTGTTACGGGCCGAGTCGAGCAGGTTAACATATACGGTTTTGTCTAGCTGGTAATTCTTTTCTTCGGCGGGGTCCATCACCAGTTTGATATTACTGTCAGGTTTGATATTGGTCATCAGCTTCAGATCGGTCTGCATATCTTCAATGTTGTTCTCCAGGTTATTGTATTCCGTTTGGAGGCTGTACACGAGAGATTTGATCCTGATCATATCTTTTACAGCGATGTTTCCCGCTTTTAACTGTACTTCTGAAGCTGAAAGTAATTTCTGCAGGGAGGTGATTTGCTGCTCGTACAGTTTAGCACTTTGCTGGGCGTAATAGGTTTTGTAAAAGTTTGCCCGCAGGTTATACCTTAAGGTACGCATGAGGTCGAAATATTGATATTCTGCGAGTTTTACGCCTACGGTTGCAAGTTGAATATTTTTGTTGCGTTTGCCTGCCAGTTTTACCAGCTGTGAGATGGATGCCTGATACTGGCCATTGGTTTTTGAAGTTTCAAAAAACCTTTTGGTATCAGGGTTATACAGTTGGGTTTCTGCGCTGAGCGTTGGGTTATCAAATAACCGGGCGGTAATGATTTCGGCCCTTGCCTGGTCGGTCTGATAATTCTGTGCAATTAACTGATAGTTGTTTTGTACAAAGAGTTTTTCTGCTTGTGGCAGGCTGAGTTGCAATGTATCTGCAGTTTGTGCCGCGGCGTGTTCTGCAAGACCTGGCAGGGTAAGGCAGAGCAGAAGAATGGATACTATTTTAGTTCGGGTTAACATTGACTTGTTGTTTTAAACAAATCTAATTTCGCCGAATTAAAGGTAAATTAAAGGGTAATTAAAAACTGGTTAAAATGAACAAAACGCTATTTTAAAGGCAGTTCCGGTGCTGTTAGATGACGTAACCGTGATAGTTCCGTTGAACAAAGTAATGATTTTATGGGCCATGTAAAGACCCATTCCATTGCCGGCGTGACTGGCTTTTCCGGTAGAGCTGTAGAAGGGCTGGAATATTTCAGTCTGTTTATCTTCGGGAATACCAAGGCCTTTGTCACTGATAGTGATGATGATTCCATTGTGCGCCACCTCGAGGATACAATTTACTTCCTGATCGTCGGAAAACTTGAAGGCATTACTGATGATATTGTCTATTGCGATTTGTAACAGGGTAGGATTTGCCCTGATGATCAATACGGAATCATTGTCCATTGGCAGGTTGATCATGTCTACATGCAGCAGGTTTTTTCCTTTTTTCTGACGCCATTCGGCCTGCAATTGCCAGATCAGCTCATCCAGACGTACATCTTCAGCCAGGGAAGAACTGTATTCGAGGTCGGCCTGTGCAAGGTTGAGCAGGGCAGTAATAATATTTTCCAGTTTTTCTGCGTCTTCGAGTACCGATTTTAATGCGGCTTCGTATTCTTCGTTTTCACGTTCTTTGGAGAGCGCAATTTCGGCCCCGATAATCATCCGGGTTACGGGTGTACGAAGTTCATGGGAGGCATTTGCAACAAAGGTTTTCTGGAGGATAAAGGAATGTTCCAGGTGTTCCATCAGGTTGTTGAAGTTTTGCGACAGCAGCGTAATCTCATCTTTGTTATGTCCTTCTTTGACCCGAAAATGGAGGTTATTTGATTTGATCAGCTTTACCTGTTCAATAAATACGTTGAGCGGGCTGAGGATCCTCTCGGCAATCCATCTGCCAGAGACGAGCAGGCTAAGAAAAATAATAATAAACACGATGATCATTACCTTCAGTAATTGCTGTACCCTCACCTGTGTAGCCTGGTCTATCGCTGAAGCAATAATCACAAAGTTACCCTGGTTATCCTTGTAGAAGATACCAACTACCTGGCGGTCGCCATCTTTGAACCTCATTTTGCCTTGCTGCCTAACCTGGTTGATGGTTTCTGTGGTCCAGAACTGCTGGTCGTCGCCTATAAATGTAGGGTTGTTGCCTTCGTTATAAATGCGGATAACTTCGCCATTGAGTTTTTCAAGGTACTGTTCCCTCACTTTGTTGAGTGCGTCGCTTGAAATTTCATCGGCCTTGAGGTATAATTTGGCGGTTACCATGGTCCGGTCTGTAAGACGGTCAAAAAATTCGGACTCCATAACTTTTTCAAAGCTAAAATACACTGCGGTCAATACACAAAGCAATGTAAGCGTACTGATCAGTGTAAAATATAACGCGAGCCGGTCCTTGATTTTCATGGTGCTTACTTCATGATGTAACCCATGCCAATTTTGGTATGGATAAGCTTTCTGTCAAACCCTTTTTCAATTTTATTTCTCAGGAAATTCACATACACGTCAATTACATTCGTACCTGTGTCAAAACTGATGTCCCAGGCATTTTCTGCAATATACTGTCGTGATAACAACCTGTTCGGGTTTTTGAGGAAGAGCTCCAGCAGGGTAAATTCTTTTGCGGTGAGCTGGATGTCTTTATCGTCGCGTTTTACGGTTTTACTGTAAGTATCCAGCACAATACCTTCGTAGCTAAGCAGGTTTTTTTGTTGCGTAAAGGAAGGGGAATGTCTTCTGAGTAGTGCTTCGATCCTGGCCAGCAGTTCTTTGAAATGGAAAGGTTTTACAAGGTAGTCATCGGCACCTGAATTGAGTCCAAGCACTTTGTCATCTACAGAACCAAGGGCGGTAAGCATTAACACCGGAACGTCTTTGTTGGTTTCCCGCAGTTGCCGGCATACCTCAATGCCATTCATTCCGGGCATCATCACATCGAGTATGATAAGGTCGAACACTTCTTCCTGAAAGATATTTAAGGCTATACTACCATCTGGGATGGCAGTTACACTGTAGTTGTGTTCCTGTAGCCCGGATTTTATCAGGCTGGCTATCTTTGTGTCGTCTTCTGCTAATCCGATCTTAAACATTGGCTGAATAGAGTTTGTTGATCGGTAAAGATAACTATCTAATTCGAAACTCATTCCTGTCCTTTTTGTCCGTCTTTAAACTCTTTGATGCCTTGTCCCAGCCCTTTCATCAGCTCGGGGATTTTTTTGCCGCCGAATAAAAGCATAACTACGACAAGGATAACCAATATTTCGGGGGTGCCCAATGCAGCGAGCATAGTTGAATTGTACATATTTTCAGATTAAAGAATTTTGTAATAGTGGAGTAAAAGTAAAATAGCGCCGTTAAAGCTCAATTAAAACGATATTAAAAAGGCATTAAATATCAATAACATAACCTTAATCTTTGTTTCAATTTTAAAAGTGTACCTTTGCAAAAATGTTTCCCTGATGCTTCGGTTGATCCTGCCATTCAGCCTGTTAATCACAAACAGTTATTGCCGTTAAATACATTATGAAGAAGATTGTCGATTACAGAAAATTATTAGGTGTTCAGAAAGATGCCGAATTGAAAGAGCTTAAAACTATTTACAGAAATTTAATGAAGGAATATCATCCGGACAAATTTCAGGAAAGCGACGAAGCTAAATTAGCTGCTGAAGTAAAAAGTAAAGAAATTATAGAGGCTTACCATTTCCTGGTAAGTATTGCTCCTGAAACGCTTGCAGTTTCTATTGAAGAATATACCTCTACAATTACATCTTGTGGTATTGCTGATTATAAATGGGCCGGACTGATGCTTACTGTATATTTCCTTGATGGAAGTGCTTACGAGTATTTTGAAGTACCTAAAGCGATTTATGTGAAATTAGTTAACGCAGATTCGCCAGGAAGATTTGCACGCCGCCACATTTTCAGCTCTTTCCCATACAGGAACATAGCGAAAATGGAGACAGTACAAGACTAAAAGGATTCCATTCAGGATATCGTCCTGATAAATATAAAATAAGGATACCTGCAGACAGCCTCTGCAGGTTTTTTGCGTTACAGATTTTTGGGTTTATTTCTCTTTGATTTTGGTCGGCTTCTCATCGTTTTTCTGTATGGAATCGTTTCCTGTTTCGATCTCTACCTCGCGGGTGGTTACCGCATAATGATTAGGGCGTATCTCGGACCCATAATTGATGGCATAGGCTTTTGTAAATTCTGCCCCGAAAAATAGGATGATGGAAGAATAATATGTCCAGAGCAAGAGTACAACCAGTGATCCGGCTGCACCGTAAGTACTGCCCACGTTGCTTTTGTTGATATAAATTGATATAGCGAATTTTCCTATCATAAAAAGTACCGCGGTAACGATCGCCCCGGAAATTACGTCCCTCCATTTAATCTGTGCATCGGGGAGTACTTTAAAGATGACACCAAAAATCAAGGATATTACACTCAGGGTGATTGCCTGGTTAATGATGTAAAAGAATACTACCGATACCTCATTGAAATTTTTCTCGAGCTTGGTACTGAAACCATCGATTACTGAAGTTACGCCCAGTGAAACCAGAAGTACAAAAACCAGACTGACAATGACGGAAAAAGACAGAAACCTGTTTTGTAATAGTTTTAACCATCCTCTTTTTGGTTTAGGCTTTAGTCCCCATATGCTATTGATAGAATCCTGAATTTCTGCAAATACTGTAGTAGCACCAATCAAAAGGGTTACACCTCCTACAACTACCGAGAAAAAACTCTGGTTGCTGACCGCTGCGTTTTTTATAATTGCCTGTATCTGCATCGCCGGTTCTTTACCAAGAAAGTCAACCAACTGATAGTAAACCTGACCCTCTATTGCCTCCCGTTTCCAAACAATGCTGCAAATAGAAATGATTAATATGACTAACGGACCCATTGAAAATACAGTGTAATAGGCAAGGGAACCACTTAGTTTGGTCACTTTATGATCGGAAAATCCACTGAAGGAATCTGTCAGAACCTTCCATAGCCCTTTTATACTGATCTTTTTTTTCGGTGCTTCTGCTTGCTTTTCCATAAGTTGACGTTAGTGCGTTATTTTAATAATATGTGTAGATTAAACTTATCAAAATATAATTTGTTTGAATTATGATAAAATGAATAGTAATATGCCGGCTTGAATTTTCCGTACGGCTGAATGATTGTGACAATGGAATGTTTATGGTAGAAATTATTATCTTTATCTCTAAACATATATGTTTGAACTAATGTTAATCTATTATGAACAGACTTTTTAATACCAATTATAACCATCGAAGTTTAGATATTTTCCTTCTGCTCTTACGTATAAGTATTGCTGCTTTAATGCTTACACACGGCATCCCGAAACTAGATACACTGCTGGAAGGAGGGCTGATTAAGTTTGCCGATCCGATTGGTATTGGTGCCCCTGCTTCGCTTGCATTGGCCGTTTTTGCAGAGGTAATTTGTTCAATTTTCTTAATCTTAGGCCTGGGTACACGCCTGGCGGTAATACCACTGATTGTGAACATGCTGGTAGCTGTTTTTATTGTGCATGGCAATGATCCTTTGGAAGTGAAAGAGATGGCTATTCATTTTTTACTGGTATTCATATTTATCCTGGTGGCCGGTGCCGGTTCATTGAGTATCGATAAGCTGATCAGCCGCAAGTCGATCCGCTCGAGAAGAGGATACTAGCGCAATAATTCTATATTTGACCGTTATAGTGTAGAATCTTCTACCTTATTCTGAATCAACAAACATGAAAAAAATAATTCTAATGTGTTTCGCTGCGGTGACCATCCTGAGTTGCGGTGTAAATAAACAGGCACAACAAATCAAAGCTTTAGAAAGATGTACTTACAAGGTATTGTCTGCCAGTAACCTCACTGTTGCGGGTACTGATGTGAAGAAACTTGTAGATAATCAGGATTTTAATATTGGTAGTTTACCTGCCCTGGCATTCGGGCTGCTGAGAAAGGATGTACCCATGCGTGCCACACTGAACCTGGAAATCACCAATCCAACGGGAGACCTGGCGGCAATCAATCAGTTTGATTATAAGGTGCTGATTAACAACCAGGAGCTGGTAGATGGTTTTGTGAACCAGCAGGTAAGCATTCCTTCGGGCCAGTCTGTCGTAGTACCTGTAGCGCTGAACGTCAATGTATACCAGTTTATTTCTAACCAGAAAGTAATGTCCGAAATCTCCGACTTCCTTCGTGGAGGTGACAAAAAAGGTTTGGTGACTTTAAAAATCAAGCCTAGCATCATGATTGGTGGTACTGTAGTGAAATACCCTGGATATATCACCATCGATAAAGAGTTCAGCAGCAAAATTCTGTTATAGGTCAATTTGGAATTGTTACCATATTAATTGCCGGGATGTGGGAGTGCGAAGGTATTTTTAATTATTTTCGGCAATTAATGTTGTAACTGTATGAAGTATTGTTTGGTGTTCCTTTCCCTGTTTTGCAGTATTCCTTTTCTTGCTGAAGCACAGTTCTCTGCACAATTGAACGCAGCGGAAATAAGGCAGGGAATGGCAGGTTTGAATGTTACAGGAAGTGTGTTGTACATTGCTGCGCACCCTGACGACGAAAATACGCGCTTACTTACCTATCTGTCTAAAGAAAAGAAAGTGAGGACAGGGTACTTGTCGCTCACACGGGGCGATGGAGGGCAAAACCTGATCGGAACGGAACAAGGTGAACTACTTGGCCTGATTCGCACACAGGAATTGCTTGCCGCCAGACGTACCGATGGTGCAGAGCAATTTTTTACGAGGGCCAATGACTTCGGTTTTTCTAAAAATCCTGCTGAGAGTTTTAAAATATGGGGCAAGGAGCAAATCCTTTCTGACGTGGTGTGGGTAATCCGTCATTTCCAGCCTGATGTAATTATTACCAGGTTTCCTGAGGATGCACGCGCGGGCCATGGTCACCACCAGGCATCGGCCATCCTGGCCAGGGAAGCATTTATTGCCGCGGCAGATCCGAAACGTTTTCCTGAACAACTTAAATATGTGAAGGTTTGGAAGACCAGAAGGATCTTGTGGAACCAGTTTAACTTTGGAGGTGCAACACCTGATCCGGAGGGTAAGCTGTTGCTTGATGTGGGTGTTTTTAATCCGCTGTTAGGCAAAAGTTATGGAGAAATTGCAGCGCAAAGCCGCTCTAACCACAAAAGCCAGGGCTTTGGCTCAAGTCTTCAACGTGGATCGGCCATGGAATTCTTCAGTCCTGTTGCTGGGGAAAGTGCTAAAAATGATCTGTTTGAAGGAATAGACCTGAAATTGACCAGGAATAGAGGTGCGCGAAAAGCACAACAGGAACTGGACGGAATTATCACCGCTTTTGATCCAGCTGCCCCGTCCAAATCTATACCGGCAATGCTGCAATTAAAAGAGACTGTAAAAAAAATACCATTTAAACATGAGCAACTGGACGAGCTCATATTGGCCTGTGCAGGTATTTGGCTTGAAGCATCCGTTTCACAGCCATGTTATTCCCTCAATGATTCTATCCCGGTGCAGATAAATGCAATTTCACGTGTAGGACGGGACCTTCCGATTGAAATTACCCTTCAGGAAAAGAATAGCGCCAAGATAATTCCGCTGCTTCCTAATCAGATGAATACGGTAAGAAAGACGATCCCTGCCAGTGCTATCGGACTTACGCAACCTTATTGGTTGGAAAAAAGACATCCTATAGGCAGTTATGTGGTAGATTCCCTCTCATTGCTGGGCCTGCCTGAAGCACCTGCGCCAAGGGGAGGGACATTCCTTATCTCTTTTGGTAAAGAACAAATTGAAGTTTCGCGTCCTGTCTTTTATAAACATACAGACCCAGTAAAGGGGGAGTTGTACCAGCCCCTGGTGGTTGCCCCTCCGGTAACAGCAACGATGGCCGAAAAGTCTTTTGTATTTACGAATACAAATCCAAAAAAGATAACGGTTCAATTAAAGAGTTTCAGCAACCGGGTATCTGGTACGTTGGTACCGAAAGTGCCGGCCGGCTGGCAGGTTTCACCTCAAAAAATTGATTTTACCCTGCAAAACAAAGGAGACGAACAACCGGTAGATTTTACAGTGACGCCGGCAGGGAGTGTGGAAGGCGGGGAATTGTCAATGTGGGTAAACACAGGAGGTAAAACTTATAATAAAGGGCTAAGGGAAATCAGCTATGACCATATACCTGCGCAAACATTATTTCCGTATGCTGAAGCAAAGGTGGAAAAGGCGGATCTTAAATTTTCTGGCAAAAACATTGGTTATATTGCAGGGGCGGGCGACCTGATCCCGGAATCGCTTATTCAGATAGGGTATCAGGTAACGAAACTCACGGAACGACAGGTGATGGATGCGGACCTTTCTGTCTATGATGCCATTATTACGGGCGTACGCTTATATAATGTTAATGAACATGTGTCTGCAATGCAGCCCCGATTGCTTGAGTATGTAAAAAAAGGCGGCACGCTGCTGGTTCAATATAACGTGAATGGCACACTTAAATTAAATGATATTGGGCCTTACCCGTTTAAGGTAACGGTTGGCAGGGTTACGGAGGAAGATGCAAAAGTGAGTTTTCTGGCGCCTGAAGATCCTGCTTTAAATTTTCCAAATAAGATTACTGAGAAAGACTTTGAGGGTTGGGTACAGGAACGCGGACTTTACTTTGCAAGCGATTTTGATGCACATTATACGCCAATATTGGGCATGAACGATACTGGGGACGAAATGAAGAACGGATCTTTGCTGATCAGCCCTTATGGTAAAGGTAAATTTGTATATACTTCACTGGCATTTTTTAGAGAATTGCCAGCAGGCGTACCGGGAGCTTACCGGCTATTTGTTAACCTGATTTCAAAGAAAATAAAGGATGAAACCACAGCCAACTGATCAGGACCTACCCCCATTTGTAAAAACCTGGAAACAGTTCTATTTGCTGCTGGCTGCCTGGCTGGTTTTCCTGGTTGTTATGTTTTATCTTTTTACCAGGTATTTTGAATGAGTAGTGTAGACTGGGGTGTTTTGATTTTTACACTGGTGGCTATTGTATCTTACGGGGTATATAAAAGCCGCGGTACACAGAATATACAAGGTTATCTACTGGCCAACCAGTCCTCACCCTGGTATAGCGTATGCCTTTCTGTAATGGCTACGCAAGCGAGTGCCATCACTTTTCTTGCTGCACCTGGACTTGCTTATTCGTCTGGAATGAGCTTTGTACAGTTTTACCTGGGCCTGCCTTTGGCGATGATTGTGCTCTGTATTACTTTTGTGCCTATATTTCATCGTTTAAAAGTATATACTGCTTATGAGTACCTGGAGCAGCGCTTTGACTTAAATACGCGGGCACTGACTGCTTTTCTTTTCCTTATTCAGAGAGGGCTTTCTACGGGAATCACGATTTATGCACCCTCAATCATTCTATCGACCATCCTGAATATCAACACGACTTATACTACGCTTTGCATCGGGGGAATTGTTATTGCTTATACGGTTTACGGTGGAAGTAAGGCTGTTTCTTATACGCAAATGCTGCAGATGACGATCATTTTCCTGGGCCTGTTTGCGGCAGGGGTTATGGTAGTGAACCTGCTGCCGCCCGACATCGGTTTTGTAAGGGCGATCAGTATAGCGGGTAAAATGGGACGTACAAATGCGATTGACTTTAAATTTAGCTGGAATAATGACTATACGGTATGGAGTGGGTTAATTGGTGGGTTTTTCCTTCAGTTGTCTTATTTCGGAACGGATCAAAGTCAGGTTGGGCGTTATTTAACTGGTGCTTCGGTGAGCCAGAGCCGCCTTGGCCTGTTAATGAACGGCCTGGTGAAAATACCAATGCAGTTCCTCATCCTGTTGATTGGCGTGCTGGTATTTACATTTTACCAGTATAACCGCCCGCCGGTGTTTTTTAACAGTTTTGAACTGAACAGGCTGGAGAAAAGCAGTTACCAGCCGCAGTTGAATACGCTAAAAAAGGAGTACAACCAGGTGTTTGAAGAGAAACAGCAGGGGGTGGTTAAAATGAATAATGCACTGGAGGCTGATGACAAAGCTGCTATTGACCAGCAAAGAATTGTTTTGCAACACGCCGACGAAAAGACAAAGGCGGTACGCAAAAAGGTGACGGACCTGATGCTGAAAAATGATAAGGCTGCGGATATCAATGATAACAATTATGTGTTTCTCAGTTTTGTAACACGTTATCTGCCACAGGGGCTGATAGGCTTGCTGATTGCAATTATCTTTCTGGCGTCAATGGGATCTACGGCAAGTGCGCTCAATTCGCTGGCTTCAACAAGTGTGATTGACATCTATAAGCGTTTGATCAATAAGGAGGCCAGTGATGAGAAATACCTGAAGGCGTCGCGCTGGTCGACCGTGATCTGGGGACTTGTTTGTATCGGAATGGCCTTGTATGCGAGTAAAATTGGTAATCTCCTGGAAGCGGTTAATATTCTTGGATCTTATATTTATGGAACTATCCTGGGGGTGTTCTTAGTTGCGTTTTATATCAGGCACGTGAATGGAAAGGCCGTGTTTTATGCGGCAATTTTGACGGAAGTAATTGTTTGCATTTGCGGTTGGCAGAAAGTTGTGGCGTATTTGTGGCTTAACCTGATTGGATGTGTATTAGTGGTTTTGTTTGCAGTAATTATACAGTTGTTGCTTAAGCGGGAGCGTAGTTAGATCTTGTGGCTAAACTTGTTCATTTATAAATCTATTGTAGATCTTCTGGCTTCGCTGAAAAATGGTACTGTATTTTCAAGGCTGCCAATCGCTGAAACGCGATTGAAGGCCTGGAAAACACAGTACTATTTTTTTTTAGATATAGCATTGCATGAGGCATTAAGGATCATCTGGCTTCGCTTCGACCAAAAATTTTTCATCCTCTACCCGGTATGATACTTGGAAAACTTTAGACCAGGCTATAGGCACTTCCATTTCCTGTACAGCCATGTTAGGTTACTATTGCACGACAGAAAGACCTAGGTTTTGTGTAATCAATTTTAACCGTTCTTCTGCGTTTTGCAGCTGCTGCTGGATATCCTGGGCAGCAGTACCGGTAGTCATTTTAAGTTCAGGCAGCATGTTACGGTAGTAGCTGATGCCGTTGAATAATTGTTCGGTGAATTTCTCAAAGTATTTGGTTTTTTTAGCACTTAATTCAGAGATGTGGCTGTTGATGTCCTGTTTGAGGTAATCGACATAGAGGTTGAGTTCGTTGATGAAGAGGTTTGGCCGGTTTATTTTGAAGGGGATCGCATCTCTTCCATAGATATGACCAATCATTTCTTTGAGGGAGTAGGTTTTGGAGAAGTAGGCCAGATTTGGACCGGGGCAGATGCTAACGGCCCTGTTTTCCCTGGGTTTAAGCATGTCATTTTTGATGTAAGCAGACGAGCAGAGACCTTCGCAAAGGCATATTTTTTCGGTTATTGCTTCAAACTGCCGACGGAAAACTTCGGGCTGAAGCTGCAAACTTTCAAGCTCTTGTATTTTGAGGTTCTGGTATTCGCGCGAGGCGGTGCAAATAGGTACTGCTGTGAATTCGGTGTTGGTAGACAGGAGTTTTTTCTTGCAGGGGCTGCCGGGCCTGCCTTTTTGGATCCGTAGAAGTCGTTGCTCTTCCATGGTGCTTTTCCGGAAATTGTTAAAGAGGACGCCTAAAGGGGACGAGTTGCTCAGGTAGTAATCTTCTGGCGTAGCAGTAGTGAGTGCGGTTAGGGTATCTGCATCGACATTGGTTGCCTCTGGTACAAGTAAAAAGGGACTACCCCATCCGGTGGCATCGAGCTCATAATAGTTCATCAGGAAATTGTGCTCTTCTGAGGTACCAATCCCGCCCTGGGCGGTAATGAGCAGGTTAGGCTTAGCACTGACCTGTATACCTTTGATCTCGAGGGCGGCGTGATAGATGGCATACAGTTCATTGAACAAATCGGTTCTTTTCTGTTTAAATTCTTCCAGGATAGGGCCCAAAAGCATGCCTTCGGTGGCAAAGGCATGCCCGCCGCAATTTAGTCCCGATTCTACCCTGAATTCACTTACCCAGAGGCCCTTTTTGGCCAGCATTTTTGCTTGTATCAGGGCCGACCTGAAGTCGCTGACTTTGAGGGTGATTTTTTTCCGGACTATCCCTGTCACATCTGGAAAAAAATCCCGGCAGGTTTCCATGAAGGTGTATAACCTGGGATTCAGTCCGGCTGATATGATTACGGAAGAGCGCAATGTACTGTTTGCAAAACCCCTCATCGCCGCAAGTGAATCGGTATATTCGTTCCCAAGGTTTTCTTTTGCCCGGTTAAAGTTCGCTTTATCTACTTTGGACATGATGTTGACATCAATATTGCCCGCAGTCATTTGCCACTTCAGTTCTTTCTGCAGTATTGTTTTTTCTTCTCCTTCGTCAAGGCGCAGCATGTGCCTGTAGATAGCTTTAAGCCTTGATTGTTCGGGCAGCAACTGAAAATAAGTATGTATCTCATTGCCTTCAGTGAATTCCTGCTGGCGCAACTGGTTGAATTGTTTGATCACCAGCAGATGTAGCAAGTCAAGGTAGGCAGTAATCCTGCGCGCCCGTCCGTCTTCGTCTTCTTTTTGAATGGCAATGTATTCCAGCTTATTTTCTTCGGCATGAAACTTTCGCATCCGTTCTGTCAGTTCGTCGTCAACAATCGAGAGGACGGATGAAATGCCATATCTGGCCACTTTTAAAGGGGTATCTATGGAGTAACCTAATCCGAGTACGGGAATGTGAAAAGTATGGGTCATGCGATTTAGTTTAACTGTAGCTAGCAAAATAGGGGAGAAACGGGCAGTTAAAATATGACAATGGTCATTTTTTAGGGTGATGTATATTAAGGCCAAATATGATTACAATCATAAATTTTAAATGTATTGGCCTGCATATTTGTATCAATAAAACATCAATATTATGGCAACTTTAACATTAACAAACCAACAGTCTTCCATCTCATTATGGGCAAAATATTTGAGTTTTGCCGATGGACAAAAAGAAAACCGTTTAGGATGGTTTTTAGTCTCCATTATCTTACACGCTACTATCCTCGTACCTTTAACTTTTATCCTGGTTTATTCATTAAACGGATATGTGATCCCTTGTCTGGCAACTAGTATGATTATCTTTTTTGCTAACATTGTGGCTAACATGAGCGGGGCAAATACGAGGTCTACAATATTTCTTTTTGGTTTAAGTTTATTAGTGCATACCGTTATACTTGTGATTACTGTAGCTGGTATTTAGCTATATTTGTAAAAATCACATATGGAAAATGCAAGGTTATTAAATGCGATTATTGAGACAGCAATAGACGGAATTATCACCATCGACAGCCGGGGAATCATAGAAAGCCTTAACCCTGCAGCATCAAAACTTTTTGGTTATCCGGTGGAAGAAGTACTGGGAAAAAATATCTCGATGCTGATGCCAGAGCCAGATAAGTCTGCACATGACAGCTATATCGGACACTATCATGATACGGGTGAAAAACATATCATCGGTACCGGACGTGAGGTAAAGGGGTTACGGAAAGATGGTTCCGTTTTCCCTTTCCGTTTGGCGGTGAGCGAAGTGCAATACCAGGACCGCAAAATATTTACGGGTTTTATCCACGATCTTTCCAAAGAGAAAGAAGCTGAGGAGCGGCTGCGCGAATATGCTGCAGAATTGGAAAGCCTGGTGGATGAACGTACCAAATCGCTGAAAAAAACTGTGCTTGCATTGAGAGAGGCGAAGGAGGAAGTAAGCTTGTCGCTCGAAAAAGAAAAGGAACTGAACCAGATGAAGAGCAGGTTCGTTTCTATGGCATCGCACGAGTTCCGTACCCCATTAAGTTCTGTGCAGCTTTCAGCTTCGCTGATAGAAAAATACGCGCTGCCCTATGAAAATTTGCAGATAGCAAAACACGTTCATAAAATTAAAAATGCAGTTGGTAACCTTACCACCATCCTAAACGATTTTCTGTCATTGGAAAGGCTGGAGGCAGGTAGGGTAGAGCCGGCATTTCAGGCGTTTGACCTGGTAAAACTGGCTGAGGAAATTACTGAAGAAATGCAGATGATTGCCAAGCAGGACCAGAATATAATTTACCAGCACACAGGACTGGAGAGTGTGGTTAAGCTTGACCAGAACCTGCTTAAAAACTGTATGATCAACCTGATTAATAATGCAATAAAATATTCAGGAGAAAATACGTTTATTGAGTTTAATACGGAAATCAATGACACGCAGTGTATCGTGACCATTAAAGACAATGGTATTGGTATTCCTGATTCTGATCAGAAACATCTTTTTCAGCCATTTTTCAGGGCGCATAATACAGGTAGCATTCCCGGTACGGGTTTGGGCCTGAACATCGTGCTTCGTTATGCCGGTTTGATGAACGGGGAAGTACAGTTCGAGAGCGAAATTAATAAAGGGACAACATTTGTTCTATCTTTTAATAAATAGAGACCTATATGAAGAAACAGAAGATCCTGATCATTGAAGACAATGACGACATCAGGGAAAGCACTGCGGAAATCCTTGAATTGGCAGACTTCGAAGTTTTTGAAGCCGCTAACGGTAAAATTGGTGTGGAAATGGCTAATGCCAATCTGCCCGACCTGATCCTATGTGATATCATGATGCCTGAACTGGATGGTTACGGTGTACTGTATCTTTTAAATAAAAACCCGTTAACTACAGCTATCCCTTTCATCTTTCTTACGGCTAAGGCCGAAAGGATGGATATGCGGAAAGGTATGGAAATGGGTGCTGACGACTACCTGGTGAAACCTTTTGATGATGTTGAACTGCTTAACGCAATTGAGAGCCGGCTCAACAAGAAGGCTAAAGTGGAACAGTTTTACAGTAAGTCTATCGACAAATTAACGCACCTTTCTGCCGGAAATTCAGGAATTAAAGAGCTGGATAAAATGATACTGGAACGTAAAGTGCGCAGTGTTAAAAAGAAACAGATCATTTACTACGAAGGTGACACGGTTTCGGGAATTTACCTGGTGCTGAGCGGAAAGGTAAAAACGATAAAACTGAGCGAAGATGGCAGGGAACTACTAACGGGCATGTATGGCCCTGATGAGTATTTCGGGATTCCGGCGTTACTGCTGAATGAACCTTATACGGAAACGGCAGAAGCGCTGGAGGATACAACTGTTTGCCAGCTTCCTAAAGAAATGTTGGAGGAGCTGCTGCACCGCTATCCTGACGTGGCACGGCAGTTTATCCATATCCTGTCGAATAACCTGCTGGAGAAAGAGGAACAGCTGCTGCAGCTTGCCTATCATTCTGTACGCAAAAGAATGGCAGAAGTGCTGGTACGCCTGTGCAAACAGGAGAAACAGGAAGGGCTGATCAGCTTGCGCATTTCGCGCGATAACCTGGCAGCAATGGCTGGTATGGCTACGGAAACGGTGAGCAGGATACTGAGTGATTTTAAAGATGAAGGGATTATTGACAGGAGGGGTAGCCAGATTGGAATCCTGGACCAGCCAAAGCTTCAGCAAATGAAAAACTGACCAGTATCATATTTCTGTTTGACTAAACTCATTCCGTGGCAGGCTTTAACTTCTTAATTTTGATTATTAACAAATCAATTTCGAATGAGAGTAGTAGCCTACAGTATCAAGTCTTTTGAAAAAGAGCCATTGGCGATAGCCAACCATAAAAAGCATGATATTACATTGATATCTAATTCGCTGAGTGCTGAAACTGTAGGTTATGCTGAAGGGAAGGAAGCGGTAATTGTGTATACAGACGATGAAGTTTCTGCCTCGGTAATCTACCGCCTGGCAGATCTCGGTGTAAAATATATTGCCACCCGTTCTACAATTACCTTACATATTGATCAGCATGCCGCTGCGGAACGCAATATCAAAATTGCCAATGTTCCGGCAAGTACCTTACTGAGTACTTCTGCTGAAGAACTACCACTGGCCCTTGCCAGGGAAACGATCTTAAATCTGGATAAATGGCAGGAGAACCGCTGTTTGGGCGATGCCTGTACCTGCTCAAGATCATGCGACCAGGGAGTTTCAAAAAGCGGCATCAGATTACCTGATCCTAAATTCCCCGGTGATGAAAAATAAACATCTGGTAGACAAATACCACGTTGCCGCACCCCGCTACACAAGTTATCCTACAGTTCCTTACTGGGACAAAGATACATTTGACGAAACAAAATGGGCAGATAGCGTGCGCAATACTTTCAATATGAGCAATACCGCAGATGGTATCAGCCTATATATCCATTTGCCATTTTGTGAGAGTTTATGTACTTATTGTGGCTGTAATACCAGGATTACGCGCAACCATGGCGTGGAGGAGCCCTATATCCGGGCATTGCTTAAAGAGTGGCAATCTTACCTGAAGGTATTTGGTGGAAAACCTGTGATCAGGGAACTACACCTGGGTGGAGGTACACCAACCTTTTTTAGTGCTGAAAATCTCGGCCTGCTGATCAGCGGGATACTGGACTATGCGGACATTCATCCGGAAGCTGAATTCAGTTTTGAGGCACATCCGGGGAATACAACCGCCGCACACCTGGTTACTTTATATGTGCTCGGCTTTAAACGCCTGAGCCTGGGCATACAGGATTTTGATCCTAAGGTGCAACTGGTAATCAACAGGATACAGAGTGTTGAGGAAGTTGCCGCGGTAACTGCGCAGGCCAGAAGGGTAGGGTACAATTCTATCAATTACGACTTGATTTATGGCCTGCCACTGCAGAATGCGGAAGGATTGGCGGATACAATAAAAGCTGTGCTGACCTTGTTGCCTGACCGTATTGCTTTTTACAGTTACGCACATGTACCATGGGTAAAACCAGGACAGCGGAGGTATACTGAAAAAGACCTCCCTTCTGTGGCACAAAAACAGGAACTGTATGAACTGGGACGGGAGTTGCTAAAAAAGGGCGGATATATTGAGATCGGAATGGACCATTTTACCCTTGAATCTGATAGTTTGTACAGCGCAGAAAAAGAAGGTCGCCTGCACCGCAATTTTATGGGTTACACGCATCAGTACAGTAAGCTGATGATAGGCCTGGGCGTTTCTTCTATTAGTGACAGCTGGACCGGATTTGCACAGAATGTAAAAAAAGTAGAAGAATATATTGGCCTGGTAAATCAAGGTAAAACACCAGTATTCAAGGGCCATCTGCTGAATGAAGAAGACCTGATCATCAGGAGGCATATCTTAAACCTGATGTGTAAAGGTGAGACCTCATGGGAACTGCCAGGGCAAATAAATGACGCCTTTTTGCAGGGCCTGGAAAGAATGAAGTTGCTTGCAGACGACGGACTGGTTGTAATGACTGACGCAAAACTCATTGTTACCCCGCTGGGCAAAAGGTTTTTAAGAAATATCTGTATGGCGCTGGATTCAAGACTTTGGGCCAGGCAGCCGGAAACACAACTCTTTAGTATGGCCGGATAGTTCTCCGGCTTTTTTGTAAATGGTTTGTTATCTGCAATCAGTAACAGTTCCTGCGGGTGCAGGACTCATGTAGGGAATGTTGAGCTCCAAACCGCGGAGAATAAACCATACGCCAAGGCAGAACATAAAATAAGGCACAATCCTGTTGATCTTCCTTCTGAAGATCGCTGTAGTGAAACCTACACTTATACCGGCTATAAACATTAGCGGCACAGTACCCAGGCCATACCAGAACATATAACTTACTGCGGTACCAACACTGCCGGTGTTTAGTGCGCCGGCAAGGGCCAGGTACACGAACCCACATGGGAGAAAGCCATTGATGATACCTATAATGAGGTGGTTGGCCTTATGTTTCAAAGCATAATTGAAAGCCTGGTTGAAAGGTCTGAGTAAAAAGGTGTTGGAATTGCCAATTGAAAATTTAAATAATCTTGACAGTGCTGCTGAAAGTATAAGCACCCCACTTAAAATACTTACGCCCTGTTGGATACCGGCGAGCCAGATTTGTCTTCCCAGCAAACCAATCAGGACCCCCAGAACACAGTAAGAAATAATCCTGCCTGCCTGGTAACTGAGCTTATTGAACGCGAGGAAAGCCCAGCCCGTTTGGAGGGAGGGGACTGAAAAAGCCAGGGGGCCGCACATCCCCACGCAGTGGATGCTGCCAAGCAGGCCAATCATGAAGGCAAGGTTCTGATAGCTCATTTAAGTGTGATTTCCTGTTCGTATAAATAACTTTTGCCATTGCTTACCCATTCAAGGATCAATCTCCATGATCCGCTCTTCAGCATGCCGGAAGGGACGATTACCTGTTGGTTAAGGTTAGTCTTGAAGGGGATGGTTTTGTCCAGCTCTTTGTCGGATGTTCGCATCAGTTTTGCAATGCCTTCTGCCTGGTCTTTGAACCTCAGAATAATCATGTCTGTTCCGATGGATACCGCTGGCTGGGCGTGGTCCTGGTTCATCTGCTCTTTCCGGTTGTAAACCTTATTGTAGTTGATGCCTTTTTCGTAATAATCGTTATCAACCAGCGCATCTTTTTTGCTGGTGAACATGATCGATACCAACGCTACTATAAAGATCATGAATGTGGCCATTCCCAATACTAATTTTGTTCCCCAATTCATAATTTATTCGTTTGCAGGTGCAATAAATGTTGTTTTAAAATGATCTACCTGTTTGCCTCCCGATATCAGTTTGAAACCAATATCTGATTTGTAATGATGAACGGAATGCTGTGGCATAATCACAAAAAAGGTAATTTTGATACTTCCGCCAACGGCAAGCCGGTCTTCTTTCTGGATGTACTGTATTTTCGCATCCGGGTTGTCTGGTACGATGTCAAATTGCAGGGGGCGGGTAGTTTTGTTGACCAGTTCTGCATTGTACAGGTTGCTTACAGTATTGTTTTGATCGCGTAACTGATATAAAGTTCCACCAGCCCTGAGGATAGTGGTTTCTACATCACTTCTGCTGATGAGCAGGTAGGCGAGTGTGCCGGTAAGCATTAACAGGACGGCGGCATAGCCGTAGATGCGTTTGTTTAATTTAAATGGGTGCTGAGAAGTGATCTCATCTTCCGACTTAAAACCAATAAGCCTTATTGGGCGGTCGATTTTTTCCATCACCATATCGCAGGCATCTATACAGGCGGTACAGTTTACGCATTCCATTTGAGTGCCGTTGCGGATGTCTATTCCCGTAGGGCAAACCTGAACGCAGAGCCCGCAATCAATACAATCGCCTTTTTGCTGTACTTCTTTTTTTACCTTTTTGCCCCTTGGTTCGCCGCGCTGGTAATCATAGGCAACAATGATGCTCTGGTTATCTAGTAATACACCCTGCAACCTTCCATAGGGACAAACTACGGTACATACCAGTTCCCTCATTCTGGAAAATACCAGATAGAATACAAACGTAAAAACACAGATGGAAATTAGACCGGATACATGTTCGGTTACAGGTTCACGGATAATTTGGAGTAAGGTGTTACTCCCGATGAGGTAGGACAGGAAAATATTGGCAATTAGGAAAGAGATAACGAGGTATAAACTGTGCTTTGCGGTTTTTTTTATCAGCTTTTCTGTGTTCAGAGGCCCCTCGTCTAGTTTTTTTCGCTGGGCCGGGCTGCCTTCTATCCAGATTTCAATTCGCCGGAATACCATTTCCAGGAATATAGTTTGGGGGCATATCCAACCGCAGAACACCCTTCCGAATACTACTGTGAACAGCACCACAAAAATCATGAATGAGATGAGTGCCAGCACAAAAAGATAAAAATCCTGGGGCCAGAAAATGACGCCGAAGAATACAAACTTCCGCTCAAGGACGTTCAACAATATCAGCTGCTCGCCATTCAACTGAATGAATGGCGCAGCAAATAGTAAGCCGATAAAAAAATAACTCAGGATGGCACGATAGCGGAAAAGCTTACCCTTGATCACTCTGGGATATAACCATTTCCTTTTCTTTCCATCGTCGGTAACAGTACCGATCTGGTCTCTGAATTGTGCAGGACTTTGTGACATGTTATTCCTTATCTCCCTGGGGGGCTTTGGCACCTGCGGGTTTGGTTCCTTTTAATGAAAGTACATAGTTGGTGATATCTGAAATCTGCTGGGCACTCAATGATTTTTCCCAGGCAATCATTCCTTTTTCGGGTACGCCATACTTGATGGTTTTGAATACATCTTTAACACCGCCCCCATGTAACCAATATTCGTCGGTCAGGTTGGGCCCAACCAAACCTTCTGCGTTATTACCATGGCATGGAGGACAACGGGTGGCAAACAACGCCTGCCCGCTTTTAAGCACTGCGGCATCTTTGCTTGCTTCAATATTGTTCTCATTGATCGCACTGGCAGAATTTACCGGATTGGCCAGGAAGGCAATTTTATCATCCGCAGCCTGCTGGATCTCGGCTACATATTCTTCTTCCTGGGATTTACCGTAATTGAATACATGGTAGTTGAGCAGATAACCCACTCCAAACAGGATTGTACCATAGAACAATGCCATAAACCAGGCAGGAGTAGGGTTGTTTAACTCGGCAATCCCGTCAAATTTATGTTCCATCACCAATGCGCCTTCTTCTTCAATAGGCTTCAATTGCATTAATTTAAGCCAGACAGACGGCTTCTTTTTCTCCTGTGCCCTAATGGCATCGGCTTCCAGCCGTCTTTTTTCCCTTTCCTCTGCTGTGGCGAAAGGTTGAGGGTTAACGGCTTCTTTTACGTAAAACTTAATTACCCGGAGCATAAATATTGCTACGCAAAGTATCATGATTGAAGTGATGACCATGACTCCGATCACGATGTCTACAGATGTATTTCCTGTAGACCAGCTATTGTTAACTACCTCGTTCATTGTTCTCGTCATTTAATGGGAGTTCACTCATATATTTGATTTCTTCTTTTTTCATGGTCAGCACAAATACGCCTACCAGTATAAAAAATACCAGGAAGATGGCTAACGAGCTGAGGAGATACCCCTGGTTTCCCTCAGCATTTTCTAAAAATTGCTTGAACATGTCTTTAATATGTGATGTTACTTTGCTTTAATATCCGTTCCAAGCCGCTGCAGGTAAGCTACAATGGCAATAATTTCTCTGTCGCTTTTTACTTTGATATTGTTTTGCTTCAGGTCTTCGGCAATATTTTTTGCCTGTTTTTCCAGTTCTGCATTCGCAAGCAGCTCATAACCGGTTTCATATGGTACGCCGAGTGAACGCATTGCCGTAATTTTTGACCGGGTAGTGGTAGTATCCAGCTGTTGGTCTATCAGCCATTCATATGGAGGCATGATACTTCCGGGCGACATGGTTTGGGGATCAAAAAGGTGGTTATAATGCCAGGCATTTCCATATTTGCCACCTTCACGCTGAAGATCAGGTCCGGTACGTTTAGATCCCCATAAGAATGGATGGTCGTACACAAACTCGCCTGCCTTGCTGTACTCTCCATAGCGCTCGGTTTCTGAGCGGAAAGGCCGGATCATCTGAGAGTGACAATTTACACAGCCCTCCCTGATGTATAAGTCGCGTCCCTGCAGTTCAAGCGGGCTGTAAGGCTTTACACTTGTTATGGTTGGTATGTTGGATTTGATGGTAAACGTAGGCATCATCTCTACCATACCGCCAATTAAAATGACCACCAGTGAAAGCGCCAGGAACAGGAGCGGTTTGCGTTCCAAAAAGCGGTGCCATTTTTTATCAGTTCCCTGCGGTACAAAAACTGAGGGCAGGGGACTTGCTTCTGCTGCCTCATCGGCTACCAGGCTTCCGGCAGCCATTGTTTTGATCAGGTTGTAACTCATTACAATTACCCCTGAAAGATATAACGTGCCACCTAAAGCGCGCATCATATACATTGGAAGGATCTGTCTCAGTGTTTCTAGGAAATTAGGATATTTCAGCAAACCTTCTGGAGTAAATTCTTTCCACATCAGGCCCTGGGTAAAACCAGCGAAGTAAAGTGGCACTGCATAAAAGATAATTCCCAGTGTACCTATCCAGAAGTGGAATGAGGCCAGTTTTACTGAATACAGGCTGGTATTATATATCCTTGGGATGAGCCAGTACAAAATAGCAAAAGTTAAAAATCCGTTCCATCCAAGCGCGCCAACGTGTACGTGTGCAACTATCCAGTCGGTATAATGTGCGATAGAGTTGATCTGTTTCAAGGCAAGCATTGGGCCTTCAAAGGTTGCCATACCGTAACAGGTGATACCTACTACCATGAATTTCAATGTTGGATCTACTCTTACTTTATCCCATGCACCGCGCAGGGTAAGCAGTCCGTTGATCATACCGCCCCAGCTTGGTGCGATTAGCATGATAGAAAAGACCGTGCTCAATGATTGTACCCATGAAGGCAATGACGTGTAGAGTAAGTGATGGGGACCGGCCCAGATGTAGATAAAAATAAGCGACCAGAAGTGGAGTATACTTAGTTTGTATGAATAAACAGGGCGGTTTGCCATTTTTGGCAAATAGTAATACATCATTCCCAGGTAAGGCGTTGTGAGGAAAAATGCAACTGCATTGTGCCCGTACCACCATTGTACCAGGGCATCCTGTACCCCTGCATAGATATAATAACTTTTGAAAGCGGAAATGGGAAGTTCTACTGAATTTACGATATGTAATACCGCCACGGTGATAAATGTGGCAATGTAAAACCAGATGGCTACATACATGTGTTTTTCTCGCCTTTTAAAAATTGTACCAAACATGTTGATACCAAAGACGACCCAGATGAGTGTGATACCGATATCTATCGGCCATTCCATCTCTGCGTATTCATGGGAGGTGGTCAGGCCTAAAGGGAGTGTGATTGCTGTTGCTACAATGATCAGCTGCCAACCCCAAAAGTGGATCTTGCTGAGGACATCGCTGAACATCCTTGCCTTTAGCAGCCTTTGTAATGAGTAATAAACGCCCATAAAAATTGCGTTGCCCACAAATGCAAAGATGACGGCATTGGTGTGAAGTGGCCTGATACGTCCGAAGGTCGTATACTGGGTACCCATGTTCATTTCGGGCTTAAAGAGCTGCATTGCGGCCAGGAGCCCGACCGTCATTCCTACTATGCCCCAAACTACGGTGGCGATAGCGAAATTCCTGACGGTCTTGTTGTCGTAGTAAAACTTTTCGGTCATGAGAAAAAACGTATTGTGATTATGCGGGTAAAATTATGTCTTGTGGCCAGGCTGGTGAGTGACTTCAATTATGTTTGCTAATGATCCTCATCACTTTTTATTTCTTTCAATTCGTCGGGTTGGTCATCAAAAAGCATCCTCACTCCAGGGGTATAGAGATCGTCGTTTTGCCCGGATTTGCTGGCCCATAAAAATGCGAGCAAAAAGATCAGCGCCAGCAGGATGCTGAAGCCAATGAGTATATAGATCATGTTCATAACAGTTTGTTTTTGCGTGCGTAAAACCTTGCGGCAAGGCTGGTAAAAAGGATAATGGTAACGGTACTCAGGGGCATCAATATGGCTGCGATCAAGGGGGACAAGAGACCTTGTACGGCAAAGAATAACCCGACAGCGTTATAGGTAAGGGAAATCACAAAACTCATATGGATCACGCTGACTGCAGATTTTGCCTGTTTGATAAACAGGGGTATTTTGTCAAAAGCTTCGCCGTCAAGTATGGCATCGCATCCGGGAGAGAAGTTATTGATATCGTCTGTGACAGCTATCCCCAGATTGCTTTGTTTGAGTGCACCTGCATCATTTAAGCCATCACCAAACATCATTACTTTACTACCGCCCTGCTGCAGTTTCATGATATAATCCAGTTTGTCCTGTGGACTTTGTTTAAAGTGTAATTGCTGGTTACGCGGGAAAAAGGGTACCAGAAGGTCCCGGTCATGGTCCTGGTCGCCCGATAGCAGGTGCAGGTCTTTGTGCTGCCCTAATTTTAAGGCTACTTGTCTGAAACCGGTCCTCCATCGCTGTTCTGATTTGAAGTGCCCACAGTAACGGTTGTCAATAAGAATATGTACCACACTTCCTGTGTCCTTTTCTGTCAGGCCCAGAAAAGCGGCACTGCCCATCTTTAAATGATGGCCGTTAACCTCACCGCTAATTCCGCGTCCCGCCATTTCCCGGTATTTGTTTACAGGGAAACACGAACCAAGGTTTAGCCATTTGACTAGTTCTCTGCTGAGCGGATGGCCCGAATTTCTGGCGAGGTCGCTGATCAGCTGTCTTTCGCCAGTACAAAGTTCTCCTACAAACTGGAAGCCTTTCGACTGCGGGTTGGTGATGGTACCGGTTTTGTCGAACACAATTGTATCCATCCTGGCGAGTTCTTCGATTACCGAAGTGTTTTTGAGGTAGAATTTGTTCTTATCGAATATGCTGAGGACCGCGGTCAGTGTAAAAGGGGAGCTCAATGCAAGGGCGCATGGACATGCGATAATGAGCACAGCGGTAAAAGAAGCCACTGCTTTATTGAGGTCTGTATTGATCCAGAAAAGTCCGGCTGCAAGTGCTATGGCGAGCAATACAATACTAAAATATTGGCTGGCAGTATCGCTGAATGTTTTGATGGGGTCTTTTTGCTGAACAAATGTTTCGTTGTTCCACAGTTTGGTAAGGTAACTTTGTGAAACAGGTTTAACTACTTCAAGTTCAATTGCGCCTCCAAGCTGCCTTCCTCCGGCGTAAATGATTTCGCCAAGTATCTTATTGACCGGTAATGCTTCTCCGGTTACAAAGCTAAAATCGACTTTGGCTTCGCCCTTCAGTAAGATAGCGTCTGCAGGGATAATTTCGTTGCTGCGGATCAGGATGCGGTTACCTGTCTTTAGTTCGTTTAATGGGACCGCCTGCTCTTTGTTGTCGACTATACGCGTCACTGCTACAGGAAAGTAGGAGCGGTAATCACGTTCAAAGGATAAATAATGGTAGGTTCGTTGCTGCATCCATTTCCCTATGAGGAGAAAGAATACCAGTGAGCAAAGGGTATCGATAAATCCGGCACCGGTATGGGTTACTATTTCTGCAAGGGAGCGGATAAACATTACCGCAATACCAAGGGCAAGGGGGAAATCGAGGTTAAGTACCCCGTTTTTGAGGTTTGTCCAGGCAGATATAAAATAGTCGCGACCGCTATAGAGCAATACAGGTATGGAAAAGGCAAGGTTTGCCCAGCCAAAGAAATCTTTGAAATTTTGTTCGAAACTGGAAAATCCAAAGTAGTCTGGGAAACTAAGTAACATGACGTTGCCAAAACAAAAACCTGCAACGGCAATTTTGGCGACTAAATTTCTTTCTGAGTGGTCTGACTGCTGTTTTTTGACAACATCCTGCAGGCTGATCAATGGTTCATACCCAACAGCCGCAAGTAATTCTACCACCTTCCGCAGGCTAATCACCTGATTTTTAAAAGTGATACTCACCTGTTTTTTCAGAAAATCTATCCTGGATTGGCTGATGTTGTTGTTAATCTTGTGAAGGTGTTCGAGAAGATAGATACACGAACTGCAGTGAATTGCTGGTATAAAAAGCGTGATTACGGTAGTTGTGTCATCTGTATAGTCTACCAGTTTAGCCGCAATATCCTGTTCATCGAGATAATCAAAGTGTTGCGCCGCTTTCTTTTGTGAGGCCCCGGGTACATTGTTAAATGCATAATAACTGGATAAGTTGTTACTGGAAAGTATTTGATACACGCCCTGGCAGCCTAAGCAGCAGAACTGTTTGTCTTCCAGCAGATAGGGGCTGGCAGGAAGACTATCGCCACAGTGGTAGCAAAGCGCCTCGACGGATAAGCTTATATTTTGTTTCATCCTGATTTCTTATACCGCAAAATTGCTTGCTTATGTGCTGTTTAAAAATGACATGAATGCACTTAAAAAGTGATGAGGATCATATCTTTAGCAGGAACTTTTACGGAAAATGTATAATTGTGTACGGGATGTTAATTTATTATACATATTTGTGTGATTCCTAATCTCGCAGTGCCTTTCTAAATGCTCGTATGATAAATAAAAATAACATCAAATCTCATTGGGATGGCCTGGTAGGTCATGAGGAAACACATTCACTTGAAGCCAGGATATTCCATGTCACTTGCATATTTACAATTGTACTTTTTAGCTGCAGTGTGTTCTTCAATTATTTTATTGGTTTATATAACCTTTGTTTGTTGCTTATTCCATCGGTGATTATTGCATGTGGGCTATACTATATCTCAAAATTCAAGTTTCAGCATAACATTGCCGTGATGGTTTTCTGCATCCTGGGCAATATTATATATGTTATTTTTTTTCTAAACAATTCAGGGATAAATGGCCCCAGCCTGGTAATCTATTTATTATTCTTCTTTCTGGTGATGAGTATTGTGCCGGTAAAACAGCGTTTTGTATGGGTATTTATAAATATAATTGTTGCCTTTTTACTGATAGCCTTTCAGTATTTTTATCCAGAAGCTGTGCCGCTGAAACACAGGGACGGCTTTAGCCGCTCGCTTGACTTCGCATACGTATATTTCTTTACCCTGCTGATTGTCTATTTTATTATCACTAGCATTATCAATAGTTATAACCGCGAACGGACGCTTTCTGAAAACAGGGCCGAGTTGCTTGAATTGTCTAACCAGTCGAAGAATAAGTTATTTTCCATTCTGGCGCACGATCTAAGGTCGCCCTTAAGCTCAATTCAGAATTTTCTTGAAATATCAATGGAAGTTGATCTGGATGAGGCAGAGCGGAAAATTATTCATTACAGTCTGCTGAAAGAAACAAAATACACGCGCCAGATGCTGATTAACCTCTTATCCTGGAGTAAAACCCAGATGGATGGGGTTACCGTAAACCTGATCAATCTTGACCTTAGTGAAACGTTAGAACATACCCTGCTGATGCAGGCAAGTCTTGCCGAGGAGAAGGAAATCACTATCACCAACCTGATTAGAAAAGACATACGGGTGGTTGCCGATCATGATATGCTTGAGCTGGTGATCCGTAACCTGGTGAATAATGCGATTAAATTTACCCCTTGTGGTGGCGACATCAATATTTCCTCAGAAAATCATGGCGCTGAGTGTTGGATCAGGATAAAGGACAATGGGGTTGGAATAACTAAAACGAATAAGCAAAATATATTTTCGTTGCAGGCTGAGAGTACCTATGGTACAAACAATGAAAAAGGAGTTGGCTTAGGCCTGGTATTGTGCAGGGAATTTATACTCCTCCAGCATGGCCGTATATGGGTAGAAAGTGTAGAAGATGAAGGAACTTCTTTTTTTATTAGCCTAAATCTTTTTAATTAATCACCTTTGCGCCATCAACAAAACTGGAGATAGGATATGGAAGAGCAAAATGAGCTGTCGCGCTTTGGAAAAGATTTTAAAGAAAGAGTCGAAAATGCATTAGACTGCCTCAAAGATGGTAAAGGTGTTTTGGTTGTAGACGACGAGAGCAGGGAAAATGAAGGAGACCTGATTTTTCCGGCGGCAACCATGACCACAACAGACATGGCACTGATGATCAGGACCTGCAGTGGAATTGTTTGTCTTTGTCTCACTCCTGATAAGGCTGATCGTCTGGATTTGCCACCTATGGTACATGTAAACACCAGTAAATACCACACCCCTTTCACCGTAACCATAGAAGCCAAAGAAGGTGTAACTACTGGTGTTTCTGCAGCGGATAGGGTGCATACCATACGCACTGCCGTTGCCGACAATGCCAAGCCTGAAGACCTATCCAGGCCCGGACATGTTTTCCCCCTGAGGGCGAATGCCGATGGTGTTTTTGGAAGGCGTGGACATACTGAGGGAAGTATTGACCTGATGGTGCTTGCCGGCCTGAAGCCAGTGGCTGTTTTGTGTGAGCTGACCAACGAGGATGGAACAATGGCATTGCTGCCTGAAATTTCTGTATTTGCAGAAGAGCAGGGAACGACGGTAGTTTCTATAGAGGATATCTTCCAGTACAGGTTGTCATTAGCGCAATAGCCGGCCAACGGGGCTGCGGTTTACATTACTTTCATAAGTTCTTCAATAAACAGGATAGCTGATTTTTTTCTGTAAGCCCCCTGTTGCCAGAGTATAAATGCCTGTTTATAGAGTTCTTTGCCAGATATGGGCACGGCAATAAGGCTGTCCCATGTGCTGATGGCCTTTTCATTAATAATGGTGGCCCAACTTCCAGATTCTACCATAGACAGCAGTGAATGTACGTCGTTCATTTCCACCTTGATCCTGGGCGAGATACGGTTTTTTCTAAAGATTTCATTGAGAAGGTCTCTTGAGCTGAAGCCATTGCTGGGCAAGATAAGTTCCAGCTTGCCTAATTCTTTGAGTGATATTTTATTCAGTTTGGCCAGAGGGTTCTTCTTTGCAACAACCATCATGATTCTGGAAGAGAAGAGTGGCTGCATCTCGAGCCCATCGCTGTCCGATTGCTCGTGAAACGCAAGGATAAAATCGAGGTCGGCCATTCTCAGTTTATTTTCCAGTTCGCCTGCGGTACCATATTCCACATGGATCATAATTCCTGGATATTTTTCGGAAAAAGGCATTAAGGCTGGTAAGAGAAGGGAACTGAACGCATAGGTAACCCCAATTTTTAATTCACCGGTAACCATATTGGCCAGTTCAAAGATTGCCTGTTTGGATTTTTTGATATCCAGGATGATCTGTCGTGCGTGCAGCAGGAATAAATTGCCTGCTTCAGTAAGGTGCACCTGTTTGCCAATCCTATCAAAGAGCAGCATCCCCAGTTCTTCTTCCAGCTGTTTTATTTGCTGTGAAAGGGTAGACTGGGTAACAAATGAAGCTGCTGCAGCATCTGTGAAGTGTAGCAATTCTGCCGCTTTGATAAAATAATTGAGTTGTCTGACTTCCATAACCGATCGTTAAAACTAATCAAAATCATTAAAACTATCAATTTTATAAATAGATTGTTAATGCGGACATTTGCTGGTGTAATACAAACACTATCCAATGATACTTTTCAGATCACTCAAATCACGTAATTTTAAACTATTCTTTTATGGACAATCTATTTCCCTGATCGGGACCTGGATGCAGAAAACTGCGGTAAGCTGGCTGGTTTATCAGCTTACTGGATCAGCCCTTTTACTTGGGGTGGTAGGTTTTGTCAGCTTAATCCCTTCGCTGGTTTTATCGCCGTATGCGGGTAGTCTGGTAGACAGGCACGACCGTTACAGGATTTTGGTGATTACGCAGGTAGTATCAACGCTTCAGGCGGGGGCACTTGCGGGGATGATTTTTTTCGGGTACAATAACATACTGCTGATTATCATTTTGAGCTTGATACAGGGGATCATCAATGCTTTTGATGTAACCTGCAGGCAGTCTTTAATGGTGGAAATGGTAAACGACAAAGAGGACCTTCCAAATGCCATTGCGTTGAATTCTACCATGACCAATTTTGCGCGTATTGCAGGCCCTGCGGTGGCAGGTATCATACTGAGTACTTTTGGTACTGATGTATGTTTTATTGGTAACTTTTTAAGTTATATCCCTGTATTAATTTGTCTTTTTATGATGAAACTTCATACTCCAGTTATTGAAAGGCCACTTAAAAGTATCTGGGAAGAGCTTAATGAAGGATTTAAATATGTTTCGGGCGATAAAGAACTAAGCAGTATTATCATTGTGCTTGCCATTACCAGTTTGTTTGTGATCCCTTTTAATACGCTGATGCCAATTTTTGCGAAAGATCTGTTTGACGGAGATGCCAAAACTTTCAGCTGGTTTGAAAGCGCGGCGGGACTTGGTTCTATTATCAGTGCGGTTTATCTTGCCTATCTGAAAAATAACAGCACGCTTACTAAGCTGATAATTATAGCCGGCGGGATATTTGGGACAAGCTTATTGTTTCTTGCTTATGCCCCTGCATTACCAATGGCCCTCGTATTTATGACCTTCTCCGGAATAGGAATGATGGGCCAGACATCGGCCATTAATACCTATATCCAAACCCATGCAATTCCTGAAATGAGGGGCAGGGCAATCAGTTATTATGTAATGGCTTACCAGGGAATGATTCCGGTAGGAAGTTTACTGATCGGATGGCTGGCACATTTGATTGGTCCGCGACCAGCTGTTCTGGTAGAAGGGCTGATCGGTTTAACTGCCACCGCACTTTTTGTGTATTACAGAAGCAGACAGGCAGCAGTTAAAACCGCTTAATCAGACTTTTAATCCGGCAAACATGCTGAACAGGATAATGGAAAGTACGATGGCTGTCAATACTACATACAGTTTATCCCTTTCCATTACAAATGAAATCAGCGAGAAGACTATCCGAAGAATAGGCGTTGAGATGAGTACCAGCACACCAAGCTGGATAATCTCTGTTGCGCTGCCCCTGCTTAACCCTTTAATGATACCAGTAAAGGATGTGTAGCCAGCGGGCTCTCCGTTAAACTGTGTGTAATTGGGAATACCGGAGCCTCTTTGGAAAAGGTACCAGATACCTCCTGTAATAGCTATTGCCCCTGATATAACAACACCATACCGCAATACCTGTCCGATCAGCTGCTCCATATCGTAGTCGGTAACTCTTTTATTTTCTTTGTTCATGGTCTTAGAATTTGTGGTTGATACCATTGTAAATCATGTTTAACGCAATGAGTGTGATGGCGACGCTGAAAATCAGCTTGAGGGAATTCACATTGATTTTCATCAGTAGTTTTGAGCCTGTAAAAGCACCTGCGAGTACGCCAATGATTACCGGAAATGCAATCCCCGGATCAATATATCCCCTTTGCAGATAAACTACGGCACTGGCAGCTGCAGTTACCCCAACCATAAAATTACTTGTGGTTGTGCTCACCCTGAAAGGGACTTTCATAGCTGTATCCATAGCCAGAACCTTCAAGGCGCCTGACCCTATCCCCAGTAAGCCAGAAAGCATTCCGGCAAGGGTCATAATTGAAAATCCTGCACCAACGTTTTTTAATTTGTAATCTACAGGGCCATCTTTTGTAGGATAACTTCCATTGAGTTTAAGCAGATAGGACAACTTACTTCCTTCGGTAATGATACCTTCGTTTTTCTTTCTGAGTGTCATTGCTGCTGAAAATATAAGCATTACACCGAATAAGATTGCAACCAGATTTACCGGGGTATAAACGGCGATAATGGCGCCCAATACGGCTCCGGCTGTAGTGGCAATTTCAAGGAACATCCCCAGGCGTACATTGATAATCCCTTCTTTCACATAGGCACTTGCGGAACCTGAAGATGTAGCAATAGAGGCAACAAGGGCTGCGCCGATGGCATACCTGATATCGACATGGAAGAATAGGGTTAGTAATGGAATAATCACTACACCGCCTCCAAGGCCTGTCAGTGAACCAGCTAATCCTGCAAGGTATGCACCCAGCAAAAGGATAAGGGTAAAAGTTAAAATGGTCATGATATTAGTAATTGTTTTGTAAGATACTTTTTAAAAGTTGTTCTGCCGATTCCTGGTCCTGATTGGCAATGGCCTCTGCCAGTTTCTCGTGTAATTGCTGGCTATTGGCAAAATGGCTGATATCTTCTGCATCCCTTTTGGAGAAGAAATCACGGATTACCGTGCCGAGGTTCTGGTAGAGGTCTGACAAGACCTGGTTTCCAGATGCGCGGGCAATACTGCTATGAAATGCGATATCTGCCTCTGCACCCTTTTTCTGGTTCCGTGCTTCAATAGCTTTCTCCCTTTGTTTCAGGTGCAGGTACATTTGCTGTAAATCGGCCGTTGTGCGGTGTAGGCAAGCCAGTTTAACAGTCTCTTTTTCCAGTATGGAACGCACGGTATTGATTTCTTCGAAGTCTGCCCGGCGTAAGCGCTGTGTGAGAGATTCATCTTTGATCTTTGAGGCCACAAACGTTCCGGATCCCTGTTGCACTTTTAAGATCCCGGAGATCGAAAGTGTTTTAATGGCCTCCCTGATTGTGGAGCGGCCAACACCATATAGTTCCATTAATTCGGGTTCGGCAGGTATTTTCTCTCCTTTTTTGAGCTTTCCCCGGGCAATGTCTTTTTTGATTTCTGTGATTATTTTGTCGGAGAGTTTCATTTTTAACTGGCTTTAAACATCTGATGTTTCAAAGGTGTAATTAATATTTAAACATCTGATGTTTCAGTGCTTGTTGTGACAAAAATAAGACATATTGTGGTTGAGTAATAAAAAAATAAATTTCTTTTTCAGGATAAAAGTTTTTAGGTTTACAAAAACTTTAGGGGTGCCTTGTGCTGAGATATACCCTTTGAACCTGATGCAGTTAGTACTGCCGAAGGGAAAAGTAAGAGCAACATTCCCTGTTGTTTTTTCCATTCCTGTCACAGGTCATTCCTATTGTTCAAAAAAATGAAAAAGAATGGAAATTACTGTAAACAATCAATCTCTTAAGCTTAGCGGTCCGTCATCTTTAGCCCAGCTTTTATCTGCAGTTTTAAAGGTTTCAGGAAGCGGCATTGCTGTTGCCGTAAATCAATCTGTGGTGTCTAAATCTGAATGGCAGGAGTATGTGCTGAGGCCGGGCGACAAGGTTGTGCTGATCAAGGCCACGCAAGGCGGCTGATGAACTGTTTACGTCTGAATTTGTACCTCATAACCCTTAGCCATGAAAGTAGAAAAAACCCCGGATGATCAGGTCATCAGCAGAACGCCCTTCCCGGCGTCGAGAAAAATCTTTGTAAAAGGCCAGCTTCATGATATCGAAGTGGCAATGCGTGAAATTAGCCTTAGTGAGACAAAAATCCATAATGGGTTTGGACTGACCGAGAAAAACCCGCCGGTAACGATTTATGATACCAGCGGGCCGTACACTGATCCGACAGCGGTAATTGATGTGAAAGCGGGCCTGCCCAGGATCAGGGAAAAGTGGGTTGCCGGCAGGGGCGATGTTGATAAACTGGAACAGATTTCTTCCGACTACGGTGCAGCGCGCTTGCATGACCCATCGCTTGATCACCTGCGCTTTGCATTTCAGCATCAGCCTTATCGTGCCAAACCAGGCGCTAACGTGAGCCAGATGCACTATGCAAAAAAAGGAATGATCACGGCGGAAATGGAATACATTGCCATCAGGGAAAATCAGCGTATTGATTTGGTAAACGAGCAGCTTGCAGGGCAGGCCGCAGTGATGAACCATCAGCATAAGGGACATAGTTTTGGTGCCAATACCCCACAGGGATATATCACAGCAGAATTTGTGCGGCAGGAAGTAGCGAGTGGAAGAGCAGTTATTCCCTCAAACATCAACCATCCTGAATCTGAACCTATGATCATCGGCAGGAATTTCCTGGTAAAAATCAATGCTAACATTGGCAACTCTGCAGTTACTTCAAGCATAGAGGAAGAGGTTGAAAAAGCAGTATGGGCATGCAGGTGGGGGGCGGATACGATCATGGACCTCTCTACAGGAAAAAACATACATGAGACAAGGGAATGGATCATCAGGAATTCTCCTGTGCCGATAGGAACAGTGCCAATTTATCAGGCATTGGAAAAAGTAAATGGAAAAGCGGAAGACCTTACCTGGGAACTGTTCCGCGACACCCTGATTGAACAGGCCGAACAGGGGGTAGATTACTTTACCATCCATGCAGGGGTATTGCTCCGTTATATTCCCTTAACTGCTAAACGGGTAACCGGTATTGTTTCAAGGGGTGGGTCGATTATGGCAAAATGGTGCCTTGCACATCACCAGGAAAGTTTTCTATACACACACTTTGAAGAAATCTGCGAAATTATGAAGGCATATGATGTGGCTTTTTCATTGGGAGACGGTTTAAGGCCAGGGTGTATTGCCGATGCTAATGATGAAGCACAATTTGCTGAACTGGAGACCTTGGGCGAGCTCACCAAAATTGCATGGAAACATGATGTACAGACGATCATTGAAGGGCCGGGACATGTGCCTATGCACCTGATCAAAGCAAATATGGAAAAACAGCTTGAACATTGCTCGGAAGCGCCTTTTTATACACTTGGGCCACTAACTACAGATATTGCACCCGGGTATGACCATATTACTTCGGCTATCGGGGCGGCAATGATTGGCTGGTTTGGAACAGCAATGCTGTGTTATGTTACCCCAAAAGAACACCTGGGACTGCCGAACAAAAAGGATGTGAAGGACGGGGTGATCACCTACAAGATTGCAGCGCATGCGGCAGATCTGGCAAAAGGGCACCCAGGAGCGCAATACCGCGATAACGCGCTGAGTAAGGCACGCTTCGAGTTCAGATGGGAAGACCAGTTTAACCTATCACTCGATCCGGATACGGCAAAAGAATTCCATGATGAGACACTTCCGGCAGACGGAGCAAAAATTGCACACTTCTGCTCCATGTGCGGGCCTAATTTCTGCTCGATGAAAATTACGCAGGACGTAAGGGAGTATGCGGCAAAAGAAGGGATGGACGAGGCTGCTGCTTTGGTTAAAGGAATGGAAGAGAAGTCGAAGGAGTTCACCGAAAAGGGAAGTGAGATTTATCTGTAAAAAATGATATGGAACTGATTGTAGTTACATGCCCCGAATATGTTGAAGCAGAAGGGGAAATCCTTAATGATTTCTTTGATGCAGGACTGCAGGTGCTTCATATCAGGAAGCCTGATCAGGAGCATGCGCAGTTCGCTAGTTTGATGAGTACGATAAGACCGGAATTTTATCCCCGCATCGCTATTCATCAGCACCATAACCTGGCTAAAGAATTTGGCTTACAGCGCCTGCATTTTACCGAGCCGCAACGGAAGGCACAAAGCCCGGAAAAGTTACGTGAATTGGGAATTGCGGGATACCGACTCAGCAGTTCGGTCCACCAGATAGATACGTTTGCCGGACTGGAAGAATTCAGCTATGTTTTTTTCGGGCCTGTGTTTGACAGCATTTCCAAAAAGGGGTATAAGAGTAAACTGAAGGAAGGATTCGTTTTGCCTCCGCACAAGCTGAAGGTGTTTGCTATCGGCGGAGCACATGCAGGAAGGTTTAAAGAAATCAACAGCATGAATTTTGACGGCGCCGCAGTACTGGGAAGCCTATGGCACATGGATGTCCCCCCGCTCAGGGCTCTTACAATTATGATGAACGAAATTAAAAGCTTGAATAATGGTGATCGATAAAATACATTACATCTCGCAGGCACCTGAAAAGGGATCGCATCTCACAGCGATAGAAAAAGTATTGCGCAGCGGAGGGAAATGGATACAGCTGCGGGTTAAGGAGCAGGATGAAAATATAGTACTCGATCTTGCAATAGCTGCAAAAAAACTATGCACGCAGTATGGCGCAAAACTGATTGTAAATGATTATCCCTGGATTGCACTGAAATGTAGTGCTGATGGGGTCCATCTTGGACTGGATGACATGCCGGTGCCTGAAGCCAGGGCCATCCTTGGCAAATTCAAATGTATCGGCGGAACGGCCAATACATTTGAGGATATCCTGAGAAGGGCAGCTGAGGGCGTAGATTATATAGGACTTGGGCCGTACAGGTTTACCACTACGAAAAAGAACCTAAGTCCTGTTTTAGGAATGGAAGGTTATGTTTCCATCATGGAACAGGTTCAGAAAGCCGGAATTCAAATACCGGTGATTGCTATTGGAGGAATTGAACTGGATGACATCCCGCCACTATTGGCATCGGGCCTGCATGGGATTGCAGTTTCCGGACTACTGACAAGGAATAACAATTTAAATGAAGAATTTTATGTTAACTATAGCAGGTAAAATATTCGGTTCGCGGTTACTCACCGGAACCGGTAAGTTTAGTTCAGCGGTGCAAATGGAAAAGGCCTTGCTGGCTTCGGGTTCTGAACTGGTCACTGTGGCCTTGAAAAGAGTAGACCTGAAGGATGAAGATGATGATATCCTGAACCATCTGCGCTATCCGCATATCAGTTTGCTGCCAAATACCTCAGGCGTAAGAAATGCCAGAGAGGCCGTTTTTGCGGCACAACTTGCAAGAGAGGCGCTGGAAACCAACTGGGTAAAACTGGAAATACATCCGGATCCGAAGTACCTGATGCCGGATCCAATAGAAACCTTAAAGGCTACTGAAGAACTGGCTAAACTGGGTTTTATCGTGCTACCTTATATTCATGCTGACCCGGTTTTGTGTAAGCGGCTGGAAGATGCGGGAACGTCTGCTGTTATGCCCCTGGGTTCTGCTATTGGCAGTAATAAAGGGTTAAAGACGATAGATTTTCTTGAAATGATTATCAGCCAGAGCAATGTTCCTGTGATTATTGATGCGGGAATAGGGGCGCCTTCAGATGCTGCGAAGGCCATGGAAATTGGTGCTGATGCTGTACTGGTAAATACTGCAATAGCGGTATCGCGTGATCCGGTATTAATGGCCGAAGCTTTCAAAATTGCGGTACATGCAGGAAGAATGGCCTTTGAGGCAAAACTGGGTTCTATCAATTCACTGGCCGCTGCAAGCAGTCCTTTAACTTCTTTTCTTGATGACTGACACTTTTAATACGCTTTTTGACTCCTTCAGCTGGGAGGAGACCAGCAGAAGTATTTACGCCAAGACGGCAGAAGACGTGGAAGCTGCTTTGCAAAAAGAAGCCAGGACACTGGAGGATTTTAAAGCACTGATTTCTCCGGCTGCTGCTCCTTATCTGGAACAAATGGCGCAACTGAGCAGGCAACTGACCCTCAAAAGGTTTGGCAAAGTTATGCAGATGTATGTGCCGCTTTACTTGTCTAACGAATGCAATAACATATGTACTTACTGTGGTTTTAGTTTTGATAATAAGGTAAGGCGTAAAACGTTATCGCCCATGGAGATCATGCAGGAGGTGTCTGTGATTAAAGATATGGGCTATGATCACGTGCTGCTGGTAACAGGAGAGGCTAATCAGTCGGTGCATACCGATTACTTTAAAAAGGTGCTTGAACTAATCGGTCCCCACTTTTCGCACATATCGATGGAAGTACAGCCAATGGACGTGGCAGATTATGATGAACTGATCCCACTGGGACTCAACACGGTGTTGGTGTACCAGGAAACCTATCACAGGGAAGACTATAAGAAACACCACCCAAAGGGAAAGAAGTCTAATTTTGAATACCGGTTGGAAACACCGGACAGATTGGGAAAAGCAGGGATACATAAAATGGGGCTTGGTGTACTGATTGGCCTTGAAGACTGGCGCACAGATTCCTTTTTTACGGCATTACACCTCGGGTACCTGGAAAAGAAATACTGGAGAAGTAAATACAGCCTGTCTTTCCCGCGTTTACGCCCTTTTAGCGGTGGTCTTGAGCCTAAAGTGGAAATGACCGACAGGGAACTGGTGCAGTTGATTTGTGCATACCGGCTGCTGAATGAAGAAGTGGAATTGTCTATATCCACGCGGGAGTCTACTTTATTTCGGGATCACATCGTAAACCTGGGTATTACTGCCATCAGCGCAGGTTCTAAAACTAATCCCGGCGGCTATGCCGTAGAGCCGGAATCGTTGGAGCAATTTGAAATCTCCGATGAGCGCAGCCCGGCACAAATTGCGGATATGCTTAGAAAACAGGGGTATGAGCCCGTATGGAAGGATTGGGACAATAGCCTGATGGTTCGTGATTGATATAGTTCCAAACAAATTAAAGAACGCTTGTGTTAGCATATTCATTTTAATCCGGTAATATGCTAACCGCTTCATTTTATGTTTTACAAGATTTTCTTTCTCTTTTTTTGTCTTTTACCCTTCGGGCTTTATGCCCAATATACCGATAGCACCCACTATTCTGTCAACTACACTACTACAGGATCGATTAACAAAACCAATGATGGTACATCCTATCTGCTTAATAATTCGGCGAAGTTTGGGATCCGCAAAAAGACATTTAGCCTCAACTTTAATAACAGCTGGATGTATGGCAAGCAGGACGAGCAGCTTACGAACAACGACTTTTCCTCCTCACTCGATTTTAACCTGTACAGCTCGATACCTCATTTTTTTTATTGGGGACTCGCCAATTACAATACCAGCCGCTCTTTAAAAATTAATAACCAGCTTCTTGCCGGCGCAGGTGTGGCATATAGTATTTACGACAGAAAAAATGCTTACCTCAATGTAAGCGACGGGATCTTGTTTGACAGCAGTGACCTGATCCTGGAAGATGATGTAAGGGATGTTTATCAGACCTACAGGAACTCTTTCCGGGTGGTGTTTAAATTTGTAATCAGGGATTTTATCGTACTTGATAATTCAACGTTTTTCCAGCCATCCTTAAACAGGAAAGAAGATTATACATTTAAATCAAATTCTGCATTGTCTTTTAAAGTTAGCAAATGGCTGAGCCTGACGACCGCTTTTAATTATAACCGGGTATCCAGGACAGACAGGGAGAACCTGCTCTTCAGCTATGGAATGTCATTTGAAAGATTTTTCTAGGCTTTATAACGAATAAAGTTTGAATGCATAGTGCTATTCGGATATGTTTGTAGTTGTATTACCTGCATTACAACATGAACACCGCATCCATTAAAATAACTGCTACCGTCTTTTTATTGTTCTCCCTTCTGGGATGTAAGTCACGAAAACCAATGGACAAAATCTATCAGTCTGATTTTTATAGTATATCAAAAAATAAAGTTACACATGGTAAATTTGAGGCTTTGGCCTTGTCTTCGACGGAACTGACTTCTAATTACGAAAGCCCGGTAAATCTTGAGATTAGTCCTGCGCTGTCTTTTAAATTCAGTCTGAACGGAAAGGACAATGAGATGGCGTCAGGAAAAAATCATCTTGTGAACATCATTTCTTATAACGGTTCATATGAAACCCCGGTTATTAGTTTTGGTAAACAATATATTGATCAGAAACCGGTTGGAAAGGCTGTTTTTCTAAAGCCGGATACAAAATTTACCATCCGTCTGGATATGCGTAGTGTGCTGGCCGAATTTAAGGAAACCGGGTATTTCATTACTTATGATGGAACGAAAGTTTATCAGACAGATTTTAAGGGGGTTTTTGTTGCTGGCAGTATTGTACCGCTAATCTGGGATTTTGATAACCTTGGTAATCACAAAGAACTACAACTTCATGATGCGGACGGAGATGGGATTTATACCATTACCCTGGAAATGAATAAGGCCCAGCAAAAGAAAACCACTGCGTCGCAGTGGCGGTTATCTAAAGATATCTCTGCTTTTCCTCAATATCAGTCTGACGTGCCGATGATGGATGCACTATACAACATGTCTATAGAAGAGATGATGAATGCGGTGGAGGCGGATAGCACCTTCAGGACTGGAAAGGAATGGGCTGGGGTATGGACCAGGGATATCAGTTATAGTATCATTTTATCAATGGCTACACTGCAGCCGAAAGTTGCAGAATATAGCCTGCTGAAAAAGGTCAAAAACGGAAGGGTAACCCAGGATACTGGCACCGGTGGCTCATGGCCGGTCTCTTCAGACAGAATGATATGGGCTGTGGCAGCCTGGGAAGTATATAAAACTACGGGTGATAAAGAATGGCTGGCAAAAGCATACCAGGTGGTAAAAAACTCTGTGGAAGACGACCTGAAAAATGTATACGATCCTGCAACAGGTCTGGTAAGAGGGGAATCTTCTTTCCTTGACTGGCGTGAACAGACGTATCCAAAATGGATGGAACCTTCTGATATTTATTCTTCAGAAAACTTAGGGACCAATGCTGTCCACTATCAAACCAACAGGGTATTGTCGCAGATGGCTATCCTGATGAAAGATGAACAGGCCGCAGTAAAATATACGCAAATAGCGGAGCAAATCAAAGCAGGCATAAATTCACATTTATGGATCGCTGAAAAGGGTTATTATGGTCAGTACTTATATGGAAGGCAGTTTATGCAATTATCGACACGCGCTGAAGCATTAGGTGAAGCACTAACTATTTTATTTGACATAGCAGATGAGGAAAGGCAAAAAACTGTCATGGCCAGGACACCAGTAACTAATTATGGTATACCTTGTATCTATCCTCAAATACCAAATATTCCTCCTTACCATAATGATGCGGTGTGGCCTTTTGTCCAATCGTATTGGTCGCTGGCGGCTGCAAAGACTGGCAATGCCCGCGCATTGGTGGAAAGCATAAGCGCTATTTACCGCCCTGCGGCATTATTTCTCACCAATAAGGAAAATTTTGTGTCTTCAACTGGCGATTTTGCCGGCACACAGATTAATTCAAGCAATATGTTGTGGAGCCTTTCTGGAAATATCAGTTTGATTTATAAGGTGTTGTTTGGTATTGATATACGTGAGAATTCATTGGTGTTTAAGCCTTTTGTACCCGAAATCTTAAAAGGAACCCGTACGCTGAACAATTTCAAATACCGCGCCGCGCTTTTAAATATAAAAATGAGCGGTTATGGAAACCGCATCAAGTCGATTACCCTTGATGGCAAGCTCCTGCCAGCGGCCACGTTACAGGCAGATTTATCAGGAATCCACCAAGTGGTTATTGTCTTATCTGACCATCCGGTACCGCAGGGTGAAATAGCGCTGTTGAAAGATGCTTTTTCTCCCGTAGCGCCTGTTGTCAAATACAAGGATAATAAGATTAGTTGGGAGAAGGTTGACGCAGCGTTGAGTTACCGCATTTTACGTAATGGAACAGAAATAGCAAAAACCGCTTCGCTGGATTATACCACTACATCAAATGGCGAGTACCAGGTAATTGCAGAGGCTGCTGGGGGACTTGATTCATTTGCCAGCGAACCCGTGTTGGTTTATCCTGCTGAAAAGATTAATACAATAGATCTTGCTTTGGTTACCACAAAGTCTGCACTTCCTTACCAGGGGTATTCTGGTAAAGGTTTCGTGGAAATCAGCAGGACTAAAAATACAAGTATCAGCATTGTGCTGAACGCCCCCGAAACCGGAATTTATGCATTTGATTTCAGGTATGCAAATGGAAATGGGCCGACCAATACAGATAATAAATGTGCCATCAGGACCGTTAGTTTGGACGGCACATTTGTTGGGACTTTTGTATTTCCGCAACGCGGAAAAGATGAGTGGTCTGACTGGGGCTTCAGCAATACAAAACAGCTGGAACTGACAAAAGGAAGTCATGAGTTAACACTGTCATTCGAAAAATGGAATGAGAATATGAATGGTGAAGTAAATCAGGCGATGTTGGATTATCTCAGGGTAATCAGGGTCAACTAAATGCCTACAATTTACAATAATGGCGTTTATTGCTTGAAAACTGTCAGATTGGCAATGATCTGATGTCACTTATTTTGGTTCATCTATTGGACGGCGCAAAAAGAAATATTCGTTTTTTTGACTGGCGAAATGCTTAAAGTCAGGATCTGCCACTATATCGTCAGGAAAGCGCTTAAATTCTTCGGGCGTAATGTACTTCCATGTTACTCCGTTTGATTCCTGAAGGGAAATAACTTCAATTGGGAAATTGAGGATGTATTGGTTCAGGAACTCCTTTTTAGCTGCGGTCCAGTCTGTTGTGCTTCCGAGGTTGCGTGGCCAGGTATACAATTTATGTGCTTCGATCATTTTACCGTTGCCATCTATGTATGTGGACTGCTTCAGGATCAGGTCACTAAGATTAATCTTGTTGGCCTGCCCGTGTAACAAACCATTTTTTTCAATGATACAAATCGCTTTTGCACTTAGGGTTGGTACGATTGCACCTTCAGCTAATTCTTCAGTGAGCTGATCTACAAATACATATCTGCCTTTTTGAAGTAAAACTGTTTGACATGAGGGAATTGGTTGGTTTGACGTGGACATATTTTTTGTTTTTTCAAATTTACTCAAAATAAATGAAGAGGGTTTATCGCAATTCCCGGTGAAAACTACTGAACTTGAAAGAATAGATACTTAAACAATGTTAACTTATGATGAACATCATTGTTATTGTACATTATTTTAGTCCAACATGACAATATAATGGCCGGTTTGGCAATTCTTAGCACATTTATTGCTGAACGCGTATTATAAAATCACCAACAGTTCTTAAAATGAATCATATTCCAAAAAAGATTGTCATTATAGGCGGTGGATTTGCGGGTGTAAACCTGGCAAAAAACCTGGCCGACAATGAGTCCTTTGATATTGTTTTAGTAGATAAAAACAATTATAACTTCTTTCCTCCCCTGATCTATCAGGTAGCTACCGGTTATCTTGAAACGTCAAACATTTCATATCCTTTTAGAAAACTCTTTCGCGGCAAAAAGAACTTTACGTTCAGACTGGGCGAACTGGAAGAGGTAGTTTCGGCGGAAAAGAAACTTGTACTTTCAACAGGAGAAATCAGTTATGATTATCTGGTATTTGCGACAGGTTGTGTGACCAATTATTTTGGAATGGAAAGCGTAGAGAAAAACGCTATTCCAATGAAAACTATTTCTGATGCACTTCAAATGCGGAATACGCTGCTGGAAAGACTGGAGCAGGCATCCCGTGAAAAGGATCCTGAAATCAGGAAGAAACTATTAACTGTTGTAGTTGCCGGCGGAGGACCTACCGGAGTTGAAATTTCGGGAATGTTTGCTGAAATGAAACGTACAATAGTGGCGAAGGATTATCCTGAACTGGCAGGTTCAAACGGGGAAATTTATCTGGTTGACGGACTAAAGAGCCTGCTTGCACCGATGAGTGAAAAATCGCAAAAATATGCCTATGATACCCTTACAAAAAATGGGGTAAAGGTACGCCTGAATGCCATGGTGAAAGATTTCAGTAATGATGTTGTGGAGTTCACAAACGGGGATACCATTGTAGCTAAAAACCTGATTTGGGCCGCTGGTGTAACGGCTATAGTTTTCAAAGGCATTCCTGAAGCTGCATATGGCAGGGGAAAACGGATGATTGTAGATGAATTTAACAAGGTACAGGGAATGGATGATGTGTACGCAATCGGCGATACCTGCATTCAGACTACGGATCAGCATTTTCCGCAGGGACATCCTCAGGTTGCACAAGTGGCAATCCAACAAGGACAGAACCTGGGTAAGAACTTGCTGAAAGGCCTTTCAAATGAAGCGTTAAAACCGTTTAAATATAATGATAAAGGGTCAATGGCTATTATTGGCAAAAATAAAGCTGTAGCAGACTTGCCATCACCTAAATTGTTTTTCAGTGGCTTACTTGCACTGCTGATGTGGTTGTTTATCCACCTTTTATCACTGATTAATTATAGGAACCGGATCAGGACCTTGTATAACTGGAGCGTTGCATATTTAACCAATGACCAGTCGTTACGTATGATTGTAAGGCCTGCAAGTAAATTTAAATCGGAAGGTTAAAATACAGTCAAACAGATGCTCCACGAGCATCTGTTTGACTAAAGTAATTATTGCATTAACTGTTAAAAACAAAGTCAGTTTAGGCCTCTCTTTATAGTTTTTCAACTATTTTTACGGAATGGATGATTTCTTTGCAGCCAGGCTCCAGATGGCTTTCTCGCTGGGCTTTCACATTGTATTTTCTTGTATCGGAATGGTGATGCCATTCTTCATGTCGACCGCCCACTACCTTTGGCTGAAGAAGAAAAAAACTGTTTATCTTGATGTTACTAAGGCCTGGAGTAAAGGTGTGGCTATATTTTTTGCCACCGGGGCCGTTTCGGGCACGGTACTCTCATTTGAACTTGGGCTGCTCTGGCCTAAGTTTATGGCGCATGCCGGACCAATATTCGGAATGCCTTTTTCTCTGGAAGGAACGGCATTTTTTATTGAAGCTATTGCATTAGGGTTTTACTTGTACGGATGGAACCGGTTTAACCCCTGGTTTCACTGGTTTACAGGCGTGATGGTTGGGGTAACGGGACTTTTATCGGGCATACTTGTGGTAGCTGCCAATTCCTGGATGAACAGTCCTTCGGGATTTGATTTCGTGAATGGAGAGTACCTGAATATAGACCCCATGAAAGCTATGTTCAATGCAGCCTGGTTTTCGCAGGCACTGCATATGTGTGTTGCAGCATTTGTATCTACCGGATTTGCTGTAGCGGGTGTACATGCATTAATGATTTTGAAAGGCAGGAATGTAAATTTCCATAATAAAGCTTTTCGTATTGCTGCCATATTTGCCACTGTAGCAGCATGTTTGCAACCGCTTAGTGGAGATATTTCTGCCAAGGATGTAGCAAAACGGCAACCGGCCAAACTTGCTGCCATGGAATCTCATTTCCATACGGAAAAGGGCGCTTCACTTATTGTTGGTGGGATCCCGGATACGGCTACCCAGACTGTAAAATACGCATTGAAAATTCCAAAGCTGCTGAGTTTCATGGCTACGAATGATTTCAACGCGGAGGTAAAAGGGCTGGACCAGTTTCCTAAAAAAGACCAGCCGCCGGTAATGGTGACCCATTTTGCTTTCCAGATAATGGTGGGATTAGGAATGGCAATGCTGGGGCTTGCAGTTATTTATTTCATTGCGCTGATTAAAAAGAAAAGCTGGTCTGACAGTCGCTGGCTGCTTTGGCTTTTTGTAATTGCCACCCCACTCGGGTATCTGGCACTGGAAGCCGGATGGACGGTGACTGAAGTTGGAAGGCAACCCTGGATTATTTATAATGTAATGCGTACTTCGGATGCGGTTACGCCAATGCCCGGAATTGCCTATTCTTTTTACCTGTTTACCGCGGTGTATATTTCCCTGGCAGTTATTGTAAGCTTTTTGCTGTTCAGGCAGATTAAAATGGTAGACAAGTTGTATGATTCATCCACTGATAATAAAATAGCATAAGACATGGTATATGTAGTAATCATTTTTCTCTGGACTGCTGTTCTTTTATATGTATTGCTTGGCGGTGCGGATTATGGTGCCGGAATTATTGAATTGTTTACCTCGCGAGCCAACCGGTACCGTACAAGAAAAAATATGTATGAAGCCATAGGACCGGTTTGGGAGGCAAACCACATGTGGCTGATCATTGTGATTGTAATCCTGTTTGTGGGCTTTCCGAAAATTTATACTACGGTATCTATTTACCTGCATATTCCTTTGGTATGCATGTTACTTGGTATTATTGCCAGGGGAACTGCCTTTGTATTCAGAAATTATGATGCGGTAAAAGATGATATGCAGAGGTTATACACAAGGATATTCATTCTTTCCAGTGTGCTTACCCCATTTTTCCTGGGCATCATTGCTGCAAGCGTGGTATCTTCTAAAATTGATTTGCAGGCCAACGATTTTGTTTCTGCCTACATTTACAGCTGGCTCAACTGGTTTTCTGTTTCGGTAGGGATATTTACGGTGACCATTTGTGCCTACCTGGCTGCGGTATTTATTATTGGTCAGGCTGATGATGAGGAAGACCGCCTTCGTTTTACCAGAAAAGCAACTTACCTGATTTTTGTAGTAATGGGTGCCGGGGCAGTGGTATTTATTGCTGCCTGGCTGGAAAATATACCTTTGTTGTACTGGATTTTTAGTGATGTGCCCGGCATTATTGCAATTATCCTGGCTACAGTATCACTCGGAATTATGTTTTATCTGCTGAACAAGAATAAGCCGGTAATACTTCGAATCCTTGCCGGCTTTCAGGTAGCGATGATCCTTTTCGCTGCTACTTACAGCCACTTTCCGGATATCGTATTACTGAAAGGTGGAGAGAACCTTTCCCTGCTCGACAATCAGGGGGAAGCTAAAACTATGGAAGCACTGGGTTATGCACTGCTGATCGGTAGTATATTTATCCTGCCGGCACTGGTTTACCTGATCTATAGCTTCCAGAAAAAAACAGATACCATCTCTGATCACTAAACCTGTTGCTGGTTTGGAGATTGATTAGCCGGAATGAGCAATTAATAGAATACGTTTAAGAAGATATAACTAGCGAAATACAATGGAAGAATCGGATTTTTCGAAACTGAGTAAATTATCTGAAGGAGAATACGAAGCCTTTTTATATGATTGTGATGGTACCCTTGCGGATAATATGCCTGCGCATGCGGCAACTTATGTGGCTGTAGCTAAGCAATATAATGTGGAAATGGATCCTGCCATTATTGATGAGCTTGCGGGCTGGCCGATTGCCAATGTGGTAGAGGAGCTGAACCTGAGGTACCAGGCTACAATGGATCCGGAAGAATTCAGGTCGCGGAAAGCGCAATTGTTTGCTGACGAATATATAGCAAAGGTATTGCCTATTCCTTACGTAGTGGAGCACCTGAAGACGAATGCTGGAAAGATCCGTATTGCCGTAGTTTCTGGTGGCGACCGCATCGCGGTGCAGCGTACCCTGGAAATCATAGGCGTAAGTGAATATGTTGAGGTTTTGGTTTGTGCAGGGGAAACCCCCAGGGGCAAACCTTTTGCAGACCCTTTTCTGAAAGCTGCGGAACTGCTTGGAGTTGATCCGAAGAAATGCCTGGTTTTTGAAGATGGCATTCCGGGTGTCCATGCAGCGGAAGCTGCAGGAATGCACTGGATAAGAATTGATCAGTTTAAATTTGGCTAGGAGATGAAGAGATCGGGGACAGCGGATATGCCGCTGCATTATGGTCATATTCCGAAGTGGCTTGCCGAACGTATGTCGCGTTTGGGGCTTGCCATCACTGAAGCGCTTATTGCGGAGTATGGCACAGCAGAAGTGCTGCGGAGACTCAGTGATCCATTCTGGTTTCAAAGCTTGGGTGCGGTAATGGGCATGGACTGGCATTCTTCGGGCATTACAACTTCTGTGATGGGCGCGCTTAAAAGTGCCATCAACCCTTTGTCAAAAGAACTGGGATTATACATATGCGGCGGCAAGGGCAAATCATCTAAAAATACCCCGCAGGAACTGCTTTTTTACAGCGACCGTCACGGATTAAACGGTACGGAACTGGTCCGTTGCAGTAAATTAAGCGCCAAAGTAGATAATACAGCCGTTCAGGACGGCTTTCAGCTGTATATGCATAGTTTCATTGTCAATACAGAGGGACTATGGACTGTAGTACAGCAGGGAATGCAGGATGGAAGTTCTACCGCGCGCCGTTACCATTGGCATTCTTCTGCAATGCATTCTTTTGTAGAGGAGCCACATACTGCTATTTTCGGACAAAACCAGGGGCCAATACTGAATATGGTGGCCAAAGAGGCCCTTCCCTCGCGTGAGGCTGTGCTTTCTATGACTACAGAACACCCCTCACGCATGATTGCGGAAGTACAGCAGCTCATTATGCCCCGGCACCATGATGTAAAGGCTAAAGATGTCGACCTGAAACGCCTTGGCGCAATGTTGTGGCTTACGCATGAAAATCAACCGGCAGATTTCGAAGAATTGCTCTTATTGAAGGGGATGGGGCCAACGACTTTACAGTCGATGGCGCTGGTAAGCGAAATTATTTATGGTACACCTTCGAGGTTCACAGATCCGGCGCGTTTCTCTTTTGCCAATGGCGGAAAAGACGGGCATCCTTTCCCTGTGCCGGTAAACGTATATGATGAAACGTTAAAGGTATTGTCTGGAGCTATAGAAAAAGCAAAAATAGGGCAGAGCGATAAATTACAGGCCATTCAAAAGTTAAGCGAACTTTCCCGTCAGGCGGAACAAAATTTCACACCAAATGACAATTTCGAACAACTGCTTGAGCGGGAACGGAATGACTCCTGGAAATATGGAGGTAAAACGATTTTTGGTGATGCCAAACCCCCTAAGGGAGGACAGCTGGACCTGTTTTAACCTTAATTTTTATATATTTATCATTCAAACCACCTCGTTTATCGCCAGTTTGGCGCTGAACAACATCATATTAAACAGCAAAATGAATAAAATTTTTTTAACGACCTTGCTTATATCCTTTGGATCAGGGATAATGGCACAGCAGAACCAACCTGCAGCAACGGTGTATACTACTGCTGAGGGTTCGGACCTTAGAATATCTAAAACCGGCAACTTAACTTTCAGTGACATGAAACAGCCGCTGGAAACGCAAGTGTGCATTTTTGTAGATCCCCGGAAAACTTTCCAGACACTGGTTGGTATTGGAGGTGCAATTACAGACGCGACAGCCGAGACTTATGCGAAATTACCAAAGGCCGCACAGCAGGAGTTTTTGAAAGCCTATTATGATAAGGAAAATGGAATTGGCTTTTCGCTGGCCAGGACCAGTATCCATAGCACCGATTTTTCCAGTGATAGCTATACCTATGTAAAAGATAATGATGCGGAACTAAAGTCCTTCAATGTTAAACATGACGAGAAATACAGGATACCTTTAATCAAACAGGCAATACAGGCCGCTGGAGGTAAATTAACAATGTTTGTAAGTCCATGGAGTCCGCCTGCCTGGATGAAAACCAACAACAGCATGTTGAAAGGGGGGAAGCTGAAACCTGAATTCAGACAGAACTGGGCAGATTATTACGTGAGGTTTATTAAGACATACGAAGCGAAAGGCATGCCTATATGGGGACTAACAGTCCAGAACGAGCCAATGGCTACTCAAACCTGGGAATCTTGTGTGTACACTGCCGAGGAAGAGCGTGATTTTATAAAAGAATACTTAGGCCCAACATTAGAGAAGGAAGGCCTTTCAGCAAAAAAACTGATTGCCTGGGACCACAACCGCGACCAGATGTTTCAGCGTGCAAGTACAATATTAAACGACCCTGAAGCAGCTAAATATGTATGGGGGATTGGTTACCATTGGTATGAGACCTGGACAGGCAGCGGTATGCTTTTTGAAAATGAAAAGCTTGTAAAACAATCCTTTCCAGACAAGGAACTGATTTTTACAGAAGGTTGTGTAGAGAAGTTTAATCTGGATAGTATCGGCAGCTGGGCTTTGGGTGAAAGGTACGGTTATTCGATGATTAACGATTTCAATAGCGGTACTGCCGCATGGACGGACTGGAATATGTTACTGGATGAAAAAGGAGGGCCTAACCATGTTGGTAACTTCTGTTTTGCACCTGTTCATGCTGACCTCAAAATGGGTAAACTGATTTATACGAACTCTTATTATTATATGGGACAGTTCTCTCGGTTCATCCGTCCAGGAGCGAAAAGAATTGCAAGTTCTTCTAACCGCGACAAGCTGATTACAACGGCGTTTGTGAATCCTGATGGTAAACTGGCGGTAGTAGTCATGAACAAATCAAATGACAAGTTACCGTATTACCTGTGGATAGCTGGTAAGGCCGCTGAAACAGTTAGCCTTCCACATTCTATTACTACTATTGTTTTAGATTAATGAACCATACCGGTCCGGTTATACTATTGGACCGGTATGAATTTTTATATCCTTTCGTGCCCCTGGAAGCGATTTTTGGCATAAATTGTGGATCATTAGTTTTTTATCCATATTTCGATGAAGTGCCTGCACCTGGGCTTAGGCCTTGCTTTTTTTTTCTTGCTTTCCGGTTGCGGTGTCTTATTGCGTACAAGGCAAACCAATCATCATGGGATAGAAAAAAATGATTACAACCTGCCGGTTATTACCTATTCCAGTGCCGACTCTACTACAAAAAAACTACTGATTGTATTTTCCGGTGATGGCGGCTGGCTTGACTTTGAGGATCAACTGTGTACTGGTTTTGCTGCGGAAGGATTTGAAACTATCGGGTTTAATTCCAGAAGTTACTTCTGGACGGCAAGGACACCACAGGAAACTGCTGATGACGTTATGCTGCTGATTGGCAAATATTCTGCACTTTATAAAACTAACAGGATCTATCTTTGCGGTTACTCATTTGGTGCGGACATTGTTCCTTTTATCTATAACCGACTGGTGCCTTCCATGAAAAACAAGGTGGTAGCACTTGAGCTTCTCTCGCCATTTGCATCATCCGATTTCATGGTGCATACTTCTGACCTGCTCAACATTGCAGGGGATGATAAGCCTTATAAGGTACAACCAGAAGTTGAAGCCATTAAAATTCCCGTTTTCTGTTTTTATGGGGATAGGGAAGATCCTAAGCCGCTCAAGGATTTATCAAGAAAAACCTTTTCGCTGCGTACGCTGCCTGGAGATCACCATTATGAAACGTCTGGATATGCAGATATTTTTTCTGCGATGCAGGGACTGCGAAGAAATCAACTATTTAGACAATATCGATTATGGAAGCTATAGTAATTACCGAAAAAGGAGGCCCTGAAGTCCTGAAAATTCAGGAAATGGATACGCCGGTTCCACAGGGGAAAGAAGTGTTGATCAGGATTAAAGCTGCCGGTGTGAACCGCAGTGACATTTATTCACGCAGCAGCAATACCTACGGTAAGGCAGACAGCCGCATTCCGGGGCTGGAGATCTCTGGTATAGTGGAGGCCGTTGGGCCAGACGTAAGACGCTGGAATAAGGGTGACGAAGTTTGTGCGCTTGTTGCCGGTGGCGGTTACGCAACGTTTAGAGCGGTTGACGAACGTTTGTGTTTGCCAATCCCCGATGGGCTGTCTTTTGAGGAGGCTGCTGCATTACCGGAAACCGTATTTACAGTTTGGTATAACGTTTTTAAAGCCGCGGCCTTTAAAGCGGGAGAAAATTTTCTGATACATGGTGGCAGTAGTGGAATTGGGGTTACGGCAATTCAAATGGTTACGGCTATGGGCGGAAACGCTTATGCTACGGCTGGCACGGAAGAAAAATGCCGGTTTTGTGAGCAATTGGGGGCGGTGAAAGCCGTGAATTATAAAACCGAAGATTTTGTGGAAGTACTGAAGCCTGTTGGCATAGATATGATACTGGATATGACAGGAGGCGACAACACCATCAAAAACCTGCAAATTTTAAATACGGATGGCAGGCTTGTGTTTATCAATGCCATGAACGGTTCCAAATCTGAAATTGATATTACAGAGATCATGAGCCGTAGGTTACAGATTACCGGAAGTATGCTTAAACCAAGGTCTGATGATTTCAAAGCCCGGCTTGCCGCGGAAATTGAACGAACAATATGGCCATTGATCAGCTCAGGTAGCATTGTCCCGGTTATCCATGCCGTATTTCCGCTTGCAGAGGCCGCGGATGCACAGCTATTAATGGAAAGCAGTTCACACATTGGGAAAATCATCCTTAGAGTAGGATAGGACCTATAAATCCAATACCTTTGCGGCCATATTATAAAAAAAATGATCAATAGCCAGATTGCCCGGATACAAGCAGTAATAGAGCCGTTAAGACAGGAAATTATTAACCATAAGGTTTATTCAGTAATTAATGATATTGAAGACCTGAAAATATTCATGCAATACCATGTATATGCAGTTTGGGATTTTATGTCGTTATTAAAATCGCTTCAGATTGGGTTAACCAGTACAACTACTCCCTGGTTTCCGGTCGGTAATGCAAATACGAGATACCTGATTAATGAAATTGTGACAGGTGAAGAATCTGATGTGGACGGTAATGGCATACGTAAAAGCCATTACGAAATGTACCTTGAAGCGATGGACCAATGTGGTGCGGACACCATTGCTGTCAACAAGTTTACGGAGGCGCTGAAAGAAACGGGTTCTTTTGAAATTGCATATACAAGGGCAGGTGTGCCAAAGGAGGCAAGGGCGTTTATGGATTTCAGCTTTGAGGTGATTGACGGTAAACAATCCCATCTGCAGTCGGCCGCTTTTACCTTTGGGAGGGAGGACCTGATCCCGAATATGTTTATCTCTATAGTACGGGACCTGAACCAGAAATTCCCCGGTGAACTTTCATTGATTAAATATTATCTGGAACGCCATATCGAAGTTGATGGGGATCATCACAGTCACCTGGCACTGGAAATGACGGCAGAACTTTGCGGTGATAACGAAGCGTACTGGAAAGCGGCAGAAGAAATCAGCGTAGCAGCCTTACAACAACGAATTAACCTTTGGAATGGAGTATATGATGAGATTGTTGGCATAAAAGCGTAAGCAAATGAGCATAATAATCAGACTAATCGAACCTGGTGATAATGTTGCGATGGCAGCTATCATCAGGGAAACTTTAACCGAATTTGCGTTGAATATTCCTGGAACTGCTTATTTTGATGAAAGTACAGATCATCTTTATGAATCCTTTCAGGTAGAAAAAAGCGCATACTTTGTAGCACTGGAGGAAGGTGAAATTGTTGGTGGAGTGGGGTTGTTTCCTTCTAATGGTTTGCCAAAAGGTACAGTAGAGTTGGTCAAAATGTACCTTAAGTCCAAAAGCAGGGGAAAAGGTCTGGGCAAAAAACTAATGCTAAAATGCATTGCGCTGGCAAAAACATTGGGTTACCAAAACATTTACCTGGAGACCATGCCGGAGCTATCTACAGCCGTTTCTGCCTATGAGAAGCTCGGGTTTAAATTGTTGCAAAAGCCATTGGGCGATACAGGACATTATTCTTGCGAAATCTGGATGTTGTATATGATTGTTTAATATCTGGTTCTTTCTATGCAGAAAGAACCAGATGAAAATTATTCAGACAATAATCTGATCTCGTGATCACCGATGGTGATCAGTCTTTCCTTATACAAGGCACCTGTAGTTTTCTTAAATGCTTTTTTGCTCACTTTCAAAAGTTCGTAGATATCATCAGGCGTACTTTTATCGCCAATAGGCAATACACCTTTGTTTTCTTCAAGCATTTGGATTAACACTTCTTTCATATCAAGGATATGGCCATAACCCATTGGTTGAAGGCTCAGGTCAATCTTGCCACCAACACGAACTTTCTTAATCCAGCCTTTTCTGACTTCACCCGGATTGAGCTGGTCAAATAATTCATTGGTATACAGCAGTCCGATATATTTGTTGTCAATGATAGCATTGTAACCCAGGTCGCTACGGTCGGCAATCAGCAAACTTACCTCGTCGCCCTCTTCAAAATTGATATCTTCTTCTTCTACATAATTTGTCAATCTGGAAGAAGCTACCATACGGTCGTTGCTGTCATCAAGAAAAACGTAAACTACATGTTTGTCACCTTTAAACATCGGGCGTTTTTGTTCTTTTTCAGGAACATATACATCCTTGTCAATGCCTATATCCATGAAAACACCGTTTTCTCCATCTTCTACAACGGTTAGGTAAGCAAAGTCCCCTACACATGCCAATGGCTTTTGTGTGGTGGCATGTAATTTTCCGTCTTTGTGCATGTACACAAAAACATTGAGGTTGTCTCCCAGTTCAGCAGTTGCCGGCACGTGATTGTAAGGTAATAGTGCTTCTTTATCGCCATCAGACAGTATCAGGCCTGCTTCTGTCTTATTTATAATTCTGAGTTCGTTGTATTGTCCTATTTGTATCATTGGTGTTTACCGTTATTCAATCTGCAAAGGTAGCAATATCAAGACAGTAACTGATACTGTTAGAAATATCCTTAACGATATTCTTAAAATAATCTGTAAGCAACCCTTACCGCGAGCTGATCCGCAGAAGAAAAAACCCTGTAGTTCTCGTATTTTATTTCAATGTCAAGACGCTCAGTAATCTTTTTCCCTACTGCTATCAAAAGCAGTCGTGACGAATTCCCATTAATGTCTATTCCTATACCAGCACCGCCAGCAATGTAATAACTATTGGGAAGTAAGGCTTTCAGGCCTACGGTTATTGGGATAAGATTTTGGTCCCTGCGATAATGTTGTTCTACTGGCGCGGCCCCGGGGGCTGGGATGTAGCTCGATCTAAAGGAATCCTGACGGAAGTGTGTAAAACCACCTTCAAGTGTAACTGAGACCTTGTCAGAAATACTACGTGATACCTGAAAATCTGCACCAATAACCAGGCGTCCGTCCTGGAGGCTTATGCCAGGACTAATTGCTGCACTAAATGTCCAGATACCTTTTTTTGCCGGCTCAGAAGTTTGTGCATGTACCGCTGTCAGCATCGCCAATAACAGGAATAATGTGATTTTACTAAATAATTTCATCTGTAACTTAATTTTAACTTAAGACTGTTATCTTTTCTTTTACCCCTATTATGTTTGCAAAAATAGTTATTGTAGAAATATAGAACAGTTTTTGCAGATATGCGTTACTATGCGTATAATTCGAGATGAGTATGCCAGAAACGATGAATATCAAAACTGCATTTCCGCCAATTGTAGATGCAAACAGTAAAGTCCTCTTGCTGGGTACCATGCCCGGCGACCGCTCATTGCGGCTGCAGCAGTATTATGGGCACGCGGGGAACCATTTTTGGAAATTGATCTATACCCTGTTTGGAGAACCACTGGAACCATCATATGAAGCCAGGAAATTATTTTTGCTTGCACATGAAATTGCACTGTGGGATGTTCTGGAGTCCTGCACCTGTGAGGGTAGTCTGGACAGTAATATTAAAAATGAGGTGGTGAATGATTTTGCTGCATTTTATGAGCAACACCCGGCCATCACACATGTTTTTTTTGATAGTAAAAAGGCTGAGGAATTTTACTTGAGGTATGTGAAAAAGAGTGGCGACAAAGTCTACCACCTGCTGCCTTCCCCAAGCCGGGCAAACGCGTCCAAATCTTTCGAACAAAAACTGGAGGCCTGGAAGGAATTATTACTATATGTAAACGGATAAATCGTATTCACAATCATTTTGGATGCTTATCTTTGCATTATTCATGAATGATATCGTCTCTAAAAACAAGCACAGGATTTTCCTGAGTACTTTTTTCTTTATGTCGGGGTTCAGCTTCGCCACCTGGGCATCAAGGATTCCTACGATCAAAATGGCCTATGGTTTCAATGATGCCGAACTGGGCTCTATTTTACTGGCAATGCCTATTGGTTCTCTGATTGGATTGCCTATTAGCGGCTGGCTGGTGTCACGTTATAACAGCAGGGTTCCTCTAACCGTGGGTTATGGGTTAAACTCTATTGCGATGGCTTTGATTGGTTTTTCTCATAATGTGGTTGCACTGGTAGCCGCTGTAGTATTGTTTGCCTTTACATCGAGGATCTTCAATATTTCCATGAATACACAGGCAATTACGCTTCAAAAACTTTTTACCCAAAAGATCAATGGATCATTCCATGGTTTCTGGAGTACGGGGGGAATTGCAGGGGTAGCTTTTTCCACTGCATTGCTGGCGTTGAATGCTTCTATGCAGTTACACTTTTTAATAGTAGGTATTCTGACACTGTTACTTGCTGCATATTCCTACCAGTTTCTTTTAAAGGATGACCGGGCAGCAAGCGGAAATAAGATCATCATTGGGAAGCCAGATCCTTATATTATGTGTTTAGGTATTGTTGCATTTTTATCGGCGATTTGTGAAGGTGGGATGTTTGACTGGAGCGGTATTTATTTTCAGCAGGTACTGAATGTGAAGATCTTTACTTATGGATATCTTATTTTTATGTTGTTTATGGCCGCATCACGCTTTTTGTCTGATTTGATTATTGCGAGGATAGGAATGGCGGCAACCTATTTGATGAGCGCAGTGTTTATAATTTTCGGTATCGCCCTGGCTATTATTATCCCTCAGTTCTGGACGGCAATGATCGGGTTTTCGCTGGTTGGCTTTGGTACAGCATCGGTAATCCCGATGTCTTACTCAATGGCAGGCAATTCAAAGAAATACTCGGCAGGTATGGCAATATCAATTATTGCTACTTACTATATTACCGGAACTTTCCTTGGTCCGCCGTTGATCGGTTACCTTTCGCATGCTTTTGGTTTAAGGATATCGTTTATCGTTTTTGGATTTTGCGGGCTGATGCTGATCCCGGTCTCTAAACTGGTTTTTAAATACCAGAAGACCGAAGCGGAAAGGATTTAATACCCCTAGTGTCATAGTCATTTGAAAAAAAAATCAAGCTCAATATAATAATCCTGGTAAAGCAGCGTCTATACTATTGAGAGCGTTAATTTAGATGGCGGGGATATTGCGAAAGTGGTATCCCCGCTTCTTATTTCGACAGTTTTGTAACCGTTAGGCATGCCAGGGCTTGCAAACAATATTCTCCGGGCCTTGTTATTCAATAAATTAAAATATCATGTCAAATTTCACAGAAATTATAAAATCAGATAAACCTGTATTGGTAGACTTTTCTGCCGAATGGTGTGGTCCCTGCAAAGCAATGGCGCCAATTCTGCAGCAGTTAAAAGGATTGATGGGCGAGCGTGCCACGATATTAAAGGTTGATGTAGATAAAAACCCGGCGGTGTCCAATCAATACCAGATTCAGGGTGTACCTACTCTTATCCTGTTTAAAGGGGGAGAGGTTAAATGGCGACAATCTGGTGTAATCCCTGCCAGTCAGTTGCAGGGAATCATAGAAAGACATATTTAAAAGAAATCTGACGGGGGCTAAATTATATTGATTTTATATCCTCAATAACCGATTATTGTATAAATTAGAAATCAAATATAAATGTATGAAGAAATTATCCGTGATACTCCTGATTTTCGCGAGCAGCCTTGCCGCAAATGCACAATCTAAAGATGAAGCCCAGGTAGCGGCATCAGTTGAAAAACTAAGGCTGGCAATGATTAGCGGTAACAAAGCAGATCTCGAAAGTGTAGTATCAAGCGACCTGACCTATGGTCATTCCAATGGCAAAATCCAGACTAAGGATGTTTTTGTAAATGAAATTTCTACAAAAAAGTCAAATTTTCTAACTATCGATCTCAGTGACCAGACTGTTACCGTTACCGGTGATGTGGCTATTGTACGGCATCTGCTTATAGCCTCTACCAATGATAATGGTAAGCCGGCAAATCCGCATTTAGGAATTGTTCTGGTGTGGAAAAAGACTAAAGGGGAATGGAAGCTGATTGCAAGAAGAGCGTTCCACGTTCCTGTTGAAAAATAATCTGTTCTGAATTGATCAGTAGGCGCGGTTTAACCTGCTGATCAATTCAGAACTTTGCTGCCTTCCTTGTTCCAGGCGGCCTTCAAAAAATAGCTTAGCCTGATTAAAATGCTGTTTATATCCGTTGATATCTCCGTATCCAATAATAGACGACCACTCCCTTACAGCAGAATGAAACTCGAGATCATCTGTACGGATTTGTTTATTATAAATAGCGGCTTGTACTGATTCTTCCAGTAATTCCTCATTTCTAAACAGATATTCGACTATTCCAAGCCTCAACCTGAATGGTGGGGTCTGACAGATCAGGTTGTCGTATGGATTGACCCCCAATCTGTACCATGCATCGGCCATACTTAGCAAGCTAAGGTGTGAATTTGGACTGCGTGGTATGCTGCTGTCGGCAAGGGAAAACTCTTGCATGATCTGATTGTCCAGTAATAAAAATTGCTTGTGTTCCGGGAAAAGGAATTCTTTCACTTTTTTAATCCTGCTACGGAAATCATTTTCATTTTCCGTTATCATCATTTTGAAAAGGTCCGACTCCGACTGGGCGTATGATTTAATTTGCTGCCTTGCATAGGGGTTCATTATTGCCAACCCTGCATAAATATGCGCCTTATAGCTAAAAATTCGTAGCATGGTCAGGATTTTTACATTGTCGATTCCCCCGAGGTAAGCGGTGTTCTCCCAAGGGAAGAACCCGGCTTCTTTCCATGCGGTGCCCATGCTTTCAAATCCCATATGGGTTACTGCCTGTGTGTCGGCTACGATTTTATCATGGGCATGGTAGTCACTCATCTCTACCAGGTCTGATTCAAGTGCCGCTAATACATCTACCAGACGGGTATATGATTCTGCGGTACAGCGATGGGGGATAACAATAAGGGTTTGATCTTTGGTATCAAAACCGGGACCGTGCAGGGAATGACAGGTAATGATATTGATGTCTTTAGGAAGATATTGTTCAAAGGCTGCAATTTCCGGATGTTTTACTGAGGTTTGACCTGCTACGATGGCACCGTATTTTGTGGCCCCTCCGTATCGCTGGACGACTTCGGCGATTTTTTCCGCTTCCACTGCATAAAAAATGATATCGGATTTCCGTGATACTGCACTTCCATCGTTCAAAAGTTCAATCCCAAATGGCGAGAGCTCTTCCTCCAGTTTTTCATAAAATTCAGGCAGGTCAGATCCGCAAACCTGGTAGCCGGCTTTTGCAAAACGTTTTGCGTAGAGTTTGCCCATATCTCCCAGGCCAATAATTCCTATAAGCATCGTAATAATATTATCTGGCAAATAAGCGAAAATATGCTGATAAAGGGAGGATTATTTGGTACATTTCTCATTAGTTTTACGGTGTCTTAATTTTTTATATGGATCTGAAAGAAAAAGAAATAGAGAATATCAGGCTATCGCGCCAAAAGTCTAACACTGCCATTGCCAGCCAGGATATAGCCGGGGTGGCGGCTTACTGGATGGACGATATGATTGTAATCTCCGGTGAAGGGGGCCAATATATTGGTAAAGATGTTCTTATAGAGGTTTTTACGGAGATGTTTTCTGCCGATCCGCCAGTATTTGAACGCAACCCTTTGGAAATCATCATTGGCGAAAGCGGAATACTTGCCTGGGAAACCGGAACATGGAATTACAAGACCGCAAAATACCGGGGTAATTACTCTGCAATGTGGCGTAAGATAAAGGGCCGATGGCTCACACAATCGGAATTATTTGTTTCGCTCGACTAATTAAATAAGAGGTTCATCAATGATATAAATAAACAAACTTAAGCTATTGATTGAGCAGTATATTGATCATTTCTTTTAGCTCTTCCACTTCCTGCTCAAGTCTGGTTACTCTCAATTCCAGCGCTTCGGGTTCTGCAGGTTGTGTAGTATCCGTAGCAATGACAGCTAATTCTGGTTCTGCCGGCCCGGTGCCAAAGAGGTGTTGATAACGTGCTTCTTTTTGCCCTGGCTTCTTTTGGAGCTGAATCACATAGGGCGGCTCCTCTCCAGACAGTTTATGTAAGATATTTTGAATTTCTTCAATCGTTTCAAATTCGTATAACCTTGCCGAATTGGTATTTATTTCTCCTGGTGTTAAGGGTCCGCGTAAAAATAACAAACAAAGCACTGATAACTCAGAAGGTACCAGCGGGTATACGATAGCGAGATTGTGTTTATATTTGATTACCCTGCTGCTTCCACCGGTGGCTGTGCTGATCAATCCTTTAATCTTTAGTGCATTGAGCGTAAGGGTTACCGTTTCCTCATCATAATTAACAACCGGATTTCTTGACGTTTTCTGGTTGCAGGCATTGGTTAGGGCCGATATAGTCATCGGATAATAGTCCGGCGTAGTCCGGCTTTTTTCTATTAATGACCCCATAACGCGTTGCTCTGCAGCATTCAACTGGGTTAGCGATTGACGGTTTTCCATGGGAGTAAATATATTATTTTGACACTAATTTCTGCAAATTGTGGAGTATTTCTACAGCTATACTTGGTGTGTTTATTTTTAATATGCTGATTAACAGTATTTTGATATTGTGCCAATCTGTGGCATTATTATGAAACCATCCTATTCGAATTAAATAACTGGATTAAACAAGCAAATCTGATACTGTCTAATTAAGTAGTGTCAGGTTTTAAAAACACAACAATATGAAAAATTTCATTTTAACAGCAACAGTATTAGCATTCGCAGGTATATCCACAGTAAAAGCTTCAGAGGTTAAAGAACCAATGGTAATAGCTGTACAACAAGACAGCACGCAGAAAGTACCGGTTAAATTGGAAGAACTTCCTGCACCTGTAACCACCACCTTAAAAGCAGACGCTTATAAAGACTGGACTCCAACTGCGGCATTTTTAGTAACTAACGCAGATAAAACCCAATACTATCAGATTGATGTGAAAAAAGGTACGGAAGTAGCTTTTATCAAAATTACTAAGGACGGAGTAGTTGTCCAATAAGCCTCGTTATCAACCTTTCATATACAAGATGAGCCGGATTTATCCGGCTTTTTCTATTTAAATTCGTACACTATTTTCAACGCTCGACTTCAACGTATTTTGCATGTACTTATTCACAATAAATGTGGATAAGTATTGTAATTGACTGACATCATATATGTTTGTATGTTAATAACATTGTGGTCAACTCACATTATCGGGAGTTCACGCTGATATAATTCAATACGCTTGTATACTTATCGCCTTTTGCGTTACTTATTAACAATAAATGTGGATAACTTGTTTATTTCCTGTGAATAACTGTGGGGAACAACTATAGGAATCAGCTGATATAATAGAAAGGCCACATTAGTTTTCTAATGCAGCCTTCTATTTCTGGTGTGCGTGTTATCTTAACGTCCGCGTCCGCCTTTTTGATCCTGACGGCCATTATTATTCTTATTGCCGTTATTTCCACCTTTGCCTGCGTTACTTTTCACCTGCTGACCTTTGCCCTGGTTTTGACGGACTGCAGTACCCCTGCTGTTGTTGGGTGTGTTGTTTCGTCCGGCATTTGTAACATTACCTCTTCCCCTATTAGAAGTATTGTTTCTGGCAGCGGCATATCTTGAATCATTACTATCCCTGATGCTTCCTTGTTTACCACCATAGTTTTTGTATTTGCTGTATTCACTTACGTGAGTCTGGTGCATCAGATAAGGTTGTGGGCGGTTCATTACCACTTTGTAAGAGTTGTACAAATCAAAATTGCTGTATCTTGAAGGCAATGAATTTCTCCATACCCAGCTTCCGTTGCTTTGGTAAACATATTGTTTTGAGGGTACGTAATAATATGAATCAACGTCTGGCAGGTAATAATAATCAACATGATCATAACCTGTTGGTCCCCATTCTGGCTGTGAGCCGATATTTATATTTACACTCACCTGTGCTTTTGTGCTAATGCTGCTTAACGAAGCTACTCCGAATACAACAGCTAAAATAATTCTTTTCATTTGTTTGTGTTTGTTAGTTGTATGCATTAGTCCAAACCATATGCCACTAGCTGTAAGGAAAGGTCATGGAATTTTGAGTAGTGATTAATCACCGATGAGCAGTAGGTTATTATCGGCAGTCGTGCCATGTTTGTCGACAGGCATTTGTTGTTAGTTTCCGTTTCTATTCGGCTAATTATGTAATTTAGCTGTATGATTGATGTATCCTGCGCCCTTATTATAGGGCATAATGGAAAAATTTTGGCCGCTCAAAGAAGTGAGCTGATGCGTTTACCGTTGAAATGGGAATTTCCAGGAGGGAAGGTTGAAGAGAACGAAACTGCCGAAGGGTGTATCATTAGGGAGCTGCGCGAAGAACTAGGTGTGCAGGTTGAGATTCTAAATTCAATGGTTCCTGCTGTACACGACGATGGAAACCAACAAATCCGGCTTATTCCGTTTGTCTGCGTTATTACTTCGGGAGAGATTACTCTGGCGGAACATGAGTCTTACGTCTGGTTGTCTCCTGCCGATCTTAATGATCTTGATTGGGCCCCTGCAGATATACCTATTGTGCATCAATATCTGGGTAGTTTATCCTGAATTATTTAAAACAGTCAGGTACCAAAACTAAATGGTAAAAATTAGTGTTCTTTCTAAAATCTAAACTATGAACTCTTTTTTTAAAACTATTATTGCTGGCTGGGGCGCTAAAAAATTAGGTGGCGGCTGTTTGTCTACTATCTTAATATTTGTACTAATTTATGTGGCGCTTGGCCAATGCAGCAGAAGTCCACAACGTGCCGCGGTTATACATAAGAATGTACCTGCTGTAGAAAGCAGGATCAAAGGATAGCCCTTTAGGAAATTTTTGAGGTGAAAAGGTATAACTGAAGGTGATAAAGGATACTGCCTGGCAGGTTTAAAAACGAAACGGGGAACATCCAGGCGGATGCTCCCCGTTATCTAAATTAACGCTCTCGAATATAAGACGCGTATATAAACGCTTTATTGTATGGAAGGCAAAATTTTTATTCGTTAGCACGAAAAGAAGCATCTGGTTTTGCCAGTTCAAATTTTACCCAAAAATCTGATGTTTTATTGCTGCTATGATCTACTGGCGCACCATGCATGCCTCCTCCA
>Ga0247816_10000046_pt1 | contig 63839 bp, 55 predicted proteins | sample UWRJL209509C1_FD_179930 | JGI IMG/M metagenome (GOLD analysis project Ga0247816, IMG submission 179930) | Plant litter microbial communities from Arlington Agricultural Research Station in Wisconsin, United States - UWRJ-L209-509C-1 | ecosystem: Environmental > Terrestrial > Plant litter >...
CCCACGCTCCAAAGCCTGCGTGAGGGCACACCGAGCCCAAGCGAGGTGCCGAGTGGTGGGGCAAGAGCGTTTTGCTTACTTTTGCGCTCTATCAAAAGTGAGCCGCCGTAAGGGCGGAACCCATATAGGCCCTGACCAAAGTAATGGATATACACCCAGTCCAACCCGGCAACCCAACCCCCCCTCACCACAAGTGCCGCGTTCCCCTTAGCCAATCGGCACTACCCAGGACGCCAAAATTTCCGACTGGCGCTAATCAGCCCTTAATTTCGCGAATGGAAAAACCCGCCATGTGTTCCAGGCCCTTGATCAACGCCGAGTGATCCCACTGGCTGCCACCCAGCGCCGCACAGGTGCTGAACACCTGCTGTGCATTCGCGGTATTGGGCAGGTTGAGATGCAGCTCGCGAGCACCTTCCAGTGCAAGGTTCAGGTCCTTCTGGTGCAGGGCGATGCGGAACCCAGGGTCAAAGGTGCCCTTGATCATCCGTTCGCCATGCACTTCCAGAATCTTCGACGAGGCAAAGCCACCCATCAGCGCTTCGCGCACCTTGGCCGGGTCGGCACCGTTTTTAGCCGCGAACAGCAGGGCTTCGGCCACCGCCTGGATGTTCAGGGCGACGATGATCTGATTCGCCACTTTAGCGGTTTGCCCGTCGCCATTGCCGCCGACCAGGGTGATGTTCTTGCCCATGCTTTGCAGCAGGGGAAGGGCACGGTCGAACACCGCTTGATCGCCGCCCACCATAATGCTCAGGGTTCCCGCCTTGGCGCCGACCTCGCCGCCGGAGACGGGCGCATCCAGATAACGCGCGCCGGTGGCGACGATTTTTTGCGCGAACGCCTTGGTCGCAGACGGGGAAATCGAGCTCATGTCGATCACCACTTTGTTTGGCCCCAGGCCCAGGGCCACGCCATCGACGCGGAACAGTACGTCGTCGACCTGCGGGGTGTCGGGCACCATCACGATGATGAATTCTGCTTCCTGTGCGACCTGTTGCGGGTTGGCCAGGGCCACCGCGCCAGCGTTGATCAATTCAGCCGGGGCCTTGCCGCGATGCTCGGACAGGAACAGTTGGTGACCGGCCTTTTGCAGGTTGGCGGCCATGGGTTGACCCATGATGCCGGTGCCGATAAATCCGATTTTAGCCATGCTGAAAATCCTCTTTTTATTCGATGTGAGAGCTGCTTTTTGTGGGAGCTGGCTTGCCTGCGATGGCATCACCTCGGTATAGCCGAGACACCGAGTTGCCTGCATCGCAGGCAAGCCAGCTCCCACAGAGGTTCCGTTTTCACATTGAGTTTGGTGGTGTTCAGTTAGATCGCGTTGTGAGTTTTGAGCCAGCCCAGCCCGGCTTCAGTGGTGGTCAACGGCTTGTACTCACAGCCCACCCAACCCTGATACCCAATGCGCTGCAAATGTTCGAACAGGAACCGGTAATTAATCTCGCCGGTGCCCGGCTCGTTGCGCCCGGGGTTGTCCGCCAACTGGATATGGTTGATCTCGCCCAGGTGCGCGGCCATGGTGCGGGCCAGATCGCCCTCCATGATTTGCATGTGGTAGATGTCGTATTGCAGGAATAGATTGGCGCTGGCGACCTGCTCGCGAATGTCCAATGCCTGTGCGGTTGTGGTCAGGAAAAATCCAGGAATGTCACGGGTATTGATCATCTCGACCACCAGCCGTATGCCCGCGGCTTCGAGCCTTGCGCTGGCGTACTTGAGGTTATCGACGAAGGTCTGGCGCAGCGTTGCCGGATTCACATTGGCAGGGGCGATACCGGCCAGGCAGTTGACCTGGGTATTGCCCAGCACCCTGGCGTATTCGATGGCCAGGTCGACACCCGCCCTGAACTCCTCGACCCGATCCGGGTGGCAGGCTATGCCGCGTTCGCCTTCGCCCCAGTTGCCGGCCGGCAGGTTGAACAGCACTTGCGTGAGGCCATGCTCATCCAGCTGGCCCTTGATTTCGGCAGAGCCAAACTCATAAGGGAACAGGTACTCCACGCCGGTAAACCCGGCGCTGGCGGCTGCGGCAAAGCGTTGCAGAAACGGCTGTTCGGTGAACAGCATCGACAGATTGGCGCATAGACGGGTCATGAGTGCTCTCCGTTAAATAATGTGGATCAAGCCATTGGGCGGATGGACGTCGGCGCGTCGGCGGCGCATTCAGCCAGCGCTTCGAACTCGTTGATCGCGTTGATCTCGGTGCCCATCGCGATGTTGGTGATACGCTCCAGAATCACTTCGACCACCACCGGCACCCGATGCTGAGCCATTAGCGCGCGGGCTTCGGCAAACGCCGCTTGCAGGTGCGCCGGGTCAGTTACGCGCAACGCTTTGCAGCCCAGCCCTTCGGCGACGGCGACGTGGTCGACGCCGTAACCTTCAAGCTCTGGGGCGTTGATGTTGTCGAAAGCCAGTTGCACGCAGTAATCCATGTCGAAACCGCGCTGGGCCTGGCGAATCAACCCCAGGTACGAGTTGTTCACCACCACGTGGATGTAGGGCAGCTTGAACTGCGCGCCCACGGCCAGTTCTTCGATCATGAACTGGAAGTCGTAATCCCCCGACAACGCAACGACCTGGCGCTGCGGGTCAGCCTTGACCACCCCCAGGGCCGCGGGGATCGTCCAACCCAGTGGGCCCGCCTGGCCACAGTTGATCCAGTGGCGAGGCTTGTAGACATGCAGGAATTGCGCGCCGGCAATCTGCGACAGGCCGATGGTGCTGATGTAGCAGGTGTCCTGGCCAAAAAAGTGGTTCATCTCCTCATACACCCGCTGCGGCTTGATCGGGATGCTGTCGAAGTGGGTTTTGCGTTGCAGGCTGCCTTTGCGCTGCTGGCACTGGGTCAACCAGGTGCCAAAGTTTTTCAGGCGGCCCGCCGTGTGCCATTCACGGGCGACTTCGAGCAGCATCAGCAGGGCGCTGCCGGCGTCCGAAACGATGCCCAGCTCGGGCATCAGCACTCGGCCAATCTGGGTGGGCTCAATGTCGATATGAATGAACCGACGCCCCTCGGTGTACACCGGTATTGAGCCGGTATGCCGGTTGGCCCAGCGATTGCCAATGCCGATGACCACGTCGGATTCCAGCAGCGTTGCGTTGCCGTAGCGATGGGACGTTTGCAGGCCGACCATGCCCGCCATTTGCGGGTGGTCATCGGGAATGCAGCCCCAGCCCATCAGGGTCGGAATCACCGGAATGCCGGTGAGTTCCGCGAACTCCACCAGTAAGGCCGACGCATCGGCATTGATGATGCCGCCCCCGGCGATGATCAGTGGGCGCTGCGCCTGGTTGAGCAGAGCCATGGCTTTTTCCGCCTGCTGGCGGCTGGCTTTGGGCTTGACCACTGGCAGCGGTTCATAGGCATCGATGTCGAATTCGATCTCGGCCATCTGCACGTCAAAGGGCAAGTCGATCAATACCGGGCCCGGACGGTCGCTGCGCATGATCTGGAACGCTTTCTGGAACACATAAGGTACTTGGCCAGGCTCCATCACGGTGGTCGCCCATTTACATACCGGCGCGGCGATGCTGGAAATGTCCACGGCCTGGAAGTCTTCCTTGTGCATCCGGGCACGCGGGGCCTGGCCGGTGATGCACAGAATCGGAATAGAGTCCGCAGACGCCGAGTACAGCCCGGTGATCATGTCGGTGCCGGCCGGGCCTGAGGTGCCAATGCACACACCAATGTTGCCGGCCACGGCGCGGGTGTACCCCTCGGCCATGTGTGAGGCACCTTCCACGTGGCGGGCCAGGACATGATCAATGCCGCCAAGGGTTTTCAATGCGGCGTACAGCGGGTTGATCGCCGCGCCGGGAATGCCGAATGCGGTGTTGATGCCTTCGCGGCGCATCACCAGCACGGCCGCTTCGATGGCTTTCATGAGGGGCATGTGGGCTCTCCTGGATTCGATATTTTTTGTACATCCACAGCATCCTTTTGCTAGCCTGATTTGTGAATAATCACTTTTATCGTTTCTGTCGGTATCACAGGTATCGAGCGAGGTATCGGATGGACCGTTACACGGAACTGCGCAGCTATGTGCTCATAGCGTCACGCGGCAGCTTTGCCGCAGCGGCATTGGTCGATGGCGTGACGCCGGTGATCATGGGCCGGCGCCTGACCGCCCTGGAGCAACGCTTGGGGGTCAAGCTGATCCATCGGTCCACCCGTGGCTTGACCTTGAGCGAGCTGGGTGAAGCCTATCTTGAGCAGGCCAAGGTGCTGTTGCAGGCATTCGACGAGGTGGATGCCAGCATCAGTGAAAACCGCAGCGCGGTGCGTGGCCATTTGATGATCACCGCACCGGCCGGATTCGGCCGCCGGCATGTGGCACCGCATGCACCGGAATTCCAGGCGCGATTTCCAGACCTGAAAGTCTCGCTCGACTTGACGGACAACGTCATCGACCTGGTGCGCGAGGGCTACGACATGAGCATCCGCATCGGCGAAGTGCTGGACCCCAACTACGTCGCGATTATCCTGGCCGCCAACCGCCGTGTGGTCTGCGGAGCGCCGAGCTACTTCGCGACTCACGGCACGCCGAAAACCCTTGACGACCTCGCTCGACATAACTGCCTGGCCTTCAACTTGCAGGGCGGTCAGCATCGTGGCTGGACCTTTCAAAAAGACGGCAGGCAGGTGGCCGTGAAAGTCGCGGGCAACCTTTACTGCAACGACGGTGAGCTGCTGTTCGACTGGGCCAAACGCGGCCTGGGCATTTGCTGGCGCTCGGTCTGGGAAATCCAGAACGAGCTGCTCAGCGGCGAACTCATCACGGTGCTCGATGAGTTTGCCCTGCCCAGTTACGACATTCAGGGCGTCTACCCTCAGCAACATTACCTGCCGGCCAAGGTGCGTTTCTTTATCGCGTTCCTCAAGGAGGTTTATAGCCGTCCCGGATATTGGGTTCGCGGCTAGATCAACGACAGCGACACTGGCGGCAACCCCTGGATCTGGCCCTGCACGTGTGCCGGGCCTTCGGCGAGGAACATGCCGGTGAAGGAGCCGGTAGTAATCACAAGGTCCTGGGGCAGGGCCCGGCCCTGTTGGGTGTGATGGTTGACCAGCCACGGTAGCAGTCGGCGTGGATCGCCTGCCGGGTTGGCGGCCACCGACGGCACAATGCTGGCGTCGTCGAGGGTGAATTCGAGCTGTGGTTGTGCGAACGGGAAGTGCTCGTCGTACGGTACGAACTCGCCCACCACCAGAGCCCCGTGGTTGAGCAGGTCAGCCAACTGAGTCAGCGGTTCGACTTTGGGCCAGGCGGCAAAACGGCTGGAGACGATTTCAATGGTCGCGGCCATTTCGCCGATGCCAGCCATGACTTCTTCGTCGCTGTAGGCCTGTTCACGAGGGCTGAAGGCGCGGTTGAAACGAAAGGCGACTTCCAGTTCCAGGCCTACCGGCACGTAGGCAGCACGCTCGAAGGTATTGGCCGGCGCGAACAAGCAGTCACGCGGTAGCGGTGAGCCCTGGATCGGACCCGTGTGGGATTTTGAACCAATCTTCCAGCCACCGGCCTCAACGCCGCGCAGGCGAAAGATTTCCTGTTGGGTGAGGTAAGCGGTGGCTGGGTCGGCAGGGTAAAGGTCGTTGTCGAGTTCGCCCAACGGACGGCGCTCGCGTTGCGCATCGACGATCAATTGCGCCAGGCGCGCAGGGCTGGATGCTGTATTCAAGGTGTTACTCCTTAAGCGGGTTTCGTTTTTTTCTGTAGGAGCGAGCTTGCTCGCGAAAAACGCAAAGACACCGCGTTCATTCAGGATGCCAACGTTATCGTTGACGTTTTTCGCGAGCAAGCTCGCTCCTACAGTGGGCGTCGTTCGGTTATTGGCCGGTTATTTACTGATGACAGGAGCGGCTTCCACCGGTGGCAGAGGCGGTATTGCGTATTCGAACTTGTTCTGCGGTTTCATGCGGAACGACAGCACTACGCCGATAGCCAGCAGAACAATACTCACCAGGAACGGCAGTTGCCAGTTGCCGAATTTATCGATCAGCAGGCCCGCCGCCACCGGGCTGACAATCGCGGCCATCGCCGAACCGGTGTTCATCATGCCACTGGCGGTACCGCAGTGGTCAGGCGCGATGTCCATCGGAATGGCCCACATCGGACCAATCGTCATTTCGGAGAAGAAGAAACCGATGGCCAGGCAGGCCAGGGAAATGTGCATGTCCTTGGTGAACATCAGCGGCACGAGAGACAGCAGCGTCAACCCCAGGCACACCGCGACCATCAGGCTGCGTGCCTTGTTCAGGTCTTTGGTGCGGGCGTAGATGCGGTCACTGACGATGCCTCCCAGGGTATCGCCGACGACGCCACCGAAAAACACAGTGGAGGCGAAGATCGCGGTGCCCTTGAGGTCAAGGCCCATGTTCATGAAGTACATCGGTACCCAACTGAGCAGCAGCCACAGCGTCCATCCGTAGCAGAAGTAGACGATGGTCACCGGCGCCATGCGTTTGAACAGGCGCCCCCAGGCCAGCGGGTGTTTGTTTTTCACTTTGGGGGGCGGCAGTACATCCAGTTCTGCCTGGGAGATACGCGGGTGGTCCTTGGGTTGTTCCGTGAACACCAGCGCCCAAATCGCAACCCAAGCGAAGCTGATGGCGGCGCACACGTAGAACGACTCACGCCAACCGTAAGTCGCCATGACCGCGATCATCGCTGCCGGCGCCAAGGCATTGCCCAGGCGCGCAAAGGCGTGGGTGATGCCCTGGGCAAACCCGCGTTTCTCCTTGGGGATCCAGCGTGACATTGCTGCCGTTGCCGCAGGAAAGGTCGCACCTTCACCGAGCCCAAGTAGCACGCGCGCGATAATCAGCGAGACGAAACCACCGGCCAGCCCGGTCAACACCGTCGCGCTGGCCCAGATGATCCCGCAGACCACCAGTGTTCGCTTGGCACCGAAGCGGTCGCTGACCCAGCCGCCGATGATCTGGAATACCAGGTAGGGGTACGCAAAGGCGGAGAAGACGATGCCGATCTCCGTTTTGGTCAGGTTGAATTCCTTGCCAAAACCCACCGCCGCAGTGCTCACATTGACGCGGTCGAGGTAGGTAATGAAGTACATGGCGCACAGCATGAATAGCACCACCGTAGTGGGCCGCAGACGTAAAAATCTCATGTTCTATCTCCAGTTTCTTATTGTTCACGCTGACAAACGTGTTGATTCGGGATAGTGAGTCGGGGCGCGGAGCGGCGGCTGTGCCGCTGCTCCGTTTACATCAATTGCGTCGCAGTGGGACGGTTTGCCCTCCCAGGTAATCCATGGCCGCCAGCACGCCGCTGGACTGCAGCTTCACGCCGGCCATTTGCAGGCCCATTTCGCAGCCGGTGAGGGTGGCCATCAGCATCAGGTCGTTGCAGTCGCCCAGGTGGCCGATGCGGAACATGCGGCCTTTCATCTTGCCCAGGCCGGTGCCCAAGGACATATCGAAGCGTTCATAGATGACCTTGCGTACGGCGTCGGCATCGATGTCTTCGGGGGTCATCACACCCGTCAATACCGGGCTGTAGACGCTCGGATCAGCGCACTGGATTTCCAGGCCCCAGGCGTTTACGGCGGTGCGGCAAGCCTGGGCCAGACGGTTGTGACGGATGAAGACGTTCTCCAACCCTTCGCCAAGGATCATCTCCAGGGCCTCGGACAAGCCGTACAGCAAGTTGGTGTTTGGCGTGTACGGCCAATAACCGGTCTTGTTCATCTCAATGATTTCATCCCAGGCCCAGAAGCTGCGGGGCAGGCCGGCGGTCTTGCTGGCCTCGATGGCTTTGGGGGACAGGGCGTTGAAGCTGATGCCGGGTGGCAGCATCAGGCCTTTCTGGGAGCCGGACACGGTGACGTCCACGCCCCATTCATCGTGCCGATAATCAGCCGACGCGAGGCCTGAAATCGTGTCCACCAGCAGCAGCGCGGGGTGGCCTGCGGCGTCGATAGCCTTGCGCACCGAGGCGATATCCGAGGTGACGCCGGTGCTGGTTTCGTTATGCACCACGCACACGGCTTTGATGCGATGGGCGCTGTCGGCACGCAGATGGTCCTCGACCATTTGCGCATCGATACCGCCGCGCCAGCCTTCAATTCCTGGCCGACCGATGAACTGCGGCTTGAGCCCCAGGCTCAGGGCCATTTTTTGCCACAGGGTGGCGAAATGGCCGGTTTCAAACATCAATACTTCGTCGCCGGTACTCAAGGTATTGCACAGCGCGGCTTCCCAGGCACCGGTGCCCGATGCGGGGTAGATGACCACCGGGTGGACGGTTTTGAAGATCTTTTTGATCCCGTCCAGCACCTTGAGTCCCAGCTCACCGAACTCCGGGCCGCGATGGTCAATGGTGGGATAACTCATCGCACGCAGGATGCGATCCGGAACCGGGCTCGGGCCAGGAATCTGCAAAAAGTGACGGCCGGCAGGGTGGTAATCAAGTTTGAGCATGAGTGACTCCTTGTTTTTGTATTTTGAATGCAAAATACGTTAGCACGGCTTCATGCTGTGTCAAACCCTGTAATTTTGCTAAGATTTGGGCTCAACCTGGATCGTTTTCGAATAAAGGTGTGGCGTTAACCGATGCCGATGAGGATTTTGAATGCAAAATATTGAAGAGTCGGGCGAGCTCAGCAGCCCTCGCCTGATGCCCAAGGTAGAGCGCCAGCGCCTGCACGATACGGTCGTGGAGCACCTGCGCAGCTTCATCACCGAAGGCGTGTTGGCACCCGGTAAGAAACTCAACGAACGCGAGTTGTGCGAAACCCTGGGTATTTCCCGTACGCCTTTACGGGAAGCCTTGAAAGTACTGGCGGTAGAGGGCTTGATCGAAATCAACCCCAACCGTGGAGCAAGCGTTGCGCGGATGTCAGAGTTGGAGATTCGCGAAACCTTCGAACTGATGAGCGGTATCGAAGCCTTCGCCGGCGAACTGGCCTGCGAGCGCATTACCGTCCAGGAAATCGAAGAGATCCAGGCGCTGCACTACGCGATGGTGGTCAGCAAGAACCAGAATGACCTGCCCGGTTATTACCAGCGCAATCGCGCCATCCATGACCTGATCAACCTGGCGGCGCGCAATTCGGCGCTGCGCCAGGTGTACCTGTCGTTGAACCGTCGCATCCATGCATTGCGCTTCCTTTCCAACCAGCAGGCGCCGAAGTGGGAGAGGGCGCTGCATGATCACGAAGAAATGATCGAGGCGTTGCAGGCACGAGACGGCAAGCGCTTGAGCCATATCCTGCGTCACCACCTGCTGGAAAAGCGCGACGCGATCATGCTTATGGTGCGGGATGATTCAGAGCATCCGGGGTCGATTCGGCGCTAAGGGGCATTTGTGCATCGGGTCATGAATTAAATTCGGCCCTGAATATCCCTTCCATTGTTTGCATAAAGTCCAACGTCAACCTGGAACGCTGCTGATGATGGGGGAATACCATGGACACTTCGAACGGTATGTCCTGGTCCAGTTTTCGGGCAGTGATGCCTGGGTATTTCGAATAAGCCGCGGTAAACGGATCGCAGACGGTGATGCCGAGCCCGCCGGCAACCATGCCGCAGGCCGCATGCGCTGCGGTGGTTTCCACGCAGGAAATACCCGTGACGCCGCGGGCCTCCATGGCCGAGGTGATTCGGCGTTGCAGGGGGTTGTTCGTGTTCAGGGAGATCAACCGCCGTTCGTGTAAATCTTCCAGGGTCACGACATCTTTGGCGGCCAATGCATCGTCAATTGGCATGACACACACTGCACTGATAGGGGGCAGGGCGACCGTTTGGATGCCGGGGTACTCGCCCGAAGGAATCTGAACGAAGCCGATATCAATCTGGTTGGCTGAGGTCAGTTCAAGGATCCCCAGCGAGTTTCGAACATCCAGGGACGTTCTGACCTCCGGGTGTTTTCTCGCAAAGCGGCACACACCTTCCGCCACGACACTCAGCCCAAGGGTGCTCATCGAACCAATGCGCAACGTTCCCGTGCGAAGCATCACCAGGTCTTCTGCCACCCGCTCAATTCGCTCGATCCCCTGATAAAACTTATCAACTTCCGCATACAGCACCTGGGCTTCCGCGCCGGGAATCAGGCGATTGCCCTCGCGGCGAAACAGTCGAAGAGACAGCACGATTTCAAGGTCGCGGATGAGTCGGCTGATAGCGGGTTGGCTGACCTGAAGGGCTTCAGCGGCGACGGTCATGCTGCCGGTGAGCATCACGGTGCGAAAGGCTTCCAGTTGGCGCGGATTTAGCTTCATCGTTGTTCTCAAACGGTGTATGGCGGGCGTTTTGGGCCACCGTATAATATTTTGTTATGTGCGTCCAACATGTTGTCGGTTTGCGATTGCCAAGTGTTAGAGCGATGATTTATTTGCGTTGTTTTGGCTGCACAGCCATCGCCCTGCAATAAATGCCGGGTAGCGCTGACGTACAATAAAAAGAGGGCAACTGGTGCTGAACTATACCTTGCGCAGGTTATTACTCCTGCTCCCGATGCTATTGGGAGTATCCATTGTGGTATTCCTGGTGATGCATTTTATTCCAGGCGATCCTGCACAACTTGCGGCAGGGCCGGACGCGACGGCGGAAGATGTTGCGCAAATACGGCACAACTATGGGTTGGATCAACCACTCCTGAATCAATACATAATCTATGTGAAGAAGATTGCCAGCGGCGACTTCGGAGAATCGTTCCAGACATTCACCCCGGTGCTGGAAGGTATTGCAAGAACACTCCCGGCAACGATTGAACTGACGCTTGCGGGCATGCTTCTGGCGGTTATTATTGGTGTACCGCTGGGCATTATTGCTGCGCTAAGGCCCAGGGGAGTACTCGACAGTTCCCTCACCACATTTGCGGTGTTGGGTATCTCAGTACCAGGCTTCTTCCTGGGGCTGATATTGATGTCGATATTTTCAGCGAGCCTGGGATGGCTACCACCGACGGGAAGAGGCGGGTGGCAACATTTGATATTGCCGGCCTTTACCCTTGGCCTGCCGTACGTAGCCACCTTTTCCAGGCTGGCGCGCTCGACAATGATGGACGTGCTGAAAGAGGACTATATCCGTACCGCCTATGCGAAAGGTGTGCCCAGCTACAAAGTTGTTCTTAAACACGCACTTTCCAATGCGGCAATTCCACTGGTTACCGTATTTGGCATGGACTTCGGTCGCTTGCTCGGCGGTGCTGTTATTGTTGAAACAGTATTTGCCTGGCCAGGGATGGGTCGGTTCCTGATTGATGCGATTATGGCGCGAGACATTTATGTGGTCCAAGGCACGGTGCTTGTATTTGCCGCCTTGGTAGTGATCATTAACTTAATAGTGGACCTCATCTATGGCTTCCTCGACCCTCGCATCACCTACAACTGACGCTGACATGCAACTGTTAAAGAAACGTCGATTAGGGTTTGTACGTTTTCTTATTGTCAATAAACGCTGGTTTGCACTCAGTGCACTTATCGTGCTCTTGGTAATAATTGCCGCAGCCCTAAGTGCGCCCTTATGGTTTGACTGGGATTCAGTGACCAAAATCAACTTGTCCAAATCCCTTGTGGGTCCGAGCGCCGAGTCGTGGCTGGGAACGGATCAAATGGGCCGGGACTTGTTGGGGAGAGTGTTGTGGGGTGCACGCATTACCCTCACGGTCGCGGTTTCCAGTGTGGCTATTGCGATGCTGGTGGGTGTCTCGGTGGGCGCAGCGTGCGGCTATTACAACGGCGCCATCGCCGGTCTGGTGATGCGCTTGATGGACTCGATGATCGCTTTCCCTCGAACCCTGGTCGCCATTCTGGTGATTACCGTTGCGGGAAACAGCATCTTGAGCCTGACACTCGCCATTGCCATTTCGAGCATTCCGATTTACGTGCGTTTCTTTGCCGGACCAGTGATGGCGCTGAGGAATCGTGAATTTGTACTGGCATCGAAGTCGATTGGTGTCGGAGATATTCGCCTGCTGCGGGTGCATATCCTGCCCAACATTGGCTCGCTGGTGATTATTCAAGCAACCGTGTCACTGGCTGAGGCCATCCTGATCGGCTCCGGGCTTAGTTTCCTGGGCCTGGGCCCACCGCCGCCCACGCCGGAATGGGGTTCGATGATCGCCGAATCGCGGCCGCTGCTGACAACTTATCCGTATGTGTTGCTCGCACCTGGCTGTGCCCTGGTGTTGACCATTTTGAGTTTCAACATCGTTGGCGATGCATTACGGGATTTCATCGATCCGAAATCGCGAAACGCTTAAAAATAATAGAGCGAGTAAAGATGATGGGACGCTTACGTTTTCTGGCAGTACTCATACGCGGAATTTCTGTTCTAGGCATTATTGGGCTGTCGGTTAGTTTGCCAAGTATTGCCACCGCTAAAGAGATCGGAAAAGTTACCTTTGTTCAGGGTTCCGATATTGATACGTTGGACCCTGCCGTTTCGCGCAGCGTGCCTTCTTATAATGTGATTGATCAGCTGTTTAACAGGCTGGTCGCCTGGGATGGAAACGATCGCTCCAACGTTGTACCGGACTTGGCAGAGTCATGGTCCAGAACTGATGACGGCAAGCAATGGACATTTGTGTTGAAGCAGGGGGTTAAATTCCATGACGGCACTGACTTCAATGCAGAGGCGGTGAAATTCAATCTGGACAGGATTCGCGACCCTAAACTCGGATCGCCGCACCGTTCTTATTACGCGGATATCCTCTCGGTGGATGTTCTGTCACCGTATCAGGTACGGATCACCACAAAAGAGGCGTCTCCCACCCTGTTGGAACTGCTGGCAAAACAATCCTCGTCAATCAGCAGCCCGGCGGCCGTGCTGAAATATGGCCGCGCTTATGGGCATCACCCCGTGGGAACTGGCCCCTATACATTTAATAGCTGGGTTCCCAATGACCAGGCGGTGATTGAAAAAAATGCCGCTTATTATGGAACACCTGCAAAGCCATCGAGCATCGTATTTCGGCCAGTTAAGGAAGATTCCTCCCGCGTTATCGAACTTCGCACAAACAATGCTGATGTCGCGGCCAATTTGTCGCCAGAAGCCGCGATTGAGTTAAAGGCGCTGGGTAAATCCGAATTGCTTCGCGTGCCAAGTACATTTCAAGTGTTCTTTGAAATGAACCTGACCAAGCCTCCGTTCGATGACCCGCGTATTCGACGGGCAGTCAGCATGGCGATTGATCGCCAGGCGTTGGTCGATAAAGTGCTGCTTGGCTATGGAAAAGTACCCACGGGCCCATTCCCCGAAGGCACGCAGGCACGCCAAGTATTTGCACCGGTGAAGTACGATCCTGAGGCAGCAAAACAACTGATTAATCAAGTTTACCCAGAGGGCTACCCAGGCACGATTGTTATGTGGACCCCGGCCGGTCGTTATACCAAGGACCGTCAAGTTGCCGAGGTTGTACAAGGTTATCTCAATGCGGTTGGGCTCAAGACCGAGTTCAAAGTATGGGAGTGGGCCACTTATCAGAAGAATCTGTACCGACCTGACCCAGGAAACGGCACTGGCAAAGGTACCAATGACGCCAATATGTGGTTGCTGGGCACCGGCTTGTCAGATGCCGATATTCGCTTAAGACGCAAGTTGTCGACTGGAGATCCGCAAAACCTCACCGGCTATAGCAATGCCGAAGTTGACAAGTTGCTGCAACTTTCCTCACGCGAACTGGACCGCAATAAACGCATGTCCTATTACGCGCAGATACAACAGATTCTATGGGAACAGGATCCAGACAATCTGCCCCTGTTCGACCAGGAACAAATTATCGGTGTACGCAAGGATTTGAAAGGTCTCGCTGTTGATTATGAAGGGACCCTTGATTTCAAGAATGTAGAACTTATTGAGCGGTGATTTAAATGTCCAATGTACATGCCAACGAAGCCCTGTTAACCGATGCTCGCCTGAGCGCGCCGCCTGCCGAGCGCATGGTCAAATACCATGACGTTCCGGCCCTGGAGACCGAGAAGCGCCAGTTTCATGAATTTGTTGAAGTTGACCTCGCGCATACCGTAATGCTGGTGGAGCAAAAAATCCTGTCGGCGTCGGTAGGCCAGGCCATTCTGGCGGAACTGCGGCTGATTCGGGAAATGGCGCCCTCGGACTTTCCGTTTGATGTGAAGAAAGGCAGCTTTCTGCTCCAGGTTGAATCGTATCTGTTCTCCAAAATCGGTGAAGATTCCGCAGGGCAAATGCATACCGGGCGCAGCCGCATCGACCAGGGTGCAACGGTGCGCCGCCTGTACGACCGCAAGCGCATTCTGGCCGTGCTGGACCGTATCAACGAGTTCCAGAGCGCGTTGATTCAGAAGGCCGCGCAGCATTCGAGCACCATCATGCCGGGCTACACCCATATGCAGCACGCCCAGCCTTGGGTCTTCGGCCACTACCTGCTGAGTTTCACATCAAGGCTGCACGACAGTTTCAACCGCTTGATGCAGGCCTACAGCAGGGTCAATCGCAACCCTCTTGGCGCCGTCGGGTTGGCGGGTACCTCCTGGCCTTTGGACCGGGCACGCACCACGCATTTATTGGGTTTCGACAGTCAGGTGGAAAACTCCAAGCTGGGCCGGGAAGCGTGGTACGCGGCAGAGACCATTGGCGCCTTGTCATTTGTGATGGCGGACTTGAACGACCTCGCAACCGACCTGCACATCTGGTCGAGTGTCGAGTTCGGCACGGTAGAGAGCCACGATGGTTACTGCGGCACCAGCAGCATTTTCCCGCAGAAGAAAAACCCCAGTGGCCTGGAAACCATCAAGAAAGCCGCGGGTGGATCGGTTACCTGGCTCGGCACGGCGTTGGCCACGTTCAGGTCTGAAGGGACCGGCGACCAGGCGATGCGCGATTTGCCGCTGATACACGACGCCCTGGCTGCGACGGAGGGCATGCTCGACCTGTTCACCGGCATCATCGAAACGCTGATCGTGCACGAAGACCGAATGGCCGCCCTGTTGTCGGGAAGCTGGTGCACCGCGAGCAACCTTGCCGACGTGATCGTTCGCGATCGGGGTATTTCGTTCCGTCAGGTCCACCACGTGGTGGCGCGCCTGGTTCGCAACAGCCTGCTCGCCGGAGTATCGCCCGCCATGGTGACCGGCGCCGCACTGGATCAAGCTGCGGTAGAAACTATCGGTTCAACTCTTGGGTATTCGGACGCACAGGTCCGCGATTCGCTGAACCCACGCCGGTTTGTTGAAACCCGAGTCTCCGCAGGCGGGGTAGGGCCGGACGAAATCAAACGCTTGTTGTCGGTTGCGCAGAATGAGCTTCAGCAGGACTGCGAGTGGGTTGCCCTGAGTCGCTTGAAGGTCGCCAAGTCCCGTGCAGACCTCGACGCCGCCGTGTCGAAGATCGTCGATTAATGGAGCTTCCCATGAACGAGAATCTGGTAGCTCGGGTTAAAAACCTGAGCGTGGGGTTTGGCGCCCTGGGGCGCGAATCGGCCGTGGTGCGTGACGTTTCATTCGAGGTGATGCGGGGGCAGACGTTAGCGATCGTAGGCGAGTCCGGTTCCGGAAAGTCCGTGACTTCAATGGCGATGATGGGGTTGATCAAGCGGGCCGGTGGCAGGGTGCTTTCGGGATCGATGGAGCTGTACACCCGAGACAACAAGACGATCGACCTGGTATCCGCACCCGAGTCGGTGATGCGTCACCTGAGAGGGTCGTCGATGTCGATGATCTTCCAGGAGCCCATGACCTCGCTGAATCCGGTGTTCAAAATCAGCGCGCAACTCACCGAAGCCATCATTCTGCACAAGCGTTGCAGCCGCGCAGAGGCGCAGTCCCAGGCATTGCGCATGCTTGATTTGGTGCGCATTCCTGATGCGAAGCAGATCATGAACCGGTTTCCCCACGAACTTTCCGGCGGGATGCGCCAGCGCATCATGATTGCAATGTCGCTGGTGTGTGAGCCGACACTTTTGATCGCCGATGAGCCGACAACCGCGCTGGACGTAACGGTGCAGGCGCAGATCCTGCGGATCATCAAGGAGCTGCAAAACAGCCTGGAAATGGGCGTTATCTTCATCACCCACGATATGGGCGTGGTGGCAGAGGTCGCAGACCAGGTGATGGTGATGAAAAAAGGCGAGACGGTGGAGCAGGGGGCCGCCAGGGCCATTCTGCAATCGCCGCAGCAACCCTATACCCGTGCCCTGCTGGCCGCAGTGCCGAAAATTGGCTCGATGCACGGCACTTGCCTGCCCGCGAAATTCCCATTGATCGGCGATGCATCGGCTGAAGGCCCGGAACCAGAGGTCAACCTAGGCCCTGATTACGCGCATCCACCCATTCTCAGCGTGAAGTCGCTGTCTATTCGCTACGACCTCAAGGGCGGTCTCTTTGGGAAAGTCAAACGCCGGGTGCACGCCGTCGAAGCCATCGACTTTGAGATTTACCCAGGTGAAACGCTGGCATTGGTGGGTGAATCCGGCTGTGGAAAATCAACCAGTGCGCGGGCAATCGCGGGGCTGATGCCGATACAGGGCGGGGATATCGTCTTCGGCGGCAAAAATCTCGCGGGGTTGAACAAGAGCGGGCTGAAGACACTGCGCCGAGACATCCAGATGGTCTTTCAAGACCCTTACGCCTCCCTAAACCCGCGCCTCACCATCGAGGACAGCCTGCTGGAGCCGTTGCAGGTGCATAACATTGCCAAGGGTGGCGAGGCTCGCAAGCAGGTTCGACAGTTGCTGGAGCGCGTAGGGTTGTCTGCTGAACATGCGCAACGCTACCCCCACGAGTTTTCGGGAGGACAGCGCCAGCGGATCTGTATTGCACGGGCGCTGACGTTATCGCCCAAGCTGATCATTGCCGATGAGGCGGTGTCGGCCCTGGACGTGTCTATCCAGGCTCAAGTGATTAATCTTCTGCAGGATTTGCAGCGTGAGATGGGGATTTCATTCCTGTTTATCTCCCATGACCTGGCCGTGGTCGAGCGGGTCAGTCATCGCGTGGGGGTGATGTACCACGGGCGTATTGTCGAAATCGGACCGCGTCACTCGGTGTTCGAAAACCCGCATCACGCCTACACCCAAAAGTTGTTGAGCGCAGTGCCTTCGGCTGATGTAAACGCCCCCAGAAAACCGTTCGGCCTTATGGAGGAAGTGGTGCCGAGCAGGATCTATGACGTGGATTATCAAGCACCAGCGATGAGTTATCGTGAAGTGGCACCCGGGCATTTCGTGGCGAGTTCGGCCATTATGTAATCCAGGGGTAGGGTGGGGCAGCAGCCCCACTCGTGCCCTCACGCCTGGTATTCAGGGACCGGCCGCTCAGCTTCCTGATGGTGCGTGGAGCCAATGAACATGTACATCGCCGGCACCATGAACAGCGTCAAAATGGTGCCGATGGACAACCCGGTGAAGATCACCAGGCCCATGTCATGGCGGCCCGCAGCACCGGCACCCGAGGCCCAAACAAGCGGCACCACGCCCAACACCATCGCCGCGGTGGTCATCAGGATAGGGCGCAGACGAACGCCGGCCGCCTCTTCAATAGCCTCACGTTTGCTGTGCCCTGCACGCTGCAACTCGTTGGCAAACTGCACGATCAGGATCCCGTGCTTGGTGATCAACCCCAGTAGCGTCACCAGGCCCACCTGGGTGTACACGTTGATGGACGCGTATCCCATAGTGATGAAGGCCAGCGCGCCAAACAGCGCTGGGGGCACCGAGAATAGAATCACCACCGGGTCGCGGAAACTTTCAAACTGGAAGGCCAGCGCCAGGTAGACGATCAGAATCGAGAACATCAACAACCCGAAGAACCCACCGGACTCCTGCATGAACTGCCGCGATTCGCCGGCAAAGTCCGAGGTGTAACCGGAGGGCGCCACGTTGGTCAGGATCGTGTTCAGTTTCGCCAGCAGTTCGCCCTGGGCTACGCCACTGACGCCTGACAGGGTTGCCGAGTTGAGTTGCTGGAAGTGGTTGATCGATTCCGGCTGCGTCGAGGTCTCGATATGCGCCACCGTACGCGCCGGGATCATCGCCCCGGAGGGCGTGCGAATGTAGTAATCGAGAATTTGATCGGGGTTCAGGCGGTCAACCTGTAGCACTTGGGGAATGACTTTGTACGAGCGCCCGGCGGTCGAGAAGTAGTTCACGTAGTTGCCACCGAGTGCGGCAGACAGCGCCGCACCGACGTCGGCCTGAGTCATGCCAAGGGCGGCAATTTTTTCCCGGTCGACCACCAATCTGGCTTGTGGTTTGTCGAGTTTCAGGTCCATGTCGGCGAAATAGAACAGCTGTTGTTTCTGTGCCTCGGCCATCACCGCTTGCGCGACTTCATTGAGGTTTTCCACTGAGTCGGTGGTGGTGATCACGAACTGCACCGGCAACCCTTGTGCTCCCGGCAGCGACGGCAGCGGAAAGGCCGCGATGGTGGCGCCCGGCACCTGGTTCCATTTTTGCTGGAGTTCCACTATCAACTGGGCCTGGGAGCGCGTGCGGTCGCCCCATGATTTGAGCAGCACACCGCCCAGGCCCTGGTTGAGTATGGGCAGGCCGGTCAGTTGGAACATCTGCGCGTATTCAGTCTCTTTGTTGGCGATCTGGAAGGCCTGGTCGGCAATGCTCTCCATCTGCTGGGGCGAGGCCGTCGGCGGGCCTTTGATCTGCATGAACACCAGTCCCTGATCCTCGGTCGGCGACAGTTCGCTCTTGGCCGTCATGCCACTGGCGGCCACCAGCAGGAACAGCAAAAAGCCAAACGTCACCAGCACCGGCCACACATTCAGGCCGCCTGAGAGCACCCGATGATAACGACCTCGCAACCAGTCAAAGTACTGATCGAGCTTACGGGCGAAGCGACCCTCTTCCTGCCCGGACTTGAACAGCCGGGACGTCATCATCGGCGAGAGCGTCAACGCCACCACGGCCGACACGGTCACCGCGCCCGCCAACGAGAAACAGAACTCCTTGAACAGTGCGCCCGTAAGGCCAGTGCGCAGGCCGATGGGCACGTACGCGGCAATCAACACCACGGTCATCGCGACGATGGGGCCACCCAGTTCCCGTGCGGCGACCAGCGCGGCCTCCAGCACACCTTTGCCTTCTTCCTTGATATGCCGGTCGACGTTTTCCACCACGATAATCGCGTCGTCCACCACCAGGCCGATCGCCAATACCAGGGCCAGCAGGGTCAGCAAGTTAATTGAGTAACCCAGCAGGTACATGATGAAGAAAGTTCCGACCAGCGACAGCGGGATCGCCACCAGCGGCACAATCACCGCCCGGAACGAGCCGAGGAACAGGTATATCACCACCGACACAATGATCATCGCCTCCACCAGGGTTTTCACCACCTCGTAAATCGAGGTATTGATGAATTCAGTGGAGTCATAAACGATCTCGCCGCGCACCCCGGCCGGTAACTGGGATTGCAGCTCGGGGAAGGCTTCGCGCACGCTGTCGGCAACCGTCAGGATGTTCGCATTTGGCGCCGCCTTGATGCCGATGAACACCGAGCGTTTGCCGGAAAACGCCACGCTGCTGTCATAGCTTTCAGCGCCCAGGGTGACGGTGGCCACGTCCTCCAGGTACACCAGGGCATCGCCTTTCTGCTTGATCACCAGCCGCTTGAATTCATCCACCGTGTGCAAGTCGGTCCCGGCCGTCAGGTCGACGGTCACCGTTTGCCCGCGGGTGGAGCCGACGGCAGACAGGTAGTTGTTGTTGGCCAGGGCGGTGGAAACGTCCTGCGCCGTTACGTTATGCGCCGCCAGTTTGTTTGGGTCCAGCCAGGCGCGCAGGGCGAACTGGCGCCCGCCGAGGATTTCTGCGGTTTGCACGCCCTGGATCGAATCCAGCTTGGGCTTGACCACCCGCACCAGGTAATCGGTGATGTTGTTGGTGGGCAGGGTGTCGCTATAGAAGCCCAGGTACATGGCGTCTGTGGTCTGCCCGACCGCCACCGTCAGTACCGGCTCCTGGGACTGGGCCGGCAGTTGGTTCTTGACCGAGTTGACCTGGGTATTGATCTCGGTGAGTGCCTTGCTGGCCTCGTAGTTCAGCCGCAGCGTGGCGGTAATCGTCGACACACCCGTGATGCTGGTTGAGGACAAGTAGTCGATGCCCTGGGCCTGGGCGATGGCCGATTCAAGCGGCTGGGTGATAAAGCCGGCCACTGTGGACGCGTCCGCGCCGTAGTAGGCAGTGCTGATGGTGACCACGGTATTTTCGGTGCGCGGCCATTGGTTCACCGGCAGTTCGAAGATCGAGCGCAGCCCCAGAATCAGGATGAACAGCGAGACAACAATGGCCCAGACCGGTCGCTGAATAAAGGTATCGGTAAGCTTCATGGGACACCTTTAATGTTCTTGGGGAGTCGGCGCCGGATCGTTCAGCGGCGCGGCGCTGTTGTTGACCTGCACCGGCGAGCCGTTTTTGAGCTTCATCTGGCCACTGGTGATCAACAGGTCGCCTTCCTTCACGCCGGACAGGATCGCGACCTGGTCACCCCTGGTCGGGCCGGTCTTGATGAAGGTCTGTTGCGCGGTGAGTACGTCCTCACCCTTGTCGTTCCTGGCCGACGTGGCGATGAACACCGTGGTGCCGTAAGGGTTGTAGGTGACAGATGTCTGCGGAACCGTGAGGTAGCGCTGCGGCGCACCGGAGTTGACCACGGCGCGGGCGAACATCCCCGGCACCAGGTTTTGTTTGGGGTTCTCAACGGTTGCTTCTACGGTGACGTTGCGCGTGGTCGAGTCGAACTGGGTATCGATGGTGCTGATTCGCCCCTTGAAGGTTTGATTGGAGAGACCGTCGGCGGTCACCGAAACCCCTTGGCCGATGGCGATGGCCTCCACTTGAGTCTGGGGCACGCTGAAGTCGATGTAGATGGGGTCAAAGGTTTGCAGCGTGGCGATTTTGTCACCGGGGTTAAGGTATTGGCCGGGGTTGACGCTGGTAATCCCGATACGCCCGGCAAACGGTGCGCGAATGGTTTTTTTCGCCACCAGCGCCCGCTGTTGTTCTGCGGCGGCGAGCTTGGCCTTCAGGTCTGCGGTGTCTGTGTCTACTTGCGCCTGGGAGATAGCGTTTACTGCCAGTTGGGCCTTGTCACGCTTGAGCACGATGACGGCCAGGTCGGCAGTCGCCTCAAGGGAATGCAGTTGTGCGATGTCCGAGTCGGCATTCAACTGCACCAGCAGCGCCTGGGCTTCGACCTCTTGCCCCGGCTTGAAGCCGAGGGTGCGTACGATGCCGCCTACTTCGGTGGTCACATCCACACCCCGGACCGCCTTCATCGAACCCACGGCGGTGACATTGGGTTGCCAATCTTCGAACGGCACTTTCATGGCCGTCACCACGGAGGCGGGCAAGGGCATTTTCGACTGGGCGATCAGGGCCGAGATCTGCACAAATTTGACCCCGGCAATGATTGCGACAATCACCAATACCACCACGATCATGATGAGCATCGGCCGCCATAACCGACGCTTGCGTGGGCTGCCCGGTGCGCTGGGCTCGGGGGGCAGGGGAGAGGCAGTCAGAACGTCAGCCATGGGTGTTCTCGCTGTTTCAATGATTCAGTTCAGTCGAACCGTGCCGAATCGGCAGGTGCTGCCTTGTTCTTGGCCGGCATGATCTCTTGCCACGACGGCAGGCCGAATCGATCAGGGCGGCCCTTGGTGGCAGGATCCACATCAGTGCGGTTCCACCAACCGCCCCCCAATGCCTGGAAGAGCGCAGTGGTATCGCTGTAGCGGGCGGCCTGTGCCTTGACGCGCGTCAGCACGGTGTTCTGGTAGGTTTGCTGCGCCGTGAGCAGGTTGATATATGCCACTGCCCCGAGTTTGAACTGTGCTTGCACCAGGTCCAGGTTGGCTTTCGCAGAGCGTTCAGCCACGACCTGCTGGTTGAGCGCGTCGGCGTCGGACTCCAATGCCCGGAGCGCGTTGGCCACATCCTGGAACGCACCAATCACGGTGCCACGGTAAAGCGCCGCCGACTGGTCATAGGCCGCCACAGCTGCGCGTTTGCGATGTTCGAGTGCGCCGGCATCAAAGATCGGCTGAGTGATCGACCCGGCGAGGCTCCAGACGCTGCTGCCCGCCGAAAACAATTTGGTGCCGCTGGCTACCGTCGAACCCAACGACCCGGTAATGCTGAACTGAGGCAACTGATTCGCGACGGCTACGCCAATGTTGGCGCTGGCCTGATGCAGTTGGGCTTGGGCAGAACGCACATCGGGCCGCTGACCGACAATGGCCGAGGGCAGGCTGAGAGGAAGCTCTTGCGGCAGGTGCAAGGAAGCCAGGTTGAAGCGCTCGCCCTGGTCCTGATTGGGGAACCGGCCGAGGTAGGCCATCAACTGGTTGCGTGTCTGCGCCAATTGCTTTTGCAGCGGCGGCAACGTGGCACGGGTTTGCGCCAGTGCGGTCTGCTGGGTAAGTACGTCGGTGTCGCCGATGGCACCCAGTCGCCGCTGGGCCTGCAAGAGATCGAGTTGGCCGCCCTGGAGCCGAATGATTTCCTCGGTGGCGGCGATTTGGTCGCGCACCGACGCCAGGCTGACTGCGGTATTGACCACATTGGAGGACAACGTGAGGTATGTCGCCTCCAGCTGGAAGCGTTCGTACTCGGCCTGCGCGGTGGTGGATTCGATTTGCCGGCGAGTGCCGCCGAACACGTCCGGTGCGTAGGAAACGTTCAGCGATGCAGAACTCACCGTGAGAATCGGCGACTCCGGCAGGCCCGCCGTAACCCCGGAGACTTTCTCACGGGCCTTCTGCACATTGCCGCTCACCGACGGGAACAAAGATGCCTGGTCGGCATAGACCAGCTCATTGGCCTGGCGCAATGCTGCTTGAGCCGCGCTGACATCCGGGTTGGCGCGCAATGCTTCTTCCACCAACGCGTTCAATTGCGGCGAACGGAACAAACTCCACCATTGCCCCGGAATATCCATCCCGCTGACCAACCGCTGCGCCGCGCCGCCGGCGTCGATATCTGCCTGGGCGGTGGTGGTGAGTTTTTCTCTTGCGTAGTCGGCATTCGCCGGCACATCCGGCCGCGCGAAATCGGGCCCGACTGTGCAGCCGGCGAGGGCGATGCACAGCAGACTCAAGGGAGCCAGAAGACATGGTTGTCGAAAAAGGGCGCGCAGGTACGCCACTTGTTGCGGTCCCGATGCAAGCTGCCGAGGCTGCTCTTTCATATTTACTCTTGTTAATCAGCTGGTTAACTGCTTTTTGAGCAATGAGTGGCGGTGCATAGGGCCTGGCCCGGATGGGCGCGGGGTAACGGGCGTAAACCACGTTGATCAGGTGGAATGAACGTTAATTCAAGAATGTGGTAATCGCCAATAGAGGGAATCTTCAACGAGCTGGATTGTGTGGGGTTCGGGGCTATCTGGGGGGCTATCTTGGGGGCATCTGGCAGGTGCATTGATCGGTGGCGATAAATGCTTGATGCCACCGCTGAACGCGGCGGTGGCATCAGGTCTTGAGAGGTTAATCAACCCCGTGAAGGATTGAGTTGGAACTAGTCTTGAATGCGCCGGGCGCCGTATTAGCTGATCAGCTCGACTTTGCCGGTCGCCAGCCTGTAGACGCCACCCACGATGTTCAGCTTTCCCTTTGTCAGCGCGTCGGACAGCAGGCTCGATTCACGCTTGAGGCGTGCCACGGTGTCTTTAACGTTTTGCGCAATGGCGTTATCCAGCAGCTCGCCGGGTTGTTTCAACACCTTGGCCACCGAAGGTTTGATCGCGTCGGCCAGGCCCTGGATCTGCCCGGGGAACGTCGCGTTGTCCTTGAGCGCCTTGACTCCGGCCGAAACGGCTCCGCATTGGTCGTGACCCAGCACCATGATCAGGGGGGTACCAAGGACCGCCACTGCATATTCCAGGCTGGCGAGCCCGTCTGTCGTGACGAAGTTACCGGCGACCCTCACCGCAAAAAGATCGCCCCGGGCTGTGTCAAACGCATATTCCGGAGCGATTCTTGAATCGGCACAACCGAGCACGGCGGCGTAGGGGTTTTGCCCACCGACCAGTGCCTCGCGTTCGCTCAGGAAGTCGTGGCGCCGCATGACGCCGTCGGCATAGCGGGCATTGCCGGCCATAAGACGCGCCAATGCCTGCTGCGGATCAAGGTCGTTCTGCGGTTTGGGCGCAGCTGGGGCACTGGCCGCCAGCGCCGATTGGGCCGGTAGCGCACCGGCCAGCATCAGTGCCCCAGCACCGATCCCGGTGAGGCGTAAGAAGTTGCGACGGTGATTGTCGAGCGGCTCTGGTGATGTTTCGCAAACCTTGGACATGGTTATCGCACTCTTGGTAAGGATGAGTTCCAGGAGGGCAGTGTGCGAAGGGGGGCAGGTAGCAGACATGGGACTTGTCTTAAACATTGTGCAAGGTAGCGGGCCAAAGTATTAGCTGATGTAAGAAGACACATGATTTAACAAGTGGGCGATGTCTACCGTTCACGAACATCCCAAGCACTTCATCTAGCTCAGCTTTTTCATCTGTTTAGGAGCAGGAAGCTCATCGAATCATGTTCATAAGCAAAGAAACCTACGCCAAAGCTTCGAGTTGCCAGGGATAGCCGGGGTCGCCGTGCATTAAGCGAAGCGCCGGCGCAATGCGTTTGTCAGTCAGGGCCCTTAGCCACCCTGGGTTCAGGGGGGCTTCGCCGACAAAGTGAGCGCGCAGGGTCTGGATGAACATCAGGTGGGCCTGATCATTATGTTTTTTGTGGGCGCTCCATCACCAGTAAAGTAGAGGTAGCGCTTGCGTAGATTCGTTCGTCGAGGCCCTTCAAGGTAGCCTCGGCAAACGCCGCCCGCCGGCCGACCGAGATAACACGGCCCTCTGCCCGCAGTGGGCCTGTCTCAGTGGTAATGGGGCGCAGGTATGAAACTTTCAGTTCAAGGGTTGTGTAGGCCTGGTTTGCTGAAAGCTTTGAATGAACGGCGCACCCGCATGCAGAGTCCAGTAGCGTTGCAGCATAGCCTCCGTGGACGGTGCCGATCGGGTTGTAAGCATGCAGGCCGGGTGTTCCTGTGAAGACCGCCCACCCGTCACCTGCCTCGACAAAAGTGAAGTCGAGCGAATCTCCAATCGGCGGTCGTCCCCCGGCCGAAATCAATGCTTGGAGGGTCTCGAGTCCGGACAGGCCGGGTGCAACTTCATTGACTAGATTCACTGATATTTCTCCATTTGGGCCGCAGCGATCTCGCTGGCGGGATGATGCAACGTTATTGAGCGCCCGATGCGTGGCGGCTCCTGTGGTTTAAATTCAATGGGCATTCGCGGATGGTTGTTTCGGCGGCTGCACCTTGTGCATCAATGGCACCAGCACTACCGCGACAACAAAACACGCCATGATCATCAGGAACGCATCGGCATAGGTCAGCGTCTGCGCCTCACGCCATGTCAGCGCCCACAGTTGATGCAGTGCGAATTGGCTTGCGTCCAGACTGTTTTCCCCGAGCAACTGAGCGTTACCCGAAAGTTGGTCAAGCCAGACATTCATGGATTCGTTCTGGATGTTCAAGTGCTCGGCCAGGCGCAGGAAGTGCAGGTTGGTGCGGTCGTTGAGCACCGTAGCGCAGGCGGCGATGCCGATGGCGCCGCCGAGGTTGCGCATCAGGTTGAACAGCCCGGACGCGAGCTTCAGTCGGTCGGCGGCCAGTGCGCCGAGGGTCAGGGTCACCACGGGTGGAACCGTAATTTGTTGGGCGAACCCACGGATAGCTTGGGGCAGCAGTAGCTCCTTGGCACCCCAGTCGTGGGTGATGGGGGAGAAGTCCCACATCGACAGGGCGAACAACGATAAGCCCAACATCAGTATCCAGCGCAGGTCGAAACGATTGGCCAGCAAGGCGTACACCGGGATCGCCAGCAACTGGAAGACCCCCGTTGAAAACACCGCCAGGCCGATATCCAGCGAGCCATACCCACGCACCCGGCCAAGAAACAGCGGCGTGAGGTAGATGGTGGCAAAAATGCCGATGCCGGTGATGAACGAGAACAGGCAGCCCAGGGCGAAGTTTCGGTCCCGCAGGGCGCGTAGATCGACAATCGGCTCCTTGATTTCCAGGCAGCGCCAGATAAACAACCCGCCGCTGATGGCGGAGATCCAGGCGGTGGTGGCGATGGTGCTGTCACTGAACCAGTTCCAGCGCGGGCCCTCTTCAAGGGTGTATTCCAGGCAGCCGAGAAACACCGCCATCAACGCCATGCCGATATAGTCGGCGCCCTTGAGCAACGACGGGTTGGGGCGATCGACCTTGACCAGCATCGGCACGGCAAAGGTCACAAACAGGCCGGGCAGCAGGTTGATGTAGAACAGCCAGTGCCACGAAGAAATATCGGTGATCCAGCCGCCGACTGCCGGGCCCAATGTGGGCGCCAGGGACGCGATGGCGCCAATGGTTGACGCGGCGATCACCCGTTGCTTGCCGTTGAAATACATGAACGCGGTGGTGAACACCAATGGGATCATCGAGCCCCCCAGAAACCCCTGCAAGGCGCGAAACGCAATCATGCTCTGGATGTTCCAGGCCAGTGCGCAGAGCAGGCTGGTCAGGGTAAAACCCGCCGCCGACGCCGCGAACAACCAGCGCGTGCTCATCACCCGTGAGAGCCAGCCCGACATCGGAATCACGATAATTTCCGCGATCAGGTAGGCGGTCTGCACCCATGCCGTATCGTCTGCACCGGCAGACAGCCCGCCGCCGATATCCTTGAGCGAGGCGGACACGATCTGGATATCGATCAGGGCGATGAACATGCCCACACACATGGTGGCGAAGGCCGCGACCTTTTGCGCGGTGCTGAGGGCGGGCAACGGGCTGTTCATAGCCGGGCCTTGAGTGCGCTGGCCTGATCGTCGAAAACCTCCTGGGTGTTGACCTTGGCCATCACCGACAGGCCCGGTCGCAGGGCGCCAAAGTCGGCGTCATTGCTGTCGAGCCGCACGCGTACTGGCACGCGTTGCACAATCTTGGTGAAGTTGCCGGTGGCGTTCTCCGGCGGCAACACGCTGAACTGTGCACCGGTGGCGGGTGCCAGGCTCTCGATGTGGCCGTGGAATTCACGGCCGGGGAGGATGTCGGCACGGATACTCACGCTTTGCCCAATCTGCAGGCGGCCCAACTGGTCTTCCTTGAAGTTGGCGTCAACCCACAGCCCTTTTGCCGGCACCACTGAGATCAATTGGCTGCCGGCCGCGGCGTAGGCACCGACCCGGGCGCGGCGGTTGCCCACATAGCCGTCCACCGGTGCTCGCAGTTCGGTGTAGCCGATATTCAGTTGGGCCTGGTCGCGTTCGGCTTGTGCCTGCTGCAGGGCCGCACGCGCCTGGCCGCGCTGGGTTTCAATCACATCTATCTGCCGGTTTGCCGCCAGCAATCCGGCTTGCGCCCGGGAGTGGTCGGCGCGGGCGGTCTTCCACACGGCGTTGACCCGTTGCGCGCTTTCGACCGACACGGCCTGGCTGCGCACCAGGTTCTGGTAACGCGTCTGATCGTCGCCGGCCCGTTGCGCTTCGGCGTCAGTGGCGTCGATCTGTGCTTTGGCCTGGTTGATCACCGCCAGTTGCAGTTGTTCAGTGGCGTCCAGGTTGGCCAGGCTGGCTTGTTGCGCGGCCACGGCGCCATCGGCCTTGGCCAGGGCGGTGCGGTAGTCGCGCACATCGATGCGCGCCAAAACGTCGCCGGCATGCACGAACTGGTTGTCCAGCACCGTCACTTCGCTGATATAGCCGGGCACCTTGGCGCTGATTACCGTCACATCCGCGCCCACATAGGCATCGTCCGTATCTTCAAAAAACCGGCTGACCAGCCACCAGTGACTCGCGTACCACACGCCGCCCACCACGACGAGGGTCAGCAGGCCCAGCCGCACGATCTGTTTGCGCCGGGAGGGTTTTGCGGGTTCGGGCACAGCGCTGACTGGAGCGTCCATGGCGAGATGACCTCATTAAAAATTTAGTGGGGGAAGGGGCTGACCAGTTGGTCTTTTTCGACGTAGGCCCGGCCTGTTCGTGCGCGCCACAGCGTCAACGGTTCGGCATCGGCGGCGACATGCACACGGTGGCCTTCGCGGGTGATGGGGTGGCCAGTGTTGGCGTCCATCAACGCCAGTTTCACGGGGCGACCGGTGGCCTCATCGGCGAGAAACACCTTGGTCGAGCCCGCGGCATGCCGCGTACCCCAGTCCATCAGCGTGAGGATGACTTGGCGCAGGTCACGACCGGCTTCGGTGAGGTGGTACTCGTGGCGTGGCGGGTTGTCTTGATACGGGCGACGTTCCAGCAGCCCGTTAGCCACCAACGCGTTCAAGCGGCGGGTCAGGGTGTTGGAGGCGATGCCCAGGCTGGTCAGGAATTCATCGAAACGACGCAGCCCGTAGAAAGAATCCCTCAGGATCAACAGGCTCCAACCATCACCGATGTGCTCCAGAGCACGGGCGACCGGGCAGGGCATGGGCTGGAAACTGGCTTTTTTCATCATGATCACCTGCGCCAAACGTGCAATATTACATCCGTAATATTGCACGGTAGCTTTCATAATGAAAGTCACTTGAGAAATTATTTGTTACGTTGATCAGGCAAGGGCACTAGGTTGACGGGCTTGACCCTAAAACGAAAACGGCGCGTATGGAAAGCACGCGGGCACCGGAAATCATGTTCAAACCCCGCGATTTTCCGTCTGCTGCGCTTGCGCCAACAACCAATCCCGAAAAGTCGTCAGCCTGGGCAAGCTGGCGCACTCAGGCCGATAAACGATGTAGTAGGCCAACTCCGATGCAAAGCTGATGTCGGGGAACAACCGCACCAGGCGTCCGCTTGCCAGGTCATCGTGGGCCATGACGCTGCGGGCAAGCGCGATGCCGTGCCCCTCAACCGCAGCCTGCAACACGGCGGCAGAATTGTTGATTTTCATGCCCCGCAGAGAGAGTGCGTGCTTCGCCCCGGCTTTCTGCATCCAGGTTTCCCAGGTCGGAAAACCGGTATGGCTATCCATTGACAGGTCGTGAATCAACGTCTCGAGTGCCAAATCCTTGGGTTTTTGCAAACGCGAGTGCTCGCGCAACAGTTGTGGCGAGCACACCGGATAGACCTCTTCGTCCATCAGCTTCTCGGCGGTCAGCCCCGGCCACCGCCCGGTGCCATAACGCACGCCGATATCGATCCGCTGGGCAACGAAGTCCACCGGCTTGAGGTTGGTATCCAGGCGCACGTCTGTTTCGGGGCAAACCGCCTGGAAGCGGTCGATGCGAGGCAACAGCCATTTGGCGGCAAAGGCCGGGCTGACGGCCACGGTCAGTACGCCGTTGATCGAACTTTCCCGCAGTCGCTCCATCCCTAGGGTCAGCCTGTCGAAACCTGCGCGGATGTCGGGCAACGCGCGCTCGGCTGCTTGCGTGGGTACAAGCCTTGCCCGGCCGCTGTTGCCGCGCACAAACAGCGGGCTGCCTAGCCAATCTTCCAGCGTGCGTACCAGCTGACCGACCGCCGCAGGTGTGACGTTGAGTTCGGCTGCTGCGGCCGAAAAGCTCTGATGGCGGGCGCTGGCCTCGAAGGCACGCAAAGCGTTCAGATGGACCGGTGATTTCATGGCGATAAAGTTTATCTTTCAGGGTTTGACACTTTATCTCGTTTGTCTGCGGCCTGAAAGAAGAGAAAATCACCTCCATGCCGACTGCTGGCCTGTTTGATGGTGAGGGCCTAGGCACGTGAACACCATTGGAACCAATAGTTTTTCTTCCACTCAAGTCCTGCCGGACGGCGGGCGCACAGAGAGAGTTTCAAGATGAGCAATCAATTCAAGGGTAAGAAGCTGTTGGTCGTCGGTGGCACCAGCGGCATGGGCCTGCAGACGGCACGCACCGTACTGGCCGAGGGCGGCAGCGTAGTCATCGTGGGCAACCGCCCGGAAAAAACCCAAGCAGCCCGCAAGGAATTGGCTGAACTGGGCCAGGTGTGGGCACTGACCGCCGACCTGTCCAACGACGTCGCCGTCGCAGCACTAATCAAAACCCTGGACGAGCAGCATTCGGATATCGACCTGCTGGTCAACGCCGCTGGCGTGTTCTTCCCTAAGCCATTCCTGGAGCATTCGGAAGCCGATTACGCCCAGTACATGTCGATCAACAAAGCGACCTTCTTCATCACACAAAAGGTTGTCGCCAACCTGGTCGCCAAAAACCGCCCGGGCGCGATCGTGAACATAGGTTCGATGTGGGGCAAGCAGGCGATCGCAGCCACGCCGTCTTCGGCGTACTCGATGGCCAAGGCGGGCTTGCACTCGCTGACCCAACACCTGGCGATGGAACTCGGCAGCAAGAACATCCGTGTTAACGCGGTGTCGCCTGCCGTGGTGCAGACCCCTATCTACGAAGGCTTCATTCCAAAGGCCGAAGTGCACAGTGCGCTGCAAGGCTTCAATAGCTTCCACCCGATTGGCCGTGTGGGCACGCCTCAGGACGTCGCCGAAGTGGTCGCTTTCCTGCTATCGGACAAAGCGGGCTGGGTCACTGGCGCTGTATGGGACGTCGATGGCGGTGTGATGGCAGGCCGTAACTGACCTGCGCTGCTGCAAGCGTTGCTGACGCACTGAGTTCTTTGCCAAGCGTGACCCCACACCTGGCTGCAATCTGATTTGGAGAAAGACCATGATGCAAGACTGGAATGGCTACCGCGACTCCCTGATGGAGCGCGTAGGCGACTACGCCAAACAAAGCCCCGACGTGATGCGCGGCCTGATGATGATCGACAACTCGGCGGTCAAGACGGGGCGTCTGGAGCCGAAGATCCACGAGTTGATCGCATTGGCGGTGGCGGTGACCACGCGCTGCGACGGGTGTATTTCCGTTCACACCAAGAAGGCGGTCGAGCACGGTGCCACGCTTGAAGAAATCACCGAGGCCCTGGGTGTTGCGATTGCCCTGAACGCGGGTGCTGCGCTGACGTACTCGGCACGCGTCGTCGAGGCCTATCAACAACTGCCCAGTCAGTAAGCCCTATCGATAAGGACCGCCCCCCATGGATGGGGTGACCGGTGTCTTTGTCCCCGTTTGGATAACCCTCATGCTGATCAATGCCGATTTCACGCGCCGCGCCATCGTGGCGTCCCAGCAGTGCCAATGGGTGGCTTCGCCCCAGGATGGCGTCGAGCGCGTGATGCTGGATCGCGTGGGTGCTGAAAAAGCCCGTGCCACCAGCCTTGTGCGGTATGCCCCTGATTCCTGTTTCCCTCGCCACCTCCATCCCGGGGGAGAGGAGATTCTCGTGTTGTCGGGGACCTTCTCCGACGGGAGTGGGGACTACCCGGCGGGCTGGTATTTGCGCAATCCCCCCGGGTCCAGCCACCAACCCTCCAGTGCCGAGGGCACCGTCATTTTCGTCAAGCTTCAGCAGATGCAGGGACGCGAACAGCGCTATGTTCGCATTGATACCCGTGACCCTGCCGCGTGGCGTCGAGAAGAACAACGTGAGGTCTGCGCGTTGTTCTGCAATACAACGGAGCAGGTCTGTCTGCAACGCCTGGCACCGCGTGAAGCGATTTTTGAAACGCCGCCGGATGGCGCTGAACTGCTGGTGCTGACGGACAACGTGACGCTGGAGGGGCAGGTCTACGAGTGCGGCAGTTGGCTGCGCCTGCCCGCTGGCGAGTCTGCGAACCTCCACGCTGGCGATCAAGGCGCCACCGTGTACCTCAAAACGGGCCATTTGGCCGATGTAGCGACAGAGGAATGACCATGCACACGGTACGCATCGTTGTCGTTGGCGCCGGTTTGAGCGGCCTGTATGCCGCTTACCTGCTGGAGCGCCAAGGCATTACCGACTATGTGTTGCTTGAGGGGAGGGACGTTCTCGGCGGTCGTATTGCGTCCATCGACGCCACCGGCCAGACCGTTACTCACACTGCAGCGAACACCCACGCTATCGACCGCTTCGACCTGGGCCCCACCTGGTTCTGGCCTGGTTACCAACGGGAGCTTGACCGGCTGGTGGAGGCCTTGGGCCTGGAGCGGTTTGAGCAGTTCGAGGAGGGCGACATGGTGGTGGAGCGCTCACCCGAGGAGCCTCCTGTGCGCATGCGTGGCTACGTAAATTCGCCCGCGTCCATGCGCCTGGTCGGTGGCATGGGAAGCTTGATTGAAGCCCTGCGCGACACGCTGGCCCCGGCAAACATCATCACTGGCCACGCGGTGCGTCGGCTTCGCAAACACGACCGCCACATCGAACTCGAAAGCGAAGACGCCGCAGGCCACATCAGTGCCTGGCACGCCGAGCACGTCTTACTGGCGCTGCCGCCTCGCCTGGTCGAAAGCACCCTGGTCTTCGAACCAGCCTTGCCTGCGTCTCTGGCCCAGCAGTGGCGTGAAACGGCGACGTGGATGGCGCCCCAAGCCAAGTACGTCGCCATTTATGACACGCCGTTCTGGCAAGAAAAGGGGTTGTCCGGCGAGGGCCGCAGCGCACGTGGGCCGCTGGGAGAAATCCATGATGCCTCCATGCCCGGTGGCAGCGCGGCGCTGTTTGGCTTCCTGGGCGTGCCGGCGCACGTGCGTAGCACGGTCTCCGACGAGGTAATGCGCACCCATTGCCGTGCGCAACTCGTCCGGATGTTTGGCCCTCTGGCGGCGACGCCTAAGGCCGAGGCCATCAAGGATTGGGCGCAAGACCCGTTCACGGCCACCGAAGTCGATGTAAATGCGGCGGCCCAGCATGCCCGGGCACCCTCGGCCAAGGCGGCTTCGGGACCTTGGCAGGGGTGCCTGACAGGCATCGCCAGCGAATGGTCGCCGCAGTTTTCGGGCTATTTGGCCGGGGCCGTCGAGGCCGCCGGCCTGGGCGTGAAGGCATTGGCTGAACGTACCGCTGCGCCTGGGTTGAAGCCAACGGGGCGTTGACGTGAGATCGCGAGGCAAGACGGCACTGATCAGCAGTGCCGGTATCTCCCGTTATTCATCATTTTTAGGAGCGACGGCTATGAGCGCTACATACCGTGCCATGCAAGTCACCCGACCGGGTGTTCTTGAACTGGTGGAACGTCCGACAACAGCACCGGGTATTGGCCAAGTGCTGATTGCCGTTGAGGCCTGCGGTATCTGTGGTGCCGATGTGGGTGACATCGAAGGGGCAGACCCTGCACTGCAACCGCCGCGCGTGCCAGGTCATGAGGTGGTCGGCCGCATCGCTGCGCTAGGCGAGCACGTTCCCTCTCTCTGGAAGGTCGGCCAGCGTGTCGGCGTAGGCCGCCTGGGCGGGCCTTGCGGCGAATGTGTGCAGTGCCGCCAGGGGCATTTTCAGCTGTGCCAACACCAGCCCTTCGTCGGAGCTACCTGTGACGGTGGTTATGCCGAAATGATGCTGGCACGAGCCTCCGGGCTGGTGTCGATTCCTGACGAACTCCTTGCCGAGGAAGCCGCGCCGTTGCTCTGCGCCGGTATCGCCACGTTCAATGCCCTGAAGAAATGCGGCGCGCAGGCGGGCGATACGGTTGCCATCTTCGGTATTGGCGGCTTGGGCCATATGGCCCTGCAGTACGCGCGCCGCATGGGCTTTCGCGTGGTTGCCATCGGGCGCGGCAGTGATATCGCCGAGGATGCGCTCAACCTGGGGGCCCATCTCTACATCGACACCCATGCAGAGGACGCGGCGGCAACGCTCAAGGAAATGGGGGGTGTGCAGGCCATCGTGAGCACGATCAGTGCACCTGTCGCCGTGTCGGCGCTCATGGCAGGGCTCGCGCCACAAGGCCGTCTTGTGCTGCTCGGCGCGGGCAAGGACCCGTTGCCGGTGTCTGCCGGCCACCTGGTCGTGGGTGAGCGCAGCCTGCTGGGTTCGATCACCGGCTCGCCCTATGAAAACGAAAAGACCCTGGATTTCAGCGTGCTGGCTGGCGTACGCCCGAGGATCGAAGTGATGCCGTTCGAGCAAGCCAATGAGGCCTACCAACGGATGAAGTCCGGCGACGTCAAATTCCGCATGGTATTGACCCTCGCCCCCGCCAGTGCGCGCCCATCAACGCGTGATGACGACCTTGAGAGGGGCACTCGATACCCATGAAGAACCACAACCTCAACCGTCCTGCTGGGTGTGAAGCTGCCGATGCCGACGGCTGAAGCGCTTGGAGGAGGGCGCCCACTCGGGCTGATTGCGCGGCAATTGTGAGTGTCGGAGGTCTCCAGGGAAGCGGGACCTATTCAGCGCACTGGTCTGCGCACACCAAAATCGAACTGAGTCATGGCTCCGATATCATTGATGGTCCTTTGAGGCTGAGCCAGGATTAGTCGATAAATACTTTTCTATGATTTCGAGCAGTAATCGGTTGTCGACGGTCTTCAGCACGTTTACCAGGCCGCTGGTGGGCGGCGTGATGGCAACGTCCAGCCGCAGGGGTTGCTGGTAGCGCCATGTTTTGCCCCGCGTGCGGCCGGCGCGCAGTTCTACCTCCGTGTAGTACTGCGTGGCGGTGGCCACGCGCGGGTCCAGCAACCAGGCAATCACCAGGGCGTCATGAATCCAGCAACCGGCCAGGCTGCGGGTGGCCATTGAATAGTCGATCCAGGGTCTGAACGTCTCACAGATAAAATTCGCGAGGGGCGTATCGAGTTGCTGGATACGGTCCAGGTCGTGGTGAGTCATCAAGGTTTGCGTGGTGACATCCAGGGGCGCCAAAGTGATATTTGCGCCGCAACTGAGGACGCGGTCCGCCGCTTCAGGGTCGAAGCCGAAGTTGGTGTCTTTGATGAAGTCATCCAGGGCGAATACACCGCCCATGATCACGATTTGCCTGACCGCCTTGATCATGGCCGGGTAGCGTTCAATCGCCAGCGCCACGTTGGTCAGCGGGCCGATCGCTACCAGGGTGATTTCCCCGGGGTTCGCGCAAATCAACTGGCCTATGGCATCAGCCGCTTCCTGGGCCGGAGCCTCGAAATCAAGGGGAGGGCGCACGCCATTCCATAAATGCGCGAGCTGGCGTTTATGGACGGTGTTGTCCAGCGTATCGCGCCAGGGGCCGCCGGGCTCCTGTAGTGCCTGGGTGCTGCCCCTGACCACGGGCAGCGAGCGGCCGGTTCGGGCCATCAGGTCTTTGGCGACGTTGTAACCCACTGTGCTGGGCGTGTTGCCTGCAACAGTGGTGACCAGTTCAAGCGACAGTTCGGGTGCAGCCAGTGCCAGTGCCAATGCCAGACCGTCGTCAACATTGGCGCCTGCAATCCCGTTTCCGGGGTCGCAATCAATAATTAAACGTTTCATTTCACCTTCTTTTTTAAACTCGCGGTGTTTGCACAGCACTGCATCCGCAGGACTCGCCAATGACCAGGCGGTGAGAAAATTCTTGCAGCTTCACCTCGCCATTCCAGGCCAGCAGCATCGCAATGGCGGCTTTGGCCATCTCCCGCACGGGCTGGCACACGGTGGTCAGTGACGGCGCATAAAACGCCGACTCCTCGGTACCGTTGAAGCACACCAGCGCGACCTGTTCAGGGACTTTTATGCCGTGTTCCGACAGGGCCCGAATGCAGCCGATGGCTTGTGCTTCATTGGAGCAAAACAGCGCACGGGCAGGAGGGCCGTTGGCCAACATGCGTTGCGTCGCGTCATACCCGCCTTGTCGTGTGTAGTGTGTGGGCAATATCCATTCGGCGCGTTCCTCAATCCCGTGGTCCGCCAGCGCGTCACGCCAGCCGTTCAAGCGGTCCTGAGCGTTGAGCATTTCCAGTGGGCCACAAATGATGCCTACCTCACGGTAACCATGGCTCAGCAAATGCTCGGTGACTTGACGTGCTGCGCCGCGCTCATCGACCCGCAGCATGTTGACGGGGAGGTTGGGGTCGACCCGGTCGAGCATCACAAAAGGCGTGCCGCTGGCCTGGATCAGCTCGATATGCGGGTGGCGGTCGACGCTGGTGTAAAATAGGCCATCGACCCGCTGGCTCAGCAGATTGTTGATCAGGTTCAACTCACGCTTGCGGCAGTCACCGGAATCGCCCAGCAGGATGACCAGGCCGTTGTCCAATGCTTCCTGTTGCAGCGCATGGGCAAAGGAGGCGATGAAGGTATTCGAGATGTTCGGCACGACCAGCCCATACGTGCGGGTCTTGCCCGAAGCCAGTGCCTGCGCGACGCCATTGGGCCGGTAACCGGTGTGTTTTATTGCATCCAGCACACGCTGGCGCGTCGCCTTGGCGACGGGCCTTGGGCCGTCGTTGATCACATAGCTGACGACCGCGACCGAGGTTCCTGCTTCGCGGGCCACATCATCGCGTGTGGCCCGAGTGGGATACTGTTTTGTCAAAGCGACCTGCCATTTCCTGTGAGTCGATGGACACGCGGGCGGTACCCGATGACAGGTCTACCCGCGTAGATGTTTACGGCAAGAGAAGGGGCTGAGATGGGCGGCATTATCGCTGCTGGTTTATTTCAGTTTGATGACCTGTGTACGGCTCCGTTCAGTCACCCGCAGCCCCTTCAGAGTCAGAAGATCGCGTAGGTGTAGCTGAAGATCACACGCGCCTGGTCCACCGCACCCACGTTGGGAATGCCACTGCGGAAACTGCCTTCGCGCAACGAAGTGCCAAACCCTTTCAACGGACCGCTCTGCACCACATAGTCGATGCGCATGTCACGTTCCCACTCCGAGTAGCGGCTGGCGCCGTCGACCGAGCGGATGTTGTCGCCATGCAGGTAGAGCGCCGAGGCCGAGAGGCCGGGCACCCCCAGCGCTGCAAAGTCATAGGAGTACTGGGCAAAGTTGGTGTTTTCGCCTGCGCGGATAAACGAGTTATCCATCACGTCGGTAATCAGGTAGACGCTGGCGCCGCCGTTGCCTTCGCTGTTGCCGGCGCCGCCCACTACGTTGCCCTGGTTCAAGTACACGGTGCCGCCGGAGTCAGACACCTGTTGGCGGCCGAGCATGAATGCGTTGCCGCCCAGGTAGTAGGTGAACGCCGCACTCCAGGTGGTGTTATCCACTTTGCCCGGCTCGCTGGCATAGCCGCCGTTGTTGTTGAAGAGGTAGCCGGTGGTTCCGTTTTTACCCTGGGATTTGCTGTTGAAGTAGCGCAGGTCGGTTTTAAAGCGGGAGTTTTCATCCAGCGGTGTGATGTTCAACAGGCCAAAAAAATCCTGGGTGTAGTAGTCCTTCAAGTCGGCACGGTAGTACTGCAGGGTTGTCGTGGGGGTAATTTTCCAGTCGGCGCCAGCGTAGGTGAATGAGTTGCTGTCCTGGGTGCCACCGGCAATGGCCAACCCTGTGGAGTTGGACGACGCACGCCCCGTGGAGCGGTTGAGTTGCCCGGCATTGATCGTCAGGTTATCGATGTCTTTGGAGGTCACCGTCACGCCTTCGAAGGTTTGCGGCAGCAGCCGGCCGTCATTGGCCACCAGGATCGGCAGGTTAGGCTGCAGGGCGCTGCCGGCATGGAACTCGGTCTTGGACACGCGAAGCTTGGCGTTGGCCCCAAGACGGCTCCAGTTGTCCACTGGCGTGCCGTCGGAATTCACCGGTGCGAGTGAGTTCGAGGTGCTGGCGCTCGGGTGTTGGGTACCCCCGGAAAGGTTGAACGCCTGCATGGCTTGAACGTCGAGGCCGAGGCCGACAGTGCCCTGGGTAAACCCGGAGAGATAGTCGAGTTTGAAACCTTGGGTCAGTTCGTTCTGATCAACGCCCGGGGTGTTGGGGTTATCACTGCGAAGGTAAAAAGTGCGCGCGTTGACCGACGCCGTACTGTCGTCGATAAAGCCTGCGGCCAGTGCTTGTTGCGCAAGGATCGTAGTGGTGACTGCCAGTGCAAGGGTGGACCGTTTCATGTAAATGCTCCGATGGATTTGCCGATTTACAGGCATGGCTTCGCCCGATCTGTGGTTAAACAGTCGTGCGGGTTTGCGCCTTTCTACGAGGCGTCAGTGGTTTTTCAGGGGGATGAAACTAGATGGCATCTTCCAGCGCGTTGAGGTCGCGCCCACGGGTTTCCGGGGCGACAAAGGTCGTCACGAAACCGATCCCGGCCATGGCGACAAAGTACCCGGCAATCGCCCACCAGTGACCGGTCCAGGTCAGTAGCGCTGCAGCCACCAGCGGCGCGGTACCGCCCGAGAGGATCGAGCCCAGTTCCTTGGCCAGGGCGAGTTTGGTGTAGCGGTTTTTTACGCCGAATATTTCAACGCTCCAGGCCGCCTGTACGCCAAAGATGCCGAGTGAAGCGAGACCCATGCCGACCACGATAGTCGCCATGACAATCGCCGGGTCACGGGAATCCAGCAGCATGAACGCCGGGAAGGCGTAGAGCATCAGCAGCAGGCAAAAGCAGCGGTACACGATGCGTCGACCAAACCGGTCAGACAGCCAGCCCGCCAAGGGGATGATCAAAAAGCCGAGGATTGACGCGATCAACACGGACTGGGTCGCGACAGATTTATCCACCGCAAGCACTTTCACCACATAGCCGACGATAAAACCCTGGGCCAGGTAGGAAGGGCCGTTCTCGCCAATGCGCAAACCGACCATGGTGAGAAACGCCCGGCTGCCTTTCCAGAAACCTGTAGGCTGCGCAGGGGCGGTGAGGGCGCGATTGCGTTGGGCCTGCAATTGGGCCTTTCGACGTTCAAACACCGGCGTTTCCCTCAGGTTGCGCCGCAGCCACAGGGCAGCCAGGGCTATCAGCGAACTGCAGAGGAACGGAATGCGCCATCCCCAATCCTGCAATTGCTGTTGATCCATTTGCACCACGGCAAGCCAAACCAATGAAGCCAGCAGGGTCCCGCTGTTGGAGCCCAAGGCAATTACCGAAGACATCAGGCCGCGTTGTTTGGCGGGTGCAAACTCGCCGAGCATCACCGTGCCTGCGGCCAATTCGGCGCCTGCACCGAAGCCCTGGGTAAAACGCAGCAGTACCAGGCATGCCGGCGCCCAGATACCGATCGATGCATAACTGGGGATCAAGCCGATCAACGTGGTGGAAGCGCCCATCAACACGACGGTCGAGACCATGACCACCTTGCGGCCCTTGCGATCACCCAGCCACCCGAAGAACAACGCGCCGATCGGCCGTGCAACAAACCCCACCGACCAGGTCGCGAAGGTGGAAAGCAACGCCATCGCGGGTGACACGTTCGGGAAAAACACATCGCCGAAGATAAGGCCCGCAGCCAGGCCATACAGGGCGAAGTCTGCATATTCCATTGCCGTGCCAAGCCAACAGGCGAGGGTGGCGCGATACAGCTCCCGGCGTCCTTGCGGGGTTATCAAATTTTCATCCGCTGCGCCCCACGCGATAGGCGCTTCGGGTTGAGCAGCACTTGCAACTGTCGACATCAACAAACTCCTGATACAAGGACGGCCCACACAGGACCATTTTGGGGGGGCTGCGTTAGTGTCGACATCCACCTGATCTCTTTTTCTACTGCTATCTACGCGCGTAGATAGCGATCCTTGAAAATCGGCCCGGGGTAAACCTCAAAGGCCGATGCTGGAAATCAATGGCGCGACATTCAGTCAGCACTCAACACTTTCGCGTCAAGCAGGAGGCGTGCGTAGGCAGCCTCGTATCGGGATCTTAGACGGGGTTGTATTTCATTCGAATGACAGGATCGGGGTGTCATTCACCTGACTTCGTAGCAATCGCAGGGGCGGTTGTTCGATGACTAGGTGGCGCAACGGTTCGAGTTCACAGAGCAGCTACAAGGTACCGCGGCGCAGTTCGCGGGCGGCGAGCATTTCTGGTGTGATGGGAGAGAGGGCGGGATCAGAAGCGAGAACAGCAATCCACAAGGACTTATGTGGCTTAACGTATCTGACATAGCACATTATTTAACAAGTGGGCGATGTCAGATGTTCATAAGCAGATCAGTAGGCCAAGAATGCTGGCCCAGCGCCCATGAAATTAACGCGCCTGTTCATCGATCGATGTTCACAGACCTAGTTTCCCCACCCACTTAGCCTCGTAGAGATCTTAGCTTGTAGTTTGCATAGTGCTAAAAGCAGCGATCTTCTCTAATTTAATTATTCTGTTTTCCGGGATAGTGAGCTTGGTATCGGAATTCAATTTTTCCTTTTCTACAAGCTTGGCGAGAGCGAATAGTTTTTTTTCGAATCCGACAAATGCTTCTCGGGCTTTTCCGTAAACCTCCGAGAACAGGTCGCGCTGGTTTTGGTCTGTTTCTGCTTGTTTTGCTGTTGGCTTTTTTCTGATGCCGGCGAGTATTATCATTAGTTCATCAATCCGTCCTTTGTCAGTTAGGCCGGAAGTGTCAATGACGCCATTCTCATAGACGTCGTTAACTTGCTCTTCCTCAAAGTTGGGGGTGTTTTTCGCATACCATTCAATTTCTGCGAGCACACCAGCGCACAGCACCATGACCCTCTTGGTCAGGTATTCTTCCACTGCCAGTGCAGTAACGAGTTGATTGGCAGCCTTTGGAAATACAGTTGCTGCACCCGCGGCCTTTCCTCGATAGGTGTCAACGTAAACACCTCCGGTTTTGAATCCTACCTCTCGGGCCATGAGCCAGTGTCCTAGCTCATGATGAATGACTCGTCTTACGTCCTGTTGTTCGCTCAGCTTTGGGAGTGCCATAAATAGTCCTTAAATCATCGAAATGTCGATTTACAGTCAGGAGTCTCCGCCTGCTAGGCATTGAAACCGTTGTACCTTTGGGGTCATAGAGACTGGTTGCTCCGCCGGATCAAATATCGTGTGAACCGGCGGAAGCATTTACCAGGCGCTACCAGCGCTGGGCGAGGGCAGGGCGGAGGTTCACCAGGGCCGGTGGGAGCTCCTGATGACAGACCATACCGAGATAGGTGGCAGCTCGGGTGGCGCCCACATACAGGAATCGCTCGAACAGAGCAGGTTTCTCTCTGACGAGCTCATCCAGCCCGATGAAGAACACTGCTTCGAATTCGAGCCCCTTGATGTGCTGGACATCGAACACTCGGATATCGGATTGATTACCCAATGACTGGCCATCGACACAGGGAACCGCGATCAGACTCCTGATCTCCAGTTTTTTGGTGAGTGCTTCAGCGATGGGCCTCACGTATGCCTCGGATGCGACCAAGACAGCAATCGTAGGCACCGACTCATTTTTGGAGCGGATCTGATCTTCGATCTCGAAGATCCGCTCGGCGACCCAGGTGACGACATCTTCACCTCGGAGATTTTCACCTAGCACCGGTCGTACACCTTCGTGACAGGAGTCCTCCGGCAGGCTGCCTACCGCGTCGGTGTCTCCATCCATGTGCTCGAGGAGTTTGGTGGCAAAGCTGTTCAACAGGCGACTCTGTCGATAGACCGTGTTGATTCGCTGAGGCTTGAGACGAGGGGAGATCCACTCAAGCTGATCGAGGTGCTTGAGGCCGACGCCTGTGATCCTTTGGTTGAAGTCTCCGCAGGCAAAAAACGATTTAATGGCAGGGTCAGCCAGGCTCTCCATGCAAGCAAGCTGGAGAAGCGAGAAGTCTGTGGCTTCGTCCACTAGGACTTGCTGCAGGAACTGGCTTGAGATCCTCGCCAACTCGGTGAAGCGAGGTTCGTCGATATGCCGCTTCACGAAATCCTGCCGGATCAGTTCGCGAGCGGATCGAAGCATCAGGAGGAGAATTGCGTCGAGCTCAGTCTCATCAATGTGGGAGGCGTGCTCTGGCCGTTGATAGGTATACCGATCAAGCGTCACGCTGTCACGGCGGAATGCTCTGTAGCTTGCCGGGACATCAAGGATGTAGCGCTTCCAAGCGTCTCTAAAGCGCCGCAGGGCATTCTGGAAGCACATTTCCCGCCCGAGCGTTTCAAGCCATTGATCTGAAGGGACTCGATCCCCAAGCCAATCTCGCAATTGAGCTGCACGGCTTGTCTTGCCTAAATTGCCATTGCGATAGCGGGTACGCGCATAGGACTGAAGAAATTTTCGGTAAGCCGCAAATGCCTTGAGCTCTGCATTGTGCGACTGGGCAGGCGTTCCTTCCTCTCCGCTCTCATCATCAAATTCTGAGCCGTCATCGTCCTCTTCATCATTTTGACCGAGGCTATCAAGGAAGGTGGCCATTTCTGCGAAGATGGCCTTGTTGCGGTTGTGGAGAAGGTTGCCCTGCTTCTTGATCAGGTCATCTGTGGTTGAGCGGCTGGCTTTCAGCATAGGGTCAATCCGCGCATCAAGATTGTTCCACTCGGCATAGGCGCTCAGCAGCCCGTCTGGTCGGAGTTCCTCAACCGTGGCAAACAGCTTGTGCACCACTGCATCCACTAGATTTGGGGCCGAATCCCGCAGCAAAATTGCTCCTTCCCTCAGTGAAGCTACGAGGCGGGTTTGATGTAGTGCTTTGAAATCAGCGAACCACTGGCGCGGATCATCGTTGATGTCCGCCGGGGCGAAGTGGTGATCGTCCTTGAGAATGCATGTGCCACCGTTGCCCGTCTTGAGGATGCCAAATGTCGACCTTGCCAGCTCATGTCGCCGCTTGCTCCAGGTCTTGATGTGCTCGTCGGAAGCCGGCACGTTCTCTCGGTTGAAGGCCTCTTTGACGTAATGCTTTAAGAGGTCTGATGGTGTGAACATCATCCAGCTTGAGCGCTTAGACTGGGCCCCCAGCAAGAGGCGCTCGTCCGGGGTAAGCGCTTGCCAGTCGAGCTTCTGCCCAAGACGCTTGATCAAAGTGGTTGTTTTCCCTGTGCCAGGTGGGCCGAGGATGATGAGATGGTGATCTACAGAAAGGCGGAAGATTTCGTCCTGAAATTTGTCGAGAATCGCTTGGTCTCGAAGGGCCATAGCGCTGCGGATTTCGTGACGTATACCTTCCCGGATCTTCTCGCTTTCGGAATTGCCGGCTAGCTTGGCGAAAAACGCATCGTTGTCGTCCGGCTGGATGACTGAGCGAAGAGAGGGGATCGTCTGAGGTGCTGAGCGTTCTTGTCGCCAAATGCTGTTGATTGAGTCCCACAGCTCAGCGCTCTTTTCAGGCTTGAGTTCAAGTTTGTCTAGCAGACGAAAGCTCACCTTTCTACCGGAGATTTCTACTTCTGCTTCGTCACCAACACTTTGTGCCGCCAGCTTGCCAAAGTCCGTGCGATAACCTGCCAGCATTCCGTTGCTTAGCGGGACGCCGGCGGCTGTCCGGCAGATGTAATAAGTCTCGATTTGACCTTCTTCGTTCTCTACTACGATACGCGATATGGCTGGTTCACGAACAAGGCTGAAGAGCGATTTGGTCACGTCATCATTGATTGCAGCAATCTGCTCTACAGCAGCGGAACCAGTGAATGTATTGACGACTGCTAGCGCATCAGAGGCCTCGCTATTTCCGGCGCTCAGACGTTTGCTAGCAAATTTTTCGATTTGTTGAAAAGCGTCGAGCGTGTCGTTGGCGATTTTCAAGGCATCACTGGAACTCATTGAAGCTCTCCCTGTTTCGAACGGTCGTAGCCTGAGCGTAAGGCGGCGAGCGAGCAGCGTCCTTGGCTCAAGATGACAATGGCTGTTGTCTGACTCAGATCCTAAATCTTGGCTGCGGAAGTTGCTAGCAAATTGCCATGAGTAGGTTCGATTTTGGTGTGAAGCGGCATCGGTAAACGTACTTGCGGTCGTTAGACGACATGCTTTTGGAGTGCGTGATGCTTTTGGAGCTTGGAGCTATGCACCACGTCCGCACGATGGTTCATGCCGGGTTCGTGTGGTCCGCAGGGTCGGTGAGGCGGAGGCCAAGCGTTTTGCCCATCGATCATACTGCGACAACGCACGACTCCGACGCCATGAAGTCCCACGGATGTTTGGCTCATTCAACGCCGGGAACATTTCCCAGATTCAGTCGAGCGAGAAAGACTATCGGTTCTGCTTCGTGGAGAAAAACCGGCTTGATGACTTCGGCCGGGTAGCTGCCCGAACGCCAGGTGATCAGCGTCAGCTCATCGCGACGTTGTTTGGTGTTGATCAGTTCCCGAAGAAGTATTGATTACCTTTCTTGGTCTGATGCAGCTTGGCATCGCTCTTGCCTTCCTCGTTCTTGGTCGAACTGGGGGCATGAATGATGGTGGCACCGACGATGGTGACCTAACGTAGGGCAGGCCTTTTTCTTGCAGATAACCATTGATGACCGCGAGGATCGTAGGGGCCAGTTGATACTTTCCAACAGGTGCCGGAAGTTCATGTTGGTGGTGTCCTTAGGGATCGGTGCGCTCGAGGTCAGGCGTGTGAACTGGCGCATGGGCATGATTTCGTAGAGCGCGTCTTCAATGGCTGTATCGCTCAGGGAGAACCAGTTTTGTAGCAGATGAATGCGCAGCATAGTTTCCAGAGGATAGGGCTTTCTACCGCACCGGCCTTGGGGTAGAAAGGCTCGATCTGGCCCCGCAGACCTGTCCATGCATGACTTGATCCATCTCGGCGAGGAGCGCTCGCGGCGTGTCTGCTTGCGCTTGCTGGCATATTCGAAATCAGAAAAGATCATCTGGCTCAGGGTGAGCTCGAGGTAGATGGTCAGACGTATTTCATCACATTTGGGGGCTTGTTCTGAGATCCCTTAGGGATCGCCGACAGCAGCACTTGCGTGAGTAGCGGGCCATCGAACGGAAATATTCGGCCTAGAAACATGCAGCCAGCACGAAACTCAGATGGAATCAAACTCAACTTGAAAGAAGTTTGCCTTTATAATAAAATACATGTCAATTGCCATCCTTGGAGAAGAGCCATGGAGACAAAAGATAAAATCCTGAAAAAGTTTAATAAGACGAAGAAAAATATACTTCTTCGTTGTGAATTTAATGAGCTGGGCAACCGCACTCAAGTTTCAGATGCTTTAAAATATCTAGTGGATTGCGGGTATATTGACAGGGTTGGCAAGGGGATTTACGAGAGAAAAAAACCGGCCAACACCAACGCAACCAACGAGTACTTAGTGATGCTAGTCGGCTCTGTATTCAAGGAACTTGGTGAGCCCGTGAACAAGGTTGAAATTGAAAAGCGCGATAATGTTCGGGTCGTTGTTGTTTATACTGAAAATATTCGCATATCGCGCAAGCTAATGCTTCATGGTTTGTCTGTATATTACAGTCATGACAAGCTTCAGAATAAACTTCCGCAATGCGATGAATGGAAAATACCCACTAACGTGGATGACCTTCCGAAAACCGATGTTCGTAGTTATATTGAACGCTTTGCTGAGTATTACAACATTATCCACCAGCGAACCGGACTCGACGAGTTCGCTGAGGCCGTCACGAGAATGGCCGGTGATGAGATAAAGCTTGATCCAACTGAAAAACTTTTGGTTGCACTTAAGAAAAAAGAACTAATTAACGCAAAGCAACTTTCGCGCCTACTGAGCAATTATTTAAAGGAAGCAAGTAATGTTCGATCCGTTCGGGGACTTCGAGACTCACGGTTATCTGCGAAACATTGATTGCATAAAAGATCTTGCCATCGTAAAGCGCCAAGAGCATGTTTTTTTTGAGTCCAATATTGAGCGAGCATTGCGGTATCTTCGCGATATAAGAGGTCGCATCCAGTATGAGGATTTTCTTAAAGTCCACGGCATTTTATTTGAGGAGTTCTATCCGTGGGCGGGGAAAGACAGGCATGCTCTGAGCGTGGGCCGACTCGTCAGCAAAGGGGGCACCATACAATTTGAAGCCGCTGAAATGTGTAGGCGTGCAGTAGAGTGGGGGCTAGAAATGGGGAATGATGCTCAAGCCATCCGTGCTCGCCCCGGCGAGGTGATGGGCGCATTCGCCTGGGGTCACCCTTTTTTGGATGGTAACGGTCGAACTATGCTGTTGGTTCACAGTGTGCTCTGCCATCGTGCAGGTTTCTCAATCGACTGGATCAACTCCAACAAATCAGATTATCTGACCGTTTTAACCCGTGAGTTGAATAATCCCGGCAAAAAACTTCTCGATAACTATTTGATTCCGCTCATGCGCCGAACAGTCTCGCATGATGATCTGCTTAACCAGCTGCTCGACCTACCTGGCCTGGATGGACAGGGAAATACCAGCGCTCCCGACATCGTGTATAAAGCGGATGATCAAGCTGCAATTTTGGCCTATGAAGAGGCTAAGCGTTTACGTGGGGGATATACGGGTTAGTCAGGATGTACCTTGATCATGTGGTGTGGTTGGGGAGGTAGGGGCTTGAACCGCAAACCATATGCTTCTCCGGCAAGTCCTGATCCGCTGAATCTGATCGTTTCAGCGACTCAAGCAGTGGTGATCAATTTGGAGCTTGCAAGGTGTCTAGAGAATCCGGGGCGATTCAGACGAAGTGCGCCGGGCATCACTGTCAGGCAGGGCAACTCGGGAGAGACTTCTTATCGCTTGGAATTCTTCTCAGTAGCCATAATGCACGTACTCCTTTATCCACAGATAGCACTGCCGAACGCCCACACCGATCTGAATGGTCGGAGCAGGCTTGGATGCTCTTTGATGTCGCTACGCTGTGCTCTGACATTCCATTAGTTCTGACGGAGATTGGACAACTTGGCGCGAGCCACGCCGGAGCGTTTGACGCCTCTGGTAATGTATTCTGAGGTAGCTGCAGCGTGCTAGTCGGGTCGATCGTCCAGTCGCGCTTTAGCGGCTTTTCAACGCTACCTAGCTCAGGCTTACTGTGAGCCGCGATATATCGAGTTGTGCTTTACGCCATGGAAATACCAACAGGTCTCGCAGATAGGATCAGTATTTCAGATAAAACTGTTTCTGGTGGATAATCCCAAATACGCCCTGGATGTGCCTCCTGCCACCTTGCAATTTCTCGCTGCTCTTGGGTCAGCACCTTCAAGCGATCAACTGCTCTCCTAGCGAGCGGAACATCGCTTTGAGCGAACCAATGCACGCGAGATTGAAACTGCTTCTCTGCAAAGTATCTGATCCCACACTCAACTATTGGTTTGCCATTGGCATCTACAACGACTTCTCCCTTAGATCCTTTGATCGGCCTTTCGACCCAACAATCGTAGGGGATCACTGCGGCTTCATTACCCCGTTGTCCGGTCGCGATCAATAGATCGATCACGCGAAGCAAGATTTCTTCGCCGTCACTAAGCGGATTGTTTGAACACGATGCGTAGGCTTCCATTGCTTCGCGAGAAGGTAGTCTGTCTTCAGATCTGTGCTGTTTCACCGCACGATCAGGATCGTGCAATGAAATGTAGTCGTGGCGCCGTTTCTCGGGTTTTGCATCATGCTCAAAATGGATAGCGATCTCGGTTAGTTGTAGATTATCGATCGTATCCGCTATTACTTGTAGATGAGAAATGGCGTCATAGAGATTCTTGTAGCCACTCTGGCGAAGAAAGCCTACGACGCGGTCGAAATCGCCCCGCGTCAAGAGTGTGGGGTCGGATACGCCGCGCTCAAATAGGGGGTTGTACAGCCGGCGGACGGCAACATTGTATGCAGCCACCATCGAAAGCTTCAGGCTTCGGGTGCGTTGTAAATATACAATCAGAGCCTTGCTAAAGTCTTGGAACTCAAATGGGAGTGGCGCCTTCGCCGGTGCAGGATAACCCGTCTTTTCCAGAGCTTGTCGGTGCGTCTCGAACGTAAGCGCATGTTTGTTAACATCCCTTTGCGGTAACCAATTTCCGATTCCCCACAATGGTTCCGCCCACGGTGTTGAAATCGGTAATGACCGAAAAATCGCTTGCTCCTGTGTAATAAAGCTTTCGAGGCTCTGCCTTGCCCTAGACAGCATCATCTGCGGCATCCTCCGAGTGCTGCCGGCAGCGTTCGATCGTAGCGCTTACCGCCAGGATAGTTGCCTGATGCTGGGCGAGGGGCCGGTTATGAATGAGGTCTCCAGCTTGTTCTGCCATATCAATGAATCGCTGGGCTTCTCGTTGAAGCGCCTCCTTCACCTGCTCATGGCCGCCGTCAGCAAAGAGATGAAACTTCTTGCAGGTATAGCAGGCATAGACAGGGTTGTAGGGGCAGTGGGTATGAACCGGGAGGGCGCAGGCACCAATGTCCCCAATGTACTGTGTATCGATGACGCCGCGGATCGCTCTTTCGGGAATAGTATCTCGGCGTTGCACGACTTTCCCTGTTAATAAACTGTGCATGATGCGTTGATAGGAAGGGCTCTTACCGAGCGCTTTCTCTTTGATCCGGGCAATGTTAGGGGTGGCCGTTACGTAAGCACGTGCTGCAACCGTGCTGTTGTGGCCGAGCAGTTCGGCAATCATGTCTGCTGGTGTGCCCTGATCCGCCAAGCCTTGTCCAAGGTGATGACGCAGCAACATAGTTACCTGATTCGGCTTTTCTATCCCAGCCTCGAGCAGTTCGTGTTTGAGACCTAGACCGATCTCACTAACCGAAAGGCGCCTTCCACGACGACTGACAAATAATGGTTCACAGTCGCTACCAAAACGGCGCTGAATTTCTGAAACGTGCTGCGAGATTTTCTCACACAGGCGCGTGCTTACCTTACGGGGGCGCCGCTCAGGTCTGCGCTGGCCGACCTTTTTGGCCATGGGAAGCCATAGGGTGTAGTACTTCTCATGATCAGTGCTTTCAATGAACTCAAAATCCGCAATGTCTAGCGAATGAAATTGAATCGAGCGTGGCGCTAGTTCAAAACCCAAATGAAGCACTATATTAAACTGGACCTCCTCCCAAGAGTCAGATAAAAGTTCTCGCTCAATGCGTTTAAGCAACCGAATTTCCTCATAAAGTTCTAAACCAGACTACGAGAGAAAAATTCGAGCATACGGGTCAACCCGATCTGATTTTACATCTTTAATTTTAAGGTAGATGTTTGAATCAAAACCTTTAATTCCTCTGTCGAGAGCCCGACGATAAAATCTTCGAAATCCTACAAGTACTCTCCTAGACCTTTTAAACTCTTCAAGAGCAGTAGTTAGCTCATGGGATTTCCAAGGAAGTCCAGCTGCGAGATTCGTACTAGATAAAGAACGAAGAGAGTCTGCGAACATTACCACTGTTCTAGGCGCATATTTCTCAAGTGCGTAGGCCATAAACCCTTTGCCTATTTCAATGAGTTCCGAATTCAATTGGAGCGCGGCCCAATCAATTGTCATCGCAATACCGCCGTCGTACCACGTCCAAGCGCTCAATCGAGTATCGACGTACTTTGGCTGGTCATTAGTACGAGTTCGGATAGCAACCTGAGCCGGGCCCTGGAACACGTAGGCCGGAAAAGTGGAGGAGGGTGAAGCGTGTTCTTGATCGGCTGATTCGGTCACGGCGCACCTCCTTAACAGTCAAGTCGGCTCCAGGCTGCCGAGGCACGCTGGGCGTTGTGGAGGTTGGCCGACTCGGCTAAATAACGACTTGCATAACGACGTGGCATCGTCGAAGTCTCAGACCAACCGCAGACTCGTCGGAGTTCGTCAGTGGCCCGCTCGAGGTCATACCCACGCTTTTCGACCAGGTAAGCCAAAAACCGGTCTGCAAAGGTGTGGCGAAAGTCATGCGCAGAAAGTGTAGGCAACAACCCTGGATCAGCCAATTCAATGGTCAGAAATAGCCGATCGAGGACGTTAGACAACGCGCGGATCGACAGCGGGCGACCTCGATCCGAGATGAACAAATAGCGGTACTGCAATTTCATCGGTTTTCCGTTACGCAGAGGGTGTCGTTCGCCCTGGATATAGCGCTCGTAGACCCCATACAACTGCGCGGAAATTCCTACCGTCCGTCCATGTGTTTTCAGCGCAGGCTCCTCAGCGCGCGGATCGCCAACGTCATGTTCGCGATCATTGATGCTGACATAGGAGTGCTGAGAACCCTGATTGATATCCGTGGTGTAGAGCTTCAGAAGCTCTCCGCGACGTATTCCAGTCTCCAGCAGCAATTAAATCATTAGCCAATTTCGCAACTGCAGCCGCTCCGGAAACGGATTCTCCGGAGCACCTGGGCGGATCAGTGTACGAATGATCTGGAGTTGGGTATCTGTCAGGCTGCGGTAACGAGTGCGGTCGGGACGAGCATTGATGATATGGCTCTCAAAACGCCGCTCAATGACGTCGGCGACATCTGCAAATACGACCTCAATGTTAGCCATAGCGATTGAGTTCTGACGGGCGCGCGGGATGTAACGGGTGACACACCAGGACAGGTACTGCTTAAGCAACCGCAGGTACTGGTCACGAGTACGAGGATCGATCTGCGGAAAAGGCGCCGTTGCAGCTGTGCCAATTCGGGCGATCAGATTATCGGCTTGACGGCCACTTTGGAGCCAGATGGCGTAACCATCCAGCAAAGCCAGAATCGACTCAAAGTGGCAGGCCAAGATGGCCTCATCGATATCTAGGTCTCGGCTTTCGGCGTAGGTGTAGAAAGCCTGAATCGCGCGCAGATGTGCCGCAGCAGTGTTGTAAGCTCGGTACCTGAGTTTGAGTTGAACATAGATGAACGGAATGACTATGGGCAAAGGCGCTGCGTTACCAGCGTGCACGAGCAGCGGTACACGTTGGCCTGAAGAGAAACGGCACTGAATCAGCTTCATCGGCAGCCACCTCATTCAAGGACTCGCCATGAACACGAAGGACATGGCCCGTTGAGAGAGTGGACGTCAGAAGCGGTTTTGTCGAATCAGCGACTTAGGTAGCTCATGAACATTTATGACATGACCTGTCGTTTAACATAATATACATTATGCGTAATGTAATACTTCATTATCAGGGGCAGTACTCACCAGATTTCAACGTCCCAATCGGCCAAACCTCATCTGTCCCGGCTTGGCCGATCCTTCTTAACTCAAACCTGAGCGTAACCCCCATCAACGAACATTTCGCTGCCGGTCATGAAGCTGCTTTCATCCGAGGCCAGGAACAACGCTGCAGCGGCGACTTCTTCTGACTTGCCCATGCGGCCCAGCGGTACTCGCGTAACCATGTCATCGACAATCGCATCCCGCTGGCCGGTTTGTGAAAGCGCTGTATCGAGGCCAGGTGTTGAAGTCGGCCCAGGCGAAAGTACGTTGACTCGAATACCCGTGCCAACCAGATCCAGCGCCCAGCTTCTTGCGAAATTACGCAGCGCAGCTTTCGAGGCGCTGTAAACGCTGAATGCGCCTGTGCCCATCGAAGCTGTGGTCGAGCCTGTGAGAACAATCGAACCACCAGCGCGCATCAACGGCAGCGCTTTCTGCACGGTGAACAGTGTGCCTTTGACGTTTACACCGAATACGTGATCGTACGAGTCTTCGGTGATTGATCCCAGGGGCTGCAAATCCCCCAGCCCGGCATTGGCGAACAGCACATCAATGCGACCTTTTTGTGCTTTGACTTCAGCAAATACGCGATCAAGGTCATCCAGATTCGCAATGTCACCCTGAATGGCCGTCGCTTCTGGCCCGATCAAGAGCAACGCTTTGTCCAGTTCTTCCTGGCGGCGCCCGACGATAACCACCTGGGCACCTTCGGCAGCAAAACGAATGGCACTTGCCAGGCCAATACCGCTGTTGCCACCGGTGATCACTGCAATTTTCCCGTTGAGTCTGTTCATGGTTGCCTCTCGATAGATAGAGGCTCAAAGCGTAGACCTGTGCTATTAATTTGAATAGTATGCACCTTTTAGTAAGTACCCTGACTGAGGTCTAAAACTATGTCTCCGGTTACCTTTAACTGCGGTCTCGACGCCGCCCTGGCAGTGATTGGCGGCAAATGGAAACCGCTGGTGCTATTTCATCTGGCACATGGCATTCATCGATATGGTGAGTTGCGACGCGCAATCGGCGGCGTGACGGATAAAGTGCTGATCCAGCAATTGAAAGAGCTGGAGCGGGATGAGGTCATTAAGCGCATCGACTTCAAGGAAATACCGCCGAAGGTTGAATACTCCCTCACCCCTTTCGGACAGTCCCTGGCCAAGGCCCTGGGGCCACTTTGCGCATGGGGCACCGAGCATATGCTTGCGGTCGAACGCATCAGCGAACGCCGAATAGCGGCTGCTGCCCAGGCCTGATACTTAACTCGACTAAATGACTGTTTAGTCGAGTTAAATCAATGAGTTATGAAATAAATCAGCCTTCAGGAATTTCGCGGGGTCATCGCGCAACGCACGTCCCCTCAAGTGCTACTTGTATCCCCGCAAGTCGAAACTTAAGCTTGCCGTCTTTTGACGTCGCCCCGGAATTCCCATGCCTCGAAGTATTGCCCACCTCGCCTTATTGCTGGGATTGATCACTGCCGTCGGCCCCTTCGCGATCGACATCTATCTGCCCGCCTTGCCCACCCTGGGTGCCAGCCTGCAAGCATCCCCCGCTGCGGTGCAAATGAGCTTGACGGTGTTCTTCATGATCATCGGCGTGTGCCAGTTGTTTTACGGGCCGATCAGCGATGTATTCGGCCGCAAGCTGCCGATCTACGCTGGCCTGCTGATTTTTGTAGTGGGCAGCATTGGTTGCGCACTCGCCCCCACTATCGAGGTACTGATCGGCTTTCGTGCGCTGCAAGCGTTCGGTGCGTGTGCCGGAATGGTTATTCCCAGGGCAATTGTGCGTGACCTCTACACCGGCCATGAAGCGGCGCGGCTAATGGCATTGCTGATGTTGGTAGTGAGCATTTCACCGATCCTCGCGCCATTGGCTGGCAGCCTGATTATCTCGGTGTGGAGCTGGCGGGCGATGTTTGTGGTGCTGGCGATAGCCGCGCTGCTGTGCCTGGTGATGACCATCGTGCAACTGCCGGAAACCCATCCCGCCGACCGCCGCCTGGGCAAAACCCTCGGCAATGCGTTTGGCAGCTACGGCGCGTTGCTGCATGACCCGGTCTTCACCGGCTTGTCGGTGGTAAGTGGTTTTGGTATCGCGGCGTTCTTCATTTTTATTGGCAGCGCACCGTTTGTTTACATCGAGTATTACGGCCTGACACCGACGCAGTTCAGCTTGTGCTTTGCGCTCAATGCCGCGTCTTTTTTTGCCCTCAGCCAACTGACCGCACGCCTGAGCGCACGCTTTGGCCTGGCGCCGCTGATTCGCTGGTCGGCGGCGGGCCTGGCGACGGTCATGACATTGCTCGCACTGACCACGCTGCTGGGCAATAACCTGCCCTTGATGATGGCGTTGCTGTTTATCGGCTTCGGCTTTCTCGGTCTGCTGCTGCCGGCCGCCGGCGTGTTGTCCCTTGAGGACCACGGCGCCGTGGCGGGTTCTGCGTCAGCGTTGTTGGGCGCAATTCAAATGATCACCGGCGCGATTGCCATGGCGCTGTCCGGTTTATTCGCCGATCACACACCGGCACCCATGTTGATCGCCATCGCCATAAGCGCGCTGGCTGCACTCGCCACTGCGCTATGGACACTTAACCGTTTGCCGCCGCACCTCGCAGGCACCGCCTCATAGCAGCTTTGGATAGACCGTCAATACGATCCGGATGCACGCACCCTGCTCACTCGGAACCACTGAAATGGTTCCGTTATGCCGCCGGATGATTTCCTGCGTGAGGTTCAAGCCCAAACCTGCGCCCCTGGCACTGGGGTGCAGCCGGTAAAACGGCTCGAAGATGCGCTCGCGCTCGGACTCGGGGATGCCGGGGCCTTCGTCGCTTACCTCGATTACCCCGCCATCACGTGCCGTGACACAGATGGTTCCCTGCCCTCCTCCATGCTCGATGGCGTTCTGAATCAGGTTCGCAAGTACCTGCTGAAGGGCGCCGTCATCGCCCATTACCGTTGCGTCCGGGTCCTGTGCGTTCAGTGCCAGCTGATACCCGTTGTCGATGGCAATCGGCGCCAGGTCGGCAACCACCGACTCACACAAGTCATGCACGTTAATCGGGCCAAGCACCAGGGTTTGATCGATTCTCTGCAAGTCGAGCAGTTGTTCAGACAGGGACGAAACCCGATTGGCATCGGCAAGCAGCCGATTCCGTAACGGCCCGCCCGGCATCGCTTCTATTCGTACCCGAAGAATCGCGATAGGCGTGCGCAGCTCATGGGCGGCATCCAGAATGAACCGCTGATGGCGTTCGTAGCCTTCATCCAGGCGCAACAAGGCCCGATTGAACGCTTCAACCAAAGGACGGATTTCCACCGGCACATGGTTTTCCAAAAGCCGAACGCCACGCCGGTCTACATCGATGAGTTCGGCTTGAGCCGCCGCAGCGGAAAGCCCTGCCAGCCCACGCCGCACGATTAATGGAAGGGTAATCAGTGTTACCAGCACCAGCAGCGTCAGCAGCGGAATGATGACCATGTTTGACAGCACGAACACCAGCCATGGCATGCGTAGCAACTGGCCTTGGCCCAGTACGGTAAAACGGCCCGCAGGCCCTTGGGCATCCCGGATAACCGCCGAGTAAAGATCGGGGCTGACCGTGTCGCGAATTTCCGCAAACCGTATGCGTTCGAGTTGCTCGCCAAAGTCGTGGTAGACCTCGGGTACCGGCCCTTCCTGAATGAACTCGCCACGCTCACTGCGAGCAATAAACCAAAGGTTTGGGACAGACGCTCGCAACGTTGCAAGCTCAGGTGTAGTCCTGACGGACAGAGCGCCCTGGTCATCGCGCACGATTGCGCGTGCTGCGACAGTGGTGATTTCGGGATCGACAATAACGTAACGGCCATCCCGCGATAAAACGTAGATCACCAACGCTACGATGAAACACAGCAGGATCGCCGCCTGGAATAAAAGCAATTGCCAGGTCAGCCGCCAGCGCAGCGAATGCCTCTGGAACAGCTTCATTGCGCGGCTCGCAGTAAGTAACCAACGCCCCTGACGCCGTGTATCTCAACCCCAGCCGCTGCGTCACTGAGTTTTTTGCGCAGCCTGGATACATGCGAGTCGAGTGCATTGGACTGTATTTCATCGTCAAAGCTGTAGACCGCTTCGCATAACACCCCACGCAACACCGTGCGGCCTTGCCGGCGCACCAGCGCTTCGAGAACCAGCAGCTCGCGCCGCGGCAAATCCAGAAACTCACCGTTGACCCGGGCCTCCATGTCCGCGAACGCAAACTCCAGGTGACCGATGCGTGCAGCCCCAGGCGCGACGGTGGACGGCCTGCGAAGCAACGCACGCACCCGTGCCACCAGTTCCTCGACCGCGAATGGCTTCACCAGGTAATCGTCCGCACCCAATTCCAGCCCGGCAACGCGGTCTGCGACGGCGCCTTGGGCCGTGAGGATAATCACCGGGACGTTGGAGTCGATGCTGCGCAGGTAAGCCAGTAAATCGGTGCCCTCCCCATCCGGCAGTTGGCGGTCGAGGAGAATCACATCGTGAACCTTTTCAGCCGTAGCGCTCTTCGCATCCTGCAGCGTGGCCACGTGATCGAGGACCAGGTTGTAGCGTGACAAAGCCGCGCGCAACGCGCTGGCCATTTCCATTTCATCTTCCACAAGTAATAAACGCACCCGATAAATCCTCCGTGGCTACCTAATAACCGGTTTGCATTGCGCCAACATTGCGCCGCCCGCAGACATCCCATTTTTTGCGCCGCAATGCTCGGGCAATCCTTGCGTGGGAGCCTGTCGTCCACTGAACAACAGGCCTGTATCCCCACAGCCCCCAGCCAAGGAGCGACAGCACCGACATGAGCCTACCTCTTCTTACAACCCGCCGAGTAATGCGGACACCTTCTCTGAGGGCACTCTGGCTGTGTATCGGGATTCTCCCCTTCCCGTTCTCTTGTTCCAATCAGGCGCTGTCCGCCAGCCTCCAGCCAATCGGGGCGCTGCCTGCAATTAGCTACCCTGAGGCGAACGGGGTCGATCTGGTCGAGGAGCATTTTGAACAGACGGTTGGCGACCCGTATCGCTGGTCGACCGGCGAAGCCAGCGCTCTGCCCAGATGGGCCGCTTCAGATGATGGCTCACGAACTGCCTATAACCTGCAAGAAGCAGGTTCTGATTGGAGCGCGATCAAGGCGTTTGGTGTCGGGACTGGCAGTGATCTTCAGGGTCAAGGCACCCGGGCAAGTTTCACCAGCATTGCCTGGATGAAGGACGGCACCGGCTTTTTATATTCCCACTACCCGGAGCCCGGCCCTGCCGACATTGGCCACGCAAGCCTGGTCGGGCATGCAGTGTATTTCCAAATGACCGTCGATACGCCGTGAGGCTTTCGTGCCTCAAACGTCCGGAATTGAACGTTGCACCGAACTAAAATCTTAACCGCCGAAGAGAAAGCTACTCAAATGCAAATAATCAAAACCACCGCCCGTACTAGAGCACTGCGGGCACTAAGAATACTTCGAACGTTCAGCATTGCCCTGATGCTTGCTGTCGTTGCTTTAACAGGTTGCGCTCCTAATAACGACAACGCCGCCCTCAACGCCAAAACCTGCGCTCGCCTTGGAGTCTCCGGCCCTCACCTGGAAACCTGCGCGTCGGTGCTACCACGGGTGCTCAACGATCGCCAGAAAAGCGGCGATGTCTTCCAGGACACTTGGGCAAACGTTAAGACCTGCGCTCGACTGGGAATCACCGGCTCTGAACTCAGCTCGTGCGTTGGGCTTATGCCAAACGTCCTCAAGGAGCGCCAGAGCAACGGCTACTGAGTCGAGGCTTATTCGTGCGGTTGCCACACCCGGCAATCGGGCCCCTGCTCTACCCCGGTATCCGGGACTTTTGAGCTTTTGCGCACGATCAACCGCCCTCTTACGACCTCCTGGATTGCAGGCGTATCAGGGTTTTCCAATTGCGCGCAAATAATCCCAACCGCACGACTCACCATATCGCCGACCGGTTGCACGTAAGTGGTCAGGGAAAACACCGGCCAGGCGGCCAGGGCGATGTCATCGAAGCCGACGATTGAAATGTCGTTGCCCGGTGTAAGCCCGAATTCCTCCCGAGCGACGTTGATGGCGCCCAACGCCATGATGTCATTCGCACAAAAAATCCCGTCAGGTGGATTGGCACTCGACAGCAGCCGTCGCGTGGCCTCCATTGCCCCCTCAAACGTGTAATGCCCCACTTCGCGCTGGGGCGCCGGGCGTCCAAGATTTTGCAGCGCGGCGACAAAAGCGATTTCCCGGTCGCGGCTGGTCGAGGAGCTTTCCTTGCCGGCGATATAAGCCAGTTGGTGATGCTTGCCGGCCACCAGGAATTGCGCAATTTCCATGCTGCCCTGGGCGTTGTCGCTGGTCACGCTGGAGATGCTGCTGCTGTCATTTCGACGGTTCACCAGCACCACCGGCAACCCGGTTTGTTTGCACTCCTCGGCAAACCGCGAAGACAGGCTCGCCGACACCAACACCAACGCCTCAACGCGGTAGCCCAATATCTCTTCTAGCACCGGGTCGGAGTCTTCGTGATTGGCCGTGGAGAACAGCAGCACTCGATAGCCCAATTCCTCGAACGCCGCCGATAACGACTCCAACACCGCCGAATAAAACGGGTTCTCCATACTCGGCGCGACCACGCCAATCAGGTTGGAGCGGCGCTTGATCAGCGAACGTGCCCACTGGTTCGGGCGGTAGCCCAATGCACTTGCTGCCTCCTCCACTTTCTGCCGGGTTTTCGGGGAAACACTGGCGCCCTTGGTGAAGGTTCGCGAGACCGCAGACTGCGAGACACCCGCCAACCTGGCCACATCATGGGCAGTGATCGGATGTCGGGATGGGTCGTTGGAATCTGCCATTGGGTCTGCGTCCAAATTTCAAATGCCGATCATACCTGCCATTTAAAGCGAGGTGTGCTGCCAGGCCGATCCACGGCGGCACCCCGGAATTTTCTGAGTCTTTTTTCGCCCTCCCCCTTTTCATTGCGTTCGGGAATGGCTTAGCATTGTCGCAATTGCATACGTATGCAAAACCAAAAACAACAACGCTAGGAATTCATCCCATGGCAATTTGGCTCAAAAAAGGCGCAGAAGCTTCCGTCATCAAATCCGCAGCACGCGAGGTACGTGACACGGTCGAAAAGACCCTGGCCGACATCGAAGAACGTGGCGATGACGCGATCCGTGACCTGTCGATTCGTTTCGACAACCTGGACCGCGAAGACTATCGGCTCTCCAGCGCCGAGATCGATGCCTGCATGGCGCAGCTGACCAAGCGCGACATCACCGACATCGAGTTCGCCCAGACCCAGGTGCGCAACTTCGCCCAGCATCAGCGCAACAGCATGCGCGACCTGGAAGTCGAAACCCTTCCCGGCGTGGTCCTCGGCCACAAACACATTCCAGTGAACGCAGCAGGCTGCTATGTACCCGGCGGCAAGTACCCGCTGCTGGCCTCGGCGCACATGTCGGTGATCACCGCCAAGGTCGCTGGCGTGCCGCGCATCATCACCTGCGCTCCACCGTTCCATGGCAAGCCGGCCCCGGCGATTGTGGCCGCGCAGCACATGGCCGGTGCCGATGAGATTTACTGCCTCGGTGGCATCCAGGCGATCGGCGCCATGGCCCTGGGCACCAAGTCGATCGCTTCGGTAGACATGCTGGTCGGCCCAGGCAACGCATTTGTCGCAGAAGCCAAGCGCCAGTTGTTCGGGCGCGTCGGTATCGACCTGTTTGCCGGCCCGACCGAAACCCTGGTGATTGCCGACGAAACCGTCGACGGTGAAATCTGCGCCACTGACCTGCTCGGTCAAGCCGAACACGGCCCGGACTCCCCGGCGATCCTGCTGACCACCTCGGAAAAACTCGCCCGCGAAACCATGGCCGAGATCGAACGCCTGTTGCAGATCCTGCCGACCGCTGGCATTGCCCGCCAGGCGTGGGAGAGTTTCGGCGAAGTGATCGTCGCCGAAGACGAACAGGAAATGCTCGCCATCGCCAATGACCTGGCGTTCGAACACGTACAAGTCATGACCCGTGACCCGGACTTCTTCCTGAACAACATGCGCAACTACGGCGCGCTGTTCCTTGGCCCGCGCACCAACGTGTCTTACGGCGACAAGGTGATCGGCACCAACCACACCCTGCCCACCAAGAAAGCCGCGCGTTACACCGGTGGCCTGTGGGTCGGCAAGTTCATCAAGACCTGCACCTATCAAAAGGTCACGACCGACGAAGCCTCGTCCCTCATCGGCGAGTACTGCTCACGCCTGTGTGCACTGGAAGGGTTCTCCGGGCATGGCGAGCAGGCCAACATCCGCGTGCGCCGCTACGGCCACAAGCATGTGCCGTACGCCGGTATCGCAGAGTAAAAACAGCTTGGCTAAAACGGGTCGCGCCACGTGCGCGGCCCAACAACAACAAAAAATCATAGCCACTGCGCAGCCCACGATTGGGCCCACTGCGCTAAAGGCTCAGCCTCGAAGGACATCCCATGAGTGTCATCATCGCCTTGCTGGCGTTGTTCGCGTTAATGCTCGCTGCTTATCGGGGATACAGCGTCATTATCTTCGCGCCTATCGCCGCACTCGCTGCCGTTTTACTCACTGACCCCAGCGCGGTTGCGCCGGCGTTCACTGATATTTTCATGGACAAGATGGTCGGCTTCATCAAGCTTTACTTCCCGGTGTTTTTGCTTGGCGCCGTGTTTGGCAAATTGATCGAGCTGTCCGGCTTTTCCCGCTCCATCGTCAAAGCGGTCATTCAGGTATTCGGCAGCAGCCAGGCCATGTTGGTGATTGTGCTGGTCTGCGCGCTGCTCACCTACGGCGGCGTTTCGCTTTTTGTGGTGGTGTTTGCGGTCTACCCGTTTGCCGCGGAAATGTTCCGCCAAAGCAACATCCCCAAGCGCCTGATGCCCGCAACCATTGCCCTCGGTGCGTTCACATTCACGATGGATGCGTTGCCCGGTTCGCCGCAGATCCAGAACATCATCCCCACCACGTTTTTTGGCACCACGTCATGGGCCGCGCCCTGGTTGGGCGTGCTCGGTTCGTTGTTCGTGTTGATCGGCGGCATGCTGTACCTGGAGCGTCAGCGGCGTAAAGCCCTGCGCGCGGGCGAGGGCTATGGCACCGACTTGCGCAATGAACCGGAAACGCCCCAGGACATCGCCCTGCCCCACCCGCTGGTGGCGCTGTTGCCGCTGTTGTTGGTCGGCGTGATGAACCTGGCCTTCACCCATTGGATTCCGCAATGGTATGGCAGCATTTATGAAATCGACCTGCCCGGCTTGAAGGCGCCGATCCAGACCCAGGTCTCGAAGATGATCGCGATCTGGGCCGTCCAGGCAGCTTTATTGGTGGGCATCGTCACGGTCTTCGTATTTGCCTTTCGCACCATCGTCAGCAAACTTGCCGAAGGCAGTCGTACCGCCGTCGGTGGTGCGATGTTGGCCACGCTCAATACCGCCTCGGAATACGGTTTCGGTGCGGTGATTGCGGCATTGCCTGGCTTCGTCGCGGTGGTTGAGGCGCTGAAGGTGATTCCCAACCCCCTGGTCAACCAGGCCATCACCATCAACTTGCTGGCAGGTATTACCGGGTCATCCTCGGGCGGCATGAGCATTGCGCTGGCGGCGATGTCAGACACCTTCATCGCCTCGGCCAACGCTGCGCACATTCCGTTGGAGGTCATGCACCGCGTGGCCGCCATGGCCGCAGGCGGCATGGACACCCTGCCCCACAACGGCGCGGTGATCACCTTGCTGGCGGTCACCGGCCTGACTCATCGCCAGGCTTATAAAGACATTTTCGGCATGACCATCTTCAAAGTGCTGGCGGCGTTTTTCGTGATTGGCGTGTACTACCTGACCGGGCTTGTCTGATCTGAACGGATACCCCTGGGTTGCACAACGCCCCCTGTAGGAGCGAGCTTGCTCGCGAAAAACGCAAAGACATCGCGTTAATTCAGGATGCCAACGTTATCGTTGACGTTCTTCGCGAGCGAGCTCGCTCCTACAGAAAACAAAGCCCGCACAACCGAACGGCATTTTTTCAATCGCGCATGTAGCCGCCGTCCACATCCATGATTTCGCCGGTCACAAAACTCGCTGCATCCGACGCCAGGAAGCACACCGCCGCGGCAATATCGCGAGGCGTTCCCGCACGGCCCAACGGCATGTCCACCAACACCCTGGCCCGTGCCTCGGGGCTTAGGGTGCTGGTCATTTCAGTGTCAGTGAGTGCCGGCGACACGGCATTCGCCGTAATGTTGAACGGTCCGGCTTCACGCGCCAAACCCTTGGTCAAGGCAATCACCCCGCCTTTGGCTGCCGCATAACAACTGTTGCCCAGCAAGCCGCCACCGCGTTTGCCGGCAACCGAGGCAATATTGATGATGCGTCCGGAACGACGGGCCATCATGCCGGGCAGCACTGCCTTGGCGCAGTAGAAGACACTGTTCAGGTCAATCGCCATGACCCGCTTCCACTCCGCCGAACTCACCTCCAGCAGCGGCGCGGTGGAGACGATGCCCGCGTTGTTGACCAAAATATCAATGCCCCCCAGCGCCCGCTCGACCTGGCCGACCATCGCGTCCACCTGTTGCTCATCGGCCACATCCACCCCCAGGCCAATCGCATGGATCCCCAACTCGCCCAACTGCGCCGCTGCGCGTTCGGCGGCTACGTGGTCCAGGTCACAAATCGCCACCCGTGCGCCGCATTGGCCCAGGGCCAGGGCAATCGCATAACCGATGCCCCTTGCAGCACCGGTAACCAGGGCAGTACGGCCGTCCAGCGCGAGGCTGATAGGAGCAAAACTTACAGAAGCATTCATTATTGTTTTCTCTGAAGGTAGACGCAGGCGGGCCTTCCCCGTCAAAGGGAACGACCTGCCATGGCGAAAAAAGGTGGATCGAACTCAGGACGGGGCGTAGCTGCCCAGCGCCAATTGATTCTTCAGCGGCGCAATGTCCAGGCGCCGCAGCACGCGGTACAACGACGGCCGGCAGATACCCAGGGCACGGGCAGCGGCCGTCATGTTCCAGCAGCAGTCGGTGAGCACGCCGAGCACTTCGTCACGCTCATGCAGCGGTGCAGCGCTGGTTTGCCGAATCGGCGTGACGTTCGGTGCCGTGACGTTGGGTAAAGAGGAGCGTACCGGCGGCTGCCCGAGAAAGTCAGCCGGCAAATCGCTGCGCTGGATGTGCGCGCCTTCCATCACCGCGCAGGCGTAGCGAATCACCGCACGCATTTGCCGCAGGTTGCCCGGCCAACCGTGGTTAAGCAGCAGCGGCCATACGTCATTGGCGATCACCTGGCGCGGATTGCAACCTGGCAGCTCGGTGGCAACCATGGCGCAGATCAGCTCCGCGCGGTCGGTTCGCTCACGCAACGGCGGCAGTTGCACCACGCCGGTGGCGATGCGGTAGAACAGGTCTTCACGGAAAAAACCGTTCTCGACCCGTGTGGTGAGGTTCTGGTGTGTGGCGCAGATCAACGCAAAATTCACCGGCACGCTGCGCTCAGCCCCCAACGGGGTGATCTCGCGCTCGGCGATCACGCGCAACAGGCGGGTTTGCTGTTCATAGGGCATGTCGCCGATTTCATCCAGGAACAAGGTGCCGCCGTCGGCCTGGAGCACCTTGCCTTTCTTACCGCCGGTTAATGCGCCGGAAAACGCCCCGCGTGAATAACCGAACAGCTCACTTTCAATCAGGCTTTCCGGAATCGACGCGCAATTAAGCGCCACCAACTGCGCCGCGCGGCGCTGGCTGTGTTCGTGCAGCGCACGGGCCAGCACTTCCTTGCCGGTACCGGTCTCTCCCTGGATCAGCACCGCAATGCCACGCTCCATCAAACGCAGCGCCCGGCGAAAGGCCTGGCGTACGTGGGGGTCGCGGTCGTGGGCAATGTCACATTCGGGGTAGGCGGTCGTCGCGGGGGCAAACTGCTTTTGGAGCGAAGGCATCAGCGTCACCTTTTATTGTTTTATAGCTCATGACTATGTCGATCGCGGAGCTTGTGGCACCGCTATCGATGGGGTGTGTGATCACAATAAGGTAGCTGCACTTATATTTTCCAATCCATAATAATGCATTCATTGATACCTTTGAGAGCATCATGATCGAGCTGCGCCATTTGCAATATTTCCGCACCCTGGCCGAAACCCTGCACTTTGGACGCGCGGCCGAACGCCTGCATATCTCACAGCCGCCGTTGTCGCGGCAGATCGCATTATTGGAAGAAGAGTTGGGGGTCAAGCTGTTCGACCGTTCACGCCGCCGCGTTGAACTGACCGAAGCGGGCCAGCGCTTTTACCTGGACACTGGCACGGTGTTTTCGGCCCTGGAACAGGCCAAGCGCAACGCCCTGGCGGCGGCACGCGGCGCGGCCGGTGAATTGTCGGTAGGGTTCATGATGTCCACCGCCTACAGCATTACCCCGGCAATCACCCGGCGTTATGCGGCGCTATATCCGCAGGTGAGTCTCAAACTGACGGAGACCTTGCCGCTGGATCTCGCGCAGGACATCAGCAGTGGCAACAAGGACGTGGCGATCATGTACCGCCCGCAGGATTGCAGTGGTCTTGAGACGGTGACGATCTATCGCGAAGAAATGACCGTGGTATTACCGCCAGGGCATCGGTTGCAGGATGAGGTGTTGATCGATCCCAAGGAACTGGCGGGTGAAACCTTCATCATCGTGCCCCGCAGGATTGCGCCGGCGCTGCACGACATGATCGTCAATTACTGCTTGCAGCATGGGGTGACGCCTAACGTTGGGTTGGAGATCAACATGCAGCAGACCATCGTTAACTTGGTCGGTGAAGGGCTGGGCATTGCGATAGTGCCGCGTTCGATGCGTAACATGCGGTTGACGACCACTACGTTCAAGCCGTTGCGGGATGCGCCGATCATTGAAGTGGTGGCGGTTTGGAAGGCTGATAATCACAACCCGTGTATTGCTACGTTTATTGAGAGTGCTGAGCGGGCTGGGGTTGAGGCTGGTGAACAGGCGGGGTTGTGATTTCTTTGTTGGGGGCATATCCGTTGTTGCGGTCAGGGCTTCGTATGGTTCCGCCCTTACGGCGGCTCACTTTTGATAGAGCGCAAAAGTAAGCAAAACGCTCTTGCCCCACCACTTGGCACCTCGCTAATGCTCGGTGTGCCCTCACGCAGGCTTTGGACCGTGGGCCGCCGC
>Ga0247816_10000048_pt1 | contig 63023 bp, 54 predicted proteins | sample UWRJL209509C1_FD_179930 | JGI IMG/M metagenome (GOLD analysis project Ga0247816, IMG submission 179930) | Plant litter microbial communities from Arlington Agricultural Research Station in Wisconsin, United States - UWRJ-L209-509C-1 | ecosystem: Environmental > Terrestrial > Plant litter >...
ATAAAAAAAACCTTTCCAGATGATCCGGAAAGGTTTTTTATGTTTTTGGACTTTTTGAGCTTATGCTCTTAAAGCTGCAGAAAGTTGATCTAACAACAAGTTGTTTTTAGCTAACTGATCTTTTTTAGACTGTTTTGAACGGCTACCTAATTCAATGTTTGTAGCTAGTTTCAAAGTTTTAACTTCTAAACGTGAAGTTACGTGGTTTTGTCTGTCTTTTCTTTTTAATCTGGTAACTGCCATGGTAATAACCTTTATTTTTTTAATTTATATAAATCTGAGGTCGAGAGCGGATTCGAACCGCTGTACGAGGTTTTGCAGACCTCTGCCTAGCCACTCGGCCACTCGACCTGTTGAAATTCAGGCTGCAAAAATAGCAATTAATACTTAAGATGCAATTTATTTATTCAAATTTCTGCTAATGTCTGCACAAAATATGGCAGCTGACACTGCAACGTTCAGCGACTCAGCTTGTCCAACTCTTGGAATAGTTACCGGCCGGTCTATCAAATTAATGATTTCCTGGCTCACTCCCTGCCCCTCATTACCTAGTATGACCAGGCCTTCGGTTCCCCATTGTGTTTCATAAATGCTGTTTCCATTTAACATTGCCCCAAATATGGGCATATGAATGTCTGTTAGCAAATTTTTAAGATCATGGTAACTTACCCTTACCCTGCTTAAAGATCCCATGGTGGCCTGCACCGTCTTTGGGTTATACACTTCGACGGTATTGGCAGAACAAATTACATCCTTAAACCCAAACCAATCGGCAGTCCTGATAATTGTACCCAGGTTCCCAGGATCCTGAACGCCGTCCAATACCAACGAGAATCTGCTTTTTAGAGCAGTTTTATCAATTATGGCTGGTTCCGGTATACTAACCAGTGCAAGAATTCCCTGTGGTGCCTGTAATGCACTTATCTTTTCCAGTTCGGCATTGGTTACTTCAAATAACTTTATATTTGTGGGTAATTTAGGTAGTAAAGATTGATATTGCGGCAAGAAATAGACGCTAAGCATCTGATAGTCCGAGGGAAAAAACTCAATAATTGATTTGATCCCTTCGATAATGAATATCCCATGCTCTTTACGGTACTTTTTTTGATGTAATGATTTTATAAACCCTATCTGAGACTTTGAAAGCATATCCTATTTATAAAAATAAATTCCCTTTTTCCGCAATATTACTGTTTATTATTCTTTTTGTATGCGCCTGCTCTTCTACAAAATTTATAGATGACAACCAGGCGATTGTTAAAAAGGTGAAAATAGACAGCATACCGGGCAGGTATAACGAGGAGGCGCTCAATTATATCCAGAAGGATATCAGGCCCGCTTCAAGACTGGGAATCAACGTTGGTTTATACAATATTTTTTACTCGATTTTTAGAACGAAATCAGTCGGTAAACCCGCCCCGCTGCTTGACAGTACGCTGGTGGAGATTTCACGGAGCCAGATAGAAAAGTTCCTCAGAAGTAAAGGATATTTTATGGCAAAAGTAAAATCTGACATCCGGGTAAAAAAACAACGTGCACAGGTAGAGTTCAAGGCAAATACCGGCCCTGCATTTTATATTGCAAAAGTGGGCTATACCATTCCCGATTCGTCCATCCGGCAGATTTATATGTCGAAGAAAGGCTTGATCTCGCATTTACATGAAGGGATGCAGTATGATGATGATTCACTTGCATATGAACGTGAGCAGATTTACCAGGTGATGAAAGAGAACGGTTATTACGACTTCTCCCGGCCTTACGTAAGATTTACTGTAGATTCTGCACTGCAGAGTAGCAGGACCAACGTAGTGCTTTATATAGATGATCCTGCGGATAAGGCCAAACACGTACAGTATGTAATTGGAGAAAGTAACATCCTCATTGCACCAAATACTGAAGGGTTCCCTGATTCTGTGAAACTCAATCCACGTATTTTCAGGGGGATCAGGTATACGGATTTGTCTAAAAGGTTCAGGCGGAACCCCGTGGTTCGGTATGACTTTCTGAGACAGGGTGAAACCTATGATATATCCAAAGAAAACTTAACCTACGACCGTCTGTATGAACTTAACGTTTTTAAAAACGTTAAGGTTGAATACATCAAATCAAAAGATTCTGCCAACAGGTTAGAGCCAATAATCCAGCTTACTCCACAAAAACGAATGAGCAACAGGATAGAGGGTGAAATCCCGTTTAATGCAGGTACTGTTGGTTTTACGCTGAGTAATACGTATACGAATAACAATATTTTCAGAGGTGCAGAGCGCTTCGAATTCCAGGTAAAAGGTGGCTTGCAGTCGCGCATTGGTCAGGGTGGATCGCCATTCACCGATATCTATCAACGTGATTTTTCATTGAGTGCCAACCTGGCTGTTCCTCGATTGATGGTGCCTTTTGATATCCCGATGATGGGTAAAAACGGTATGCCATCCACGATTTTCTCTACCAGTTATGTATATTCACTGCAAAAGGATGCGTTTGTCAGGCGTGTATTTCTAAATTCCATAACCTACCAGTGGGTAGAGACCAAATCTAAACTACATTCCTTCACACCCCTCAATTTTGAATATCGGGTAGGTAGCCTGCTGATTGATACTACTACAGAAAACGGACAAAATACGATAAGAGACAATTCTTACAATATCAGGTTACTGGACCGGAAAGATATTACTCTTGGAATGAAATACGCATACACCTTAAACGCCAATAAACTATTGCAACCCGGTAAAAGCTTTGTTTATTTTAGAGGAAATGTTGATATCGCAGGAAACGCAATCGGTGCAATTTCAAAACTTTCGGGGAATAAAAATGATCCTGCAGCAGGAGATTATGCTAAAATACTGGGACTACCCTTCAACCAATATGTAAGACCGGAAGTAGATATCCGATGGTATAAAAGCCTTGGTCTCGACCGTCAGTTTATAGCCAGGATAAACGGGGGGGTAGGTTATGCCTATGGCAATTCAACTGCTATTCCTTTCGAAAAATTGTTCTTTGCTGGTGGTGCAGGAGGGGTAAGGGCATGGCAGGCCAGGACGCTGGGGCCAGGTAATTATAATCGTGGCGACAGGGTTCCTACCGAAGAAGCCAGAAGAACCTTGTATGGTATTGACCAGTTGGGCCAGATGCACATCGAGGCGAATTTGGAGTACAGGTACAGGTTAATCGACAACTTTTTTGGAGCTAAACTCAATGGGGCCATTTTCTTAGACGCAGGTAACGTGTGGAATATTTCTCCAGGCAATTCACAACCAGAGACCTATTTTGATTTTAAAAACCTGGGTAATCAGCTCGGTGTGGGTACTGGCATGGGCTTCCGGTACGACCTGCAGTATTTTGTGTTTCGTTTTGATGTGGGCCTGAAACTGCGCGACCCACAATTTGATCCTGCAGATCAATGGGTAATTAAAAAGCTTTTTAGTGGCACCAAAGAGTTCAAAGAAGATTATGACGCCAGAAACAGTCCTGATTCATATCACTTTGTGCAGTATAATTTCGGAATCGGTTTGCCCTTCTAAAATGCCTTCTTAAGTCCGTCAAAAATAGTCTCAAAGAATGTTGAGAGATTGAGCCCGTTGCTATGGTTAAAATAAATGAAGATCAGCAGTATAATTACCGCAAATATGATCAGCTTTCTAAAGGCAAAAGCAATAAAGACCAGCAGCAGTGGAAATAATACGAGCCATAAACTATTGATAGTATAGGGATTTAGACTGCCGTCTTTTTTATAAACATATAACAACTTGCTGTGGGTGCCCTTGTCATTTTGATGTTTAATATAAACGAATGCCGATTTGTCCAGCTGCATCGGCAAAACAGCCACGCCATCTGTAAACTTTAAAGGCTGTGTAAAGCCACTTACCGTAAAGGTGTACAGACCGTTGATAGCTTCCATTGGCCGTTCCAGTGAGTCTGCCGCAATAATCGCCAGCTTACTGTTTTTAAGTAATCCTTCTTTAACAATGAAGTTATTAATATCTGCCTTCTGGGCAAAACCTGAACCGGAAATCAGCAGGAGTAACAGGCAATAGCAAATATGTTTCATTTTATGTCTTAATTATTTATTCAATGGAGCGTTTGTTATAAATCAGATACCCCAAATGTAACAAAACGCCGTTTCTTTTTATGGGATCATCGTATAAATTATAACTGAAGCTGATTGGGCCAACCGGTGTATGGTATACAATTCCGGCGGTCCCGGCATAATGCAGCTTGTTAAATGTAGGCGAATTTTTCACATCCTGAAATCCCATCTGCGTGATTTCCTGGTATGGCAGGAAAGCAAATCCCTCTAACCGCAGGTCAATGTTCCGGCGTAACCTTACCACATTTTTTAATCCCCCTGCAACATAACTTGTTGCCCTGAATTTTTCGAGAAAAAGTGACCTGCTATCTTGCAGCGGGTAAAAAGCTGGTGCTGATAACAGTGTGGCATAATAATTTGAAAAAAGCGGCTGGTTGGAAATGACGGTTTCTGCGAGGTATCCAAGTGTATAATTGCCCTGGCGAAAGAAATAATTTTCATCGCTGATTTTTAGGCTTACCCATTCTCTGAACTTTCTGAAGACCTGGATTTCCTGTCCGTTTACCAGGCTATTTCTGGAAATATTCCCCGGTGTGTAATTCTCTTTCCCAGTAAAATGATTTAGTGTAAAAATAAAATTCCGGCCGCGACTGGCATATTGCTTACGGTTAAATGTATTTTGCTCAAATGTAAGGGAAGACCGAAGTCCATTAAAAATTGTTTGGTCAAGGATGTCCCCGGTATTAAAACTGTTGGTGGGACTATAGTTATCGTTGTTATTGATAAAGGCCGTGCTCAACGTGATCCTCGTGTTACGGTTAAGCGGAATGCCGCCTTTTATTTCAATTTTGCGGTCCGACTGTTCAATATACGTTGGATGCGGGTTTTCTATAAAGATCTTACTGGTGTTGTAATAATTGAAGTGATTGTAGGTTAGTTCACCGGAAAGGAAAAATGGAAGCCTTGAGGGGTAGTCGATACGGGCATTGACCTGTGCCGATTCATAAAAACGCCCTGAATAAAACTCTGTGCCAAAGGTATAAGCCTTACGGTTAAGGTAATTGTACTGCAACCCAACAAACACCGTGCTGATGGGCCTGGTTGAAATGTTTCCTCCCAGGTCAAGTTTAAAACTCCGTTTAGGCTGTGCTACAATTTCAAAGGTATAATTGTCAGTTGATGGATTATAGCTGATTTTTGGATATACAGTTTCAAAAGTTTCGTCAGCGACCAGTTTGTAGTAACCCTGACGGATATCGGCAAGGTCAAACGTTGCCTTGTCGCTCTTGAACAGCCGCTGGATGTAACGCTTCTGTTGACTGTTAACACCGGTTACTGTTACGCCTGTAAACCTGAGCTGTGGTTTTTTATTATTGAAATCGTTCCTTTTAATCCTCAGTTCTTCTGTGCTTTGCCTTCGTTTTACCGCTTTTAACATCTCAGGCATGTCTGCCATTGCTGCATCATAACCTCTTTTAATTAACTCCCTCACAGGGTAAAAATTGCTGGCACTATAATCTTCCAGATTAGGCTGAATATATGTACCGTTTTTCCCGACCAGGGTAGAATCTGATTTAGATAAAAACATGAACATCATTAGCCTGTTCATCAATCTTTCATCGCCGGTTTTAGGATATTCCTTGAAGTTCTTCGCCGAAACGTTTACGCCGATTATATAATCGGGCTTAAATTCTTTCTGCATGATATCTGCAGGAAAATTATTGTAAAGGCCACCATCAAAAACATATTTATTATCAAGCTTTATTGGCCTGTAAATGAGTGGGACAGTCATTGTTGCACGTACAGCCTCGGCCAGGCTACCGCTTTTTACCGTGATGCTGGTTTGGGAGAAAACATCAGATACCATGCACCTGTAAGGAACAAACAAATGATCAAAGTTATCTTTTGCAATAGCCGAAGCCTGCGATAACAGTTCAATCAATGCGAAATTTAATGGGATATCATTAACCAGGTTATTCCTGATGCTCATTCTTAATGCAGTGTCAATACCAATTTTGGCAGTGACCAGCGAGGCATTGACGCTACTCTTTTGGAAATAGAAACTATAGTCGCTTTTATAACGGCCATTTACCCAATCCTGAAATTCTGATGTCAGCGCTATCTTTTCAATTTGGGCAGGGGAATAACCTGCGGCATAAAGCGCACCTACAATTCCGCCCATGGAAGTGCCCGTGATGTAATCTATCGGAATATGATTTTCTTCCAATGCCTTTAGTGTACCAATATGAGAGAGGCCTTTTGCACCTCCGCCACTCAATACCAGGCCAACTTTCTGGGCATTAACGTGAAATGTCCAGAAACAAATAATATATAATAATAATTTTTTCGAATAGATCACTTCCCTAAAATACAGGTTTTCTTTCAGACCTGATTCAAAATAAAAATATTATAGGTGAGGAAAGTGGCAAAACTGACCCACAAAAAATAAGGAATAAAAAGCAAGCCGGCGGTTTTATCTATTTTGTAAAACATCAGTCCGTTAACAATTATCGCCACCAGCAGGGCCACAATTTCAATGAGCGCAGCGCCTATTAAATGATTATAGAAAAAGAGAAACGACCAGCCCAGGTTGAGGATTAGCTGAATAAAGTAAATGGCCACGGTTCTGGGAAAATGGGCGACCTGGTCTTTTTTAACCCATACTAAATAAGCAGAAACGCCGATGAGAACAAAGAGGGTAGACCACACCGGCCCGAAAAGCCAGTTCGGCGGGTTAAAGTCGGGTTTTGCAATACCAGGGTACCAGGTACGGACAGACTGGATGGTGATCCATCCTCCAAGTGCTCCAAATATAAGTGGTACTAGTAAATTGATAAGAAATGGGAAGAACTGGAAACGATTTGTAGCTGGCATGTACCGTGATTTGTAGCCATTTTGGATCAATAATCATGCCCGTCAAATTTGCCTGTCATGCAAAAAAAACTAAATTGCAGTCTAAACAGACATCTTTATGCAAGACTTTAAGCCTGTAGGCGATTCGCAGATCACATTAACAGAACTGATGATCCCGTCATATTCAAATTTTGGTGGAAAGATCCATGGTGGGATTATCCTCAGTTTAATGGATAAGGTTGCATATGTATGTGCGGCGAAACATTCTGATGGGTACTGTATTACGGCTTCTATTGATGTAGTGGATTTCCTTGCACCTGTTGAGGTAGGGGAGCTGGTTTCGCTGATGGCCTCGGTCAATTATGTAGGCAGGACCTCAATGATTATAGGTATCAGGGTGATTTCTGAAAACCTCAAAACCCATGTAGTTAAACATACCAATACCAGTTATTTTACCATGGTAGCCATTGGGGATGACAATAAACCCAAGCAGGTTCCGGGGTTGGTGTTGAAAAGTCAGGAGGATATCAGGCGTTTCTCTCAGGCGTTGAACAGAAAAGAGCTGAAAATGGCTTATAAGAAAGATGAGGCAATCATTAAAAACGAATACGAACGGGACAAATTTATGCAAGTACTTCAAAATGAGCGATGTCAGATTTCGCTGTAATAATGGTCAGGCTACATCACCTTTCTGATCACTTCTTTGATGGTTTGGATTTCTTCCGGGTAAAGGTTTTTTTTGCGCGTGGCGAAATACAGGGTGTTTTCTAACAAGGTGTAGCCTTCCCAGATAACTTTCACCTGTTCGTTTTCAATTTCCTTTTTGCCCAGGTGATTGGGAATGATGGCCAAACCTGTGCCTCCGCTAAGACAACGTATAATTGAGTTCAGGTTGGGGACAATATAATTTGGCCTGAAATCAGGATACTTATTAAAGTTTAACTGCCAGAAACGCCTCAGGTGTTCCATGTCACCCGTAGTGCCATACCATTTGTGGTTTTTTAACCAATCCAGTACGCTGTTCATATCTCCTTTCTCCAGCAGTTGCGCAAACTCATCCTGGTTTACTTCCATACCGCCGATCATCACAATTCTTTCTGATGAAAAAGCTTCGTGTTCTATGTTGGTGGTTGTGCCGGTCTGCGGGGTAATAATCAGGTCAAGTATGCCTTTGTCCAGGTTTTCAAGCATCTCCGGATACTCCCCAAACTGAATGATCAGGTTAAATGGCAATGTAGATACATATGGCTCCAGGGTAATCTGAAAGGTTTCAAAACACATGCCTACACTAATAGTAGGGGTATGTTTTTCTGTGCTTTTCTGGAAGTTTTTTTCTGCATCTTCTAGTTTAGCCAGGGCTTCGATAATAAAATTATAAAACACCTTACCTTTTTCTGTAGGAACCATTTTTCTGCCAGTTCGGTCAAATAACTTATAACCTACGTAACTTTCCAGCGAGCTTAGGTGTAAACTTACGCCCGGTTGGGAAATGAATAATGATTGTGCAGCACCAGTAAGTGTGCCTGTTTTGTAAATTGCTTTAAAAGTTCTGTACCATTCTAAATTTACCATAATTACTGTATCAGTAGGCTGATTGTAGGGTCAAAGGTAATCATTTAGATAATGGAGGATTAAGGATCAAAACAAATGTGTAGCATCATGTAGTTTTTTTATAAATTTAGGATATGAAACGTACGCTGATCTTAAGTCTTATACTCATTGGTGCTACCCAATTAGCCGTCGCGCAGCAAAAGGATTACCCTATCCAGCCACTGTCATTTACCAGCGTGAAGTTGCAAGATTCATTCTGGCTGCCACGCATAGAAACCAATCGCACGGTAACTATACCGGCATCTTTTGCTCGCTGTGAAAATACCGGCAGGGTAAAAAACTTTGAGATGGCCGCGGCAAAAAAGGGGAAGTTCTGCACAGTATATCCATTTGATGATACTGACATTTATAAAACTATTGAAGGTGCTTCGTATTCAATGGCTATCCACCCGGACGCGAAACTTGATACTTATGTAGACTCACTGATCTATAAGGTAAAACTTGCACAGGAGCCCGATGGTTACCTTTATACCGCACGTACCATAGATCCCCTGCATCCCCATAAATGGTCGGGCCCTGAACGTTGGGTACAAGAAAACAACATGAGTCACGAGCTTTACAACTCTGGGCATTTGTTCGAAGCGGCAGCAGCGCATTATCAGGCCACAGGAAAACGGAATTTACTGGATATCGCGCTGCTGAATGCCGATCTTCTTTTGCAGACCTTTGGACCTGGGAAAAGACATGTCGCACCCGGACATGAAATTGTAGAAATGGGCCTGGTGAGATTGTACCGCATAACCGGAAAACAGGGTTATCTGCAGCTGGCGAAGTTTTTCATTGACGAACGCGGTAAACGTGCTTACGACAAAAACAGCGCTGATGTTTGGAAGAACGGAAGTTACTTTCAGGACGATGAGCCGGTGACAGAGCAGGATGAGGCAGAAGGACATGCCGTACGGGCTATGTATTTGTACAGTGGTATGGCTGATGTTGCAGCGCTGACAGGCGATAAAGGATACCTTGATGCCATTGACCGGATCTGGAATAATATGGTGTCTAAAAAAATCTATGTACAGGGCGGAATAGGGGCTATTGGGAATGGCGAACGCTTTGGGGATAATTACGAGCTACCCAATTCTACTGCTTACAACGAAACCTGTGCAGCAATAGGAAATGTATTTTGGAACCAGCGTATGTTCCTGCTGCACGGTGAATCAAAATACGTAGACGTAATGGAAAAGGTATTATATAATGGGCTTATTTCAGGCGTGGGGCTCGATGGAAAATCGTTTTTCTATACCAATGCCCTTCAGATAATTAAAGATACTAAACATAAAGACATGGAATCCGCTCGCTCGGGTTGGTTTGAGTGTTCCTGCTGCCCAACAAATATCGCACGTTTTTTACCTTCCCTGCCGGGATATATTTATGCCCAACGCGGGAAAGATACTTTTGTCAACCTTTATGTAAGTGGTTCCGCCAGGCTTATCATCGATGGTCAGCCAGTTACAATAGAGCAACAGAACAATTATCCCTGGAACGGATTGCTTAATTTTAACGTTGTTCCGCAAACACAACAAGAGTTTACACTTCGCTTCCGGCTTCCGGGATGGGCCAGAAACCAGGCAATTCCTGATGATTTGTATAGTTTCGCAAACGGGGTTCCTTCAGTTATTACCATAAAAATTAATGGTCAGCCTGCCAAATACGCTGTTGAATCAGGATATGCTGTAATTACAAAGGCCTGGAAACCCAACGATAAGGTGCAAGTCAATCTTCCAATGCCAGTACGTAAAGTTAAGGCCGATACCAGGATTAAAGACGACATAGGTAAAACCGCCCTTCAAAAAGGCCCCGTTATTTTTTGTGCGGAATGGAAGGATAATGGAGGAAAAGTCAGTAACCTGAGACTACCGTCTAAGGCCAGCTTTAATGTACAATTTGAACCGGGCATGCTTGGTGGGGTAGATGTATTGAAAAGTGATGGAATTACAGCTATTCCCTATTACTCCTGGGCCAACCGTGGCGAAGGCGAAATGATGGTTTGGTTTCCTTCTTCAAAATAATATAAAATAAATTATACTAAATTGGTAGACTATTGTTATATTTGCTGCTGTTAAACAGTTCTTAAATTTATTTACTTATCCAGAAAGACTGAGGGAAAGGCCCTGTGAAGTCTTAGCAACCTGTACAAACAAGGTGCTAAATCCTTCCGCTTAAAGCGGATAGATAAGATCGTTTCCATCTCTGCTTTCTGCATAAGTAATAGTTACTCACCTTTAAAAAACTAATGGAAATGAAAATTTATCTTGACAATGCAGCAACAACCCCTTTAAGTATAGATGTTTTCCAGGCTATGCAGCCTTATTTTTTTGAGAATTTTGGTAATCCCTCATCCGCTCATCATTGCGGCCGGGAAGCTAAAACCGCTGTTGAACAGTCGAGAGCAACCATTGCAGAATTACTGAATACGACTCCCGCGCACATCATATTTACTTCTGGTGGTACAGAAGCAGATAACACGGCAATACTTTCTGCCATCCGGGAAAACCAGATTAAACTGGCTATAACTACTCCTTTTGAACACCACGCCGTTCTTCATACCCTGAAAGCCCTTCAGCAAAACGGGGAGATCAGGCTTGTTTATCTGCAGCATGACGAAAAGGGGAACCTTTCCCTATCCCATCTGGAACAGTTACTGGCTGCTGGAGAAAAAGCCTTTGTTTCGGTAATGCATGGAAATAACGAGGTAGGCAACCTCAACAACATTAATGAAATTGCAGAAGTCTGTAGTAGGTACAGTGCTGTTTTCCATTCAGACACTGTACAAACCATGGGGCAATATGTATATGATACACAAAAATTAAAGACCGACTTCCTTGTTGGTTCTGCACATAAATTCCACGGGCCAAAAGGCGCAGGCTTTTTATACAAGCGTTCGGATACTGCAATAAGGCCATTTATCAATGGCGGTGCGCAGGAAAGCAGCCAGCGAAGCGGCACAGAAAATGTAACTGGTATAGTGGGACTCGCAAAAGCTCTCGAAATTGCATATGAAAACCGCGAAACTTACCAAAAGCATATTAGCAGTCTTAAAGACAGACTGATCTTCAAATTAACCAATAACATTCCCGGTATACGTTTTAACGGAAACTCAGCTCAGCAACATTTGAGTTTGGCCACGGTATTAAGTGTGGTGGTTCCACAAGCGCCGGATGGGCAATCACCATTAAGTTATCTGGATCAATACCATATTTGCGCTTCTGGCGGTAGTGCCTGCAGCAGTCGCTCTGCCGCAGGGTCACACGTGCTAAGTGCTTTAGGGAATGATTTTGAAGGAAGTACAATCCGGTTTTCTTTTAGCAGGTACAATACAAGCGAAGAAATTGACCACGTAGCAGAAAAACTTGCCGACCTTTTTACGTTATCACCAGCTCCATTTGAATATTACAACGTTCGTATGGCGTAGCCCTGCCGGCAATTTTTACAAAACCAAGTTTGTGGTACAGGTTAATTGCAGGTTTTAAAAGGGTGTTGCTTTCCAGATAGAGTTTAGCGGCACCCATCATTTTTGCTTTTTCAATAATTGCCTGGCCCAGTAGCCAGCCTATATTTTTTCCTTGCGCTTTTGGTGATACGGCCATCTTTGCAAGTTCAAAATCGTATTCAGGATCATTCATCTTCACGAGTGCACATACACCTAGAGGTTCGTTATCATATAAGGCTACGATAATGCAACCTCCATTTTGAAGGATGTACCCATCCGGATTATCAAGCGCTTTATAATCTGTCTCTTCCATTTTAAAATAGGCAGATATCCATTCTTCATTCAAGGCCCTGAAAGCCGTCTGGTATTTTGGATCATAGTCCACAACCTGTACTTTTTCACTTTCCCTTTTTTTGCGCTCTTCATTTACGCGGGTCAGCAAGGTTTTTTGTTCAAGGATAAACTCCCATTCTGCAATAGCCTTCCATAAATTATGGGTGGTCTGATCAGAAATCTGCTCGATTGCAAGCGTCAGATCAGTATATTGATGTTTGATCTTTAGCGCAATTTGTGTCCCCTTTTTGGAGAGCCGCACCATATTTCTTCTTCCGTCTGCCTTATCTTTATTTTCGGTCACAAGGCCCTTCTTCGACATTTCACCAATTATCTTGCTCACCGATGGATGGGAATGGCCAATCTCTCTGGCAATAGCAGTAATTGTCTTCTCCTCACCAGTTGATAATACGTAGAACACAGGAAACCACTTCGGCTGCATGTCTATATCATATAACTGGTAGATACCTGCGGCATCTACCGTAATTTTTTCTGTAAGCATCCTGAGTCTGGAGCCTATGGCCATTGGGCCTACGTTATCAAAGAAATTCATTGTAATCAATTATGTAACTGGTTACGTAAATGTACATGATAAACGTAAGTAATCAAAATATTTTATCTGATGTTGTTGATTAAACTATCAGAAAGCACTACAAGACAAAGTCAGCCCTGTAACTTAACAGGGCTGATGTGAATAATTATAGGAATTTAATCATACCTCTTGTGTTTCTGCAGGTACTACTTCGGCAGCGACTTTAGCTTTGACTTTGGGTATCGCAACTTCTGGTAAAGGCTGGCTTTCCAGTACTTCCGTTGCTTCCGCAACTTTATCAGATTTTATGAATGTAGATTTATCAATCTTAATATCTTTAGCTATCTTTTTAGCAAGTTGTTTGGAGCCCTGCTCGATATCCTTTTTAAGCTTTTTTGAACCTGCGCCAAATGTGCCGGTAATTTCGTTCAGCCCTGCGATTAAACTCAGTCTAATATCTTTTGTTGCCGATTTCCTGGCAGATTTAACCAGGGATTTAAGTTTATTCTTCTTCATAACATGCTATTGTTCTTCAAAGGTATGTTATCTTAATGTGAATAACATATTATATTTATGTTAACCCAACTGATTTACTTAACATTGACTTTCCAATTTTTTCGCATATGAGCAATGATAAGAAATTATTATGATATGATTAAGTGATAACTTTGGCACTGTTTCAGAGAATAGGTATCATATATTTGCACCAAGGTTAAGTAGTTAATTAACCAGGTAGAGCGCTGGCTGGCGGCACGCTGAGGGTTCGACTCCTTCCTCTACAGCTATCTTCAAGTATTATCGGAATTAATTTCCTGGTTGCAGGACTGGTACTGCTCGCGATCTTCCTCTGAAATATGTCTGAGAGCCACGACGAAGGCCGCAGATAAATTGACACCATCCCCGCTAAAACTCTAAATGTATTTGCTTTAAAATATTACATATACATTGATTCGTCGATACATTTCCAATATATATCTATATTTTATTGTTGTAACAGATTTATTACCTACATTAGTTTCACCGCGACATTTCCCGCGAGGATGATGGCAGGTTTAATTATTTTCCATGTTTACACACACCAACAATAAAACCAGTCGTCCATATTATGGAGGGCTGGTTGCTTTAACAGTCATGTTGTTATTGAATGCTGATGCAATAGCTAATAACGCCCCGGATGCCATACGATCAATAGCGATACGGCACCAAAGTTCGTGGACAGGTTTTAGAGATATGCTATTTGTAGGAATGACATACATCAAAGAAAATACTGATCACCTGCTTTTCCTGCTGGCTTTACTTTTGCCTGCTCCTTTATTATACAACGGAATGGAGTGGGGTGAATTTGCCGGGTTCAGACTGGCCATCGGCAAAATGTTAAAAATCGTTATGGTCTTCATAGCCGGTCATTTTATCACCATGCTTGCTGGTACATTTGGCCTTTTTCATTTTGATGTACTCTACGCTGAAGTTCTTATCGCAGCGGGTATCACAGTTGCAGGTGTACATGCATTAAGACCACTTGTGAGTGGAAAAGAAATCTACTTAGCTGCCGTTTTCGGTTTAGTCCATGGGACCATATTTGCAGAGAGTTTGGTTCAGGTAAACCTGGGGCCGGAAAACACTACCTGGCAAATTCTGGGATTCAATTTAGGGATAGAGCTTATGCAGCTGTTTATCATAGCGGTTACTATACCATGGTTACTGGTACTTAGCTATAACAATACGTTTACGTTTTTTCGTGTAACCGGTGCTATTTTGTTTACTGTAGCAGCACTTGGATGGATAGTGGAACAAATATCTGGAACAGCGAATATGGCTATAGAAATTGCTGAGGGAATGGCAGCTTATCCCTGGGGGGTGATGCTGTTCTTGATATTGTCGGCAATTTTAAGTTTCCTTTTTTCCGGTAGGTCTACAAAGTGTAGGGAAAGCGGACAAAAACAATAGTGGATTTGCAAATCCCGGTCGGTGGATAAAGTCTTTAAAACACTGTCCACTGGCGCTATATCTACCTGTTAAGGATGAAAGCGAGCTTAATAGCGTCCAGATAGATCAAAAATATTTTCCCTTTGATGGTTTTTAGTGATTTCATAGGATTTCGTTGTTTACATTCTGTTAGCATCATCTAATCAATTACTTATGATTATACATATAGCGTGCCAACAAAAATGGAAACTCCTATCAATTGCCCCCCGCAAACTTCTTTATCTCAACGATGTCCTGCAATGATTTCGGTAATGCCGACAATAAATTGTAGCCGGTTGCCTTCTCAATATCTCTAACCGTACATAAATAATTCATCCAGTTCGGTGCAATGCTGTTATCGTTTGGTGTATCCACTGCAATAATCCTGGTTTCCCCATTAATTCTTTGAAGGTCATTGTTTCCATTAGGAATGATAACTACTACTTTCCATATATGTGAAGGGACGTTTATCCTGCCATTATTTATCGTTTTATAGTATCCGTTTTTTCCTGTACCTCCAGTGCCGTAGCTGCCCATAATTACATATACCTCATTGCCTTTTTTAACCTGCCCACGACAGTAGCTTTCCAGGTGCTCCCATGTGCGTTGGTTGTTGATAGGTGCCTGGGGGATCATATTGTTCATCAGGAAGGTGGATGAATTTGCTGCCGATGAACTGGTACGGTCGCCACTGGGGCAGTTATGTCCTTTATCAAAACCTGAGCCTTTATAACTGGTGTCATCTGCTTCATACCACTGCGCTGGTAATGTTGTATCCGGACGGAAGTTATTTAATCTGTCAGTAGTTCCCAGGTCTGAGGAATTGATATGCCAGCATACCCAGTTTGGTATTGCCTTGCTTCTGCTGTAGCTTTCAATATAGTATTTCTGGTCAATCAGGTAGTTTTCTTCATTATTTATACTTGCTGTTGCACCGCTTGGATTGCCAAATAACAGGTGGCTGTTATCGCCGCTAACATTTTGAAGTTCGCGTTTCCCTGGCAGTTTAACCTGGCGGACGCTATCAGGAACCAATGCGAAAAAATCGATATCATCAATATTTATCCGGTTGTTTCCCCCTGTGGTTTTTCTGATTTCAAATCTGAGTTCAGCAGTGCTATTATTTTTAAAAAACGCCTTTTTCAAGGTGCTACCTGCAGTAGTGATCGTCTGTTCAACCTGATGATACGTCTTTCCCCGGTTGGCCGAAACCCACAACTGCCAGGAGGATGGGCCATCATGACCATACACCGCATGACTAATGCTAATCTGCTTTCCACACTTCACATCAAATTGCATCGACAACTTGCCTTTGTTTCGCATCCTGACTGACTGCCTGCCGTTTTTAGCGTCTGCTTTGCCGGTGCCGTTAAGCGCATCCTCCAATAACCATGTTCCTGATGCAAATTTGGCTTCCGCCACAACATAGGAAGCTTTCGTCGTGGCTGATTGCTCAAAATCTTCAATCAGTGTAACTGCTGCGATGTTTGATGCAGAATGATTAGCCACAATAGGTATGTTTTTTTCAATTTCCCGTTGTGTAGTTTGTTGTGCCGCTGGTCTGCAGCCAGCCTGCGTAATCAGGAAAAGTGCAGAAAATATGTTAATCAGAATTGATTTCTGTATCATGACAATAAAAATTGGTCACAAAGCTAAAAATTAGCTTTAGAATAAACAGGGATATTTTCCCGGATCACAACACCCGGGAATAATCTTTTTCATGGCCAGATCAAAGGATAATGCCTGCCAAGCTAAGAAATGTAATATATTTTTTGAAAAACGTAGGTTATTATGATTTTAGTACATACCTTTAATATTAAAGAAAACACACACCAAAAATAGAGGCCCTGCAGATTATCTCAGGGCCTTGTCTTTCTCTTTACTCAAAATAGTTGTAAGACCTGCTTTTTGTTCTGTTCCCTGCCTATGATAAATATGGGATGGTAGATATATCTATAAAAATATAATTGATTCAGGATAAAATTGATAATTTAGGCTTGCAAACAGGCCCTGATATAGGTTTGGGCTATCAAAGCAACTATTAAACCATGTTAACAGTAGAGAAGATCGGTGGCACATCTATGAGTGCACTGAAAGACGTAATACAGAATATTATATTATTTGAAAGAACCGGCGACCAGTTATATAACAGAATTTTTGTCGTTTCTGCATTTTCAGGAGTTACTGATCTCCTGCTTGAAAATAAGAAGACAGGTGCCCCAGGGGTTTATCACCGCATTGCAAAACATCAGGACTTTCATAAACCTTTGAAAAACCTGATAGTAAAGCTGAAGTCTATCAATAAGAAATACGCTGAACTTGGGCTTGATCTTGCAGTGGCCGACCAATTTATTGAGCAGCATATTACTGAGGCACAAAAATACCTTGAAAATCTTGCCAACATACTTGCCTCAGGATACGTAAGCAGGGTGGGGATATTGCAGGCCGCCCGTGAGATACTCGCGTCAATCGGTGAAAGCCATTCTGCTTTTAACTTTACCAATATCCTGCAGAATATGGGAATTAATACCCGTCTGGTAGACTTGAGCGGTTTTGGAGACCACATGGCATGGACAATTGACCAGCGGATAAAACACGCCTTTAAACATATCGACTTTGCCAGTAATATCTGTATCGTTACGGGTTATGCCAAAGGGACTGAAGGTATTATGCGTGAATTTGATCGTGGTTATTCGGAAGTTACCTTCAGTAAAATCGCCGAATGTGTAAAGCCTCAGGAAGCCATTATTCATAAGGAATATCATCTGTCGACCGCTGATCCAGCCTTGGTTGGAATAGAAAACTGTACGCCTGTGGGATATACCAATTATGATATAGCTGATCAGCTGGCTGATGTAGGCATGGAAGCGATTCATCCTAAAGCCTCGAAGCCACTTGAGATAAACGGGATTAATCTCCGTATCAAAAACACATTCGAGCCCTCACATCCGGGTACGCTAATCACACGTGAATTTATCTGTGAGCATAAACGTGTTGAATTGATTACGGGCACGGATAAACTACTGATCATCGATGTGTATGATCCATTGATGGTAGGGAACGTAGGAAGTGACCTCCAAATTATGCAGATCTTTTTTAACCATAACTTGAGTTACACTTTCAAATCCACTAGTGCCAACAGTATTTCTATCGTAATATGGGAGCGCGATTTTGATAAGAAACTGATTAGCGACCTCGAAAATAAATTTGAAAAAGTTACTGTGGAAAAAGCTGCTATGGTATGTTTGCTGGGCTCAAATATGGACCAGCCAGGCTTATTGGCAAAGAGCGCTAATGCCCTTACTGAAAAGGGAATCAATATCAAGAGCGCAGGCTTTGCTTTGAGAAAAGTCAATATCCAGTTCCTGGTAGCGAGGGAAGACTTCAAAACTTCGATCATCGCACTTAATAAAGCGATGGGATAGTTTTTAGTAATGAAAGATAATAAGAGTGTAATAAATAAAAGATATTTATGTCTTTTATTTATTACATTCTTATATTTGTCAGATAAACATGGGAATATTTTCAAAAACTTGTGAATACGCTATACGTGCCGTTTTTTTTATCGCACACAAAACATCTTCGGGTGGGAGAGTGGGTATTAAAGAAATTGCAATTGGTATTGAATCACCTGAACCTTTTCTTGCTAAAATTCTTCAGGATCTGACAAGGAAGGGAATAGTGCAGTCGGCCAAAGGGCCAAACGGAGGTTTTTACATGGCTGCGGAAGGTTTGAAACAGCCTCTTGCTGCTGTGGTAAATGCCTTAGATGGTGATGGTATATTTACCGGTTGCGGTTTGGGTCTGGTGTATTGTTCTGAATTAAATCCCTGTCCATTACATAATGAATTTAAGAAGATCCGTAATATGATACAGGAGATGATGTATACTACTACTATCGGAGAATTCAATGGGGATCTGAATATGGGTATTATTTCACTAAAAAAATAGCGGCTCTAAGAATCTTAGGGTATAAGTATAAAATAATAGAGGATAAAAAGGTATTAATATATCATATGTAATGAAGGATATAGAAGGATTAGAAGACATCAAAATTTTTGTAGACGAATTTTACGGTAAAGTACAGAAAGATGCTTTGCTGGGGCCTGTTTTTTTCGGCGCTATTAGTGGCGACTGGCAGCCACATCTTGACAAGATGTATGCATTCTGGAATGCGGCGCTATTCGGCGTTGCCGGTTTTAAAGGAAATCCTTTCGCAAGACATGCACCGCTGAGAATTGCGGCACATCATTTTGAACGCTGGCTGGAAATGTTTCATGATACTATCAACACACACTTTGAAGGGCCGGTAGCAGAAGACACCAAAAGAAGATCTGTAATTATGGCGCAAGTTTTTATTGCACGCCTGGAGAATATGCCTAATGATGGTAAAAATGTAATTGTTTAACCCAACTTCGAAGTTATGACAAAGGAAGATATTTTGGAGCAGGCTGATATACTTCTGCTGGTGAATACTTTTTATAAGAAAGTACGCGAAGATGACCTGCTGGTCAGGATATTCGATCCGGTAATTAAGGATGACTGGGATTACCATCTCAAACGCATGACCGATTTCTGGTCTACACTATTGTTATATACGCATACCTTCAAAGAGGATCCTATGCCTAAACATCTTCCTCTTCCGCTGGATAAGGAACACTTTGACCGCTGGCTGCAGCTATTCAATCAAACCATAGATGAGTTGTTTGAAGGAGTGGTGGCAGAGAATGCAAGAAAGCGCGCAAATAGTATTGCCAGGATTATTAAGGCGGTAAAAAAGATTCCGGAAGAGCTAGCCTAACAGATAGATAATCACAAACTTCAAATTAAAAGCAATGATCATTGAACAAGTTTTAACAGCACTACAAACTGCAACCGGTCCGGTTGTTAAAGTGTTACAGCAAAATACACAATTTAAAGTAATCGTACTAGGGTTTAAAAAAGGCATGGTACTAAAAGAGCATGATACGGATGTGAACACAAATTTGGTTGTGATACAGGGTAAAGTAGAATACAGAGGTGCCGACAGCAACGTGGTTCTCAACAAATTTGACGAAATTAATATTGCATTGAAGGTATTACATTCCGTGGTTGCCCTGGAGGATAGTATCTGTTTTTTAATCAAGGGCTGACCAATGCTTGCGGCTATCATAACGATAGCCGCAAGCCGGCAGCGTTCACTAACCTGCTGCCGGAATTTTTTTACCTTATGCTTTTTTCAGGAACTGCCTTAAAATATATTGTAAAATTCCACCATTTTGATAGTAGGTAATTTCCACATTAGAATCTAATCTTGCAATCACCTGGAAAAAACAGACAGAGCCGTCATTTCTTACTGCTTTCACATCTACGGTTTTCAGCGGAGAGAAATTTCCGGCGATACCGGTTATAGTGTAAGTCTCAAATCCAGTCAGGCCCAGGCTTGCTGCAGAATCGCCTGGTTTATACTGAAGTGGCAACACACCCATTCCCACAAGATTACTCCTATGGATGCGTTCGTAGCTTTCCGCCAGTATAGCTTTAACCCCAAGAAGGAAGGTGCCCTTTGCTGCCCAGTCCCTCGAAGATCCACTACCATACTCTTTGCCGGCAAGTACCAGCAAATCTGTCTGATCAGCTTTGTATTTTTGCGCTGCGTCAAAAACAGACAATTCTTCATTTTCAGGGAAATATAAAGTATAACCGCCCTCAGTACTAATCAGTCGGTTTTTGATCCGCACGTTGGCAAATGTGCCCCTCACCATTACTTCGTCATTTCCGCGTCTTGATCCATAAGAGTTAAAGTCTTCTTTTGCTACATTTTTAGAAATAAGGTAACGTCCTGCCGGCGATTTTTCATTGAACGAACCTGCAGGAGAAATATGATCGGTAGTAATACTGTCACCAAGCATCAACAATACCCGTGCGTCACTGATATCCTTCATCGGTTCCGGTTCATCAGAAATATCCCTGAAAAAGGGGGCTTCTTTAATATAAGTCGAGTCCTGCCGCCATTGGTATTGTGTGTCTTCAGTAACCTTCAAACCCTGCCATATGTCGTTACCATCATATATAGTCCCATAGTTGACGGCAAAATCTTCAGGTGATAATACTTTTTGCATAGTGCTGTTAATTTCGTCATTATCCGGCCAGATATCTTTCAAAAACACAGGTTCCTGGTTTGGATCCAATCCAATCGGGTCCTCCTGTAAATCAATATCTACTCTTCCGGCAAGTGCATAGGCAACCACCAGCATCGGGGACATTAGAAAATTCATTTTGACCTGCGGATGGATGCGCGCCTCGAAATTACGGTTACCAGAAAGAACAGAGGCCACTACCAGGTCCTGTCCGTCAACCGCTGCTGCAACATTGGGAGGCAGTGGGCCGGAATTACCAATACACGATGTGCAGCCATAACCCACCACATTAAAATTCAGCGCCTCAAGTTCAACCAGTAAACCCGCTTTCTGAAGATAGGTGGTAACTACTTTTGAACCAGGTGCGAGTGAACTTTTTACCCAGGGCTTTACACTCAAGCCCCTTTCCCTCGCTTTTTTGGCTACAAGACCAGCGCCCAGCATTACAAATGGATTGGATGTATTCGTACAGGAAGTAATGGCTGCAATCACTATAGATCCGTCAGACAACATGAATTTTTGGTTGCCGGCATTTACCCATACTGTTTTTACGCCTCCTGAAAGTTTCGTTTCAATTTCTACATCTGCTGTTGTAGCATGGCTTAATTGTAAGGGCTGACTTCCCCCTTCGCCTTTCCACGTAACATCCTGTTCCTTTTCAGGGTATTTCCGGCCATAGGTTTCATCCAGCAGGCTGATAAATTTATTTTTAAAATTCTTCAGCAGGATTTTTTCCTGCGGCCGTTTCGGTCCCGAAACGGTTGGTTCTACCGTGGACAGATCCAGTTCCACAATACTTGAATATGTAATATCCTCGTCGCCGAATCTCCAGAGCATATTGGCCTTACAATAATCCTCCACTAATTTCACCTGGTCTTCTGGTCTGTTGCTGCTTCGCAGATAGGCCAATGTTTTATCATCCACAGGGAAATAAGATACTGTACAACCAAATTCAGGCGACATATTACCTATACTAGCCCGTTCGGGTACTGAGAGGAAATCAAGTGCGTCACCAAAAACTTCAACAAATTTGCCTACAACACCGTGTTTCCTCAGCAGTTCTGTAACCGTAAGAACCAGATCGGTGCCATTAGTTCCGGCAGGGAGTTTGCCTGTGAGTTTCAGTCCCACAACTTCTGGCATAATAAAGTATATCGGTTGGCCCAGCAGTGCCGCTTCAGCTTCAATGCCACCAACTCCCCAGCCTATCACGCCAATTCCATTTACCATGGGAGTATGACTATCTGTTCCAACCAGTGTATCAGGGAACACCTCACCGTTTCGTTCAATGACGCCATGGGCCAGGTATTCAAGGTTTACCTGGTGGCAGATGCCCATTCCGGGAGGTACTACATCGAAATTGGTCAATGACCGTTGCGCCCATTTTAAAAATTCATATCGCTCAGTGTTTCTCGCATATTCTTCTTCAACATTTTGTCTGTATGCGTTTTGTGTCCCAAAATAATCCACCTGCACAGAATGGTCAATCACCAGGTCGACAGGAATCAGGGGATTAATGCTATTGGGATTTTTTCCGCGCCTGGCAATTTCAGAGCGTATAGAGGCAATGTCAACCACTGCCGGAACGCCAGTAAAGTCCTGCATAAGTACCCTCGCTGGTTTAAACGGTATATCTTCTGTAGAGGGAAGGGGTTTCCACTTAAGCAAGATCTCTATATGTGCTGTGGTAACAGCAAAATTGTCGAAATTCCTGAGGGCATTTTCCAGAAGTATCCTGATTGAAAATGGCATGCTATGGATGGCAAATCCTTGCTTTTCTAATTCATTTAGGCTATAATAGCTGTATTTTCCGGTTCCGGAATAAAAGTCTTTTTTAGTAGAGTAAGGGTCTGTAATAAGCATACACGATTAACATTTGATCGTGTAAATGTAATTAACGAATGATCGCTGTTCAGTCAATTGATTACGTTCAATGTTAATGTAATGTCATTAAGAAGCATTTTGTCATGCTAGATCTTCTGCTCTTTATGAAAATACGCTCTTGGAAATGCAGATTTTCTGGTTTATGTTTTAATTGAGTCGATAAAGTTGTCCATGCTGGTAAATAATTGTTCTTCAACGTTCTGGTCAGTGTACATTAACAACCTGTTTCTGTTAAATAGTGATACCAGTCCATGCTCAACCCCCCAGATTGCCATAGATGCTGTAGGAACATCCTTAAACCTGATCAGGTCCTTTTCCACTACCGTACGAATGGTATCATAAAGTGCGTTAAAAGTTTTCAAACCTGCGCCGAGCTCAGACAAATCCTGTGACAACTGATCTGGTTTTTCCATGATAAACATCAGGTCGTAATATTGGGGATTCTTTAAGCCGAAATGTATATAAGTTCTTGCCAGCTGCTTCAGGTAGGCGATGTGATCATTAGTAGCAGGTATCTTTTGAATTTCTTTTGATAACTTTTGGTAACCTTTTTCCATCAAGTCATGAAAAAGCTCGTCCTTGTCCTTATAATACAGGTAAATTGTACCGACACTATACTCTATCTTTGTAGCAATGGCCCTTAAGGTCAGTTTTTCTATCCCATCTTTCAAAAAAAGTTCAGTCGCAGCCTTAAGGATCGTTTTCCTCATTTCCAGTTTTTCTCTTTCCTTTCTCTCCAGTGTACCCATTTCAACTAAATAATTTGTGCATTTTTTGAACAATGTTCAGTTACCAGATACAATAATAACTATTTTTCTGCTCTTGGCAGGTATTACTGTTTTTCTGTTCTGATAGTGGTGTTGATTTTACATTATTACGACCAGAGAATTTGTGCTTAATAGTTTTTAGAAGGGGATTATGACAGAATATATAATAGAAGATAAAATTGTCTCTTATTATTTCTTTACTTACATTTGTCCCGTTACCAGTAAAAACAACTTACAAAATTATCCAGTAGCCGATGTAAAACTGAAATTTTGCGTTAGTCATAACATTCTCAAATTACGCTGATTCATGAAAATTAATACAAACTTAAAAGAAAAAACATCTAATTCAATGAGCGATGTTCATTATATTTGTCTTGTTCACTAATGATTTATTGTTCATCAATCCAATGACTAAAATTTACCATTAATAATTTCATATGTCATACCAAATTTGTTTGCTGGGCGCGTCAGTAGCTGTATCCCCGGCAACCGGAAACTTAATCACTGCTCCAGGTATTATTATTACTTTAATACTTCTTTTTATACCTATTCTCGTAATGGTGGTACTTCTGCTCGTAAAAGCCAGGAGGCTTTTCAGCATGCTGCGTAATGTAAAACAACTCTCAAATGCGAAGAGGGATGATATTACTGCTTCCGAAGCAGGTTTAAATGGTATTGGGCGTGAGAATAGTATCTTATCCAATATAAATGAAGAAGCAAATATTCATTTTATTGCTGCCAAAAGAAAGGCAGTGGTGCGACCTTACACTGATCCGGAGCTCACCTCTCTGGTGCTGTGGTTTTTAATTTCAGCAACCTGCTGGCTGGTTTTTGGTACCACAGTAGGCGAATATGCAGGCATCAAGTTTGTTACGCCGGACGTAGACCACCAATCCTGGCTAAGTTTCGGACGTATAAGGCCGGTTCATACCAATGCAGTTTTCTGGGGCTGGTCTTCAATGGCCATGATTGGCCTGGGCTACTACGTGGTACCGAGGGTCAGTAACGTTGCTATATACAGTATCAGGGCCGGTTACTGGAGTTTGTGGCTTATTAATTCTTCAGTATTTATAGGCAGTATCCTGTTAATGGCCGGGGTGAACAATGGCGGGGGTGAATTCAGGGAATACATATGGCCGGTGCAGCTACTGTTTGCCATTGGCCTGGCAATTACGCTCAGTAACTTCTTTCGTACGGTAGGCAGGCGTAAAACCAAAGAAATTTATGTGTCCAACTGGTATATGGTTACCGCGCTAATGTTTGTGATTACACTTACCATTGTTGGATATGTTCCTTACTGGCAAAACGGTCTTGGCGAAACTATTATTCAGGGATATTATATGCACCAGGGCGTAGGGATGTGGTTTATGCTCTTTACCCTGGGGCTTGTTTACTATTTTCTGCCCCAACAATTGAATAAACCAATATATTCATATAGTTTGGGTATACTGGCATTTTGGTCACAGATCTTTTTTTACACCCTTATCGGCACCCATCACTTTGTCTTCAGTGCTATCCCCTGGTCATTACAAACCGTGGCGATTATTGGCAGTGTAGGTATGGTTATCCCCGTGATCTCAGGAACTACAAATTTTGTAATGACCTTCAAAGGGAGTTGGAATAAGGTGACCAATAGTTATACCCTTCCATTTTTCATTGTGGGGATTCTGTTTTATTTTACTGGTTCTTTACAGGGTACCGCAGAAGCTTTCAGGTATACCAACCTAATGTGGCACTTTACAGATTTTACGGTTGCGCACTCCCACTTAACAATGTATGGCATTATTGCTTTTTTCATGTGGGCTTGTATATATGCGGTTGTACCACGTCTAACACGTCAGGAACCCCCTCAGGCAACAGTAGGGCTACATTTCTGGATGGCATTTATTGGCCTGTTGTTTTATTCTATCCCTTTAATGTGGGGCGGCACGCTTCGGGGATATATGTGGATGGAAGGAAAACCCTTTATTGACAGTGTGGTGATGATGGCACCCTACTGGTTATGGCGCGCTATAGGCGGTACGCTAATGTGGATATCCCATCTGGTGTTTGCGTATAACCTCTATAGAATGATTGCGCACCGCCCGGTAGCTAATATTAATCTCCCCGAAGCTGCAAGGCCATCTGGGCAAAAACTTGAACTTATCGACATCCAAGGCTAAAAATAAAAACAATGGACTATTTTAATAATCATACGCGATTATACTTAACGGCACTTAGCCTTTTTGTCTTCTTAACAATTATGGTAGCCGTATTACCTGCCATAAGGAATCAAAATAATAACGGTTTATTGCCTGGCTATGAGCTTCCTACAGATGATGTTAAGGCTGGAAAAGCATTATATATTGCCAACGGCTGTGTTGCCTGCCATACGCAACAGGTGCGTAACGTGGCAATGGACGAACAATGGGGCTCGCGGCCAGGGCTGCCTGCGGATTACGCAGGCAACGAAAGGCAGGACTTTTGGAGAAATACAGCTACCCTGATGGGAACTGAGCGTACCGGCCCCGATCTTACCGATATTGGAACCCGGCAGCCAAGTAGCGACTGGCAGCTGCTGCACCTATATCAACCGCGCGCGGTGGTAAAAGAGTCTATCATGCCTGCTTTTCCATGGCTTTTTGAAGAGAAAGATAAAGTTGAGCCCGGAGACACAGAAATACAGGTGCCTGACGGGTTTAAAGATGCCGGTGCCGGCAAGGTTATCGCGACCAAAGAGGCGTTGCAGCTGGTTGCCTATCTGCAAAGCTTAAAACAAATCAAATTGTACGACAAAACAGTTAATGTCGCTTTCCTCTATCAAAAGGACGGGAAAACGGCAAAAGCTGGTGCCGCCGGAGATGCTGCCGGGGCGAAAGGGCAGGGGCTTTATGCCACGCACTGCCAAAGTTGCCATCAGTCTAATGGTGAAGGGCTGAAAGGCGCGTTCCCTCCATTAAAAGGAAGTCCTATCGTACAGAATGACAATCCTGAACAAATGATTACGATTATTATGAAAGGTTATGACGCAAGGGAAGAATTTGGCGTAATGCCTCCTGTAGGTACAAATGCAAATCTGACGGCAGAACAAATTGCACTCATCATTGATCACGAAAGATCAAGCTGGGGCAATAAGGCCAGGAAAATCCCGGTTGCAGAAGTACAAAAGATCCTTGATTTTATTAAAACAAGTAAATAATTATGAAACGTGTATTAACAGTTTTGGCAGCTATGCTACTCGCCGGTACATCATTCGCATGTGATGTATGTGAGAAAAGACAACCGAAATTTCTAAAGGGAATCAGTCATGGTGGCGGCCCGGAAGGCAACATCGATTATGTAATTGTATGGGCAACTATTTTAATCGTCCTGGCTACACTGTACTTTTCTATCCAATACCTGGTACGTCCGAAAGAAAAAGAGGCAGACCATATCAAGTTAATGGTAATTGATTAAAATAATGGAAGAAAAGAGTTCTGTTGTAATCTTCATCGATGATGGGGAGCAACCTATAGGTAAATTCACTTCACCGGTCAATTTTGAACTGGATACCACTAAACTCACCGATGGCGACCATGTGCTTAGCATTGTCAGCGAGGATCCTGGTGGCAAAAAAGGTATCCGTAAAATCCCTTTCAAGGTACGGAACGGACCTGATATTTCAATTGAAGGGATCAGGGAGCATGAGATTGTTGATGGGGTAATCCCCCTGATGATCAGTGCCTATGGAAAGGGCGATCAGAAAGTGTTTCTGATTGAAGGAGCTGAAACACCAAGGAGTATTCCGGGATGGGTGTGGATCATTCACTTGTTATTTGGTGGATGGGCTATCTATTATTTGATTACACAATGGATCCCGGGTGTGTAAAAATATGAACTGATAAACATATTGTCATGAGTATCAAAACTGATGGGAAACCGATTAAGCGGGACCAGAATATCCAGCCCCTATCCAGAGAACACCATTTCGGCCTGCTGTTCTGCTGGAAGATCCGTACAGGGATTAAATATGGAATAGCTACTGAAAGGATTATCCGGTACCTGGATTATTTCTGGACGAGGCACCTCAATCAGCATTTCAAAGCAGAGGAGGAGTTGCTTTTTCGAAAAGTTAATGATCCCCTTTGCGACAGGGCGCTGCAGGAGCATGTTCAATTGAAAGAAATGATCAGTTCACTTGTAGCGCGCACCAGTCCGGATGAATATGCCTTTCTGGATAAATTTGCAGTTATCCTGGCTGAGCATATCCGTTTTGAGGAAAGGGTGTTATTCCCTTATCTGGAAAAGACAATGACTAACGCACAGCTCGCAGAAGTAGGCAGCAGCCTAAACGAGTTGCACGAAGAAGAATTTGAAGACAATTACCCTGATGAGTTCTGGGTAAAACCTAAATAGCGTAAATTTTATAATGATCGATGAACATTTACTGGTTAAATCCGGATGTAAAAAACTGATACTCGAAAAGGGCCAGAGCGTTTTTGAACAGGGCGATCTGCCCAGATACTATTATCAGATCTGCAGGGGCGCGGTTAAAATGAACAATTTTAATGATGATGGCAAAGAATTCGTTCAGGCCATATTTTCAGATGGTGACAGTTTTGGTGAACCACCATTGTTCATCGGCGAGCGTTATCCTGCCAATGCGGTAGCCATCGATGCCTCCGAGATCTATCAGCTGCCAAAGGAGAAATTTTTTGACATATTAAAAGCCAATACAGATATACACCTTCAGGTAACTACGATTCTCGCGAAACGCCTATATTTTAAATCTATCATGGCTTCCGCCATCTCTTCTGATGAACCGGAACACCGCGTCCTTAAATTGATTGATTATTTTAAAAACAAAATCAACCAGATCCCAAAAGGCGAAGTCTATAAGGTGGAAATCACCCGGCAACAGATCGCAGACCTTACCGGGCTCAGGGTAGAAACTGTCATCCGGTCTATAAAATCACTGGAGAAGAAGGGAGAACTCCGCATCAACAGCCGCAAAGTTTACAGGTAACCCCACTGAAAAACCTATTATTTCCTGCTTCTTTATGACCAGACTCATAAAATGCAGCTATGGCAGTCCCATAACTTTGATGATAAACAATAGATAGTTACCCATCCTAAAAATAATCCAGAAGTTGTTATAAATAGCGTTGATTCTTTATTATTGGAGCAGGTAGATAAACTAAGATTAACATAAAGATCAGAAATGATGAAAGCTGAAAATAGAATAACAATAGGTCCCAATACGAAAGTTAAAGTATTGCTCGATGCCAATCAGGCAAATGTGATTGAAGCACTTGTTAAACTCAATAAAAACTTTTCTAAACTGAGGTCGCCGATTCTGAGGAATCTGCTTGCCCGTAGGGTTACCATTGCGGAAGCCTGTAACGTTGCAAACTGTAAAATTGACGATTTCTTAAAAAGTATGGTTAAAATTGGGTTTAATGCCAATTTTAACCCAGCAGATGTTTTGGTGACAGACGCGCCGTCGTGTAAGCAGCAGGCAAATACACCATCAATAGATTCAGGACCTGAAGAAATTGCCGTGTTTAACGCGGTTAAAAACCGCTTTGCGGCAAACAAAATCAAATATATTGATGTGCGCTACCTTGAAATGCCTGCACCTCTGCTGCTCATCCTGCAGCACATTGATACGCTACCTAAAGACCAGCTGCTTTATATTTACCATAAAAGAATACCATTACTCCTGTTGCCTGAATTGGAAGAAAGTGGTTTTGCTTATCATTTTAATTCTAGTTCCAATACAGGGGTAGACATGCTGATCTACAGACAATAAGCGTTGACATGTACGCAGTGCGCTGTTGGGATGGATTTTGAATAACTCGTTTATATAGCCAATGATAAAAATGTAACGATACCTGGCTGTTAAGAATAGAGTTGCCTAACGTTTAAATAATTATTTATTTCACATTAAATTATAAATTATGAACACTGTTCTGTATGTTTGCAGTGTTAATAATATTATGGCAATTAAAGATAGAAAAGAAAGGGACAAGCTTGACAGACGAAAGTTGATTTTAGAATCAGCTACACGACTGTTTTTAAAGCATGGCTACGAAAAAGCCTCCATTCGTAATATTGCCGAAGACATAGAATATAGTCCGGCTACTATCTATCTTTATTTTAAAGACAAAGATGAAATCTTTTTCATTTTGCATGAACAGGGCTTTGATATTCTTAACCATGAATTCCTTAAACATGAGGCCGTTGCTGATCCATTTGAACGCTTGAAAGCAATCGGGGAACGTTATCTTCAGTTCTCCATTGATCATCCGGATTATTACGACCTGATGTTTATGATGAAAGCCCCGCTCAATGAAATATCTTGCATGGACAAATGGGATGCCGGTGATAATGCGTTTCAGTTTTTAATGAAAACGGTTGGAGAATGCATCGACCAAAAACTAATTAAACATACAGATCCCGGTCTGGCAGCCATGACGGTATGGTCCTTTGTACACGGTTTGGCCTCGCTTTGTATCAAAGACCGTTTCAAATCTATGCAAATGGGCGATGACAAAAGTATCAACGCAATGTTGTTCCAATCGTTCACTTATTTTATGGAAAGTATGAAAGCCTAAAAAAATTTCTCTTCTACTAAACAGTGATTAGTAAAAAACCAATGATTATTTTTTAATACTTCTCTTGTAACAATCCTTACCCTATGCGCTCAAATAAACACTGTTCTTTTTATTAACAACGAAATAATGATGAATCACCGACCACCCTTTAAACCGATGTTGATAGTGCTTTTCCTATATAGCCTGTCATTCAGGGCCAGCGCCCAGGATAAACTGTCTGGGTACCTGGCAGAGGCGCTCAGAAATAATCTTGAGTTGCAAAATCAGGATTTTGCTTTTCAAAAAAGCATCTACGCATTGAAAGAAGCGAAGGGATTGTTTCTACCTCAGGTAGAAGTATCCACCCAATACCTGTCATCAGAGGGTGGCAGGAAAATTGAAATCCCAATAGGGGATTTATTGAACCCGGTATACAGCACCCTGAACAACTTAACCAGTTCGGGTAAATTCCCACAAGTGGAAAACGTAAGCCAGTCATTTAATCCGAATAATTATTACGATGCCAAAGTACGTACAACCCTGTCCTTGTACAATGCCGAGATTACTTACAACAGTAAAATCAGAAAAGAGCAGATCACATTAAAACAGGCGCAGCTTATTGTTTATAAACGGGAGCTGATAAAAAATGTAAAACTGGCTTATTATGGCTATCAGCAGTCGGTTCAGGCCATTAAAGTATTGGAGAACGGCGTTGAACTGGCTAAAGAAAACCTCCGTATCAACCAGTCGCTAGTTAAAAACGGCAAAGCTATACGGACAGTCATCAGTCGTGCCCAAAACGAATTAACCGGCCTGCAGTCGCAGTTAGAAGATGCCAGGTTAACTTCTGTAAATTCCGCAGCTTATTTCAACTTCCTACTTAATAAGCCATTAAACAGCGTCATCGATATAAAGGATGAAACACCGTTAGTCACTAATGCCGATACCTCTGGAAGCGGCCAGAAGAGAGAAGAACTGCTGGCACTGGAATCTGCGGAAAAAGTAAGTACACTCGCATTAAAAATGAACAAGGCCGGCGTCCTGCCAAAGCTTTCTACCTTCATTGACCTGGGTGCTCAAGGTGATTTTTTAAAGGTGAACCGCCAAGCACCGTACTACCTTTTCGGTGTAACACTGTCCTGGCGGATATTTACAGGCAACCAGAATAAAAACAGGGGCCACCAGGCCGCATTGGATGTAAGATCTGCACAAAACCAAAATAGTCAGGCACAGCAACAATTACAACTGGAAACAGAAACGGCACAAAACAGACTGATATCTGCACTGCAGTCATACAAAGCTGCGGTTAGCCAGACTTCCCTGTCGCAACAATACTTTAACGATGAGCAACGCCTGTACAAAGAAGGCCAGGCACTTTACCTTGAACTACTGGATGCACAAACGCGGCTCATTAACGACCAGCTAAAACAAAGCAGCAATTACCTCAACGTGCGTACCAAACAGGCTGAGTTGGAGAGGGCTAATGCCAGTTATACATTTTAATACTGTCCAATATATCACATTCAATCATTCCCCCATTCGCTAACTACAACGTTATGAAATATATCAATTACTATACAATCATCCTGCTAAGCGGAATAACTATCGCCGGTTGCCGTCAAGCAGCACCTGTAGAAAAAACGGACAGCGCCATCCCTGTAAAACTAATTTCTGCCATTTCACTTCAGGAGAACGAACCCCTTGAAACTTCAGGCTTGCTTTCTTCCGAACAGCAAAGCAACCTATCATTCAAAACCGGTGGTATCATCAATAATATATTGGTAAAGGAGGGCGACCATGTGCATAAAGGTCAGGTACTGGCACAGCTCAATATGACAGAAATTAATGCCCAGCTGAGTCAGGCGCTGGAAAATTTCAATAAAGCAAAAAGGGATGCACAACGTACTGCAAACCTCTATAAAGACAGTGTGAGTACAAAAGAGCAATATGAACATATGCAAACCGCTCTCAGCATAGCAAAAAAGCAATTGGATATTGCAAGGTACAATACAGGGCAGTCTACTGTGGTCGCCAATGCAAATGGCGTCGTATTAAAAAAACTGGCCAATGAAGGCGAACAAATTGCCGGCGGCACACCTGTATTGTTCATCAGTAGCATCGCCAGTAAAGACTGGGTAATCAAATGCGGCATCACAGATAAAGACCGGGCCAGGATCAGTGGGGGCGAAAATGCTGAAATCAACTTTGATGCTTATCCGCAAACTTTTACTGGAAAGGTGAAGGCCCTTGCACAGGGCAGCGACAGTAACTCAGGCTTGTACCAGGTAGAAATCAGGTTCAATCCTGAAAATGTGAAACTTATGTCAGGACTTTTTGCAAAGGTGAAAATTTATCGTCCAGGAAAGACTGATCTGTTATCAGTTCCTATGGATGCGTTGGTAGAAGGTGAAAATGACAGTGCATATGTGTTTGTTGCCTTAGGTACAAAAGCCTTGAAAAAGAAAGTTAGGGTGGCTTATCTCAAAGGTGATAAGGTTTTTCTCTCTTCAGGCATCCAGGTTAACGACCGTGTAATCAGGGAAGGCTCTGCTTATCTCGCAGATGGTTCAACTATTAAAGTTATTAAATAATACTGATTATGAAATTACCTGAATTTGCAGTAAAAAATTATCAGTTTACCCTGATCGTATTTGTAGCGGTACTGGCGCTGGGCATTTATTCAATGTTTACCATGCCGAGAAGTGAAGATCCGGAAACGTACGCCCCCAACTTCACGGTTGTGGTGGTGTATCCTGGTACCAATCCAAAGGATATGGAACAACTGGTTGTTGAACCGATGGAAAAGAAAATCCATGACCTTGATAACATCAAACATGTAATTACCGATATCAGCAACGGGCTGGCGGTAATGCAGATACAGTACAAATTCAGCTCCAATCCAGATGATAAGTACCAGGAGGTAGTGAGGGAGATCAATAGTTTACGGGGCGAGCTGCCAGCAGACATTACCGACATCAGGATAGACAAGCAAATCCCATCGGATGTAAGTATCTATCAGTTCGCACTGGTGAGTGAAAATGCCTCATCGGCAACGATGAAGAAATATGCAAAAGAACTCAAAGAAAGGCTTGAAAAAATACAGGCCCTCAAAAAAATAGATTATGAGGGTGTTACGGAGCGCCAGGTAAATATTAAGCTTAACCTGCAAAAGATTGCGCAGGAAAAGCTCACACAGCAAACCGTTATCGCTGCCCTGCAAAGTGAAAATGTGAACATTCCCGGCGGCAGTATTACCATGGCCAACCGCAAGCTTAACATTAAAACCAGCGGTAATTACAGCACACTGGATGAAGTAAAAAACACAGTAATTTACACTTCTGAAGGGAAGGTTGTTTACCTTAAGGATGTAGCCGATGTTACTTTAGGTTATGAGGATGAGACCCATATTACCCGGTTAAATGGTTACAGGTCGGCATTTGTCAGTGCCTGTTTAAAAGATAAGGAGAACATAATTGATGTGCAGGATAAGGTACTTCAGGTAACTGATGCCTTTAAAAAAGAACTGCCAGCCAGTATAGACCTGGTAAAAGTGTTCGACCAGGCAAAAAGTGTGGATATCAGGTTGTCACATTTCGCGAGGGATTTTGGTATTGCTATCCTGCTGGTACTGGTTACACTTTTACCATTGGGCACACGTGCTTCTGTTGTGGTCATGATTTCCATTCCGCTTTCCCTGGCCATCGGCTTAACGCTGATGAACTTGCTCGGATACAATATGAACCAGTTGAGTATTGTGGGCATGATTGTAGCGCTTGGTATCCTAGTTGACGACAGTATTGTGGTGGTCGAAAACATAGAACGGTACCTGCGGATGGGCTATGGAAAAGTAGATGCTGCCATTAAGGCAACTTCGCAGATAGGGATTGCCGTAGTAGGTTGTACCGTTTTGTTGATTTTCGCATTTATGCCAATCGTATTCCTGCCTGAAGCTGCGGGACAATTTATCCGCAGTTTACCTATGTCGGTCATCACCACAATACTTGCCTCTATGCTTGTATCGCTTACAGTTGTACCTTTTCTGGCCAGTATGATCCTTAAACCCCATGAAAGTGAGGAAGGTAACTTTTTGCTGAGAATGCTCAAAAAGGGTATCCACACTACCTACGGAAAGGTGCTTACCATAGCCCTGGCGCGTCCTTTAACAACACTTGCCATTATCGGTGCAATTTTCATCGGCTCCTTGATGCTGGTGCCCGTCATCGGCAGCAGCCTGTTCCCCAAATCAGAAAAGCCCATGTTTCTGGTGCAGATTGAAACGCCCGAGGGAACCAATATACACGTAACAGACAAGGTGACACGCTACGTGGAATCCAAATTAAAGCAAGTACCTGAGGTTAGTTCTTTTGCCAGCAACGTAGGGAAGGGTAATCCCCGGATTTATTATAATGTTGTGCCTCACAATGAGAGCGAGAACTTTGCCGAGATCTTTGTACAGGTAGAGGGCCTGGAGACCACAGAAAAAGTTGAAGTGATAGAGAAATTACGTAAACAGCTGGCTGGATATCCCGGCGCAATAATCAAGGTGAAAGACTTTGAACAGGGCGCCCCGGTGGAGGCTCCTCTAGCATACCGCATTTATTCAGATGATCTTGGGGCTCTGCGTGAAACAGCCTTCAAAGTAGCTGCAATGATCAGTAAAGTAGATGGTACCATATATGTGAACAATCCTTTGCTGGTAAAGCCGGTCGACCTAAAAGTTAGTATCAACAAAGAAAAAGCAGGAGTATTGGGAGTGGCCTCGGGTGATATCGACAGGACCGTAAGGCTGGGATCCGTAGGTTTGAATGTGGCAACTTATCGCGAAGATGAAGGGAAAGCAGACAACTATAACATCAATGTTTCCATTCCAAAAAACGGGAGTAACCAGGATTTGAGTATGTTCGATCGCCTGTATGTGCCTTCAGGAGCAGGTGTAAATATACCTATCAAAAATGTGGCTTCAATAGGTTTCGAAAGTTTGCCTAACCAGATCAGGCACTATGATAAGGACAGATATGTTACTGTATCTGCATTTGTCAAGCCAGGTTACAATGTAGCCCAGTTGGATCAAAATATTACTGCGCAACTCACCCAGTACAAGTTTCCAAAAGGGTTTACATTTAAAGTAGCGGGCGAAAAAGAAAGTAAAGATGAAAGTTTTGGAAACCTTGGAGTCATATTGATTGTAACCGTCTTCGGATTTCTGGGCGTGCTAATCCTTGAGTTTAAAACCTTTAAAAGTATCCTCATTGTATTGTCGGTCATCCCTTTAGGAATTGTTGGGGGCTTAATCATGTTGTATCTGGCCGGCGAAACTTTATCATTCACCGCTACTATTGGCTTTATTGCACTGGTCGGTATTGAGGTTAAAAATTCCCTCCTGGTAGTAGATTTTACCAATCAGCTAAGGGCGCAGGGAAGAGGCATTGAAGAAGCGGTAATCGAGGCGGGGGAAATTCGCTTTGTACCAATTTTGCTCACCTCGCTGACGGCCATAGGCGGATTAATTCCTTTGGTAATCGAATACAGTCAGTTGTATTCTCCATTGGCATTGGTTTTAATTGGCGGGCTGATCAGTTCTACGCTTTTGTCGCGACTCGTGACGCCTGTAATGTATAAACTATTGCCTCCACATATCGACACTGCGGAAAACTAAAATTCCTTTCCCTCCCGTTTGTCAGGCTGCCATTAGGATCAGGCAGTCTATCAGGCGGGAGGGATCTCGATGTTTTAAGCAGGTTCCTGTTTTCTGGTTTCCACTATCCTTTGCCGGTGTTTGGTACCCCAGGTGCTTAGGGCTTCTATGATTGAACCCAGGCTGTCACTGTAGGAGGTAAGCTCATAAGTTACTGTAACCGGAAAGGTGCTGAACACTTTGCGTTCTACAAACTCATTCAGTTCAAGTTCCCTTAATTCCTTTGAAAGTATTTTCGGTGTAATGTCGCCCAGAGCACGCTGAATGTCGTTGAATCTTTTAGGACCATTGGACAAAGCTACAATCAAAGGCAATTTCCATTTTCCATTCAACACATAAAGTGCATCTTTTACCGCATTGATACTTGCCAGACAAGCTTCCGGGGAGTGTTGTGGTTGATTAAACATATTCTTTATCGATTGCGTGACTATCCTAAAGGATACCGCTATCCTTTAGGATAGTAGTATCCTTTTCATATCAAATATACATAAGTTTGTCGGAGATATCAAAAACAATAATAAGATGAACATACTACATATCATTTCCAGCCCACGTGGCGAGGCTTCATTCAGTATTAAACTGGGAAACGCAATTATTGAAAAGCTGCAACTTGAAAATCCAGGCAGCACTGTTAAAACCCACGATCTTACCCAAACTGCTTTTCCTCATTTGGAAGAAGTACATTTAAATTCATTTTTTACCCCGGCAGAAAGCAGATCTCCAGAATTGGTTGAAGCTGTGAAACATTCTGATACAGCCATAGCCGAAATACATGATGCTGACGTAATTGTTATCGGTGCACCGGTATACAACTTCAATATCCATTCTACACTTAAAGCATGGATTGATCATATTGCACGTGCAAACGTAACATTTTCTTACTCTGCACAAGGACCAGAAGGACTGATCAAAAACAAGAAAGTTTATTTGGCAATCTCGTCAGGTGGTATCTATTCTGAAGGGCCAATGACTGCTTTTGATTTTACTGCACCATATTTAAAAGCAGTTTTAGGCTTTTTAGGAATGACTGACGTGACTGTTGTAAGGGTAGAAGGTGTATCTATACCTGATCTGCAGGCTACAGCGCTGGATAGTGCAATTGAAAATATTGTACTGTAAATATTAGCCCAGTCCAATGGGTTATTTAAAAGGGAAGAATTAAAACGATGATTTATCGGTCATTAAATTAATTCTTCCCTTTTTCTTAACCAATCCGGTTTACATTTCAACGAATCAATCCTATACCGGGACGTTTGATGCATGGGTTTTTTGCGGTGTCATCCGTTTCAAAATACTTGAAAGGATAACCTCAAAAACTACGTAACCAACAAATATAATATATCCCGGTTGCAGTGATGTATAATTAACAGTAGTGGTTGTCAAAAAATCATTATGGATGTTCAAATTTGACAACTGGCTTTTGAGGATCCCGTTCAGTCCTATGTAGGTCATCAGCACACCCACCACCATTACATCTGCCATATCCCATTTGCCAATCTCAAAAGTTAAGTACCTGATTACTTTATTTTCAGCGAGTTTGTCCCTGTTTAATATATGTATTCCCTTTGCAATTATCCTCAACACAGGTAGTACGATGATAAATAACATGATGAGAACTCCTACTACCACAGCATCGGGCTTAGGTTGTTTGATCAGGACCTCAACAATACCCAGTATACTTTTGCTCTGGAAAAATAATACCTGGTTTTCAAAAGATACCTTTTCACCCATGAGCATAAAATTAAGCGACTCAATACGTGCGTCAACTTCAATAACAGACGCCGTGATGCCAACTGCCAAGAGTGTAAATGCAAACAACAAAGACATGATAAAAAGTGTGTTCTGTAGTTGTACCTGCTTTCTCATTAGCCACCATAATGCAAGGGCGAATACTACACAGCCCAGCATCGCATAAGCATAATTATAGGTCACCGTACGAATCGAGGCTAAGCGTGAATTGATCAGCTTATTAAATGTTGCCTTGTTAGAAACATTGTATTTATTGTACAGGTGCCTGGTTACAGCAGCACTGGCCACACTGGTACTATCGTATGTTTCTTTTTCAAGCTGGTCTATTTTACTGGAAGCTATATCTTTCAGGCGATTGGTGCTCGCGGGGCTGTTCACCTTGTCGATGATTGTTTTTGCAAAGGATGGTACTTGCGCCTGGATCTGGTCGGCATCAACAAATTTGTTAAAGGCGAATTTTTTCAGTCGGCCAGTAAATGTCTTTTGCGGCTTATTGATCTCTGCAACCGCCTTATTAACCAGACCATGAAGCTGAGCCTCCACCTGTGCCTGCAGTGCCTTTTTCTGCGCCCTGGTCATCGTAAAATCTTGTACCTGGCCACTTACAACCGCTGAGATTTTGTCGCGCCATTGGTCAACTGAAAACAGTCCAAATGTAATATTATTCGACATACTGTAATCTTCTTTAATTTGTTCCTGCTCGTTGGAAAGTGTATGCAGCTGGTAACCGAAATAGGCTTCACCGCAAAGCAGGATACTTAATCCAAGAATGAGTATAATGTTTGGCAGGCCAAATTTTCTGGCGGGAGTGTTATTTTGCGTTGTCAATGTTGTCAATAATTAGATTGTAATTTGAACTGTATATTTGGTAAATCTAATGCGAATCGTGCGGTGTAATAGACTTCAGGATCGTAGACAAAATAAGTCCGTATAATACAAAACTGATGAAAATGATAAAGCCCGGCTGCAAAGCCGTATTATTTGTAGTGATAATGCTTAGGGCATCGCTGTTGATATTCAGGCTGGACAGTTGGCTTTCCAATAGTCCATTTAAGCCAATATAGGTCATCAATATAGCAATAACAATTACATCAGCCATACTCCATTTACCCGATTGGAAAGCAAAGTATTTGATAAACTTATTTTCGGCCAGTTTCTTCTTGCTTAGCAAATGAATACCCGTAGAACTTAATTTCATGATAGGGAAGAGGATACTGAAAACCAGGATCAAAATTCCGACAAGGATCGAATCTACAGCCGGTTGCATTACCAGCACTTCAACTACATCAAGTATGCTTTTGCTTTGAAAAAACAATACCTGGTCTTTAAAAACCACATGTTCTCCCAGCAATACAAAGTCGAGCGATTTGATTCGTGCATCAACTTCAATCATTGATGCAGATAAACCAACTCCCAGCAAGATAAAGGCAAACATCAGCGACATCACAAAAAGCGTCGCATGCAAATCGACCCGCTTCCTAAATATCCACCAGAGGGATAAAACAATGACAATGCAGCCAAGCATACCAAAACAGTAGTTGTAGGTTATTGTGCGAATGCTGTCAAGCGATGCATTAAGTTTATTGTTGTAAGCTTCAGGCGTAGACACACCGTACTTCGCATACATCTTATTGGTCAGTGAGTCGTTCGCAGTTATCGTACTATCTAAATAGCCGGTATGCTCCAGGGCAGTGAACTTGCCCATTGCCATTGTACTTAGCTGTTTTTTGTTTGCGGGGTTATCAATCTTTGCAATGATAGTTTTTGCAAAACCAGGTACCTGCGCTTTGATTTTGTCAGTATTTACAAAAGTTTTAACAGCAAATTTTTTCAATTTTCCGCTTACAGACTTTTGTTTTTTATTCATCAGTGCTTCTGCCTTATTAATCAGTGCCATGATAATTTCCTGAACCTCAACCTGCAGCTGCTTTTTCTGTTTTTTGGTCATTGTAAAATGACGGACCTGATGGTTGATAATTCCTTCCACCTTGTCGTGCCATTGATTGACAGAAAATAGCCCTAACGTGATGTTATTGACCTCAGAGAAATCTTTCTTGAGTTCCTCCTGCTGATTGGAAAGTGTGTTTAGCTGATAACCGAAATAGCCTTCACCGGCTAAAAGGATGCCCAGGCCGAGGATTAATAATAATTTAGAGATATTGAATCTCTTAACTACAAGGTTTGGTTGTTCTGTTGTCAAAATCGGTTTAGCGTTAAGTATGAGACTTTGCTATAACTGAAAAATCTTTTAAATGTTTCACCGCCAAATGGATTACACTTATTAAGAGTGCGATATAGGTGAAACATTGGCTCTGGCGCCAAAGAAAAACCATTTTGCCACAAGAAAAATGAATTACACTGGTATGAATATATTTTGTACCTTTGCATTAATTCCTAATAAGTTACCTCTTAATTTTATGGAATCATGACAGCATATATCTACATATCGCCCCTTTCGCTCATTGCCTAATTAGGCAGGCAAATCCTGTAATTTTTATTAAAAAATAAAACGGTTGCTTAGGCAGCCTGTGCATTATTTTGCCATGTCTCAATTGCATTTGATTTTTCAGAGCGCTTAAAAAAGGGTATATCCTATTTCCAGGACGAACTGAGATCCAAATCAAATCAATAAAATTTAAATAGAGTGTGATGAACACACATGAGTTGTCGTACCGAATTAAATCGGCGCGACGAAAAAAGCGGCTTGCAATAAAAGATCGCGATAAGCAACTGATACAACTTGACAAACGAAGCAGGGAGCTTTGGCATCAAAAAAGACATTTACCATTGGTACCATTAGAGCAACCTTACCAGCGCGGCTGGAAACGTTTTTTTGTACTTCGCGTTAACGCCAAATACGGCGTAAAGGCAGATTTTTATGAGGCTGTATTGGCTAAAATAAATACAGTTGTACACCATCATGATAAGATGTTTAAGCGTAAGAAACGACGTAAATGGCGATATGGATACGAAGTGGAGCAACAATCACTTAGGGAATTTGACACCTATAGCTGGAATGCAAACAGGGTTGGATTAACTGAGGAAGAAAAAGCCTGCTTTATCCGTATTGAAATTTTTGATGTCAGAACCAGATGCGTAGATGTAAAATATGTATTTGCTGAACCCTGGCGATATGTGCTAAAAATTAAACCGCACATTGTTACACACATCAGGTTGATTGATGTGGATATTGAAAGGGAACTTGCATACATAGAAGGCTACATTGCCAATCATATGCTGTGGCCTCGTATCAACCTGCTTACGCGAGGGAAAAGGTATAATTATAAAAGATCCTTCGAGCGGCTCAGATATATTAACAAAATTAAAAATATTCCAAGGAACAGTCGAAAAGAGGCTTATTTGGATTTAGAAGCATAACCCAAATGGGAATTTTAAGAACAAAGGATTTAAGTAAAATAGGTTATCATAATGATCAGCTGCGAAGCCTGGTCATAGGCATAGCCTCAAAAAATTTCAAGCACTACACTGCACAGCAGGTGCTTGATCTATTAGTAAATATTAAAAATGACCCGGAAGCATTTCTGGAAAATGAACTGACAAGTAAAATAGCCGAAAAGTTAATTGGAAAACAAAAAGAGCGATTATTCAAAACTTTTGAACTGCGTGATGAGGCTGTGTATTGCAAAATCTATGGCGGCAAAGGCATAGAACCGTCAGCCAAAAAGCAAATGGAATTGGCTACCCTGTTGCCTGTGAGTATACAAGGTGCATTGATGCCCGATGCGCACATGGGCTTCGGTCTACCGATTGGTGGTGTGTTGGCTACGGAAAATGCTGTAATCCCTTATGCGGTGGGAATGGATATCGGTTGCCGGATGGCACTGTCGATCATTGATGAGAGTGAAAGTTTTCTGAACAGGTTTGAATACCAGATCAAACAAGCCTTACGAAACCATACGCATTTCGGTATGGAAGGTGGCTTGGAGAACCGCCAGGAACATGAGATATTAGATAGCCCCATATTTAACGAGATACCATTTTTAAAACCTCTGCGCGGCAAAGCGGTCCGGCAATTAGGTACATCTGGCAATGGCAACCATTTTGTTGAATTTGGCGAGATCGAACTCTTACACGGTAACAGCCTGGGCTTGCCTGCAAAGAAGTATACCGCATTGTTAACGCACTCGGGAAGCCGTGGATTGGGTTCTGCGATAGCAAGGCATTACACGCAGATTGCCATGAATACCTGTAAACTACCGCGGCAGGCCCAGCAATTGGCATGGCTGGATATGAACAGCGAAGCAGGGCAGGAATACTGGCTTACCATGACGTTGGCAGGTGATTATGCGCAGGCTTGCCACGAACGCATTCATGCAAACCTGTTAAATGCTCTAGGCGTAAAAGCATTGTATGTAGTGGAAAATCACCACAACTTTGCCTGGAGAGATCAGCTGGCTGATGGAAGACAAGTAATTATTCACCGCAAAGGTGCTACACCGGCCCACCATGGTGAACTGGGTATAATTCCCGGAAGTATGACCACGCCGGCTTATCTTGTTTCTGGTAAGGGTTCTAATGATGCACTATACTCTGCATCACATGGTGCCGGTCGCGCAATGAGCAGGCAAAAGGCCAAGGATAGCATGACGGTGTCGGCCATGAAAAAGCTACTGGGGAATGCGGGCGTTACCTTATTAGGCGGAACGGTCGAAGAAAACCCCTCTGCTTATAAAGATATCGAAATGGTAATTGCTGCTCAACGTGATCTGGTTAATATTGAAGGAAAGTTCTTTCCACGTATCGTTAGAATGAATAAAGAGTAGCGTTTACGCTTATTCTACGAGATAATTTTGGCCTTTGAGATGATCTCAGAGGCCATGTTAAATTAATCTAGACTATAGATTAAATCAAATCCTTTAATATTGTAATTAATTATAAATATATTTGTCATATAATTAATTATATATATATTTGAGGATGTTCATTTCACTCATCAGGCACTATTTTTGATACAAAAATACTTTAAAATATAGATTATGGCATACATAAAAGAGCCCAAAGACGTTGACCTGGTGGTAGGCCCGAATAAGCTAAGTAAAAAGGATATCGCAATGATCACAAAAGCAGCTAAAGCATACGGGGACACTGGTGTCAAGGCAACAGTTGTTGAAAAGAAAATAGTCTTAGCTTTAAAATAAACTTAGAAGGGATAATCTGATTTTTAAAAATTCTTATTTTCAATGGTGTTTTGACATATTATTCACTAAACATAAATTAAAGAGTCTGGCATTAAGGTCTTGTCCCTACTTTTTATCAATCAGCTTATTATTAACTGCGATAGCGAGAACATGTTCCCGGTAGCTACGGCTTAACGGAATAGTAAAAGATTGGATAAATATCTCATTACCTTCAATCCTTTCTATATGTCTCAAAGCAACCATATAAGATTTATGCACACGCATGAACAAATTGCTGTCAAAGGTTAGTTCCAGGTTTTTAAGATTGGCCAGCGTAGTATATTTTCCTTTTATTGTTATAATGTTTACATAATTCTGCATGCTTTCCAGATAGAGTACATCATCAAAAAATATCCTCTCATATTTATTGCCACAGCGGATGAAAAAGTAATCCACTAACTGAGCCGGGTGCTCTTTTTTTCCAGCCAAAGTAAAATTAAGGAAACGCTGGTAGTCCCTCGCTTTAGTAACTGACATCAAAAACCGGTCGAACGTAATGGGTTTTAACAGATAATCCAGTACATTCAATTGAAAGCCTTCGAGCGCGAAATTAGGATAGGCGGTGGTAATGATCACCATGGGTGGGTTTTTAGTGATCCGCAAAAAATCCAGTCCACTCATTTTGGGCATTTGTATATCCAGAAAAATCAGATCCACAGGTCTAGTTTCCAGTAACTGAATCAACTGAAGGGGATTTTCACAGGTGCCGATGGGCTCAAGGAAGTCCACATCCTGTACAAAATCGGTCAATCCTTCTCTAGCCAGTGGTTCGTCATCTACAATTACACAGTTGATCATCATTTAATAATTTATTTCAGGAACAAGTGATAGGGCAAGTTCTTTTAACGCTATTTGCAAACTAACAGAATATATATCGCCCTTGCGGGTAACAGTGAGCTGGTACTCACCAGGGTAAACCAAGTCCAGCCTACGCTGAACATTTTTTAATCCAATTCCGCCAACTTCGTTAATTAAGCCTTCAGCAGTTGTATTGCTTACTGTCATATCTAACAAATGTTGATCGAGAGAAATGCAAATATCAATACATCCATCAAGCTCTGGATCCCTCGAAACATGCTTAAATGCATTTTCTACAAAAGTCATCAGGATAAATGGCGCTATCCCCAAATGGTCGGCATAAAAATCATTGGCACTGAATGTTACTTTCAATCTACTACTTTGGCGCAGCTTTTCCAGCTCGATAAAGTTTTTGAGGTATCCGATTTCCTTGCTCAAAGAAATTTGCTGTTCGTTACAGTCATAAAGCTGATGACGCAGCAGATCAGAAAACTTAGCCAGGGCCGAGGAAGCTAAATCTGGATTTCTACGGATCAGGATAAATATAGAATTGATGCTATTGAATAAAAAATGTGGGTTAAACTGATGTTTTAAAAATTTAAGTTCCGTCTCCAGCTTTTCTTTTTCGATCAGTTCTTGTCGGCGTTGCTCCAATATGCTGTTTTTCATTAGCTTAATCGTCATGGCAAGGCTCATGCTGGCAAATGCCGAAGGCAAAGCATAGCCGAGAAAGTAGTAGAAACAGTTAGAACCAGCTCCATACAGCTCAGTAAGGCTTTTACCGGTAAATGCTGAACTCGCGTAATAACCGGCTACTATTAGCAGTGCAGTAATTAACACTGTCGAAATCAAAGCACTGAAATAAGCAGTATAATTTCTTGTTTGCAGGTAAGTTGGAATGAGGAAATAGAGATTAAAGTAAACCGCAAGTGCCTCACATACCACATAAAACAGATATTTCAGACTATAAGGTAAAAAAATGATATTCGCTGCAGCTTTAAACGGATTGCCGAAAGCTACCGTTAACCATAGATAATGGTACAGGCACCAAAAAGGAATATGATAGAGTTTGTACCTGAAAAACCAGTGCTGCTCCGGCCCCTCATTCCATAAGTTGTTCATACTAAATACCATTGAATAATCTAAGTTAAGCTATTTATAAACCTGATGTACAGAGTATTTATGAACGGCCTGTTATTATTGATGAGTTGTGCACAGCGAAGGTTAATCCGTTTATCCGTCATTCATCAATTAAACCGGTCTTGTCATCAAACGGATTATTACATGTATACTTTGAAAGATTTCTTTGCTTCTATTAAAAATCGCAAAGAATTTTATCATGTCAAAGAAATTAACATTGTTATTTATGCTGCTTGGACTGGTACGCATTTCAGTTGCACAGCAGGTAGTATCCGGAAAACTGACCGATTCCACAGGACAGCCTGTTCTTTATGCAACTGCATCATTATTGAGATCAGCAGACAGTACATTGGTGCGCTCTGCCCTCACTGGGGAGGACGGTTTATACCACCTGGAAAATATTGGTCCTGGCAAATATCTATTAAGATTAAACAGCATCGGCTACAAAGCGAAATATACTGCTACGTTTGAGCTGGCTCCAGACATACCGCTAAAAATGCTTGATACGTATATATTGTACGAGAATAGCAATCCACTTAGCGAAATTGTCGTCCGCGGTCAGCGGTCCCTTTTTAAACAAAGAGCTGAGGGGACAGTAGTTAATGTGGAGAATAGCTTAATGAGCAAAGGTAGCTCCGTTCTTGAAATATTAGAGCGTTCGCCAGGGGTTATAATTGACCACCAGAATAATGGAATCATGTTAAACGGGAAAAATGGGGTAATGGTGATGCTGAATGGAAAGCCTATGCGAATGGCTTTAGACCAGATAGTAAATATGCTTGGCGGTATTAGCGCAAACGATATTGCAAAAGTAGAATTACTCACTAGTCCGTCCTCCGCTTACGAGGCCGAAGGTAGCGCCGGACTAATCAATATTGTGACAAAAAAAAGCGTGCTTGAAGGAACTAACGGATCTGTTTCTATAACCGCTGGATATGGCTATGGTGAAAAAGCAACAGGAAGTATAAGCCTTAACCACAATGCGGGAAAAACTAATCTGTATGGTTCTTATAATTATTCACGGGACCAGGCTTACAGTGATTTTCATGCAATAGGCACAGAGCAGGAACCATTACTTGGTGGGCTGGCATCCTCCGATTTCTTGAGCACAGACAAACTCCTTTTAAACAATCACCAGGCTGGAGCCGGCCTGGATTTAAAATTGAACAATAGTTTAACCATTGGTGGCAGCATAAACTACAATGCCAGCAATACCACCATCCATACGGTCAACCGGGGCGAATATTTTATTGAACCAGCCAATATTTACAACCTTAATGCCTCCATAAACGGTGTTAATCGCTGGAGGAACATCAGCTCGGGCATTTACGCTGAACAGCAGTTCAAAAAAGGTGACAAGCTCTCGTTAAACATCGATTACATTAATTATAAAAATGATTACCCGATAGATGTACAAAGTACTTTCCTCGACCAAAATGGCAATCAGGCAGGGAGTAACGATACCCTTTTTTCACCGCTATCAAAAGGATTATCCAACACGCATATCCTCATCTGGTCTCCTAAAATTGATTATACCAGGCAGTTGGGCGCTAAAATATCCTTTACAGCCGGGTTGAAGGTAACACAAACGCGAACAACCAGCAGATCAGCTATTCAAAGTCTGGTCGATGGAGAATACGTTAGCCGGCCTTCAGCTATGAATGATATCATGATGAAAGAACAAATTGGGGCTGTATACAGTTCAATCAAAGTTCTCCTTAGTAGCAACACAGAAATGGTTGCAGGATTGCGCTATGAGTACTCTGACACGCGGATGGATGATCCCTCAGCGGCTCGCAATATAGCCGACAGGCGCTTAGGCGTTTGGTTTCCCAATTTCCAGGTATCAACAAAAATCGATACAGATACAGAATGGTTTTTATCCTATTCCAAAAGGATCAGCCGGCCTTCATACAATGATCTGGCCTCGTATATTACATATAATGGCCCAAGTTCAGTTAACACCGGCAATCCGTTATTAAAACCGACCGTCACTAATAATCTCAGACTTGGTTTTGATAACCACGGATATGCTTTTTCTGTATTATTAAGTCGGGATGACCACCCGATTGCCCGTCATCAAATCGTTTACACTGCCGATAAACTGCAAATGGCTGTTTCCCCTCAAAATCTGATTTTCCAGAACAACCTTACTTTTCAGGCAACCATTCCGTTGCCGATTACCCGCTGGTGGACGATGGACTACAACCTGAATGCTGGTTGGCACCGTTTTAAACTAGATTATACAGCTCAATCTGTCAGTAAAACCTATTTCAGCTCCAGCCTGAATACTAGCAATGTTTTTAAACTACCTGCTCAATTTTCTTTAGAGCTTTCTGGTTATTACAATTCTGCCTTTTACAATGGCTCTAAGAAAGTTGATGGCTATGGAGTGTTAAACGCCGGCATCAAAAAGGCGTTTAAAGGGAATGGCGGAACTATACAATTGTCGTTATTAGATATGTTGCAAACGGGTACTGTCACCAGTTATTTTGGCGCGTTAACAACTGAAGCCTTCGATTTAAACTCGCATGTAGATTTTCATCCGGAATCAAGTAAATACTTGATCTTTAAACTGTCTTACACAAGAGCCTTTGGTTCTGCAACTGGCTCAACTTCAAAAAGGAAGCTAAAAAACGCCAGCGATGAAATTGAACGGATTCTGCGATAAAGCTTTTACTCCTCTTGCGTTGGTTGTTGCAATTCGTTTTTGAAAAACATAAAATTCTCGGACGTTGGTTGCAGTGACCCCATATATCTGGTATTGGAAACAGTTTTTCCATCGGGCGAACTGAAGAATATCCATACGTGAACGGTTCCTGGAACCAGTGTTGTTTGTAATGCGCGTACGGTTGACAATGCATCCCGTGTGACGGTAGATTCTTTATATTTTTCGCTCAATCCCTTTGTACTTTCCCAAACCATTACCTGTAGTATGTCCTTTCCGTTTTTCTTCAGGCTTGAAGTTGGGGCAGTCTCCCAGGTTAACAAAAAGTCATTATCTTCCAGTAAAGTCAGACTGCCGCCCCATGCTATATCACCACAACCACGGCTAAATATTACCTTTTCATAGTCTATCTCAAAATTAGGATGTTCCCCCTTGATGGCATGTTCAATATTGTATTCCATAGCCATTTGAAAACCTGGTAGCTTGTTTGTCTTTTTATCAAATCCTATTTTGATCTGTTTTTTAAATTTGGATAACATTTTTGACATTAAGCCAAGCTTCAGATTTTGTGGTTGTGGCTTTGCGCCCTTTTTCTTATTATTCTTTCCAGGCGCGCTTTTAACCACATCTATGTCTTTCCACTTCGTAGTTACCACATTACCTGTTTTACCATTAATGGTCCCTATAGCTCCTTTTTTTACAATGATTCCCATAATTATTTATTGTTTATCCCAAACCAGTGGGCCTGTATATACACTATTAGAAACCCTCTCCCTGTCGGCAGAGGTAAAACACAGATATGTCTCTATGACCATTTTTCCAGAATAAGCCGGTAATGGAACTATCTGTCTTTCTTCTGTCCGGTAGGCACCGTGAAAAATTTTAAACGCCTGTAAAGTTTCAGGAAGGTAAGCAACACACATGATCTGGTCATTCTCGTCACAGCCTTCTGTATCCAGGTCAGCCTCCCATGTAAAGGAAATTTTGTTATCTGTTAAACTTACCTGAGGATTTAAGGGCGCTGGAATATCTCCAATGGAGAGGACTACTTTTTTGAAATCTACCGCCTTATTCGGGTAGGAACCAGTAATTGCCCCAAGTTTGTTTACTGAACTGGCAAGATTATAGGCACTCCAACCTGGGTCTTTCGGACTATTTTTCATACTCACCTTTACAAAATCCTGTACCGGACCGAGTAAAAATGTGATAAGAGCAGTGCCCATTTGATTGGACAATTGTGCATCTGTAAATTTTGTCGGTTTGCTAACTCTTCTGGTAGTTAATTTGCCCAGGCGATAGTAGGTAACATAGTCTCCCCATCTACCAACCGGCCCGCCTGGCTGGCCATTCTTGTATTTTCCCATGACTTATTTCTGGTTAGATGATTTAAATTTTATGCAAGATAATAATTACTTATATTAGAAACAATAATGAAGTTAATTAGAAACTATTATGAACGTATATTTCTCAAGCAATTGATAAGCAGTGGTTAAGGGTTTTTTAAGGCTTTTACCCTTAGCGAACCCTTAGCGAAGGCTTAGAGAACCCTTAGAGAACCCTTAGAAAATATAGGTTTAATCTACGTTCATTATACGTTTAAAACACGTTGAAACATGTGAAGGTGTTTATTTGAGTTCTTTTGACATATAATCGCTAAGTATCGGATCACCATAATTTATTCTTGCTGTTCTGGATCAAAGGAATGAATGAACTGAACGGTCACTATTAAATTGAGTTTTTCTACCTTCAATTTCCGGTAATTTTTAAGACCAGATATAGCCTTTATTAACCCTCTGAAGTGACTAAATTCCCTAAACCAGCAAACGAGAAAGATCGTATCCGGGCTTTGCATCAGTATGCAATATTAGATTCATTGCATGAGGACGAATTTGACAGGATTACGGAACTCGCTGCGCTGATTTGCGATACGCCGATTTCACTGGTTTCCCTTATTGATGATGAACGGCAATGGTTTAAATCAGTTGTAGGGCTTGATATCACAGAAACCAGTCGTGAATTATCCTTTTGCCAATATACTATTATGGAGACAGGTATCTTTGAGGTCAGCGATGCTACCCTTGATGTCCGTTTTATGGATTGCGAGATGGTAATCAACGCGCCCGGAATCATATTTTATGCTGCTTACCCACTGATCGATCCGCAAGGTTATGCACTGGGGACGCTGGTAGTGTGTGATCATCGGCCTCGAAAATTATCGGTAAAACAAAAACGGGGATTGAAACTGCTGACCGATGAGGTAACCGCGCTAATTATTCAAAGAAGGGAGAAAGAAGAATTAAAACATTTTGAAAAGATTTTCATGTTATCAGATGATCTTATCTGTATCAATAATGCTGAAGGTGGCTTTACCAAGGTTAATCCTGCCTTTAAAAAACTTTTGGGTTGGGACACTGATTTTTTACTCCGGACCTCGGTATTTGATCTCATCCATCCTGATGACCTTGGAGAAACGATGAACGAAATCAGACAGCTTGCCACCGGAGAAAAGGCTATCAACTATACACACAGGTTCAGGACCAGCGACGATCAGTATAAAACTATACAATGGACTATAACGCCTGAAGTTTCTACTGGCAACCGATTTGCCATAGGGCGAGATATCAGTACCGTAGTACACCAGCGTGAAGAACTGGAAATAGCAAAACTGCAGGCGGAACAAGCCAATATTGCAAAATCGGAGTTTCTCGCCAACATGAGCCATGAAATCCGGACACCCCTAAATGGCGTAATCGGGTTCACTGACCTGGTGTTAAAAACTGACATGAATGCAACCCAGCAGCAGTATTTGTCTATTGTAAACCAGTCAGCCAATTCCTTGCTGGAGATTATTAATGATATTCTCGACTTTTCAAAAATTGAAGCCGGTAAACTGGAAATGGATATTGGTAAACATGATATCTATGAAATGGCCAGACAGGCGACAGAGATTGTTACTTATCCGATACAGGAAAAGGGACTAAAGATGATTCTGAATATACCAGATGACCTTCCACGATTTATCTGGACCGATGCAGTTCGGATGAAACAGATTTTAGTTAACCTTCTCGGAAATGCAGCTAAATTCACTGAAAAGGGCACTATCGAATTAAAGATTATTGTACTTGCGATCAATGGCGCTGAGGCCCTGTTAAGGATAGGCGTAAAGGATACGGGAATTGGGATAGGTCAAGATATGCAGGAGAAAATTTTTGAAGCTTTTGCTCAGGAGGATGCATCCATTACAAAGAAATATGGGGGAACCGGGCTAGGGTTAACTATCTCTAACAGGCTATTGGCATTAATGGGCAGTTACCTGCAATTGAAGAGTGTAGCTGGTTCTGGCAGCTTCTTTTATTTTGATGTGAATTTTAAAACTGAACAAGGTGATGCCAGCCCAGAACGCCTGTACCGCAGGAAAGACGGTGCATCAGTAGACAGCCCCTTGAGCAAAATATTGATTCTCATTGCAGAAGATAATCCAATTAATATGCTATTAACCAAAACCGTACTAAAAAGGATTGTCCCGGGCGCAACACTCATCGGGGCTTGCAATGGGAGAGAAGCATTGAATTACTGCAAAACCCGGTTTCCTGATCTGATCCTGATGGATATCCAAATGCCCGATATGAACGGTTATGAGGCTACAACCCGGATCAGGGCCTTAGAGGTTCATTCACATGTTCCCATTATAGCCGTTACTGCAAGTAGCCTGGAGAGTGACAATAAACGCTGTCTGGATGCTGGTATGGATGATGTAATAACCAAGCCGTTTGTTGAAGAGACAATTGCGGCCGCTATTGATAAATGGATTTTTCATCAGGAATAACCCACACTATTTTCTATTCTCTCCCAATTGTAATAAATGCATTTCCTGTAAACAAAACAATTGATGTTTTAATTACCCATACATAATTTTACCACCGGAATAATTTTTGTATAATTTAAACATCGAAACCAGCTATGTTCATCTTACGTGGAATGGCAATACTGCCGCTGTCTTTTTTATATTTACTATCAGATTTTGTGGCTTTCCTGGCGTTTCACCTCATTAAATACCGCTATAAGATCGTCTTTGATAATCTGAAAAGGTCTTTTCCTGAAAAAACAGAAAAGCAAATCCTGGGTCTGACCAGAAAATTTTATGTAAACCTGACTGACTGGCTGGTAGAAACTTTGAAGGCGTCGGTAATGAGCGCTGAACAGTTTCAAAAACGTGTGAAATTTGTTAATCCAGAAATTCTGCAAGCATACCTTAAAGAAGGAAAGTCGGTGGTAATTATGGCCACCCACCAGTTCAATTGGGAATGGATGCTGCTGGCAGGTTGCCTGCAATTTAAAATTCCTATAGACGCAATTTATATGCCTGTCAGCAATAAAAAGGTCGAAAAATTTGTACTGAAAATCCGCTCAAGGTTTGGTGGGTTACCAATACCTAAAGACGAAACTTTGCCTACGGTGGTAAAACGCATTAAAGAACAACGAATTATAGCCCTCGTGGCCGATCAGATTCCGGCAAAAGATAACCAGAATAAATACTGGACCAATTTTCTCCATCAGGACACGGCTTTTTATATGGGAGCTGAATCACTGCCTAAAATTACTAAACTACCTGTAGTTTTCATGGCAATACACAAGGTGAAAAGGGGATATTACGAAGTGACGCTCGAAAAAATAGCCGAACCACCATATCAATACCAAGCAGAAGAAATATTGCCTGCATACGTGCGGAAGACCGAAAAGTTAATTAGTTCCGATCCTGCTGGCTGGTTGTGGAGCCACCGCCGCTGGAAATACCAGCGAGGGGCTTATGAATAGCTTTATTCTTTGCTGCGAAGGAATGCCGCCAGCTGATTTAGCGTAGGGTAATCAAACATATCGGTGATCTCCAGTTTGCCCGGCCATGTTTCGTCAATACGCTGGTACAACTGCGCAAGCAACAGAGAAGTTGTGCCCAGTTCGAATATATTATCGTCCGGCTGGATGTTCTTGTCTGGCAAGAGTTCATCGCAAATGTTTTTCAGTGTTTGTTCTATAGTGCTTGCTTCGGGCGTTTCATTGTTTTCCGCCAGTTTCCTTGCCTGGGCACCAAGTTCTTCAATAATGCTGTTGAATTCCCCATCCAGGTACCTGTTCCCTAACAGGTACCGTTGTATCTTTCCGCTGGTGGTTTTTGGCAATTTCTGTACAGGAATAACCTCTGCTATGTCAATCCCCGCAGATTCATTTACGGTTTTTTTAATTGAAGAAACTTTTGGAAAGAAATCTGCCGCAGTCCCTTTATGAAGTACAAATAAGATAATCTGATCCTGAATATCAGTTGGTCTGCGTACACCGCAGGCGGCTATTTTTCCTTTTTCGATATCCAGACGTTCTTCTGCAATGATCTCAATATCATGTGGGTAATAATTCTGACCATTAATAAAAATGATATCCTTTTCCCTGCCTGTGACAATCAATTCATCCTTATCGTTTAAAAAGCCGAGGTCGCCTGTATTCAACCAGCCATTATGGATTATTTCTGCATTGAGCGCTGGCATGTTCAGGTAGCCTTTGGTAACGTTATCCCCTTTAATTTCAATCCTACCGATTGTGTGAGGAGGTAAAACCTGCTGTTCTGTTCCTGTGATGCGTATTTCACAGCCTTCCACCGCTTTGCCTTCAACTACAAAAAGTACCCCATTTTCGTCGGGCCGTACCTGTGTTCCGGTGGACAAAGTGCTGCGGCTGAGTGTTACAAATTGTAGTGCTTTGCCAGCTTCGGGAAATGCTACCGCCAGGCTTGCCTCTGCTAAACCATACACCGTAAACATGGTTTCAGCTTTCAGGCCATAGGGCTCAAAAGTTTGCAGGAATTGCTGCACCAGTGGTACCGAAATTGGTTCAGCTCCGTTAAAGATCAACCTGATGTTTGACAAGCTAATTTGTCCTTCTTTGGCGGCCGACCAGGCATTAAGGCAATGCTGGTAACCAAAGTTTGGCGAGCAGGTAACTGTGATTAGCTGCTGACTAATTTTATGGAGCCAAAGCAGAGGGCGCCGGATGAACAACTCCGTGGGCATCAGATGCTGGTTGATCCCAAAAAAAAGCGGAGTTAAGTGAAATCCAATCAGTCCCATATCATGGCTGAGCGGCATCCAGCTGAAAGTAGCGTCTATACTACTCATTTTCATGCCTTTGCCAATGCCTGAGATATTGGTAATCAGGTTTTTATGCGTGAGTACAACTCCTTTAGGATCACTGGTGGTACCCGAGGAAAATTGTATAAAAGCAATATCATTTTCGTCAGCTTCTTCCATTTTGCCCGGGGTGCTGAAAGAAGGGATTTCTTCTACTATAAACAGGCGGGTTTTTAGCATAGCCCATTCCTGTTCAAGCCCATTTTTTTCTGCGAATTTTTCCAGTCTTGAGACGTTAGGCTGGTCTACCATGATCCGTGGACGGCTGAGCTGCCTGAGAATACGGAACAGCTTCCATTTGTGTTCGTCAGAGATACCAAATGACACTGGTACTGCCGTTATTCCACCTAAAATGGAAGCCCAGAAACCTTCTAGAAAAGCCTCATTCCGTTGTGTAATCAGAACGAGTTCGTCTCCTTTGTCCGCTCCGGACTGTTGAAGATGGTACAGCAGGCCTAGCGCCCGGGTACGAAGTTGAGCATAGGTAATACTATGGCTTTCGTGTTCAGCTTTGATGAAATGTATGGCTGATGAAGAATTGATATGGTGGTTGAGTGCTGCTGTTAGCGTAGTGGCTTGATTCATTTTGAATGATTAAATCCTGCTATTATTATCTGCTAATAAATAGGCAAATTTAAGCATCTCTTTATTTCATCAAAACACCTATAACAGTACAAATAGGCATCTTTATGTCAAAATGCGGGATATGAAATGATAATGCCACAAAAAAGCCGGCGATATAAAATGATAACCAAATCGTCATTTTATATCGCCGGCAGAAAGCTGATAGTCGTATCCATATTATAACCTGACCATTGCGGGTAAATATTTGGCGATCAGATCTTCGTAATAAGGTTTTAGTTCTGACACCACTGGCGGTTTCGGACTTTTCGAATAAAGGTCATAGGGATTGAATTTATCTACCCATTTAAACATTTCCTGGTCGTGCGCATTAAGCAGGTGATCATATGAATGTTCACGGTGCTGCGAATAAAAAGAGTGATAACGGATCATATACAAGGCTTCTTCCGGAAGATAATCTTTGGTAATATGGTAAAGATATTCATCATGTCCCCATGACATGTGCACTTTATCCAAGCCACACTGATGTGTATATACACCGTATTTGGTATTGTAGCGTTCATCTGTGCTGTCAGGATTATCTGCGAAGAATTCAGGGTAAACAATCTTATTCGAAAATTTGCATCCAACAGGGAATGAATCACCAACCACGTTCCATTGCGGTTCTCCAAAAAGGCAGAGTACCTTACCCAGGTCGTGGATAAAACCAGTCAGTACAAACCAGTCAGGATGGCCATCAGCGCGGATTGCCTCTGCAGTTTGCAGCAAATGCTGGAGCTGGTCGAGTGAAATATCCGGATCTGAGTCATCAATTAGTGTATTCAGGTATTCCATTGCCGACCACCATGGCATTTCTTTTTTATCAAATTTGAGGAAGTTCTCCTTTTTAGCCAGTACATTCCCGTAGGTCTGGTATTTATGGTTAAGGCGATAGAATTCACGCACCGCGTCTATTTCCGGGCTGTCATAGTTTCTAAATTCCTCTTTACTTTTGGCAGGGGTACCTGGTTCAGGGTACCGCTTTAAAACGTCATCTTCCCAATCCTCTATGCTAGACAAGGGAGAAATTTCCTCTTTGCTTAACTCTTTCATAAAATTTAGTTTTATCGTTAAAAATCAATTAATTACTTACCAAAACACGGTGTATAATGCTGCAAGTATGCCGCAAATAATTACCGAGGCCACCATAAATGAGGGACTTACTTTAAACATTTTTGTATCTATTTCTAATCCCTGCGGATTGTCTTTGCTTTTCGGATCGGCGAGAGTGATGATGGTCATTACCGCAATAATAATGCAGAAAACCCAGGACATGCGGTTTAAAAACGGGATTGGCTCAATTGCACCCTGGGTAATTTCAGGAAGGAATTTAAAAAAAGTAGACAACGGGATAGTGAGCAATGCTGCTGTTAATGCCGCCCTTGAAGTAGTCCTTTTCCAGAAGAAACCAAGTAAAAAGATGGCAAATACGCCCGGCGAAATGAAACCAACATATTCCTGTATAAACTGGTACACCTGATCGAAACTGCGCAGGGCAGGGGCAATGATGATTGCGATCAACGAAGCCAGGACTACCGACCAGCGTCCTACGTTCACCATTTTTTTCTCAGATGCTTCTTTATTGATAAACTTTTTATAGATATCAAGAGTGAATATGGTGGCTATACTATTACACTTTCCGGCCAATGAAGCTACAATTGCTGCGGTAAGTGCCGCAAATGCCAGTCCTTTGATACCTGTTGGCAGTAAATTCATTAGTACCGGATAGGCATGATCGGGTTTTACTGTTCCAGAGGCGTCTACCATTTCCTGACGGAAATAGCCGTGCTGGTACAATACATATGCACAAATACCTGGGATGACCACAATCAGCGGAATCAGCAGTTTAAGGAAGGCCGCGAACAACAATCCACTGCGTCCTGTTTTCAAATCTGCACCCAATGCGCGTTGTACAATGTATTGGTTACAGCCCCAGTAATTGAGGTTATTGATCCATAAACCACCTACCAGTACCGCCAGTCCGGGAAGCTCGCTATAAAATTTATCTCCCTTTGAAAAGATCATGTGGAAGTGATCGCTGGCTTCAGTCCTCAGTACAGGAAGGGCTCCCAAAACCGTGTTGATACTAAGTTTATCAGACACCATGTCCAGCGCCATGTAACAGGTTATTAGTCCGCCCGCTACCAGAACAAACACCTGGATCACATCTGTATAACCGATCACCTTCATACCACCAAGGGTAATAATGGTTGAAAATACCGCCAGTGCCAGTACGCAGATATTGAAAGGAATGCCTGTAATGGTTTCTATGGCGATTGCGCCTAAAAAGAAAATAGAAGTAAGGTTTACAAATACATAAACCAGCAACCAGAATACTGCCATTAAGGTACTTACAGTATTGTTGTACCTGCCGGAAAGAAACTGCGGCATGGTATAGATTTTATTTTTGAGATAGATGGGCAAGAAAAATACGGCCACAATAATCAGTGTGGCAGCGGCCATCCATTCATAACTTGCAATGGCAAGGCCCATTGCAAATCCTGAACCAGACATCCCAATGAAATGTTCTGCAGAGATATTTGAGGCAATAATAGAGGCACCAATGGCCCACCAGGTGAGTGAACCTTCGGCCAGGAAGTAGTCTTTGGTACTGGAGCCCGAAGTTCTTTTCTGACGGTAAACCCAATATCCATATCCTGCCACGATGATAAAATAAATTAAGAAAACAATGTAATCGTATGGTGCTAAATGATTCATGTAAAGGCGTGTAAACAGCTGCCTGATTAATTTCAGGCAGCTGTATTAATTCAATACTTAATTATAAACAAAGATGAGGAATCATCATAGTATTGTATAGAATTAATTATAGCCAGGATTTTGCACCAGTTTAGGGTTTAATTGCATTTCAGCTCTTGGTACCGGGAATATCCGGTGGTTTGGATCTGCATCTGTTTTGATACTATAGGTTCTCTCAAATAGTCCGTAACGGATCAGGTCATTTCTGCGCCAGCCTTCCATTGGGAACTCTCTTCCGCGTTCATCAAGAATATCATTTAATGTAACTGCTGCCACAGGAGCGGCTTTAGCCCTTGCCCTCACCTGATTTACCAAGCTAACAGGTGTATGACCCAATGTAGGGGTAGCACCACGTAAAATAGCTTCTGCTTTTTCCAGCAATACATCAGCGTATCTGAACATCGGTACGTCATTTCCTTGGTCACGCACAGGGCTCAAACTATCAGGATAGAATTTAATACTGCGGGCTCCTTCCTCATTGGCCAGTTCATCATTTCCTACATCAAAAGTGGCTACGTTTCTAAAAATAATGTCTGGTGTAAATTCAAGCTGGTGCTGTACTACAGCTGTTGGGCTAGGGCCATTATAAGCATCACTCAAGCCTTTATTGGTAGTAGTTACAATAATTGGTGAACCATCATTCAAAAACTGTTTACCTATCAGGTATTGTTTTTTCCTTACATCATTTGCATCGTTGTACAATGCAATAAATGTCGGTAAGGTATACATCGGTCCCGCCGGTGTGTATGGCATTTTGTATTTGGTTTGCAGGCTTGGGTGCATGGTAAAACGTGCATAAGTCATACCCAATGCGTTTAAACCATCATAAGGAATAGCAAAGATAAAATCCTTAGGAGCAGTAGTCGTATTGTTTGGTTTGAACATGGCTAAATAGTCAGCAGTAAGCTCATATTGTCCGCCGGAAATGATATTATCACACATGGTCACCGCATCCTGCCATCTGGCTGTGCCGGTATAGTATTGTGCATTCAGATACATTTTTGCAAGTATTGCATAAGCCAGGTATTTTGTTGGTCTGCCATACGTTGACGAACCAGTAGTGGCACTCAGGTTGGGTATCTGAGCCAACAATTCTGTCTCGATAAAAGAAAAGATTTGTGCACGCGGTTTTGTGGCCAGATCTGCCGTTGGGTCAGCGAAAACGGTAGTCAATGGTACGTTACCGAACAGGTCCATCATATAGAAGTAGCAAAGCGCACGCATAGTTTTAACCTCAGCAAGCGTTTGTACTTTAGCAGGACTTTCAGGTGCGCTGGCAAAAATGTTAAGGACCTGGTTACACTGGCCTATAGTTCCGAATCCCCATGACCAGCAGGAGCCTACGTTCCCGTTGTCAGCATTATATGTATGGAGAAACAGTTGCGCATACGTTGCGCCATCGTACCAGTTTCCACCACGAGCTACCAGCACGTTTTCATCTGCGCTCAGATTTTGTACAAACCAGTACGGACGTCCCGGAGCGGTATAAAATGAAGTATAAATTGGTCCAGTAGCCTGTAAAAACTGGGCTGCATTAGTTGGGAAATTATCAGGAGTTAATGCTGACCCTGGTACAGTGTCAAGCTTTGTACAGCCCGTAAGTGATGTAGCTGCTGCCAGTAAAACCAGCAGGTTAGATTTTATATATTTTTTGAAATAATTCATGTCGATTGATTTTGAGGGTTCTTATAAATCTAATTGCAGGCCGGCAAGGAAACTGCGGGTTCTAGGATAGAAGTTATTACTATCTACACCAATGAACTGTCCGCTTTGCTGGTTATTTACGTTTAAACTCAATTCCGGGTCAACGCCTCTGTAGTTGGTTATGGTGAGTAAGTTGGTGCCGGTTATGTAGACGCGAATATTTTTAACATAATTTCCTGCTATTTTAAATTTGTACGCCAATGTAGCATTACTCAATCTGATAAAATCGCCATCTTCCAGGTATTTTGTTGAATAGCGGTTGGCATTGATATCCGTTACCGGTTCGCTAAGTGTGAGGGTGGGAATACCATGCGTTGATGCCTGTGCCGGTGTATTGAAACTGGCCAGTGATGCATTCATGATTTTATTTCCACCTTGTCCGCGGAAAAAGAAGTTCAGCGTCCATTTTTTATAGCTGAAATCATTGCCCCATCCAAAGATATAGGTCGGCTGTGCATTCCCCGCATAGGTCTGATCACTACTAACCGGGGTAGTAGTTGGTTGTCCGTTGGCACCTTGAAATGTAGATACGCCATTGACAACACCTAAATATTTAAGTGTGTAAAATTCTCCCAAAGGGTATCCTGCTTCAATAATTGAAACCCTGATTCCACTTTGGCCTGGTCCTTCAGGACCACCTGTATAGATTTTTGATATATTGTCTCCAAGGGAAACAATCCTGTTTTTATTGAAAGATATGTTACCGTAAGTACCCCAGGTAAAGTCTTCCGTTTTCACAGGAGTACCGTTTAAACTGATTTCCACACCTTTGTTAGACATGCTGCCTACATTGGAAATTGTGGTTGATACATAGTTGTTAATCAGCGAAACCGGTCTTGGATAAATCATATCCGTAGTTTTCTTGTTGTATACATCAACTGAACCGCCCAATCTTCCCTTTAATAGTGAGAAATCGATACCAGCGTTTGTAGTGGCAGTACTTTCCCATTTCAGATCTGGATTCGGATTTTGCGATACACCAATTGCACCAACATAAGTTCCGCCAGTATAGAAACTTCCTTTTGTATCATATAGTGTAAGCGGGGTATATGAAGAGAATCCTAATGCATTTCCCGTTTTACCGTAACCTACACGTACTTTCAAGTCGTCAAACAGGCTTTGAGATTTCATGAAATTCTCATCAATGATCCTCCAGGCCGCAGATCCCGCAGGGAAATATCCCCATTGATTGTTTTTACCAAAGGCATTCGAACCATCACGACGGATCGAAGCCTGCAAAATATATTTACCGAGGTAGCTATAGTTTAACCGTGAATAGAAAGATATGAGCTTTAATGTTTCCTCTCTTGTTGTGCCGAAATCTGCGCGGTTTCCTGTTTGGTAGCCCAAACCAAGGTTGTTTGAACCGGTACCATCACCAGGAAAGTTTTGTGCTACAGATTGGAATCCGTCACCTGAGTTGGTTTCATCGTAAGAATATCCAACTAGTGCTTTAAAGTCGTGTTTATCGTTCCATTTATAATCATACGTTAAATAATGCTCCATTAACTTTTTTGTGTCTTCATAAGTAGAGCGGATGGCTTTTCCTCCAAGGTTAGGAGCCAGTTCAGATGCCTGATTGTAATATGTACTGTTATCCGTTTTTCTCGATTGATAGGCAATATTCAAATTGTACACAATGCCAAACGGTAACTGTAACTCTGCTCTGGTATTGGCGAGCATCAGGTTAACTTTCTGTCTGTACGTGTCATTGGTGATTAGCCCAACTGGATTGTACCCCAGCTGTAAAGTAGGATCGTTATATAATGTCCCGTTTGCATTGTAAATCTGGCGCGTAGGTAAATATTGAACTACAGATTTAAACAATCCTGGGTTTCTTCCATCAGCAGTGGCTAAGGGTATATCATCAACAATCAGGTTAGAGTTGGTTACAGAGTTGCTGAGTGAGAAATCCAGTTTCAACTTATCATTTAATGTTTTTTGCGATAAGTTTAAACGTCCTATATATCTTTTCAGGTCGCTTCCTTTAACAATACCCTGATCGCTCAGGTAATTGACACTACCACCAAAAATTGTTTTATCAGTACCACCGCCAAAGGATAAATTGTGGTTTTGTGCATAACCATTATCGCGCTGTACAGCTTTTTGCCAGTCGGTATTGCCACCATTGTCATTTGCTGGGGTGAAAGAAAGGCCGTTTGCCTGTACATAAGCTCTTTGCTGAGCGGCTGTTGCTACTTCAAATTGATTAGCTACTGATTTCACAGATCCATACGCATCGTAAGTCATTCTTAATTGACCCGATCTTCCTTTTTTAGTGGTTACGATGATTACGCCGTTGGTAGCCCTTGTACCATATATAGCAGCAGCTGAAGCATCCTTTAATACGTCAATTGAAGCAATATCTGATGGTGCCAGCAGCTTAAAATCTGCACCCGGTACACCGTCGATAATGTAAAAGGGAACAGAAGCATCACCGCCACGCAGTGATGAAGGACCACGAAGGGTAACTGAAGGCGTTGAGTTCGGGTTACCGTCACCGGTAATGTTCAAACCTGCTACTTTACCTTCAAGTAACTCTGCCGGTGTGGAAACAACCCCTGCATTGAACTGCTCGGCTTTGATAGTGGTAATTGCACTGGTCAGTTCCTTTTTAGTAGTTGTACCGTAACCCACTACCACTACATCGTTTAGCTTATTGCTCACATCTGCAAGGCTGACGTTAATGGTAGTTTGCGTTCCAACTACTATTTCCTGGGCTTCATAGCCGATGTAACGAAAAACGAGTGTGTTGCCTTTTTCTGCAGAAATGCTGAATACACCATTGGCATCAGTGGTGGTTCCGCGGGTAGTGCCCTTGATCACTACAGTAACAGAAGGGATTGTAGCGCCTTGTGCATCTCTCACAGTACCTCTGATACTGATGTTTTGAGCGGTGGCAGCGTTGTAAGATAGAAGCAGTATCAGCCATAAGAGGCAGTGTACGCTTGTAATCTTAGAGAATTTAGGTCTAAGTTTGTTCATACGTTTGGTTTTAATTTGTACTATATTTGGTAATGTAATGCTTGTAGGGTGTTTGTATTCTCAAATCTGTGAATAAAAAGTATAATATTTTGTTTTAAATCCAAATATTTACGAATACGTTTTAGTTGATCACGTTGCCTTAAACATATACTAACCAATTTTTACAAAAATGAAGGACAATATTACGATCAAAACTTTAGCTAAAGAGTTGAATATCTCTATTGGTACCGTTTCAAAAGCACTGAGCGACAGCTACGAAATTAGTCTTGATACGAAACAGAAGGTATGGGACCTGGCCAAAAGATTAAAGTATGAGCGTAACCCTGCGGCAAGTAACCTGAGAAGCCAAAAGACTAAAACCATTGCCGTAATTATTCCTGAAGTTGCAAATAACTTTTTTTCACTGGCTATTAATGGCATTGAAGAAATTGCCAGGCAGCGTGGATATCATGTGCTGATTTATCAAACGCATGAAAATGCGGAACTTGAAATTGCATTCACAGATAGTTTACTGAATGGGAGGGTAGACGGAATACTAATCTCTGTATCAAGCGATACCCACAATAACGAGCATTTTACTGAACTGGTAACCAGAATGCCAACGGTATTTTTTGACCGTGTATTTGAAGATATTGATGCCGTTAGGATTACCACTGATGATTATAATAGTACTTATGATGCTACCTGTCACCTGATTGAGTGCGGTTGTAAAAAGATAGCCTACCTTGGCGCGCTGAATAATTTAAATACAGGTAAACAGCGTATGGCCGGATACAGGGATGCCCTGGAGAAACACCGGCTCACATTTAACCACGGTTTGATTGTTGATTCTCATAAAGATGAAGCGGAAAATTACGACCGAATAAAAAAACTGCTGGTAAATGAAAAACCTGACGCTGTAATTTCATCCATTGAAGAGCTGGCTTTGCCATGTTATTATGTATGCAAGGAAATTGGCCTGAATATTCCCAGGGATTTGAAAATTATCAGTTTTTCAAATTTGAATACTGCACCCTTATTAAATCCTTCTCTAACAACCATTACACAGCCAGCTTTTGAAATGGGGAAAGAAGCAGCGGGTATTCTGTTTAGGATTCTTGATAAGAAACACCTAGATCCGAACGAGTGTATTACACTCAAATCAGTGCTGATAAAAAGAGATTCTACTTCCTGCATATAGATATCTTGATATGTAGAAATCTAGGCTTCTTTATGTAATAAATTCTTTTTCGAGATGTACTGATATCATAATATCAATACATCTGCAATGTTAAATTACTGTTTTATAGTATTTTACAGTGATATGCATATGTATGATGATGTACGGCTATCTAGATGTCTGGACATTTATATATCTTTATATTAACATATGGTAGTATATAGATATCCTGATTTTTAGACTCTTTGACTTCTTTACATATGTATATCTTAGTATCTAAATATCTTTTCTTTTGCATAGT